>ENA-OSAE01000013-OSAE01000013.1-marine-sediment-metagenome-genome-assembly--contig:-NODE-13-length-151608-cov-47.947800_pt1 | contig 151608 bp, 135 predicted proteins | sample MGYA00237870_ERZ529317 | MGnify/ENA primary metagenome ERZ529317 (study PRJEB26369, sample SAMN03142812) | marine sediment metagenome | biome: marine; feature: borehole; material: sediment... | reverse complement strand
GTGGAGGGTGGCGACGCTGTGTGGACGTTCCGGGGCTTCGTGTACATCAAGCGCTGAAGAAAAAATAAAGGGGGTCGGGCCAGAAGGCCCGATCCCCTTTTTTTCACATCGCAACCTAACCCTGGATGGTTACACTCACCGCCTTCTCCGACAGTAACCCCCAACCACATACAGTGGAGTATGCTTTGACCTTGTAGTAATAGGTGACTTTCTCTCCGACCCCGGGATCTGGAGGGTCGTCGGTTGCCTGGGTTGTGGTGACTTCCATGACGAATGTGTATGGACCGTCTTCAGCAGTGGCCCGGTAGAGCGCGTATTTTGAAACCTCGTATTCCAGAGGAAGGTCACCGGGCATATCTGCGGCGTTCCATTCCACCGATACCGTTCCATCGGCTTGGAGCGTCGCGCTCTTCATCTCCGGGGACGGAGGGGTGCATGAGCGCCAGCCGGATTCCGGCCGCGAAAGGCCTCCACAACCACACTCCGCGTATTCGCTACAGCCCCGCACTCGGTACCAATATGTGGTCCCAGGGATCGCCGAGGTGTCGATGTACTGTGAAGCGGTTTGGACCTCACCGCTTTTACAGCCGTAAATACACGTGAATCCCCCAGTGGGGCTGGTGGAGCGGTATATTTCGTATTTATCAGCACCTTCGACCTTGTTCCATTGGAGGTGGACTCCGTCGAGTTCAGTTCCATCCGTAGCTTGGATATCTGCAGGTGCATCGGTAACGCGGGTATCACACCAACCTTCCGCTGGAGCGGAAAAGTCTCCACAACCGTTTTCGTTGCATGCCCGTACTTTATACCAATAGCTCTTACAAGGATTCACTGAACCGGTGTCGTCGTAAGAAGTTGAGGCAGTCTCTGCGATTTGGCTATAAAGGCCTCCTTCGGTGTCGGAGCGGAAGACCTGGTATACCGCAGCTCCGGTTACCGAACTCCAGCTTACTCGGATCTTCCCCTCATAATCCCCTTGGGTGGCCGAAATGGAGGCTGGGATCCCCGGAACTGTACCACCTCCTCCACCGCCGCCCCCGCCACCTTCTTGGAGATCTGCATATCCTGAGTCCACATCGGAAAGACCACTGCATCCGTTGGCGTTGCACGCTTTTACACCGTACCAATACCGCACCCTCAGCCCAACCATCCGGTCCTCATAACTCGTCCCAGTAACCTCAGCTATCTTCCCGAAAGGACCGCTCTCGCTATCGGCCCGGTGGACTTCGTAGTAATCCGCCCCGGCCACGGGGTTCCAGGTGACCCGCACCCGGTCGGAATAGGTGCCGTCGGAAGCGGAGACTCCAGAAGGAGGGGGAGGTACCTCAGCCCGGGCATAGCCCGAGTCCGCGGAGGATTCCACGCTACAACCCGCGTCGTTGCAGGCGCGAATCTTGTACCAATATATGTCACCGGGAACTACGTTCCAATCGTCAAAGGAATTGGTGGTGACCACGCTTCGCAAAGCGTAAATCCCCGTGGCGGATGAGGCCCGCAGCACTTGATATCTCATGGCCCCTGGAACTGCGTCCCATATCACACGGATCTTATCGGGATAATCTCCGTCGGAAGCTGCTACGTTCGCAGGGGGCGGAAGCTCCCCGGTTGGCGGTTGCGCATATCCTGAGTCTGGTTCAGAAAGCTCGCTGCAACCTGCGCCGTTGCAGGCCTTTACCTTGTACCAGTAAATCACACCGGGGGTCACGCTTCCGTCGTCGTAAAACGTGGCCGAAGTGGAAGCTATCTCCTCATAAGGCCCCTCCTCATTGCCCGCACGATACACCTTGTAGACCTCAGTGTTAGCTACCGCATCCCACGTGATCCTCACCTTATCTGGAAAGACACCGTCAGAAGCCGCTAGATTCGTCGGGGCGTTGGGAACGGTGACGCTTTGGGGCAAACAGCCGGAAAGGACGACGAAGATAAGAACCAGCGTCCACAAAAACGGCCATCTCCTTCCCATTACCCCCTCCTTCGCATCACAATCTTAGGATGTTTGTTTCCAACAGCAAAGTTTTGCACCTTTGTGATCACAGCGCCCTTCACAGCACGGTCTATGTCAGCTGCTGTGTTAGTCCCGCTAAAATTTATCGGCCGATTCGGGTGTACAAACGCTGTCCGCTTGCAAAAGTCCAGCAACGCCGTTAGATTAAGCCAAATTATGCAAGCGGTTATTAACGTCGAGGGGCTTGTCAAACGGTACGGGGAGATTACCGCGGTGGACGGGATCTCCTTCCGGGGCTTCCGGGGCGAGGTCTTCGGTTTCTTGGGCCCCAACGGCGCCGGGAAGACCACCACCGTGGAATGCTTGGAAGGGCTACGGGTTCCCGACGCCGGAAAAATCGAGGTCTTGGGGGAAATTCCCTCTCCCACCAACTACGCCCTCAAGGCCAGGCTCGGGATCCAACTCCAGGAGACCGCATATTTAGGTCTCCTCACCGTGGAGGAGATGCTTTTCACCTTCGCCCGCCTCTATCCCCGTCACCGCGACATCCGCGCCCTCCTCGAGCTCGTCGCCCTCACCGAAAAACGGAAAAGCTACGTGAAGACCCTCTCGGGAGGGCAAAGGCAGCGCCTGGCCGTGGCCCTGGCGTTGGTCAACGACCCCGAGCTCCTCATTCTGGACGAGCCCACAGCGGGCCTCGATCCCCAAGCCCGCCGGGCCCTTTGGGACCTCATCCTCGGCCTCAAGGACGAGGGTAAAACGGTCCTCCTCACCACTCACTATATGGAGGAAGCGGAGTACCTCTGCGATCGGGTGGCTATCCTGGATCACGGCCGCATCATCGCCCTGGGGGCACCGGCAGAGCTCGTGCGGGCACACCTGAAGGAGACCGCCCTCGAACTCGAGCTCGAGGACGGGATCGAGGGTGGCCTCCTGGAGGGGTTGCCCGGGGTGCGTCGGGTCGTTAAGGAGGAATCCGGGACCGTGGTCCTCTACAGCGATGACACTGTCGGTACCTTCCGCGCCTTGGCGGAGCTCTTCACCGCCGGAAAGCTCCCCCTCCGGGACCTCACCTGGCGCCGGCCCTCGCTGGAGGATGTGTACCTCCTCCTCACGGGAAGGAGGATCAGGGAATGAGGGGATACATCGCGCTTTTTTCCGCCATGACCAAGCAGTTCATGCGGGACCGGATGGCCCTCTTCTGGATGTTCGCCTTCCCGGTGCTTTTCGTCCTCCTCTTCGGGTTCGTCTTCGGCGGGGAGAACGAGGTCCAGTTTCGCCTCGGGGTAGTGGCCCCGGAAGGAGACCCCGTGGCCGCGGGGCTCCTCTCCGGCTTGGAGCAAATATCGGTCGTGGAAATCTTCCGGGGTTCCCGGGAGGAGGAGCTCACGGCCCTCCAAAACGGCGATCGGGACGGGGTGCTCATCATGCCCCAGGGGATGGTCGCCTCCCTCTCCCGGGGGGAACAGGTACGGGTGGAGCTCTACTACGACGCCGCCAAGGGAAACACGGCCCAGATCCTCGTCTCGGTGGTGGATCAGTTCCTGGTAGAGGCCGAACGCATGCGGTCCGGGGCTCCCAGGGCGTTTGTGCTGGTGCAGAAGCCCATCCAGGCCCGAGAGTTCCGGGGTATTGACTATATGCTACCCGGGGTGGTGGCCATGGCCCTGATGCAGCTCGGGCTCTTCGGCGTGGCGGGGAGCATCCTACAGATGCGGGAGCGCAAGATCCTGCGTAGATTCTGGGCTGCCCCTATCTCCCGCAGCACCTTCATCGGTGCTCAGGTCACCCAACGGGTCACCATCGCCCTGTTGCAGGCGGGCATCATCACGTTGGTCGGGCACTTCGCCTTCCGTGTCCCCATCCTGGGGAGCGCGGCGGTGGTGGCCGGGGTGGTCCTCCTGGGGGCGCTCACCTTCGTGTCGCTGGGGTACCTCATCGCCTCACTGGCCCGCACCGTGGAAGCAGGCACAGCCCTCCTGCAAGTGGTCAACTTTCCTATGATGTTCCTCTCCGGGATCTTCTGGCCGGTGGAGTGGATGCCAGGGGTCCTGAAGCCCGTGGTCTACGCCCTTCCCCTCACCTACCTCGGGGATGCCCTGCGGCAGACCATGGTGGGCGCTGCGCCTCTCTTCCCCTTGCACGTGGACCTGGGGGTGCTCGCGGCCTGGTTGGTCTTGTGTGGCCTCCTTTCGGTAAAGTTTTTCAAATGGGAGTGATGGGGAAGGGCAAGAAACCCGTGATCAAGGTGGCCGCTGCCCTCATCCTTCGGAAGGGGGAAGTCCTCCTGGCCAAGCGCCACCGAGACGACGCCCAAGGGGGATTGTGGGAGTTCCCCGGCGGTGCGTTGGAGCCCGGGGAAAGCCTGCGGGAGTGTCTAGCCCGGGAGCTCGAGGAGGAGCTGGGGATCCAGGTAGAGGTGGGGGATGAGGTGGCAGCGATCCCCTATGATTACGGGGAATTCGTCGTCCACTTGTATCTTTTCCGGGCTCGGATCGCCCGCGGAGAGCTTGTCCCCTTGGGCTGTGAGGAGGTCCGCTGGGTCCCGTGGGAGGAGGTGGAGAAGCTTCCCCTCGCGCCCGCCGATAAGGAGCTCCTCAAGCTTTTGGAAGCGGAACGGACGTCGGAGTAAGAGGAATTACCCCCTTCCGGAAACCTTCCCCGCCAAGGCTTCCAGACGGGTTTCGAGCCTCGATATGCGATCCCGTAGATCCAGGGCCAAATCTATCCTCTCCGGAAGGGCCCCTATTCGCGTTTCCATTACCCTTTCGCAGTGAATCCATTTCGGCCTTGAGCTTGCTGCGCACAAGCTCGAGCTTTTCATCCAGTCGCTTTATCTCCACCCGCAGGGTTTGGACCTCCGCCAGGACTTGGCGGAGGTCCGGGACCACGAGCTCCTGGATCGACTTTTTCACGTCCACCCGAATAACAAAAAACATCATACCACAGGGGGGCGGTAGAAACAGAAGAAGCTGTTTCAGGAATAGGCGTCGCCCGCGTTATTTGTGCCGTTGCCGGCCAGCAGCAAGGCGTCATCGGTGACCCCCAGCCGCCGAAATAGGTCCACGAGGTCTGCGACGCTCAGGCGTTCTTTCTCCTCCGCGGAAAGGTCCAAGCGGATCTTCCCTTTGTGCATCATGATCAGCCGGTTGCCCAGGGAAAGAGCTTGGTCCATGCGGTGGGTGACCATCAAGGTGGTGATACGAGCTTCCCCCACCAGCCGCTCCGTTATTTCCAAGACCTTCTCCGCGTTGGCCGGGTCCAAGGCCGCGGTGTGTTCGTCCAAAAGGAGAAGCTTCGGCCGGGCCAGGGTGGCCATGAGCACCGTCACCGCCTGGCGCTCCCCGCCTGAGAGGTGGCCCACCCGCTCGCCGAGCCTCCGCTCGAGCTCCATCCCCAAAGGCTCTAGAAGCTTTCGCAGGTAACGCTTGCGGGCCGGCGTGAGAAGCAGGGAGAACCCCCGGCGCCCCTTCTTCAGCGCCAGGGCCAGGTTTTCCGCCAGCGTCATGTGGGCCGCCGTCCCCCTAAGGGGATCCTGGAATACTCGCCCAATCCACCGGGCCCGGCGGTGGGCTGGCCATTTGGTAACGTCCTTTCCCCCGATGCGAACCCTTCCACGATTGGGCCTGCACGTTCCCGCGATCACATTGAGGAGGGTGCTCTTTCCGGCGCCGTTGGACCCGATCACGGTCACGAACTCTCCTTCCTCCAGCGCCAGATCCACCCCACAGAGTGCCTCCACCGCTTCCGTTCCCAGCCGAAAGACCTTCCAGATTCCGGATAGCTCGAGGATCATGCTTCCTCACCCCGCAGGCGTGCCCGGATGGCCGGGGCCATCAACGCTCCCAATACCACCAGGGCCGTGAGGAGCTTAAGGTCCGAGGCAGTAAAGCCGAGCACGCTTCCGTACCGTAAGGCCACGAGGATCGCCCCGCGGTAAAGGGACGAACCCAAAAGGACCGCCACCGTGGCCCAGAATACGCCCCGGGGACGCAAAAGCATCTCTCCCACGATCACCGACGCCAGCCCCGCCACGATGGTCCCCACCCCCATCCCCACATCGGCGAACCCCGAGTATTGCGCCACCAACGCCCCCGATAGGGCCACGAGTCCGTTGGCCAACGCCAGCCCCAGGATCACCATGGTCTCGGGGTTCACCCCGAAGGCCTGGACCATATGGGGATTGTCTCCCGTGGCCCGCATGGCGGAGCCGATCTCGGTGTGGAAGAAAAGGTCAAGGATCAGCTTGATCCCCAGTACCAAAATGGCCGCCACCACTACCAATCCCCAGGTATACGGCAATCCCAAAGCCTCCACCGCGGTCGAGAGGGCCGAGGGCCTCCCCAACAGGGGAAGGTTCGGCCGGCCCATGATCCGGAGGTTTATCGAGTAGAGCATGATCATGGTGAGGACCCCGGCCAGAAGTCCCTGGATGCGGAACTTGGTGGAGAGGATCCCCGTAAACGCCCCTGCTACCATGCCCGCGCCCGCGGCCACGAGGGACGCAAGAAATGGATCCCAACCCGCGATGATAAGCGTCGCCGCGACCGCAGCCCCCAATGGGAAGGTCCCGTCTACGGATAGGTCCGGGAACGCCAGGACCCGGAAGGATATATAGACTCCCAGGGCCATAAGCCCGTAGATCAGGCCCTGCTCGACCGCGGGGAGGAAGAGGGTCAAATACCAGCCTCCTTATTTCTCCAACGTGAAACGCTTCCCGGCGAAAAGGAGACCGGTGGCTTTGTCCTTGATGGAGCCCGGGAAGATAAAGCCGATCCGTTCGGCCATGTCCAGGTTAAGCCAGAGCTGGGTTCCCTTCTGGTACTTGACCGGGATCTCGGAAGGGGGCGTGCCCTTCAGGATCGCAAGCACCACCTCGCCCGTCATGCGCCCGTGGTCGTAGTAGTCGAAGCCGGTGCAGACCAGGGCACCCCGCTCGAGGCTCGTGGGATCGGCCACCAGCAAGGGCAACTTCCCCTTCACCGCCGCGTCCACCACCGCCTCCAGCGCGGAGACCACGGTGTTGTCGGTGGTCACGTACAGGGCTTGGACCCGGCCGAGGAGGGATTGGGCCGCAAGGGGTACGGCCGCCGTGCTCTCGGCCGCCGCGGGCACGATCTCAATGCCCAGGTCTTTGCCTGCCTTTATCGCCATGTCAGTGAGGATGGCCGAGTTCGCCTCCCCGGGGTTGTACACGATCCCCACTTTCTTCAGTCCCGGCACAAGTTCCAACAGGAGTTCGAGGTCGCCGCGGACGTCGATCATGTCGGAAGTCCCGGTGACGTTGGGATAGCCGGTGAGGCCGGCCCCCACCGGATCGGTTACGGCGGAAAAGACCACGGGCACATCGGTGTCCTTGAACACCTGCACGGCCGCTTGGGAAGTGGGGGTCGCGATGGAGACCACTAGGTCGACCTTTTGGGCGAGGAAGTTCTGGGCGATGGATATGGCCACGGTGAAGTCTCCCTGGGCGTTACCGAAGATGTAAACCACATCCTCCCCTTCCACGTAGCCGGCCTCAGTGAGGACATCGATGACCCCCTGGCGCACGGCGTTGAGCGCCGGGTGATCCACGATCTGGGTGATCCCGATCTTTATCGGAGCGGCCAGTGCCGAAATCCCCAAAAGTACCGCCAAAAATGCCGTGAGAACCCGCATGGTTCACCTCCTTGAAAATAAAAAACCGCAAGGATTCCTTGCGGCTCTCGGGCGCACCTCCGCAGGGAGGGTACGCCCTCACACAAAGTAGAAATACCACCCAAAGTAGGTGCTACCCCCGCTGATCACCTCCTTCGCCGCTGAGAATTCAAAGCATTTCATGGTGCAATCTTATATAGCACAGATCTACCCTCCCTGTCAACGGTACCAAAGTCCTTGTACTTAGAATAAAAACACTGTCTCCTCGGGCCGTGGCCCCACGCTTGCAAGCCTCACCGGGACCCCCACCGCCTGTTCAATATAGCGGAGGTAATCCCGGGCGGCACGGGGAAGCTCCTCCGGTATCCTGGCCCCGCGGATCTCCTCCTTCCACCCCGGTAGCCGCTCGTATATGGGCTTGGCTTGGGAAAGCTCCGCAAGGGAAGCGGGGAACTCTTCGACCTTTTCGTTGCCCACCCGGTACGCCACGCACACGAAGATCTCGGGAATACCGGAAAGTACATCCAGTTTCGTCACCGCGAGCTCCGTAAATCCGTTTACCTTGTGGGCGTAGCGCAGCGCCACCAAATCGAGCCAGCCGCAGCGGCGTGGCCTTCCCGTCGTGGCCCCGTACTCGCCGCCTTTCTCACGCAAAAGCTCCCCTAGCCTCCCCACATCCTCGGTGGGAAATGGGCCTTCCCCCACCCTGGTGGTATAGGCTTTGAGCACGCCGATGATTCGGTCCAATTTAACCGCGGGAATCCCGGCCCCGGAGGCGATCCCGTGCACGGTGGTGTGGGACGAGGTGACATAAGGATAGGTACCTAAGTCGATGTCGAGGAGCGTCCCCTGGGCGCCCTCGAAGAAGACCTTTTCCCCTTTCTCTAAGGCCACGCTAACCGTGCCCAAAGAATCCCCAATGTAGTCCTTGAACACCGCGTAGAACTCGAAGAGCTCTTGGGCCACACGTTCTAGGTCCACAGGGGGACGGGCGGGGTTGCGATGGATCCCTTCCAGTTGGGAAAGCCTCTCGCGGACGATGTCTTGGTCGGCGAGGTCCGCGAAGCGTAGGCCCAAACGCAAGGCCTTATCCGCATAGGAAGGCCCGATCCCCCGGCGGGTGGTGCCGATGGACTTGGCAATCCCGCTTCCGACCTCCATCTCCTTGTGGTGGGGAAGGATTACGTGGGCCCGCTCAGAGATGAGGAGGCGGGGGGTGGGACGCCCTTGGCGTTCCACTTCCTGGAGTTCCTCCCGCAGGAGCCAGGGATCGATCACCATCCCATGGGCCAATACCCCCAAAACGCCTTCCCGTAGCGCCCCAGCGGGAAGGTGGTGGAGCCGAATCTCCCCGTAAGAATCCACCACGGTGTGCCCGGCGTTCGGGCCGCCGTTGAAGCGGACCACAAGGTCCGCCCCTTCTGCGAGTAGATGGGAGATCTTCCCCTTCCCCTCGTCCCCCCATTGCGCCCCGATGATCGCTATCCCCGCCATTTCCGTTCCTCCAAGAGATCATCCAAGGCAGCGAGCACAATATCAAGCGTTTCCGTGAGGTCCACCTCCCGCTTTAGGGCTTCCCGCAAGGAGATGGCCGTGGACGCCAGCTCTTCGGGCAGCGGGTTGTTCACGTTTATCCCGATGCCAACGATCACAGGCCCTCCTCTATTCCCTTGGAGGCTTGCCTCCACTAGCACACCCCCCAGTTTTTTTCCGTAAAGGGAAAGGTCATTGGGTGGATCGGCGCGCACGGGAAGGCGGTAATGTTCCCGCAGTGCCCTTGCCACAGCCCTAGCTACCTGGATGTGGAGGGGTGGAGGATGCGGTAGCACCGCGGAGAGCCAAAGCCCTCCTCTGGGTGAATACCAATACGCCCCTCTCCTTCCGCGGCCCCGGTTCTGGGCCTCGGCTACCACTACCAGGCCAGGCTCCCCGCGGGCCCGGGCCACGTCTTGGGTGGAGTCCACTTCCTCATAGCGCACGATGCGCCAGTGGAGTGACGCGTGACGGGTAACGCGTAACGGGCAAAGCTCCTTTTTACCCATCACCCATCACTCGTCACCCTTTACCCGTCGGAGGTAGATCTTCCCTGCCTTTCCGTGGATCTTGGTGGAGAGGCGCTCTCGCTCGTCCCGGCGCCGGTTGCCCTCGTCGGCCGAGAACTCCACCGTATACTCGGCCCCGGGGATCCTCCCCTCCACCAGGGATACCGCCAGAACTTCTTCCCTTATCCGTTCGGGGAAGCGCCGGAAGATCTCGGAGATTTCCCCTTCGTACCCGAGCTCTATCCGGTCGGTTACTTCGAACCCCGCTTCTTTTCGGGCAAGCTGTATCCGATGGATCAGCTCCCGTAGATCTCCCTCGGCGCGGAGCTCCTCGTCGAGCCGGATGTCCAGGGCAACGGCGTCTTGGCCCTCTTCCAGGAGCACATATCCGGAAGCGGTCTCCCATGAGACCTTCACGTCGTCGGGGAGGAGCTCCACCTCCCCTTCCTCCACCCGGATGACGGCTTTTCTGGCTTTCTTAAGTTCCTCCCAAACCGCGACATGGTCGGACTTGGAGAGGGCCGCCGCCACCTTCTGGGCCAAGGCCCCCAGCCGCGGCCCCAACGAGGCGAAGTTCGGGAAAAGCACCGGCCGGCGGAGGTGGTCCAGGGTTTCTTCTAGCGAGATCTCCTTTACGTTGAGCTCGGCCTTTGCCAGGTCCCAGAGCTCCGGGGGTATCTCTTCGTCTCCGGGGACCTTTTTCACATACAGGGTTCGCAGGGGCTGGCGCACTTTAACCTTGGCCTTGTTCCGCGCCGCCAGGCCCAGCTCCGCCACCGTCCGCACCCTCCCCATCCACTGCTCCAGGGCCTCGTCCCTCTCGCCGGAGTCCGGCCACTCCACAAGATGCACCGATTCGGGGTCCCCATCGGCCTTCAAGGATTGCCACATGGCCTCGGCCAGAAACGGGGTGAAGGGGGCGATGAGCTTCGCCAGGGTCTTTAAGGCACCGTAAAGCGCGTGATATGCGGACCGTTTCGAGTCGGTCCACTCCCCGCCCCAAAACCGGGGACGGGAGAGACGGATGTACCAATTGGAGAGGTCGTCCACGTACCGCTCCAGCGCCCGGCACGCTTCCACCACCTTGTAGGCGTCGAGATAGCGGGTGACCTCCTCCACCGCCTGGGCGGTGCGGGAGCCGAGCCAGCGGTCGAGGAGCGGCCGCTCTTCCGGCACGGGCATCCCGGGATCGAATCCGTCGATCCCCGCGTAAAGCGCGAAGAAGTCGTGGGAGTTCACCACCGTCTCCAGGAACCCCGCCCGGGCCTTCCTCACGCCCTCCAGGGATATCCGCCGTACCGTCCAGGGGGCCGATTCCGACGCGAGATACCACCGAATCGCGTCGGCGCTGTACTGGTCCGCCACCGGGAGGGGGTCGATCACGTTCCCCCGGGACTTGCTCATCTTCTGCCCCCGCTCATCCAACCCCAGCCCGGTGACGAGCACCCGCTTGTAGGGGGTCTTCCCGTGGAGGAGCACCCCCGTCACGATGAGGGTGTAGAACCACCCGCGGGTCTGATCCAAGCCCTCACAGATGAAGTCCGCGGGGTAGTTTTCACGGAAGAGTTCCTCGTTCTCGAAGGGATAGTGCCACTGGGCGGTGTGCATGGCCCCCGAGTCGAACCACGTGTCCAGCACGTGGGGCACCCGCTCCATCTCCCCGCCGCAGCCACACCGCAACTTCACCCGGTCGATGTAGGGGCGGTGGAGCTCCACCTTTCGCGCGTGCTCCGGGTCCACGGCCCGCTCTGCAAGCTCCGCCCGGGAGCCGATGACCACCATCTCCCCGCATCCTTTGCACTCCCACACGGGAAGGGGCGTGCCCCAGAACCGATCCCTGGACAGGGCCCAGTCGCGCATGGAGTTGAGGAAATCGCCGAAACGTCCCCGGCCCACGTGTTCGGGGAGCCACTCCACCGTCTCGTTTTCGGCGATGATCTCTTCCTTCTTGGCTGTGGTGGCGATGAACCAGGAATCCAGGGCGTAGTAGAGGAGGGGGGTGTCGCAGCGCCAACAGAAGGGGTACTCGTGCTCCACGGTCCCGGCGGAAAAGAGCCGCCCGCGCTTTTTCAAGTCATCGAGGATCACTGGATCGGCGTCCTTCACGAAAAGCCCTTGGGTCAGGGGGAACTCGTCGGTGAACTTCCCCGAAAGATCCACCGGCTGCACGAAAGGAAGGGCCTTTTCCTGGCCGAGCTGATAGTCCTCCTCGCCGAAGGCCGGGGCGATGTGGACCACCCCAGTCCCCTCCTCCATGGAGACGAAATCCGCCCCCACGATCCGGTAGGCGTTCTCTTGCCCGGCCACCAGAGGGTAAAGCGGCTCGTATTCCTTGCCCACGAGCTCCTCCCCCAGGAACTCACGTAGGGTACGCGCCTCCTCTCCCAGCACCGCCTCCACGCGGGGCTTGGCGAGGATCAAGCGCTCCCCTCGGTATTCCACCTCCACGTATGTCGCCGCGGGATCGATGGCCAGGGCGACGTTGGAGGGAAGGGTCCAAGGGGTAGTGGTCCAAACCAGGACCTTCACTTCGGGATCCTCCACCAAGGGCATGCGCACGGTGACCGAGGGGTCCTCGGTGGTGCGGTAGCCCTGGGCCACCTCGTGGGAAGAGAGGGGGGTGCCGCAGCGGGGGCAGTAGGGGAGGACCTTATGGCCGCGGTAAAGGAGCCCCTGCTCGTGGATCCGTTTTATCGCCCACCACAGCGTTTCGATGTAGTCGTCGGTCATGGTGACGTAGGGATGGTCGAGGTCGATCCAGAAGCCCATGCGACGGATCATCTCTTCCCACTTGCCGATGTAAAAGCGTACCGATTCCTTGCACTTCTCCACGAACTTCTCTACTCCGTAGGAGACGATCTCGGGCTTGCTCTTTATCCCCAGCTCCTTTTCCACCTCGATCTCCACGGGAAGCCCGTGGCAATCCCAGCCGGCCTTGCGGGGAACATAGTGGCCGCGCATGGTTTTGTAGCGGGGGAAGAGGTCCTTGTAGAGGCGGGCCAAGAGATGGGCGAAGTGGGGCGTGCCGTTGGCGGTGGGCGGCCCCTCGTAGAAGACGAACCGAGGCTTTCCCTTTGTTCTTTCTAAACTTTTCTCGAATACGCGCCCTTCTTCCCAGAAACGGAGGATCTCCCGTTCCCTCTTCTTCGGATCCTTTTCGATCCTATGCGGCTGAAAAGTCATAATTTTCCTCCTTTTCCCAAGGACCGGAGTGTGACGAAGACGTACCCGAGGCCTCTGTGCGGCTTCCCTGCCCCTAGCGGGGCAGGATAATGAGGGGACCACGTATGGGCCAAAACATCAAGGACCTCCGCGGATGATTATAGGAAAAGAAAAAGCGGGGCACAATCCCCGCTTTTTTCGGCACCCGGGGCATCAGTTCCGCACGCAGAACCTTCCCTCAAGCTCCTTCGGCCGCTCCGTGATCCCTTTCAAAGAAGTAGCGGAAAGTGAGCCTTGTTTTCCTCCGCCGGAAGAAAGGGGTATTTTTTGACGATGCGGGTGTTTAGCGAAATGGGGACGCACCTCGGGGAGCTTTTTCTCCTTTTCTGTCCCCTCCTTTTCCTCGCCGTGGCCTTCTTCCTACCGCTATGGAACGTCCTTTCGCTCGGCCTCAAGGCAGACGGTGCTTACACCTTGGCCCGCTTCGGAGAGCTTCTTTCCGACCCCTATGTGCGATATCTCTTTCGCTTCACGCTGGAACAGGCGCTCCTTTCCTCCCTCCTCAGCTTGGCCCTTGGGTTTCCCCTGGGGTGGCTCTTGGCCCGGTACCGGTTCCCGGGCCGGGAGGCGCTTCGCTCCTTCACCCTCGTCCCCTTCGTGCTTCCTCCCATCACCGTGGCCCTTGGGTTTGTGCTCTTTTTCGGGAACGCGGGCTACCTCAATCGGTTTTTGACGGGGATGTTTGGGCTACGTTCCCCTCCCCTCCGCCTCCTTTACTCCCTCTGGGGGATCGTCCTTGCCCACGCGTTCTACAACGCACCCGTGTTCGCGAGGTTCGTGGCCACGGCTTGGGAAGCCCAGGATCCAGAGCCCCTGGAGGCAGCCCGGACCTTGGGGGCTTCGCCCTTTTGGGCGTTCGTGACCGTTACACTCCCCGGCATCCTTCCCGCCATCTTTTCCGCGTTTTCGTTGGTGTTCGTTTTTTGCTTCCTCTCCTTCGCCATCCCCCTGACCTTGGGCGGGGCCCGGTACGCCACGCTGGAGGTGGGGGTGTACCTCTTTGCCCGGGTGCACAACGAGGTTCCCCAGGCCGCGGCGTTGGCTCTCCTTGAGCTCTTGGTTTCCCTGGGGTTCGCCTACCTGTACATTCGGGGCGGGGGGATATTCTCCGGGCGCACAAGCGGCGGGAGGCCTCAGGGTGGGATCCGGCTCTTTTCGCGCCCCGCCCATGCCCTTTGGGGCATTTACCTCTTCGTTGCCGCCGTGCTCTTTCTCGGCCCCATTGGGTCGGTGATCGCCGATTCCTTCCTCCGGGGAGGCCCTACCCTGCGGTGGTACGGGCTCGTCTTTTCGGGGACTCATAGCCCCTATATCGGGGCTGCCCCCCTCCGGGCCGTGGGGATCGGGCTCCTTGTGGGGGTGGTGGCTGCAAGCGGGGCGCTTGTCTTGGGGACGGCGATTGCGTGGGGACTGCGGAGGTTAAGGAGGTTCCCGCTGGCGCGGGCCCTGGAAGCGGTGCTCCTCGCCCCCCTGGCGGTTTCGTCAGTGGTTTTGGGGCTCGCGCTCCTCCTCTCCTTCCGCAGGCCTCCCCTCTCCCTGTTGGCTGGGACCCCCTGGGGGATCGCCCTTGCCCACCTCCTGCTTACCTATCCGTTTGTGGTGCGGCTGGTGAGGCCCCTTTGGGACGCGCTGGACCCCCAGCTCTATGAAGCTGCCCGGACCCTTGGGGCACGTCCCTTTGTGGCGTTCCTCACGGTGGAGCTGCCGCTGCTTGCGCGGGCCTTCGCGGCGGCGTGGGCGTTCGCCTTCGCCCTTTCTTTGGGGGAGATGACGGCGGTGGCGATGCTTTCGCGGCCAGGGCTCGTGACGATTCCCTTCGCCATTTACCAGCTCATCGGGGGAAGGCAGTTCGGGGCCGCCTCGGCCATGGCCACCTTGCTCATCTTCCTCACCGGGGGGGTGGTCTTCCTGTGGGAGCGCCTCGTCCGCCGCTTTTTCCCCACAAGCTAAAAGGGTTCTGTCTCAGCAAGGATCCTTTCCCTTTCCCCCTGACCACTGTAAGCTCGGGGGAAGATGCGGATCCCTGTAGAGGAGATATTCGCTCGACATCCTTTCGTGGAGGAGATCCTGCGGCGGCTTGCCGCAGCCGGCCACGAGGCGGTCCTCGTGGGCGGGGTGGTGCGCGATGGGATCATCGCCCAACTCGAGGGCCGGGAGTTCTCCCCCCACGACGTGGACATCGCCACCTCCGCCCCCCCGGAGGAGATCAAGAGGATCTTCCGCGACCGCCCGGTCTTGGCGGTGGGAGAGGCGTTTGGGGTGATGGTGGTGGTTGCCCCAGACGGCCACCAATACGAAGTGGCCACCTTCCGGGCGGAGCGGGGCTACTCCGACGGCCGCCGCCCCGACGCGGTGACGTGGACCGCGTTGGAAGAGGACCTGAAGCGCCGCGACTTCACCGTAAACGGCCTCGCGGCACGCCCCGACGGCGAGGTGATCGACCTCGTGGGTGGGATCCGGGACATCGAGGCCCGGGTCATCCGTACCATCGGCGACCCCGCGGTCCGGTTCTCCGAGGACTACCTCCGGATGCTCAGGGCGGTACGGTTCGCGTGCAAGCTAGGCTTCTCCATCGAAGGGAAGACCCGGGAGGCCATCGCCGCCAACGCCGAAAAGATCACCGGGATCTCCTGGGAAAGGATCCGGGAGGAACTTGTCAAGATCCTGGAAACTCCTAGGGCAGCTAAGGGCTTCAGCCTCATGGACGAGTTGGGCCTTTTGGAGAGGATCCTCCCCGAGATCACGGCCATGAAGGGGGTTCCCCAGCCGGAAGACTACCACCCCGAGGGGGACGTGTTCACCCACACCCTCCTCGCCTTGGAGGTGGCCGACACGCTGGGCTTTTCCCATCTGGTGAAGCTAGCGGTGCTCTTCCACGACGTGGGGAAGCCCGCGGCCTTCCGCAGGTCCAAGGGAGAGCACATGGGAGGACACGAGGCCATCGGCCAGAGGATAACGGAGGAGGCCATGCGGAGGCTGCGCTTCTCCAACCGGGAGATCGAATGGGTCCTGTTTTTGGTGCGGGAACACATGCGGGTGGCGCGCCTCCCGCAGATGGGCCGCGGAAAACAGGTCCTCCTCATAACCACCGGCGAGCACGAGGCCTTTCCCTTGGAAGACCTTCCCGCTAGGTTTCCTCTCTTCGCCGATTTGTTGCGGCTCCTCCTCTGCGACGCCGAGGCCTCGGCCCACAAATCGTCGGCGTGGCTTCCGGTGTTTTCCGAGACGGTGCGGGTACTTTTGCACCTCAAGCGGGTGCGGGGGCTTAAATTCGCCCGCTCCCTCATCAACGGCCACGACCTCATCGCCTTAGGGGTCCCCAAAGGCCCGGTGCTCGGGGAGATTTTGGACCGTGTTCACGAGAAGATCCTCGCCGGGGAGATCACCACCCGGGAAGAAGCCCTACGTCACGCTGCCTCCCTCTGGCAGGAGCGGCGCTCCATGGAAGCCTCAAGTTAGCACGAGCTCCCGGGGGAGGGCCGGAACAACCCCCTTCCGGCCCTCCATGTCGCGGGCGGAGAGGAGGGCGGAAAGCACCGCTTCTTCCGTGGCCTCAGCCGCGGCCCGGTACAGCTTCCCGAGCTCGTAGTCCGGTACGAACTCTACTTTTACCCGCACCGCTTTCCTGGGGATGCGGTACGCGGTGGAGAACGCCACCAGGAAATCCCCCGAGCCCGGGGACGCCGGGGCCCCGGTGCGGGCGAGCCCCAGCGCCCCCCGTCGTGCCAGGCGCGAAAGCTGTTCCGGAAGAAGCGGCGCGTCGGTGGCCAGGATCACCACCACCGATCCCCGGTCCTCCCGGCGGACCCGGGGAAGCCCCGATAGGTCCAGTTTCCTCCCCAAAAAGAGGAGGTCCTCCCGCCGGCCCATGTTGGGCAGGGCCAACGCCCCCACCGTCCACTCCCCCGCCCGCCGGGAGGCGGTGCCGATCCCGGACTTGAGCTCGAACGCCATCATCCCGGTCCCGGCGCCCACACACCCCTCCTCCACTTCCTCCCCCGCGGCCTCCAGGGCCGCCAGGGCATCCCCCTCCGTGATCGGCCGGGACTCGATGGCCGAGAGGTAACCGTCGTTGCACTCGAGCACCACTGGGTTTATCGAGCGAGCATCGGGGTGGCGCTCGAGGACCCAGGTTATCACGGCGTCGGCGCAGCGGAAGGTCGCCAGGGTGTTGGTGAGGAGGATGGGGGTCTCCAGGGTCCCGAGGTGCAGGAGCTGCCACAGCCCCACCGCCTTTCCGTGGCCGTGGAGGACGAACGCCCCTGCCGGCAGGGGCTCAGCGTAGGGGTCCCCGGGGGGAACTATGGCCGTGACCCCGGTCCGCATCGCCCCGGGGCCCGAGCCCCGCACGAGGGTCCGGTGTCCCACCCGCACCCCGGGGACGTCACAGATGGAACATCCCTTCCCGGGGGGAAGCTGCCCCAGCGATAGCCCCAACGCGCGGAAGGAGTTCATCGGGCTAGGGTTGTGGGACCGCCAGATCCGGCGGGCCCCAATCGGAGAGGACCGCCCCGGGGTACGACTCCTGGATGAGCTCGTGGAGGATCTGGGCGAACTTTACCTTCTCCCGTCCCCAATCGGCCAGGGTCTTACCCGAGACCCACGGCTTGTACAGGGCCCCGGGGCCCACCACGCACGCCGGGCCGGGCTCCATCTTAAAGTAACACGGAGAACATACCCGCACCATCTCCGGCCCGTCGTAGAACCGATTGAACCCCCCGAAGGAGTCGGTGAGGTAGATGTGGAGGTCCAGGGGCATCCTGACCGCCTGCCGGATGGCCCCGAGCTGCGGCAGGGAGAGGTCGGCCAGGGGATTGAAGGTGTTCGCCCCCAACGACTCGAGCACCTTGGCCCCGGCGGGGTTCCCGTGGCCGGCGAAGACCGAGACCTTGAACACCACGTCCTCGGGGAGATCTCCTTCCTCCCTCATGCGGGAAAGGAGCCACAAGAGTCCTTCGTCCAGGACGAGGAAGCCCCGGAACCCGAGCTCCACCGCCCGCAGGATGTCCGCGACCACGTACTGGAGCTGGTCCGCCCCCCGGAAGCGAAGCCCCGAAAGCCCTCCCTCCGGGGTGACGAGCTGTCTGCCCGTGTCCCAGCCGGAGCGAGGGCCGGGGGTGATGATCACCTCCACCTTCGCGTCGGCGGCGATCTGAGCGAAGTCCCGGAGTTCGGCCCGGTCGAGAAGCGTCGCCCCCATCACCGTGGAGATCATGCGGTGCACCGGGAGCTTTCGCCTCTGGGCCTCGGTGATCACCGCCTCCAGTACTTCCGGGCGCTCCACCCCGGAGATCTCCATGCGGTACTGGGCCCCGTCCGGGAAGCGGAGGGGGCTCTCGGGGAGATCGTAGGCGTCCTCCCCGGGGATCCCGTGTTTGGAAAGGATCTCCTTTACCTTACGCTGGTCCATACTCCCTCCTTGTCCGGGTAGTGGTGGTTCCAGTGTGGCGCCCAAAAGAAAGGGAGGCAAATCGGAAGGATTCAGTGGACGTGGATCTCCACGATGTCCCCGTCCTGGACCACGTGGTCAAGCGGCGCGTGCTGGCCGTCGAACTTCCCCGAGCCCCAGAGCCTGACGTACTTCAGTTTCTCCACGAACTCCTTGTGGATGTGTTCCACCACGTCCAGGATCGTGGCCCCCTCTCGGAGGGTGTAGGGCTGCTCCATGTCGGGGGGATGCCCGGGCTTTTTCGTGTAGACCCGCACGATCCCGGCCGACTTGAAAATGAGCTCCCCCACCTCTTCTACGCCCTCGAAGGTCTCGAAAGAGACGAGCCCCGAGGCGAAGAATCGCTCCGCGGCCCAATGGCGGAACTCCTCCGCCCTCCCCGGGGCGAGGTCGATCTTCGTCCCCAACGCCAGGGTGCGGAGCTCCACCGTGCGCCAATCCAGCTGCCGGGTGGGGCCTTTCCCCAGGACTATGTGGCGCTCCCGCAAAAGCCCCAGGGCCTCCTCGGCGGCCCCCACCCAGTCGTCCAGGGAAAGGTCAACGCAGAAGACTGCCCCGTCGGCGGTGCGCACGAGACTAAAGACCCACCCCTCCGTGTACTCCCTGGTGATGGGGGGGAGGTCCACGAGCTGGATCTGGATGTCCTCGTACTCCATCATGCCCGGGCACGGCCTGAAGGTGGACATAGGGAAGGGGGCGATATCGGGGTTGGCGTTGGTGAGGAGGGCCAGGAGGGAGGACTTGCCGGTGTTGGGCGGGCCCACCAGGACCATCTGGGCCGCACCCTCCCGCTCCACGTGGTAGCTCGGGCCGGACCGTCCCCCGGAGCGGCGGCGTTGTTCCTGTTTTTCCTTGAGTTTGGCGATGCGGCGCTTGATGTCGGCCCGCATCTTCTCCGTGCCCTTGTGTTTGGGGATGGTAGCCAACATCTCCATGAGGGCGTCCAGCCGCTCCTCGTCGGTCTTGGCCTTGCGGAACCGCTCCCTGGCTTCCAGGAACTCCGGGGTGAGATTGGCCGGCATACCTCGTTTATTTTAACAGCCTCGGGACCCCCGGGGCGTCCTGTGCAGGACAAAAGTCCCTTTCCCATGGGGCCTTTTGCCCCAGATGTCGGAACCCATTTTCTGTAACATCGATCACAAGCTCTTCGTGCGAAAGGGGATGGGATGAGAGCGAAGATGGTTCTCTTGGCGGTATTGGTGGCTTCGGTATGGGGGTTCATCGGGGCGACCCCGGGGATCGCGGGTGGGGGCGCGGGGGGCGTGTTCCAGGACCTCCTTCCCGGCGATCCCGCGTATCAGTATGTGGTGTTCCTCCTCGAGCGCAAGATCATTACCCCGGATCCCAGCGGTACCTTCAAGGGTAGCGACCCCCTCACCCGTTCCACCGGGGCGATCTGGATCGCCCGGGCGGTCCAGTACCTGGAGGGCAAGATCCCCGCGGCCCCCACCGGAGACGTGGCGGGGTTGACCCAGAAGGTGGCGGGCCTGGAGACTCGCATCCGGCAGGTGGAACAGGAGCTCGTCCAGACGGCCCGGGAGATCCAGACCCTGAAAACCACCGTGAGCTCCCTGGGGAACCGGGTTACCAAGCTGGAACAGCAGGGACCCGCTCAGGTACAGGGGCTCGCGGGGAAGGCACAGCTCGCCCTTATCGTTGGGATCACCGGGGTGGTTCTAGCCTTGGCGGCCTTGGCGCTCCAGTTCTTCTGAGCTAAAGCAGGCGCCTGAGTTCCCGAATCTTGTCCCTGAGGGCCGCGGCGAGCTCGAACTCCAACCTTTCCGCCGCGGCCCGCATCTCTCGCTCTAGCTCCTTTATGGTCTTCACCAACTCCTCCCGGGAGAGCTTCTCCGGCTCCTTGGGCACCCGGAACGCTGGGGCCTTCTGGCCGTAGATCTCCTCCGCCAGGTGGTCGTAGACGGCCTTTTTGACCGTCTCGGGGGTGATCCCGTGTTTTCGGTTGTACTCGATCTGGATCCTCCTCCGGCGGTTCGTTTCCTCGATGGCCTCCCGGATCGAGTCGGTGAGCTCGTCGGCGTAAAGGATCACCTTTCCCCGGACGTTCCTGGCCGCCCGACCGATGGTCTGTATGAGGGAGGTGGCCGAGCGCAGGAATCCCTCCTTGTCGGCGTCCAGGATCGCCACCAGCGATACCTCCGGGAGGTCAAGCCCCTCCCGCAACAGGTTCACCCCCACCAGCACGTCGAACTTCCCCAAGCGTAGATCCCGCAGGATCTCCACCCGCTCCAGGGTCTCGATCTCGGAGTGCAGGTACCGCGCCCGGATCCCCGCCTCGAGGAGATATTCCGATAGGTCCTCGGCCATCCTCTTCGTGAGGGTAGTGACCAGCGCCCGCTCCCCCCGGGCGATGACCTTTTTCAGCTCCCCGATCAGGTGGTCGATCTGGCCCTCGGTGGGGTGGACCACCACCTCCGGGTCCACGAGGCCCGTGGGCCGCACGATCTGCTCCACGATCTTCTGGGATACCTTCCGCTCGTAGGGGCCCGGGGTGGCGGACATGAAGATCACCTGCTTCACTCGGGCCTCGAACTCCTCGAAGGTGAGGGGGCGGTTATCCAAGGCCGAGGGGAGGCGGAACCCGAACTCCACCAGGGTCTCCTTCCGGGAGCGGTCGCCGAAGTACATCCCCCTAAGCTGCGGCACCGTCATGTGGGACTCATCGATCACCACGAGGAAATCGGGCGGGAAGTAATCCAGCAGGGTCCAGGGGGGCTCCCCGGGAGCGCGGCCGTCCAGGTGCCGGGAGTAGTTCTCGATCCCCGGGCACCACCCAAACTCCTTTAGCATCTCGAGGTCGTAGCGGGTGCGCTGCTCCAGGCGCTGGGCCTCGAGGAGCTTCCCTTTCGCCCGGAGCTCCGCCAGCCGCTCCTCGAGCTCCTCCTCGATCCCCTCGATCGCCCGCCGCAGCCTTTCCTCCGGGGCCACGTAGTGGCTCGCCGGGGGGATCACCACCCGCTCCCGGTCGGCGATGTGATCCCCGGTCAAAGGGTCGATCACCGTAATTCGCTCCACCTCGTCCCCGAAGAACTCGATCCGGAGCGCCTCCTCCCCCGAGGAGGGGATGAGCTCCAACACATCTCCCCGGAGGCGGAAGGTGGCCCGCTCGAATGCGATCTCGTTCCGGCGGTACTGCATGAGCACGAGCTGCCGCAGGACCTCGTCCAGGTCGTACTCCCGCCCCACCTCCAGGACCAAGGACATCCCCGCGTAGGTCTCGGGCGATCCCAGGCCGTAGATGCAGGAGACGCTCGCCACGATGATAACGTCGCGCCGCTCTAAAAGGGCCGAGGTGGCTGCGTGTCTCAAGCGGTCGATCTCCTCGTTGATGGACGCGTCCTTCTCGATGTAGGTGTCGGTCTCGGGGATGTAAGCTTCTGGCTGGTAGTAGTCGTAGTAGGAGACGAAGTAGTGGACGGCGTTGTGGGGGAAGAGCTCCTTGAGCTCGTTGTACAGCTGGGCGGTGAGGGTTTTATTGTGAGCGATGACCAGGGTGGGTTTCTGCACGTTCTGGATCACGTGAGCTATGGTGAATGTCTTCCCCGTTCCGGTCGCCCCGAGCAGCGTCTGGTACCTAAGTCCCTCGAGCACACCCTCGGTAAGCTCCGCGATGGCCTTGGGCTGGTCGCCCTTGGGGCGGAGCGGGGTCACGAGCTCGAAGCGCTCCGGGGCCTTTACTTTCGCCATCCCCAAAAAGATTATAGCCGTACCCTCAGTGGTTGAGGGCCCGGGCCCGTTCGGTGGCGGCCATCACCGCCTTGATGAGGTCCACCCGGATTCCCCCCTCCTCCAGGGCCATGATCCCGTCGATGGTGACCCCGGCCGGGGTGGTGACCATGTCCTTGAGTAGGGCCGGGTGCTCGCCGGTCTCGAGGACCATGGCGGCGCTCCCCAGGAGCGTCTGCGCCGCGAGTTCGGTGGCCAGTTCCCGGGGGAGGCCCATCTTCACCCCGCCCTCGGCCAGGGCCTCGATGATGATGTAGGCGTAGGCAGGACCGGCCCCGGAGAGGGCGGTAACCGGGTCCATCAGGTCCTCATCGTCCACCACCGCCACCCGGCCCACGGCGGAGAAGACCTCCCGGGCGAGGGCGAGGTGCTCCTTGGAGGCGAAGCGTCCGGGGCAAAGGACCGTCATTCCCTGGCCCACGAGGCAGGGCATGTTGGGCATGGCCCGCACCACCGGCACGGGCTTCCCCAGTTTTTCTTCGATAAAAGAGGTCTTTATCCCTGCGGCAACGCTTATCAGGAGCTGCTCGCACCGCAGAGAATCCTTTATTTCAGCGAGGACCTTGGGCACAGTCTTCGGTTTTACCGCCAGGATCACGAGGTCCTTCCCCTCGATCAATTCGAGGTTGTCGGTGATCACCCTTACGCCGAGGCGCTCTTCGGCGAGCTTGGCGCTTTCGGGGTGGGCGGTGGATCCGCTGATCCTTTCGGGAGAGACGATGTGGGAACGCACGAGCCCGGATATGAGGGCCTTCCCCACCATCCCCACGCCCAACACGGCGATCTTCTTTCCCTCCAGCATTACGTCTCCTTTTCTTTCAGGCGCTGGAGCATGTCTTCCACCATACGGGAAAGGTCGTAGGCTGGAGACCAGCCCCAGTCCTCCCGGGCAGGGGTGTCGTCCATGGAGCGGGGCCAGGAATCGGCGATCTCCTGCCGGAAATCCGGGGCGTACTCCACCCGGAAACCGGGGATGTGGCGTTTGATCTCGGCGGCGAGCTCCGCGGCGGAGAAGCTCACCCCGCCGATGTTGTAGACGCGGTGGCGGATCCGGGCGGCGTCGGCATCCATGATCCCCAAGATGGCGTTGAGGCAGTCGGGCATGTACAACATGGGGAGGACCGTGTCCGGGCGCACAAAGCATCGATAGGTCTCGTCCCGGATGGCGGCGTAGAACATCTCCACCGCGTAGTCGGTGGTCCCCCCGCCGGGCATGGTCTCGGCGGAGATGATGCCGGGGAACCTGAGGCACCGGATGTCCATCCCGTAGCGGCGGTGATAATAGTCACACAGGAGCTCGCCGGCCACCTTGGTAACCCCGTACATGGTGGTGGGGGAGAGGACCGTATCCTGGGGGGCAGGGTCCCGGGGGGTCTTGGGGCCGAAGACGGCGATGGAGCTGGGCCAAAATATACGCGTCACCCCGTGCTTCCTTGCGACCTCGAGGACGTTGTAGAGTCCCTCGATGTTCACCCGCCAGGCCAGTTGGGGCTCCTCTTCCCCCCGGGCGGAGAGGATGGCGGCGAGGTGGTAGATGGTGTCGATTTTGTGCGTGGTCACGGCCTCCTCTATGCTGGGCCTCTCCGTAACGTCCAGCCGCACAGATGGGCCGGAGTCCCGGATGGCGGGCGGGAGCGGGGTGCGGTGGAAGGCGGCGACTACGTTCTCGGCCCCGTACCGGCGCCGGAGCTCCGGGACGAGCTCGCTTCCGATCTGACCAGCTGCCCCAGTGACCAGGATTTTCATGGTTCCCCCTTGGGCAGGATTTCTCGCAGATCCCAAATGATAACTGTGCCGTCCCCACTCGCAGTGGCGAGGAGTTCCCCTCCTGGATGGAAGGAGATGCCGAATATGTCGCCCAGATGTCCGCGCAACTCCGCTTTAGGGTCGCCGGAAGGGACGGAGAATATCTCGAGTTTTCCGCTGGCCTCACCCGCGGCAAGGAAAGCGCCGTCCGGAGAAAAGGAAAGGGCGTACACGCTTAGCCCACTTCCCCGGATAACCCTGAGGGCGCGGCGGCGGACCGCGTCCCACAAGACGACCATCCCCTGGTCATCTCCCGTGGCGAGGAACTTCCCGTCGGGAGAATAGGCCACGGCGGTGACGACGCCCCTGTGCTTCCGCAGAAGCCTGAGCTTCCCGGAATCCAATTCCCAGAGCCGGACCGTTTTGTCCTCCGCCCCTGCGGCGATCTCTCTCCCGTCGGGGGAGAACCGCGCGGCGTAGATGGCGTCCCGCACTAAGGGCCTGAGGGCCTCAACCCTCACGGGTTTCCAGAAGGTCCTCAGCGGTTCTCCCGTCTCCGCGTCCCACACCCGCACCGTCTCATCCACGGACGCGGTGAGGAACAACTCTCCCTCGGGGGAGAAATCCACGTCGGAGATGGGCTTCAAGTGGGCCGTTACCTCCAGGGCTACCTTCGGTCCTCCCGGGTCCAATGTCCACAGGCGCGCCACCCCATCGTTTCCCCCGGAGAGGAGCTTTTCTCCATGGGGAGAGAAAGCGATGGCGTCTATCGCCCCGCGATGGGCATCCCAGGCGAGGATTTCCTCCCAATCCTCGGTGGTCCAGAGGAAGATGCGGCCCTCCGCGGTGGCCGTGGCCAATCGTCCTCTGTCGGGGGAGAAGGCCAGGGCCGTGAACCTCCCCTTGTATCTTCCCTCGCCCAGGACAGCCTCCTGGTCCCCCGCTTCCAGATCCCAAATGACGAGTGGCCCCGAAGGGCCGTATTGTGAGAGTAGATCCGGGGGTGTGATCCCGGCATGTGCAAGGCCGGATTCAGCGGCAAAAGACTTCACCAGTGCTCCGGATTGCCAGTCCCATTCGGTCACAGTTCCCCCGAGATCCACGGTCACCAAAGTTTCTGGATCCAAGAACGCAAGCCCGATCAGGAGGCCTGCACCCGGTTTCAGGGTCCGCAGGAGCCGCCGCTCCCTGATGTCCCATATCCGGACTTGTCCATCGCCGGCCACCACCGCTATTGTGGAGCCGTTCGGCGAAAACGCGGCCCGGCGTACGCCCCACCTATTCCAGGGGAATCTCTTGGGCTGTGCCACATCGTCCAACGTGTGCAGGAGGAGCGAGTCCCCGAATTTGGAGCCACAGGCGACCATGGAGCCGTCCGGCGAGAAGACAAGGACCGAGACCTCCACGGGGAGCGCGGGTAAATGGGCCACCTCATCTCCGCTGGCGCGGTCGAACACGATGATTTCTCCGGTTTCAGTCCCCACCGCTACATAGGTCCCATCCGGGGAAACCCCTAGGGCGGTGATCCGTACGTCGGTCGTAAGGTTGGATATCTCCTCCACCCGCGGAAGCTCGAATGCCACGATGCTTCCGTCTTCGAAGGAGAGAACGAGTATGTCCCTTTCCGGGGCGAGCTGCGCGAACCGGGGTATCCCCGGCAGGGGCTCCGTGGCCAGAAGGGTTCCGGTGGGGATGTCCCACTGCTCGATGGCGATGGAGGTCACCGCCCAAAGGTAACCTCCATGTGGAAACGCGGCCACGAGATACCCATCTCCTAACCGGGCGATGGCCCCGGGGGGCATCTCCCCACCCAGGCCGAGGACCGCCGCCGCAATTAGCCCGACAATAAGGATCGCTTTGCCCACCATGGCACGCCGCGATTGTACCCCACGCCCCGTGGGACAAAGGACGTGGCCCCAAAAACCCTGTGGGAGCGAACTCCTTATCGGAAAAGGGGGAAGTCCAAATAGGAGGCCGGGAACGGCACGTCCGGAATCTGTTACCCTTCGTTTCGGTGGCCTTGTTCTTCCCTTCGGCGTCTTCTGAGCTCCCCGGCGGAATGAACCACGATCGTATACAGGGAGATCCCCAGGCCGCCCACGGACATGGCGTAGGAGAGGAAGCTCAACGCCACGTTAGGCGCGATCACCCTGAGCACCATGAGGAAGGGAAGGGCGATGGCCGTGACCATCAGCCCGATGGCCACCGAGATCAACGTCCAAAACCTCCGCCGACTCATTTGTAAAGCCAACAGGAAACGTAGTGGCCCGGTTTTACCTCGAACTCGGGAGGAACTTCCTGATCGCAAAGCCCCTCGATCAGGTGCTTACAGCGGGGGTGGAAACGGCACCCAGGTGGAGGGTTCAACAGGCTCGGGGGCTCGCCCGGGGGAACTTCTTTGAACTTGTGGGCGTTTTCTGGATCGGGGTCCGGGATGGCATCCAGGAGGGCTTGGGTGTAGGGATGCAAGGGGTTGCTGATGAGCTCTTTGACGGGTGCTTTTTCCACCAATTTGGCGGCGTACATCACGAAGATCCTCTCCGAGAAGTAACGGACGGTGGAAAGATCGTGGGTGATGTACGCCACACCCAGCTGGTGTGCTTCCTGGACCCCCCGGAGGAGCTGCAGGATCTCCACCCGCACCGATGCGTCCAACATCGACACCGGCTCATCCGCCACGAGGAGCTTGGGGTTCAACACGATAGAACGGGCGATGACCACCCGCTGTTGTTGCCCCCCCGAAAGCATGTGGGGGAACTTACCGATGAAGTCCTCCACCGGGGTGAGCTTTACCTCTTCCAAAACTTCCCGAATGCGCCGTTCCCGCTCAGTCCGGGTCCCACGGCGGTTTATTACCATCGGCTCCAACAGGATCCGACGTACGTTCATGAACGGGGGCAGGGCCCCGTAGGGGTCCTGTTGGATATAGCCCACTTGTGCCCGGTACCAGCGCCCGAGCTTCTGGAGTTTTTTCCCCTGGAAGAGGATTTCCCCCTTCGTAGGTTGGTAGAGCCCGAGGATGGTGCGGGCGAGGGTGCTCTTGCCGCAGCCCGACTCCCCCACGAAGGTCACCGCTTCCCCGTGGCGGATGTCGAAATCCACTCCGTCCACCGCGCGCACGAACCCCACGTGGATGAACCCCCATTTGCGGAGTTCGAACCACTTATGCAAGTTTCTTACGCTGATCAGAACCTGGTCTTGCATTGCCTCCACCTAAACGTAGAGATGGCACTTTATTTTACGGCCATCCTTGTACTCCACCATGGGTGGCTCTTTCTCGCACGTGGTGAAGCGCTTCGGGCAACGGGGGGCGAAGCGGCACCCTGTCGGGGGGTTTATCAAGCTCGGAGGTTGTCCGGGGATGAACTCCAGGTCCTTGTCCTCCCGCAGGGTGGGGACGCTGGCCATGAGCTTCTGGGAGTAGGGGTGGAGCGGCTCGAGGAAGAAGTGCCCGGCCTTCCCCAGCTCCACGATCTGTCCCGCGTACATCACCATGGCGTCCAGGGCGAGTTCGCTTGAAGTGGAGATATCGTGGGTGATGAGGATGTAGGTAAGCTCGAGCTCCTCCCGGATCCGCTTGAGGGAGTTCATGATGTTCGCCTGGGTGAGAACGTCCAGGGCCGAGGTGGGCTCGTCCAGGATCACCAGCTGGGGGCTTGTGATCAGGGCCATGGCGATCACCACCCGCTGTCGCATGCCGCCGGAGAGCTCGAAGGGGTACCGGTCCACGAAATCCACGGGAACACCCACCAGTTGGAAGGCCTCGACGACGCGGTTGACCGCTTCGCTTTTGGTGAGGTTGTTGTGGATGAAAAGGGGCTCCGCCACCTGGGTTCCCACCTTTATCACGGGGTTCAACGCGTTCATGGCCGCTTGGGCCACATATGAGATCCGCTTCCACCGAACCTCCCGTCGGAACTGTTCGTCGTTCAACGCCATAACGTCGGTTCCGTCGAGAAAGATCTTGCCGGAATAGGTGTGGGTGTTGCGCGGAAGCAGTCGGAGGATCGCCTTAGCGAGGGAGCTTTTGCCACATCCCGATTCCCCCACCACCACCATAGCCGTCCGGGGCGCAAGCTCAAAGCTCACTCCGTCCACTGCCTGGACGATCCCCTTTGTGGTCCGGAAGTAAAGCCTGAGATCCTCGACTCTAAGAAGCGGTTCCATGGTCAGATCTCCCTCAGCTTGGGATTGAACACCTTGTCCAGGGTGTAGCCTATGAGGGTAAAGCCGAACCCCGTCAGCATGAGAAGAAAAGCGGGTTCAAGCACCCAGTAATAGTAGCCGTGGTAAAGGGCCCCGTGGGAGAAGGCGTCCGACAGGAGCTTGCCCCACGTGGGAAGGACCGGGTCGCCGAGTCCCAAAACCGAAAGGGATGCTTCCAGGAACACGTAGGCGGGGACGGCGAGCACGAAGCTGGGAATCACCCAGGGAATCACCCTGGGTATGAGGTAGCGGAAAATGATCCGCAAATGCCTCGCCCCGTAGCTCCTGGCGGCCTCTATGTATGGGGTCCTCTTTTCCTGAAGGAAAACGGCCCGGTATTGCTTCACCGTGGATTCGATTAGGTTCAACCCGATCAACACCGCCAAGATCACCCAGATGCTCTTGGAGTAAAAAAGGCCCACCATGATGAGGATGGGAAGGGTGGGGATGACCATGCGGATCTCGGTGAGCCGCTGCACCACCGCGTCGACCCAACCGCCGAACCAGGCCCCGATCGCCGCGAAGACGATGGAACTTATGGTGATGCCGAAGGAGGCTCCCAGCCCGAAAGCCAAGGCGATGGGAGCGCCCCAAAGGAGCGCCACCCAGATATCCCGGCGGAGATGGTCGGTCCCCGCGATCCCGTAGACGGTACCGTACACCACCACTTCCGCCTCCAGATCGGCCTCGGGCTCGAACACGTATGCCTTTATGGTGATGGTATGGATTCCCTTCAATGTCTTTTCCGGGGCATTTGGATCCTGGAACAAGACCTCTTCCGGTGCGCCGCGAAGCGACGCTATGAGGTCCCGGTCCTGGCTCACCGTGTACCAGTGGACCTTTCCGCTGGGGATCTGGCGGCCGAAGGAGAACTCCCTCCCATCGGGGGTTCTCCAGATCACCTCCACCCGAGGCGGTTTCTTTTCATACTGGGACTTGAACACCACTGCTAATTCTGAGGGAAAGACATCGGCCTCATAATCCAACGTGTAGGTGAAGATCAGGCGTCGCGTACGTTCACTCAGGACTTTGACTTCCTTTTGGGCATCTTCGGGTCCCAAGATTACGGTGCGCAGGAGCTTTTTAGGGGTGAGGTAGTCTATCCAAGCGGGGGCGGCGGTGCGTGGATTGTACCGCCACGTGGCCTCGCCACCCCGCCAAAGGCGGATGGCCTCCCCATAGGGTATGGTAATGACCGCATAGGCCGCGAGAGCGAGGATAAAAGCCAAGATGAACAAACCCACCATGGCGGACGGATAGCGCGTGATCTCCTTCAGGGCAGCTAGCAAGCCCCTCATGCCGCCGGACCTCCTCCCACCTTGATCCGGGGATCCACAATGGCATAAACGATGTCCAACACGAACACCGTGACGCCCAGTAGGTACGCGTAGATCACCGTGAGTCCCACGATTATGGGGGTATCGAACTGGCTGATGGCCGCCATGTAAAGCGAACCCAAACCGGGCCAATTAAAAACCGATTCCGTGATGATGGCACCGGTCCAGGCAGCGATGAGCAATAACGCGAAGCTCGTGATTATCGTGGGGAGGGTTGGCCGTAGGATGTAACGGCGCTCCAGGGGCCGCCCCGGCACCCCCTTGGCCCGGGCCATCTCCACGTAATCCTCACTGGAGTAGATGAGGAAGAACGTACGCCAGGAATAGACCCCCACAAAAATTCCCGAGATGAACCAACCCAGGAGGGGGAGGACCATGTGCTTCAGCACGCTGAGGGCATACATGACCTTGCTCTCCGGAGGCGGTATGTCCACCAATCCCCCGAAGGGGAGCAGCCGCAGGATGGAAGCGAAGATCAGGATGAGGATGATTCCATAGAACCACGAAGGGGCGGTGGAAAGCGGCGCCAATGCTACGGAAAGCCGGTCCCAAATGCTCCCGTAACGCCGGGAGAGGATTAGGGCCACATAGAGTGAGGCGAAGAACACCAGGAGGCTTGCGGTGGTGAAGAGGAGCACCGAATAAGGGAGCCTCTCCTGAATGATGAGCCACACCTGCTTCGAACCGCTGGAGCTGTAGATGTGCTCGGACCTTCCCAGGTTCAACGTGAGCGCGTTCGCAAGGTACATAAACGCCCGTGAATGGAAGAATCCCGAGAAGCTATCGAAGCGGATAAAAGGTTTATCCAGACCCAAACGCTTAATCTCCAGTTCCACCTTCTGGTCGATGAGCTTGCGGAGCTCCTCGGTGGTATACCCTTGGTACGCGGGATTTTGGTATACCTGTACGCTTATGGACTCGGTTATCTGCGCGATCTTGATCTTGTCCACGTAACCGCCCATGTTGGCAGTGATCACGGTGAGGAACACACCCACCACCAGAGAAAATCCCACGGCAAGCCCTCGAATGAAGGTATACCTCCCGAGGCGGAGGAACGTCCTTGCGGCCGAATGAGCCCTTGCTCTCGTTCTCTGCCGTTTCACTTAGGTCGCACCTTACCAGGAAAGCTCTTAGGTACGCAAAGTATAAAAAAAGGCACGGGGAACACAAGGTTCCCCGTGCCTTTTGCCCGAATTCGTTTACGGTACGATGAAGGTGATGGACTTGTAGGAAGGAATGGCCACGACCTTGGAGGAAACGGCGACCTCGAGCTTCACGGTGCCGCTGGGCAGCTCGGCGGTGAGCTCGGGGGTGAGGACCACGTTCCAGGTGGGTCCGCCGAAGTACTCGGCCTCACCGACATCCACGAGGTTCCCCTCCGCGTCGAAGAGCAGGTACTTCACGAAGTCGATCTCCTCCGGCGGATAGGGCTCCTCCTTGAAGGTGATGTTCACCGGGATGATGGCACCAGAGCCAGGCTCGAGGATCTCGGGAGCACCCACGAAGTCGATCTCGGCGATCTTGGGCTCAGAGAAGCCGAGCCACTTGTCGGCAGGATCGGCGTAGTCCTCGAACCGCTTGAGGGTCAGGGTCTTGGCCACGGTGTCGACGGAGTCGAGGTAGAAGACGCCGTTGCCCACCCAGAAGTGGCCCTTCTCCTCGTACCACGCAAGGAGGTTCTGGTAGCGCTCGGCCGCATCGGCGGCGTATTTGCCGAGCACCTCGGCATAGGGCACGAAGTTCTCGGCGATGGCTTTATCCAGGTACTTCTTCAGGATATCCAGGGTCGGGCCGGCGATGTAGCTCATCCACTCGACACCGAGGCTGTCGGCCTTGTCCGAGGAGAACGCGGCCTCCTTGGCCTGCTCGGCCAGGATCCCCACGGCGATGGCATGCCACGGCGCCGGACCCTGGCTGTAGAAGGCGTCCAACGTGGCGTTAGCCGCGATAGTCTCAGCATCGAGCTCAATGGAGTCGGTGTAGTACTCGATCACCAACGGATCCTCAGAGACGATCCTGAGGCCCCGGAAGTATTCGAGGAAGGCCTCGAGGTCGGGCTTCACGGACTCATCGAAGATGGGCGACTCTTCCTTTCCGCGATCGAAGAAGAGGACGAACGGCATTAGGAGGTCGGCCACAGAGAAGGTGGAGCCATCGTGCCACTTGTCCTTGAGGAGCTGTGGATCGTAGTGGACCACCACCTTGACCTTAGCGGTGAGCCCTTCGGGGTACTTCTCGCCCACCGTGATCCACTTCTGGTTGGCAGCGTCCCAGTCCACCCAGGCATCGGCCGGCACCTGGATCTCGTCCACGAACTGGAGATCCACCCAGTCGAGGGTCTTCCCGACGGGCAAGCCCTCCTTCACGTAGACCTCGGCCTTCTCCACCCGCTGGGGCCTGGCAAGGCCGGTGAACGGGTCGGGGAGCACCGCGGGCATGCCGGTGCCGCGAATGGGCATCATGTCGTAGATCCAGTTGGAGCCCGCCACGGCGTTCCACGGCTCGTTGAACATCTCGCCGATGGCGATCCTGACGGTGCCGCCCTCCACGGGGTTGCCTTCCTCATCGGTCCAGTGGAGGGTGTAGGACCACAGCCAGGAGCCGTACGCACCGCCGGCCAGGTCCACCGACATGGCGAGGCCCTTGCGCATGGGGAAGATCGGGGATTCATTGGCCAGCCAGACGCGCACGGAGTTCTTCATGGCGTAATCCAGGGCCTTTTCCATCAGTTCCTGCCGCTCCTCGATGGTGGCGTAGTCGTTGTAGGCCAGCTTCTTGAATACTTCATCGGCCTCAGGTTCCACGTAATATGCCTGCCACAGCGGCACGCCCAGGCCGCGCTTGGTGTAGAAGAAGTCGAAGTTGCCGCCCTGGTCCCGGGAGATCGAAGTGGTGATCCACCCGCCGGTGTAGATGTGGAAGCAACCCTCTGCCGGATCGGTGAAGATCCAGCACTTGGCGAGGTCCCGGGAGACACCGTAGCGGCGGTCCACGGTGAAGCCGAGCTCCTCCAGGAGGCCGGCCACGTAGTCACCGATTTCCTTACGGACGTCCTCAACCCGGATAAGGAAGATGATGGTTACGGGCTCGCCCTTGTAGTACCATTTGCCGTCCACGAGCTCGGCCCCAAGCTTGAGCATTTCCTCGGTGATGACCTCTTTTGCCTTCTCAAAGTTGGGGGCGTATTTAGCCTCGAGCTCCCGGGCCTTCACAAGGAGCTTGGCGTAGTCCGGGAAGGTGGGGGTAATGGGGAGATACCGGGGGATGGCCAAGCCCTTGTACAGCTCTTTCACGATGTAATCACGATCGATGAGCCAGTTCATCGCCTCCCGGATCCTGGGAATCGCGAAGGGGTTGAGCATCCCGTTCTTGAACTCTTTGGGCATCACTTCCGGATCGGCGGGGTAGGGGTTGAAGGTGAGCTCCGTGTACGCACCGTAGGCGCTAACCGTATAGAGATCCGGGGACTCGATAATTTTCTGGTAGACGTCGATGTCATCCACGGAGTATGCGTATAGATCGGCTTCGCCGGCGATCATGCGCTCCACGGCTTTCGCCATGTCGGGCTCGGAGAAAAAGATCACCTCATCCACCCATGCCCCCGTCCGAGCCAAAGCCGCGGAGCCGAGAACAGCAACAACGAGGAAAATCAATCCTTTACGCCACATATACACCTCCTGTTGATATTGGAAATTTTTTCCGTGAAAAATCCTGACCGCCTCTCACCCCCTATTTTTGGCTCTAGAGGTCCATAAGGTATGCAATTTCTTTTATAGTGGGGAAGTTGGCGCCTGTCAAGTTCTTCCAGGGGCTCAGGACACGAGTGGGGACACCCCCGCGATGATGACTGGGTAATGAACATGTCCAATAAAGTCAAGAAAAAAGCGGGAACGTGATTGTTCCTCCTTGGAAGGCGCTTTTTATGTCCCGATTCAGGTCGAGGTTGAGTACCTAACTACGGTATCCCCTAGCCGCTGGGGTTAGCAAAACCGATGTGAATTTGAAATCTTTGTGAAGAACCTTCGTGCAAACACTTCTTTTGCGAATGACATCGGTTGACAGTTTTCTTGTGCTGAAGCTACAATAAGTTGTGTTTCCTAGAGTCCTGAAGCGAAGGGAGGTGATGCAAACGGGGGAATAGGGTGTGATCCGACTTGGGGTTGAATTCCTCACGGTTTCGGCGGGTTAGGTCCCAGAGTATTGGCGGTGTATAAGCCGCCCAATGGATTGGAGGTGAAACGAAGGATGCGGAAATTCTTGATTTCGCTTTTGTGTGTAGCGGGCTTCGTTTTCGGGGCGCTCGCTCAAGAATACAAAGTGGTTCCTTTGGGAGAGCCCGGCACCCCCTGGGAGACCCTCACGCCCGGTAAACCCGGTGGGTACTTGGTGATAGGTACGTGGAACAACCCCCGCAGCTTCAATCCCTGGGCCACTGTGGAGACCTCGACCACGGTGGTGACGAACCAAATTTTCGGCACCGGGCTCACCGAGGTCAATCCGGTGACGCTGAAGGTGGAGCCGGGACTTGCTAAGTCATGGGAAATCTCTGAGGACGGCCTCACCATCACTTTCTACCTGCGCAAGGGCCTCAAGTGGTCCGATGGAGAGCCCTTCACCGCGGATGACGTGATCTTCACCTTCAAGGGCGTCATCTTCAACGAAGACGTGGCCACCAGTGCCCGCGACATTTTCTACGTGGAGGGCAAACTCCCCGAGGTAGAAAAAGTGGACGACTATACTGTAAAGTTCACCCTTCCGGCGCCGTTCCGCCCCTTCCTCCGCGCCATGTCTCAAGAGATCTATCCCATGCACAAGCTCAAGGACCTCTCCCGGGTCTACAACCCCGACGCCGATCCTCAAGCGCTGACCAACGCCTGGAGCGTGGACACTCCGCCGGAGGAGATCGTGGGGATGGGGCCCTTCAAGCTCGTGGAGTTCATCCCCGACCAGCTGGTGGTGCTCGAGCGCAACCCCAACTACTGGAAGGTCGACCCCAACGGGGTCAAGCTTCCCTACCTGGATGGAATCAAGTACGTTATCACCGGCGGTGCCGATGCCACCATGCTTAAGTTCCGCAACGGCGAGCTCGACGTGTACGGCCCCAGGCCCGAGGATTTGGCTACCCTTAAGGCCGAAGCGGAGCAGAAGGGCTTTGAGATCCTGATCGATCCCACTAAGCCGTTCTTCGGCACCAACTTCCTCTATTTCAACCTGGATTGCCCCGATGAGAAACTCCGGGAGTACTTCAACATGATTGAATTCCGCCAGGCCATGGCCCACCTTATCGACAAGCAGTCGATCATCGACAACATCTACTTCGGGTTGGCGGTACCCCAGTGGGGGCCGATCTCTATCTTGTCGCCCTTCTACAACGAGGAGGTCCTACCTAAATTCGAGTATGATCCGAACAAGGCCGCTGAGCTGTTGGACAAGATCGGTCTCGTGGATCGCAACGGCGACGGTTGGCGTGACTTCCCCGACGGGACCACGTTCGAGTTCGAGCTTAACACCAACGTGGGGAACACCATCCGCGATCAAATCTGCCAGCTCTTCGTCGACGATGCCGCTTCCGTGGGGATCAAAGTCAACTACAACCCCATCGAGTTCAACGCGTTGGTGCAGAAGATCCTCGGCGGCCAGGCCGTGGCGGTGGTGATCGGTCTCACCGGCGGCGTAGAGCCTCACTTTGGCGCTAACGTCTACCGCTCCACCGGTAACCTCCACTTCTGGCACTATTCTGCCAAGGAGAACCCCACTCCGGCGGAGCAGCGGATAGATGAACTCATCGAGCTCGGGATCAAGACCTATGATTTCGACGAAGCCTACAAGTACTACTCCGAGCTGGCGAAGATCTTCGCCGAGAACCTGTGGCTAATCTACACCGTGAACCAGGTCTACATGTATTGTTACTACAAGAACCTCCAGAACACCGCCGAGTTCAGCCCTGCTGCCGGTGCCCTTGGCTTCTCTGATGTGCTCTGGAAGGAGAACCCCAACATGGTGGGCAACCGCGTGGTGGAAGGCTGAGGACACGGCCGACTTAAGGGGGGCGGTTATTGAAGCCGCCCCCCTTGTTTTTTATACTCGCTATCGGCGATGACCAGCTACATCATTCGGCGCTTTTTATACATGTTGCCCACACTTTTAATAATTTCTATCGTGAGTTTTGCTATTCTGCAATTGATGCCAGGAGATTTCACCACAACCTTCAAAATGGATCCCCGTTTCAGTCGGGAGACGTTGAACAGGCTCATTGCCCAGTACGGTCTAGATAAACCCTGGTACGTACGGTATTGGAAGTGGATATCCGGGATCATCACCCGAGGCGATTTCGGATACTCCCTCGCCACCCGCCAGCCGGCCTTCGACGCCCTTTTCAAGGGAAGGCTTTCCTGGACGTTGCTCATGTCGTTTGGCACCTTGGTCTTCACGTGGTGCTTGGCGATTCCCATTGGAATCTTTTCCGCTATCCGACAGTATTCGGTGGCCGATTACGTGCTCACCTTCTTCGGCTTTCTGGGACTTTCCATTCCCAACTTTTTCCTGGCTTTGGTGATCATTTGGTTCCTGGTGGCGGTGGTGAACGTGGGGGCCCATGGGCTCGGAGTCGGGGGCTTATTCGATGTGCAATACATCAACGCTCCTTGGAGTTGGGCCAAGTTCGTGAACTTCTTATGGCACCTCTGGCCGGTGGTCGTGGTGGTGGGCACGGCGGGAATGGCCGGCCTCATTCGTTACATGAGGGGGCAACTGTTGGATACCCTGGGACAGCCTTACGTCCTCACCGCCCGGGCCAAAGGTCTTTCAGAGCGGGTAGTGATCTACAAGCACGCGGTCCGCAACGCTATTAATCCCCTAGTCACCATGTTGGGCATGTCGTTGCCCGGGCTGTTTGAGGGAGCGTTTTTCACCGCCATAATCTTGGGGATCCCTTCGGTAGAGCGGGCTTTTTGGAACGCACTGCAACGTCGGGATGAATACGTGGTGATGTCGGGGCTCGTGTTTTTCGCCTTCATGCTTATGGTGGGGAACCTACTCGGCGACATCATGTTGGCATGGGTGGATCCCAGGATCCGCTACGACTGAAGGGGAAAGATGGTGACATTCAAGAAGTCCAAACTGCCTAAAGAGGAAGAAGGGGTCAGCCTTTGGCAGCTGGCCTGGCGCCGGTTCCGGCGGCACAAGGTGGGCCGCCTGGGCGCGGTGATCGTTGGCTTTTTGTTCTTGGTTCTAATCTTTGCGGAATTCATCTCTCCCTATCCTCACACAAAGCAGTTCCGTTCCCTCACCTACGCCCCACCGACCAAGATCCACTTCTTCGACGAAAACGGGCGCCTCACGTGGCCGTTCGTCTACAAAACGGTCCGAAAATTGAATATGGAGACGTTCACGTGGGAGTTTTATGAGGACAAGAGCAAAAAATATCCTATCAAGTTTTTCGTGAGAGGACACAAGTACAAGTTGTTCGGGTTGATACCCACGAACATCCACCTGTTTGGTGTCGAGGGGGATGCAACCATTTTCCTTTTCGGAACTGACGAAATGGGACGGGATCTTTTCTCCCGGGTCGTGATGGGTACAAGGGTCTCGCTAATTGTGGGCCCGTTTGTGGTGGCGATATCGTTTCCCATTGGGTTGCTTTTTGGCGGCATCTCCGGGTTTTATGGAGGGGCGATCGATATGTTCCTCCAGCGGGCGTTCGAGGTCATCATGTCTTTTCCCCGGTTGCCGTTGTGGCTTGCCTTGGGGTTGGCATTGCCGAAGGGCTGGACCCCTACCATGAGGTTCTTCGGAATCGTTTTGATAATGTCCTTTATCGGCTGGGCGGGGTTGGCCCGGGTCATCCGGGGACAGGTCCTTTCCATCAGGTCCATGGACTTCACCGAAGCGGCACGGGCTATCGGTGCCCACGACCTGCGCATCATCGTGAGGCACATAGTGCCCAACCTGACCTCTTATCTGATAGTAGCTGCTACCCTCAGTATACCCGGAGCCATATTGGGGGAGTCGGGGTTGAGCTTCCTGGGGATAGGAATCCACGAGCCCATGGTCTCCTGGGGGCTTTTGCTCTCCAAGGCCAACACCGCGGCAACGATCCAGAGTTATCCCTGGCTGTTGATCCCCGGCATCTTCATTACCGTAACGGTGCTTGCGTTTAACTTCCTCGGAGACGCCCTTCGGGATGCGTTCGATCCGTTCAGGGTTGTTTGAGCCACTCCCTCAGCGCCTGATCAAGTTCAGGAAGCTCCAAACCTAAAACGTCTGTTGAGGCCTTATAGGGGCTTGCCCCCTCAACAAGGGCCTTCCAAAAGTCCTTGAGCTTCTCTTTTCCGTATATCTCCAAAATGAAGTGTATAAAGGCACCAGCCTCTGCTTCTACGATTTCGGAGGGATAAATGTGGAGCGGTTGGAAGATCTGGACCCAGCGGCCTTCCTGAAGGACGAGCTTGGCTTCGGCGGTGAGATCCCACTCAGGGTAAGCCAAATATAGCGTCAGCCCATCTACCAGGATATCGAACTGGGGAAGACCCAAGAGGGAGATGCGGTTCAACACGAACTGGACCAAAAGCGAGGGGATGTCTTGGGGCAAAACCCGTGTCCAAATCACGTTCCCGGGAAGGAAAACTCCTTCCGGCCGTTGCCCCAAGTATACGCAAATCCTCTCCGGGAGGTTTTCCTCCGAGAGATTCCAAAAGTCCAATGCCCGGCTTAAGGCTCTGTCCGCGCGGTCAAGAAGCCCTTCGGCTTCCGGTGTAACCGAAAGGCCCAATACTCGCAGCCTCCCGGTTTTCAACGGGGGGTTGGAAGCCAAAAGTTCCAGGGCTTCCTTTAGACGTTGATCCGTCACGTAGGGGAGAGCTTTTTTCGGTTCGCCCAAAGCGATATATGCGAGGCCCCGCAGTTCATCGGCTTCTGCACACTTTGTCCCTTCTAGCTGAAGCAAGGCCTCGCTTGGCCGCCCGAAGAAGATGAGTTTTTTTGCGCGTATCAGCGGGTTTTTTTCGGCTTCCGCGGCAGCGTGTTCGAGGAGCCCTTCCCAACGTTGAACCAGCTCGTCCGGCCTCAGTCCCAAGGCTCGTGCTCCTTCTTCCCATCCCGTCGCAAGCCAGAAAGTTTTGACACCTTTGGCCCCATATGTTTCCACCACAAATCGGGCGAAGGCAGCTGCCACTGCCTCCCAGGAAGGGTCCTTGTTCGTAGTCTCATATGAGAGACCCCGGATAAGCGCAGCTAAGCTTTCCAAAGAAGGAGCGGCACTCACCCAGGGGGCATCTAGTTGGAAAAAGATCGTTTCCCATGGATCCTGAGGGAGGAGACGGTCAGGATGTCGGAAGAGCAAATCCCAGTGGCGGGCCTTTCCGTAAGCCGTCGCTTCCACGGCCCAATTGATCCGGGGATGATCCAGGTAGAGGGAAAGCCCCCGGGGAAAGACGGGGTTCCCTGGCCCCCCGTACGCCAGGGAACAGGCCAGCCGCGCCAACGTTCCCTTTATGGGCCGGCCGATGAGGAGGTCCACTATCCCAACGGGCACCGCTTCCTCTTGCAACCTTGCGCCGTAGGCAACGTAAAGTTCCTCGGGCTTATGGTATGCGTAGACGTGGATTTCTTCAGGCAAAACTCGGGAGGGGATTCCCAGAAGCTCCAGGGTTTTGGACCATGCCCGGGAAATCTCTGCCGCCAAATCCCGGGCATTTTCGGCTACGGGGCTATCCTTCAAATAGTGAAGTACTATGGGAGGTTCAGCAACTTCTCCCAGAGGGCTTTTGGCCTTGCGATAGGCGGGCCAGGCCCAGAATACAATGACGCCTAAAACGAAAGCTATAGCCAAGCCCAAGGCCAACCCTCCTGCGGTCCAAAGGATGGCTCGCCCCTTCTTCGGCCCTTTTGCGCTCATCAGCCTGACGATCACGCTATCAAAATGATACGTGATCCCGGATCGCCCGTCCTTTCGAGCTGTTGCTCTGGTCCAATGGGTATGATATTTTGGGGTTGGTTCCTCAAATTTTGGCTTTTATAATTATTGAGCGGGGAAGTTCCCCAAAGGGCATAAAGGGGAGGTGAGAGGATGGCCAAGATAGCGGAGTTCCAGGAACCGCTCTTGGGCCATACCCTGGAGATAGAGATGGTTCCCACAGAAGACCTGGAAGTGATCGAGATCCAGCGCAAACCCTCCCAATACCACGTAAAGCGCCTGGCCGATTCCATTCGAAAGTTGGGCTTTCTCGTCCCGGTGATCGGGATCCGCCGCGATGGCCGCATCGTGATCATCGATGGCCAACACCGCTATCTCGCCGCCAGAGAACTCGGTATCCAGGAGCTTCCCGTGATCATCGTCCCTGAAAAACTCGCCTTCGATCTCATGGAACTGAACGTGGAAAAGCAGATGTCGTTGCGGGAGAAAGCGTACGTTGCCCTCAACGTCTACCGCTGGTGGCGGGACGTGGACCCCGAACGGAAGGAGGCGGATCTCGAACTCCGGGACGCCATCGAGTCGATCCACTATGTGACCTTAGGCCTCGCCTACGAGAAGGCCCCCAAGCTCTTCGGCTCGGCTTACGAAAGCATCCTCCACCGGGTGGATCGCTGGCTCGACCTTCCCCTCAACGAGGCCCTCTCGGTGCGCGAGGAGCGGGCGGGGTTAGTGCTCGAGGTGGAGGGGCTCGTCCGGGAAGCGGTGGCCAAGCTCCAAGAGCTAGGGGTGAACCATCCCTTCCTCCCCCGGGCCGTGGTCTCGTTCGCGAACCCCATCGGCCGAAAACGCATCATCGAGGAAAGCTACGAGGAGGTGATGGGGAAGCTCGCCGAGAACGTCCGCCGGCTAATAGAAAACCCCCAACAATTCCTCTCTTTCCGCTTCGAGGAAGAACCTGCGCCCTGATTTAGCGCCGTTCGGCTAAAGCCAAAGAAAAAGGGCCCCTTTCGGGGCCCTTCCGCTCCGCTTCCGTCTTCTGTCAGAACTCCGGAGGAGGCGTCGGCGTGGATTCCTTCTTCTCTTCCTTGATCTCAGCTACCAACGCTTCGGTGGTAAGGAGCATTCCCGCGATGGAAGCCGCATTCTGCAGCGCCGAGCGGGTGACCTTAGTGGGGTCGATGATCCCGGCCTGGTACATGTCCACGAACTTCTCCTGGACCACGTCGAACCCGACGGCGCCGTCCTCCTTTTTGAGCTTCTCCACGATCACCGCGCCTTCGAGGCCGGCGTTCTCCGCCAGCTGCCTGGCCGGCTCCTCCAGGGCCCGCTTGAGGATCTGAACCCCGACCTTCTCGTCCCCGTTCAGGTCTTTCTCGACCTGGTCCAGAACGCGGGCCGCCCGCAGCAAGGCCACGCCGCCGCCGGGGAGGATTCCCTCTTCCACCGCGGCCTTGGTGGCCTCCAGGGCGTCCTCGAACCGGTGCTTCTTCTCCTCCAGTTCAGTCTCGGTGGCGGCCCCCACCTTGATCACCGCCACGCCGCCGGCGAGCTTCGCCTTGCGCTCCTCTAGCTTCTCCCGGTCATAGTCGGAGTCGGTGGTCTTGATCTGCTCGTTGATCTGCTCGATGCGGGCCTTGATCGCATCGGGATCGCCTTTCCCGCCGATGATGGTGGTGTCCTCGTGCGTCACCCGGACCTTCTCCGCACGGCCCAGGTCCTCCAGGGTGGCGTTCCGCACCTCCATCCCGGCGTCCTCGGAGATGACGCGCCCGCCGGTGAGGATAGCGATGTCCTCGAGCATGGCCTTCCGGCGATCGCCGAAGCCCGGGGCCTTAACGGCACAGGAGGTGAGGGTCCCGCGGAGCTTGTTCAGCACCAGGGTAGAGAGGGCCTCGCCGGTCACGTCCTTGGCGATCACGAGCAGGGGCTTCCCGGTCTGGGCTACCTTTTCCATGATGGGGATGAGCTCCATGGCGTTCTTGATCTCCCGGTCGGTGATGAGTATGTAAGGCTCCTCCAGCACCACCTCCATCTTCTTTGGGTCAGTGACGAAGTAGGGGGAGATGTACTCCCGGTCGAACCGCATCCCTTCCACGATCTCATAGTAGGTTTCGATGGTCTCCGAGTCCTCGACGGTGATCACGCCGTCCTCCCCCACCGCCTCCATGGCGTCGGCGATGATGCGGCCGATCTCGGAATCGTTGGCGGAGATAGTGGCCACTTGGGCCGTCTCCTCCTTGGAGGTGACCTTCTTGGACATCTTCTTGAGCTCGTCCACCACCGCCTTGACGCCCTTCTCGATGCCGCGCTTGAGGGCCATGGGGTTGGCGCCGGCGGCCACCATCTTGAACCCCTCTTTGACCAGGGCGTGGGCCAGGATGGTAGCGGTGGTGGTCCCGTCACCGGCGACATCGTTGGTCTTGGAGGCCACCTCCTTCACCAGTTGTGCCCCCATGTTCTCGAAGGGATCCTTGTACTCCTGCTCCTCGGCGATGGTGACACCGTCGTTGACGATGTCGGGGGACCCGAACTTCTTCTCCAAGCAGACGTTGCGGCCGCGGGGCCCGAGGGTAACGCGCACCACATTGGCAAGCTTCTCAACCCCGCTTAGGACCTTCCTGCGTGCCTCTTCTCCGAATATGACCTCTTTTGCTGCCATGGTTCACCTCCTTGGTCACTCCTCCTCAATGATGGCCAGGATGTCAGTGGTCTTAACGAGAAGGTACTTCTCTTCGCCCATTCTGACCTCGGTCCCGGCATAAGCGGAGACGAGGACCTTGTCGCCCTCCTTCACCTCTATCTTCTCGGCGGTACCCACGGCCACGACCTCGCCGCGAATGGCCTTCTCGTCCTTGACCGATTCGGGCAGGACGATGCCGCCGGGGGTCTTACGTTCTTCCTGTTCGATCTTCTTGACAAGGACCCTATTGCCCAGAGGCTTGATCTTCATGACGTCACCTCCCTATTGTGGTGATAGTTTTTAGCACTGAAGGCATTAAGCTGCTAAAATTTTAGCAGTACCCTTGTGGCGGGTCAACGATGCCCAGCGGAAAAGCGCATCTCAAATTTGAGCTCGTTACCTTGCCCCTCTGGACCGTAGGCGGCGCCGTGGTTGGGGTCCCCTGGAAGGAGCTGGTGATCTTCACCTTCTCGTACGTGGGGGCCTCCCTCCTTTTGAGCCCGGATGTGGATCTCGCCGATTCCGCCCCCGCCCGGCGGTGGGGGGTGTTGCGTTTGCTGTGGCTTCCCTACGCCTATTTCTTCCGGCACCGGGGGGTCTCCCATTCCATTCTCTTCGGCCCCCTCACCCGGGTTCTGTATCTGGGTTTCCTTGCTTTCCTGGTTTGGGTCGCGCTTTATCTCGCTTTAGGGGTTAAACTTGGGTGGCGTTGGCCGCCTCCGTCATTTGTGGCGGCGTTCGCCTGCGGCGTTTACCTTTCCAACCTCCTCCACGTGCTTTTGGATCACCTCGTTTCCCTGTGGCGGCACCGCAACACGCGGGGATAGAATATTTGCATGCGGGAATGGGTGGTGCTGGTCGTCTTGGGTGCCTTCTTCCTCGGGGTGCTTCTTTACTCCCAGGTTCCCCGGTTCTATGAGGTGGGAATCGCCTCGTGGTATGGTCCGGGCTTCCAGGGGAAGACCACGGCCAACGGGGAGCTCTACGATATGTTCGCCTATACCGCCGCCCACAAGACCCTTCCTTTCGGCACCGTGATCGAGGTGGTGAACCTCGAGACCGGGAGATCGGTGGTGGTACGGATAAACGACCGAGGTCCCTTCATCCCTGGCCGGATCATCGACCTTTCCTATGTCGCCGCTCAGGAACTGGGGATCGTGGATCAGGGGACGGCCCGCGTGGGACTTATAATCCTGTGGATGCCTAAAGACGGAGGTGGTGGATGAGGGAACTTCTGGCCTTGGCGATGATCGTGGCGATCCCCTTCGGGGTTTGGGCTGGCTGGACCTTCCCTACCCTCCAAGGAGAAGAGATCCCCCTTGAGCGGTTTTACGAGGGGAAATGGTGTCTGGACTTCGTGGTGGCACCGGAGTGCACGGCGTGTGCCGTGTCCATAGGCTGGCTCAGGAACTGGCAGGCCGAACAGACCCGGAGCAGGGTCGAGGTTGCCCTGGTGGTCCCTTGGGACACCCCGGAGCTCCGGGCCTCGTTAGAAGACGTGCCTTTTCCAGTGGTGGTGGATTCCCAGTTCATATTGGCGTCGTGGTTCAAGGTGAAGGTGGCCCCAACCGTGGTCCTCTTTGCCGAAGCCACCTTTGAGGAAAAGCTTGAGTGGCCCTTTCAGGAAGCGGAACTTCGGGCGAAACTCTCCGAACTCGCGGAGTTCGTGATCCCCCGTCCCCAGGATCTCTTGGGACAGGGGCTCCCCGAGTTTTCGGGGGTAGACCTCACGGGTTCCCCAGTAGCTTCCGAGGACCTTCCCCGACCAGTGTTCCTGTTCTTCTTCAGTACCACCTGCCCCGCGTGTCGGGCTTCTTTGGAGATGCTGGATGCCGTGGTGGAGCGGGTGCCAGTGGCTCTCCTTGTGCTCACCAAAGGACACGAATTCACCTCCGAGGATCGCGAAGAGCTGGCGGCGCTGGCTGAAAAATATGGAACAAGGCTCCACATCGTAATCCTCGGGGAAAAAGAGCGCGAGACGATGGAGTCCTTCAGGGTCCGCTGGACCCCCACCTTCTTCCTCGTCGACGCCACAGGCAAGCTCGCGGCCGTCTGGGAAGGGTCCAGTGAAAACCTGATACTTGAGCTCGAGGAGCTTTTGGGGGAAAGGAAAGGGTGAGGGAGGCCCCGATTCTCCTTATGTATGTTTGTCGGCCACTGTGGAGGCGGCGTAGGCTTCCGGTTTAGTGCGCACCGAGAACCCGCTTCCCCGGATCATCCCCACCACCTCCTCCACTAGCTCCCGGGTGCGTCCCGAGCGTCCCACATCCACGTGGATCTCGAGATGAAATCCCAGGACCTCCCGCTCTTGCAGGGCCTCCATCAGCCGGCGAGCAAGCTCATACGAAAGCCATGCCTCGCGCCAGATCCGTTCCCGGATGGACCTGGGGTTGCGCTCCCGGCGTCGCTGCCAGAAATAACGTCCCCCTTTGCCCAAGCGGTGGATGACGATGGCGGAGACGTACTCCGCGATGTTGTAGTAGGTCTGCGAGTCGGTGCCCACGATGATCTCATAGGCCGCGTCTGGGTCACGCTCCATCATGGAGACGATCTCGTCCACCACCTGGGCGAAGGTCAGCGGTCCGACGGTGGGGTTGTGGAACACATCCCTTCGCATCGCGTCCGATCCTACACCTTTCGGAAGCGGGCGGTCAACCACTGGGCTAGGAGGGAGGAGTTACCCCAGGTTGGTCTTGATAGATCCCGCCGGCCTCCTTTTCGGTGTAAGTGCGCATGGGGCGCTCGCCTCGGAAGAAAACCACCTGGGCGATCCCCTGGCCGATGTGGAGCCTTATGGGCAAGGGGGAGAGGTTCGCCAGCTCTATGGTGAGCTTGCCGCGCCAGCCACAGTTGCCCGACCACACGGCCTTGCCGTTCCTGCGCACGTAAATGGTGTGGTTCGGGGGCACGGTCACATCGTAAACGTAGCCCCTGTACGGCACTCGGGACCATGCGTCCTTCGCCCGGCCATGTTTCGGGGTCCCGTTCTTCGAAAAGCGGATCCGGAAGGTGGGGTGGTTGGACAGACGATCGGGATCGCATCCCAGCGGCGTACCGGCCGGGCGGCCGGGCCAGTATGTGGCGGGCCAGCCGGCCTTGAGACCGATCTCCTGGAGGTCATCGATTAACCGCCGGGAGGACGACGTCGCGGTGAGCGTTTGGAGGGTCCCGTCCCCCAGCGTATAACCCCAGAGGAACTTGCGCAGAAGGCGGGGGGACAGGCCCTTGATCTCCGGGGGCACGTATTTCTCGGGGGCGTGACCGAATTGCATGAGATAAGCGCAAAGCTGTTTGTTCACGGTAGTAAAGCCGAAGGCCGTCTCGTGCCATTTAAAGGGCAGCTCGTGCAAAATCTCCCGCGCCCTCTTTTTCGTGTTCGTGTTCAGTGAGGCGACCTTCACGACATAATCCCCGCCCCGCGAGACATATGCCGAGCCCTCCGCCAGCCAAAGCCCGAAGAACTGGACCCAAGCCTCCGTGGGAACCGCTATCGGTTCTAAGAGCCCGAACTCGTCCAACCTTTCCTTCAGCTGGTACATCCAGTAGTGTGAGGCCCCGCGTGTGCGGCCCTTAGTGGAGTGGACCCGACGCCGTTCCACCGCTCCGAGGGCGGTCAGGATCGCCATGAGACGGTGAAACGTCCTCCGGGTCGGCCTGGGGGGTTCTAGACGGCAGTAGAGCTCGGGCGTGGTAGCCTCCCCCAGTTCCTCCAATATGTCGAAAACCTGTAACGCTATCCTCCGCGTCGAGGCTTGGCCCTGATCGGGCAACGGGGAGAGGGTGAAATGTTCAGGATCTTCCCCAAGCCAAAAGGCATCCCGCTTGAACTCCAGCTCGAAGTAGCCCTCTACCTCGGCCGCCCGTAGAGTTTCGAAGTCAAATTTCCCCTGCCGACGCACGTAAAGGCTATGGTCGGGGGTCACCAAAAGATCGATGCTCGGCCCCTTGATCGCGATCATCTCCCCCTCGTACCACCTCTTCTGGCGGGCAATGATGGGGTGATACTCCAAGACACCGTTTTCGTTCAGGGTGGCAACCACCTCGCCGTCCGCCAGTTCCTCGAACCTCTTCCACCCCTCCAAGGTCAAGATTTCCGTCCGATCATCGAAGCATTCCAAAGGGGTCACGTTGACCAAGAGCCCGCAGCGGGCGTAGGAGCTCTTTCCCCAACACACCCCCATCACGTCCGCGGGCATATTGAACCACTCCACGCTCTCGGCGAGGACCTGGGAGTGGGGGGCGAGCTCGAAGACCCCGTCCACCTCGATCTCCCGGAATAGCTCCCGGGGGAAGGCCAGAGGGTCCAGCACGGCGTTCACCCCGCCCAAAGGCACCAGGAACTTTCGCCCCAACCGGATGTCGTAGCCGAAGGACCCGAGGCCGTAGGATGGCTTCCCCTCCTGTCGGGGGACGAAGGGCGCGATCATCGGCGGCTCGCGCTCGCAGAGCTCCCTGATCTCCCTGTCGGACAGGATGGACCAACTCATTCCACCACCTCCAGATCGGAAAACACCGCCGGCGCGTGTTCCTGGAGGATCCGCAAGGCCTCGCGGGCGAAGCGGCGGATCTCCCACTGGGCCGCCTTCGCCCCCCGGAGCCTGATGATGTGCCGCCACTCCCGGAAGTTAGCCGAGATCACCAGCCTGGTCTCGGTCCCGATGGGGAGGATATATCGGGCGTCCTCCTTCGGGACCCCCTGGGCGATGAGTTCCTCGTAGAGCTCCACGGCCCGGCGGTGGAGGGCCCGCGCCTTTTCCCACTGTTCCTCGGTGAGGGTGGGGGGCCTTACCAGGGCTCGATCGCGTACGTCCACGAACCGCTGCGACTCCTGGACGAAGCTGGCCAGGCGGTGCCGGGTGAGTTGATTCGCCGCCGCCCGGGACATCCCCTCCACCAAGAACGTGGCGCTGGCAAACTCCAGCACCGATTCGTGTCCCCAGGAGATGAGCTTGCGGATGAGCTCCCGGTCGGCGTCGAGAGAAGACTTGCTTTCCGAGCGGTGGGAGACCCGGGCACAGCGGGCGATGAGGGCCTCGGGATCAGGCGTTATATGCAGAAGCTCTACTTTCACACAATATCCCTCCTCTCACGGATCACCGGGTACCCTCCATGATACCCCGGGTAGCTCCTGGGTATAAACTTTGGGGCGATGGAGCGGGAGGATTTAGCACAAGGGGTATGGATCTTTAAGTCCCGGTTCGCGGAGATGCTTTCCACCCTGATCGGCCTCGACGGGAAACGCGCGGCCCTGATTGACCCCCCGATGTTCGCGGATGAGGCGGCGGAGATAAGGGGGTTCGCGGCGGAGCGAGAGCTCTTGGTGGACTTCCTCATTCTCACCCACGCCCACGGGGACCACGTCTACGGGGCCGCCCACTTCCCCGGGGCGCTGATCATCGCCCATCGGAGCTTCTGGGACTTCTCGCGCAAAATCGAGGCCACAGATCAAAAGTTCTTCGCCCGTTTCCTGCCCGACTACGAGATCCCAGAGGTACGCTGTCCACACCTTCTTCTCGAGGATGGTTCCGAAATGCGGCTCGGACGGAGGCTCATTTTCAGACACGCCCACGGACATTCCCCCGATGGCCTCATGGTGGAGCTCCCGGATGAGGGGATATGGATCGTGGGGGATGTGGTGATCCCCACGCCCCTTTTGAGCTCGGGGAGCCTCGTGGAGCTCAAAACGAGCTTACGGGAGCTTTTGGAGAGGTTCCCGGGAGGTGTTCTGGTTCCGGGCCACGGGAGGGCGTTGCGGGGGGACGCGGCCCGAGGTGCCATCGCGGCCAACATCGAGTACTTGGAGCGGTTGGAATCGGCGGTGAGGGACGCCATTGCCAAGGGAATAGAATTGGACGAGCTCTTGGAGATCGCCCCGGAATGCCTGGATCTTTCCCCAAGAGACCTCGATCCCCTGGACCGCTGGATCCACCGGGAGAACCTACGGCGGGCCTACGAGGAGCTCTTGAGAAGCGCGTAACCTGCTTTCCGGGCCATTTCACGGGCGAAGGCTCGGGCCGCGGCGAGGTCTTTCTCACTGGGGCGGCCGTGCCGCAAGAGGCCCAATGTGACTTTGTCCCGGCCCGGACAGGCGAACTCCCCGATGATTTCGGCCCCTTTTTCCTCAAGGATGCGCCGCATCAGCCGGAATTGTGTAGGAAGGGACCCGTAGGTGCCGAATAACGCCACCTTGACCCCCCGCAACGGGGGAAGGGCTCGCAGGTACCCTACCATCGCCTTGGAGGGGCGGAGGGCATAAACCCCATCGCCTACGAAGAGGAGGTGGATTCCCTCGAGCCCTTCCGGGGCGGCACCTCGGACGTCCTGAGGTTCGACCCCCAGGACCTCAGCGATGGCCCGGGCCAGCTTCCGGGTGTTCCCGGTGAGGGACGCATAGACCACCATGACCCCGGATGACCTCATCTCCACGGCATCTTGCCATTACTCTTTATTTCTCTCAAGCTGGGGGTTGTGTGGGACGTCCAAGTGGTGTATACCACTTGTCGGTGATGACGATGAACCGGAAGCTCGTGCTCCCCATCGATCGGGGAAGTCCCCTCCCGATCTACTACCAGCTCAAGGAAGCCTTGAAGCAGCAGATCGAAAGCGGGGCCCTCAAGCCCCACGAACGGGTGCCGTCGGAACGGGAGCTGGAGGAGGCCTACCACATAAGCCGCATGACCGCCCGCCGCGCCCTGGAGGAGCTGGAGGCCGAGGGCTACATCTACCGGGCCCAAGGGAAGGGCTCCTTTGTGGCTGAACCCAAGATAAGGCAGGGGCTTCTTTGGCTTACCAGCTTCACCGAGGATATGCGGGAGCGGGGTATGCGGGCTGGGGCGAGGGTCCTCCGGGCCGAGGTGGTGAGTGATGAAAGAGTGGCCCGGAAGCTGGGGATAGGCTCGGGCGAGGAATTCGTAATGCTCCAGCGGCTGCGCCTGGCCGACGGGGAGCCCATGGCCCTGGAGACCTCTTACCTCCGCCGCCGCTTCTGCCCCGGGCTGGAGGGGCATGACTTCACTGACCGGTCTCTATACAGCACCCTCCAAGAGGAGTACGGGTTGAGACTCGGGCGGGCGGAACAGGCGGTGGAGGCCAAAGTGGCGGACGGGTTCGAGGCCGAGCTTCTAGGGGTTAAACCCGGCGCGCCCATGCTCTCCATGGAGCGGATCACGTACCTGGACGACGGCCAGACCCCGATCGAGTACGTACGATCGATTTACCGTGGGGACCGCTACAAGCTGTACGTGGAGCTCAAGCGCCGCTAACTGGTCTAGACCACTATGGCGCCCTGTGCTAAAATCCCCTCGGTGATGCGCCGTGGAGCTTATCGTGGTGGACGACTACGAGAGCCTATCACTTGAGGCAACACGGTCCCTTGCCCGTACCGTACTCGCCAAGGCCTCCCCCGTCTTGGCCCTCCCCACCGGCGATACTCCCAAAGGGCTCTATCGGATCCTCGCCCGCTGGGGCCGCGAGGGGATACTCGACCTCTCCCGCACCATCATCTTCAGCCTGGACGAGTATCTGGGGATTCCGAGGGACCATCCCGGCTCCTTCCGTACTTATATGAGGGAGCACCTCCTCGAGCACGTGCGGGTGGGGGCCCACTACATACCCGAACCCATGCCGGACGACCCCGATGAGGAATGCCGCCGCTACGAGGATGTCATCCGGGACCACGGCGGGCTGGACCTCGCCGTCCTGGGCCTCGGGCCCAACGGCCACATTGCCTTCAACGAGCCCGGCACCCCCTTCGGAAGCGCCACCCACGTGGCCGCGCTCTCCCGGGAGACCAGGGTCCGAGAGGCCGACCTCTTCGGGGGCCCCGAGGCGGTGCCGGAGCGGGCGATAACCATGGGGATACGCACCATCATGAACGCCCGAAAGATCATGCTTTTGGCTGCGGGAAGGGAAAAGGCGGACGCGGTGCGGAAGGCCCTCCGGGGACCGGTGACCCCGGAGGTCCCGGCCTCGGTCCTCCAGCTCCACCCCCGCCTCACGGTGATCCTTGACCGGGAGGCCGCCGCGGGCCTTCCCGCCCAGGAAGGCCGGTGAAGAGGACCCCCGAAAGCAGTGCCCCCACGGCCAGGACCAAGAACAACGCGTTCAAGCCCCACCGCTGAGCGATGATGCCCCCGAACGCCGGTCCCAGGATTCCCCCCACCGACCAGAGCCACAGGGAAAACAGCGTCTGACCGGTGGCCCAGTTCTTCCGTGGCACGAGCTCCGCTACCAGGGTGAACGCCCCGGTGACGAAGGGGGCCCAGGCCAGGGGCTCAAGCAACGCGTAGCCTAAAAGAAGCTTCCAGGGGTCGGATAGGGCGTAGATGAGGAGATAAATGGCCATGTATACCCCGGCGGCCCAAAGGAGCAAAGGCTTGCGGCTCCCCCAGCGGTCCGACCGCCCTCCCACCCCCAAGAAGACCGGAATCTCGAGGAGGGAGGGGATCATGTAGGTGAGCCCGATGAGGAAGGAGGTGCCCCCCACCTCCCTCAGCCGCACCGGGAAAAACTGGGAGGTGGCGTTCAGGGATATGATCAGGGGCAAGGACGCCCCGAGCAGCCATAGGACACGGCGGTCGCGCAAAAGGCCCAGGGATGTCCAGATAGTCCTCCGGGCCCGGGGATCCATGACTGGTTCCGTGGGCTCGGGGATTCGCGACGCTGCAAAAGCGGCGCCGACGAAGAGGATGCCCGCGAGGTAAAACGCCCCCGCCGTCCCAGCCCACCGCGTGACGAGCCCGCCCAGGGAAACCCCCAGGGCCCAGCCCATGGCGCCCCACACGGCGAAGCCGGAATAGGCGGCGCCCCGGCCGTCCTCCCGGGCGCCCTTGAAGAGGTTCGTAGTGATGAGCCCCTCCATCATGGGGGCGAAAAGCGACCGGCACACACCCAGGGCCAGGAACTGTGTGAAAGAGGAAAGGAACGGGAGGACAAAAACCGAGGCCGCCCACACCGCCAGGGCCTGGAGCAAAAACGGCACGGTGCGTCCCCGGCGGTCCGCTAACACCCCCCACAGAATCCCGGCGAAAAGCTGTACCGCCACCGAGGCGGTGACCACGAGTCCCACCTGTTCTAAACTGAGCCCCCGCTCCACCAAGTACACGGGGAAGAAGATGAGGTATGCCCCCAGGGCGGCTAACTGCAGGAACCGGAACCCACCGAGCATCGCCATGGGATCACGGCCCGGGGAAGGGTTCACGGAGCTGCTGATCCAGGTGACACCGTCGCTCCTACGCCTATGGAAGATCCCTTTCCGGGGACGCACACGGGGGAGTATAGCCTACCGGGATCCCGTTTCCTCAAAAGAGACGTTCTCCGCCCACGTAGGTGCGCAGGAGGTTGAGTTCGGGATCCAGGACTATGAAGTCGGCGGGATTCCCCGGCTGGAGCGTACCCAACTGGGCGAGGCCACACGCCCGGGCGGGCACCGAGGTAGCGGAGCAGAAGGCATCGCGCAAGGGGATCCCTATGGAGACGGCGTTCCTCACGGCCTGATCCAGGGAGAGGGTGCTCCCCGCCAGGGCCCCGTTGCCGAGCCGCGCCACCCCCTCCCGCACGTCCACCTCCAAGCCCCCCAGCGCGTAGTGGCCGTCGGGGAGGCCCCCGGCGGGGATGGCGTCGGTCACAAGCATCACCCGCTCCGTCCCCGCCACCCGCCATGCAAGCTCCAACATCGGGCCCGCCACGTGCACCAGATCCGCGATCAGCTCCACCGCCACCTCCGGCGCGAGGAGGCAGGCGACGGCCACCCCCGGGGCCCGGTGGTGCACCGGCGGCATGGCGTTGAAGAGATGTGTGGCCCGCCGCGCCCCGGCCCGGATGGCGGCCCGGGCCTTCTCATAGGAGGCGGCGGTGTGGCCGATGGAGACCGTGACCCCGAGCCCCACCGCTTTTCCGATGAACTCGAGCGCCCCCGGGAGCTCGGGGGCCACGGTCACGGCCCGGATCTTTCCCTCCGCGGCGTCCCAGTACTGCAAGAACTCCTCCCAATCCGGGGGCCGGATATGAGAAGAATTCTGGGCCCCGGCCTTCTCGGGGTTGATGTAGGGACCCTCGAGGTGCAGGCCCAGGATCCGCGCCCCCCGGGGCCGGTCCCCCTGGATCCGGATCGCCTGGGCCACCGCCCGCGATGCGCGCAGGAGCTCTTCGTGGGATGCGGTGACGGTGGTGGGGAGGAAGGCGGTGACTCCGTAGCGGGGAAGGAGCTCCGCCAAGGCCAAAAGCTCCTCCGGCTCCCCGGAGTTGGTGTCGTGGCCCCCGTACCCGTGGATATGGAGGTCGATGAACCCAGGGACCACCAGCGCTCCTTTCAAATCCTCCCCCCGAGGATGTCGTTTGGCCCTGAGATCAGCGATTCTCCCCTCATCGATAAACAACGTGGCCGGTTCCACGACCTCGAGTGGTGTGTAAACCCGAGCGTTAGTCAGGATGAGCACATTCCCTCCACGGGAAATACCTTTCCCGGGTTGAGGATCCCGTTTGGGTCCCAAGCCTTCTTTATCGCCTTCATAAGCGCGATTTCGGCTTTTCCAGCGCACAAAGGCAAGTATTTCCTCCGCTTCATACCGATACCGTGCTCTGCGGTAATGTTTCCCCCGAGTTCCTTGACGGCCTTGAACATATCGGAAAGAAAGGCATCAAGGTCCCGAAACCAGGTTTCCTCATCGCGGTCGCCGCTTACTGGGGTGGGGTGTAGGTTTCCATCCCCGATATGGCCGTACAATGGGACTTCAATGTCGTGTGTCCGGGAGAGCCTCCGCAGTCTTCGGATGATCTCTGGTATCTCGGAACGGGGCACTACGATGTCCTCCACCGAGACATAATTGTGGAGCGCTTTGAGGGCCTCGGCAATGTTGCGGCGTGCGCGCCATATTTTCTCTCGGGTGAGGCGGTTGTCGGCCACGAACACCTCTTTTGCACCAGCTGCTGTAAGCTTTTCGTAGACCCGCTCCGCCGCTTGCCACACCCCCTCTTCCTCCATTCCGTCCACCTGGACGAGAAGATGAGCTTCGCAGTCATCATAGGGAAGAACCAGATTGAGGTACTTCTCGACCGCTTTGATGCTCAGGGAATCCATAAATTCGATTGCCGAGAGGCTCGACTCCTTCCGGAGGAGCCCGAGCACCTGGGCCACGGCATCCTCCAGGGACTCGAAGGGGGTGAGTAGATCCAACGCATATTTGGGCTTCACAGTGAGGCGGAAGGTGATCTTGGTGATGATTCCCAGCGTCCCTTCGGAGCCCACCACAAGCTGCACCAGGTTATACCCGGTCACGTCCTTGATGCGCTTTCCCCCGAGGCGCACGATCTCCCCGGTGGGGGTCACCATCTCCAGTCCGTACACCCAGTGTCCCGTGATGCCGTACTTGACGGCCCTGGCTCCGCCGGCGTTCTCGGCCACGTTCCCGCCCACATGACAGCTTTCCAGGGTGGAGACATCCACCGGATAGAAGAGCCCGTGGGCCTCCACCGCCCGCATCATGTCAGCGAGCACCACTCCCGGCTCCACAGTAACCATCATGTTATCGAGATCTATCTCCAGGATCTCATTCATCCGCTCCAGGGAAAGGACTATACCGCCATAAACCGGGACCGCCCCGCCGGAAAGCCCGGTCCCTGCGCCACGGGGTGTCACGGGGATTTTGTATTCGTTGGCTAATTTCATGATCGCGGCGATTTCCTCAGGTGTCCGGGGTTTCACCACCGCCTCCGGGAGGCTGCAGTAGCGTTCCTCGATCTCGTCGATGCTGTATTTCTCCAGCTCTTCCGGAGAAGTGAGGACGTAATCTTCGCCCACGATCTCCTTCAGCCGTTCGATGACCTCCGCGGTTACCCTGTTAAATCTCATGACCCATTTACCCTTTTTCGCCCTTCGATTTGAGCCTTTGGAGGCGCTGGATCAGGCGGGGCAAGATCTCGGTGAGGTCCCCGATTACCCCTAGATCAGCGACCTTGAAGATCTGCGCCCGTGGGTCCTTGTTTATGGCTATCACCAGCTCCGAACCCCGCATGCCAGCCAGGTGTTGGATGGCTCCGGAGATTCCACAGGCGAGATACAACCGAGGGGACACCGTCTTCCCGGATAATCCCACCTGATGGGGGTAAGGTAACCAACCAAGATCAACCACTGCTCGGGATGCTCCTATCGCACCATCCAGGAGCTCGGCCAATTCACGGATCCATTTGAGGTTCTCGGGCTTGCCAATCCCTTTTCCCACAGCTACCACCACTTCGGTGTCCTCGATATTGACCGTTTCTTCCCGGGGCCTCTCCAAACCCAAAAGTTTGAAACGGCTGGCGAAGAGCTCGTCGGGATAATCCTTGACGATCACCTCACCGGAACGGGAAGAATCCCTAGGAGAAGGCTTGTAAGAGCGTGGGCGCACCGTGGCCATTTGTGGTCTGTGATTGGGGGTCTTGATCGTGACCATCACGTTACCGCCGATGGCAGGACGTGTCTGCAACAAGAGGCCTGTTCCTTCCTCAATATCGAGATCAGTACAGTCCGCGGTGAGCCCGGTGTGCAAACGCGCGGCCAATATCGGCATCAGTGTGCGACCAGTTGTCGTAGCAGCGGCCACAATGATCTCCGGACGTTCTTCGCGTATCAGGCGCTCCAGGCAGTTCGCGTACGGATCGGGGTCGAACTGAAAAAGACGCGGATGTTCCACCAAGTAAACCACATCTGCACCGTGATAGATCAGCTCCTGTGCTGCCCTTTTTATGTGGTACCCAAGCAACACCGCGCTCAGATGATCCCCTAGCTTATCTGCCAATCTCTGGGCTCGGGCGAGGAGTTCGAAGGAAACCCGCTTTAATTTCCCGTTCCACTGCTCGGCGATGATCCATACGCCCCTGTCCATCTGTAGCCCCTCAGATCAGCTCGTGCTTTTGAAGGAAATCGACGATCCTTTCCACGCTCTTTTCCGGCGGTTCAGCCACTACCACCGTGTCCCGAACCAAGCTGGGGTAAAATATCTCGACCACCCGGGTTGGGGAGCCTCGAAGGCCTGTCTCTTGAGCGCTCAATGCCAGATCCTCCAGGGAAAGACGTTGGATCTCTGCTCTGCGAGCCCTCGATTTTCCCTGGAAAGTGGGCAATCTCGGTTCGTTGATTTCCTTTACCACGGTGAGCAAGGCGGGGAGAGGAGCCCCTATCCGTTGGTATCCCTCTTCCGTGAGGCGACGGCAGCAGATCCAACCCCGTTTGCCTCCGTGTGGTGGGTGGAGATCCTCGATCTGGCTTACGTAAGTGATAACAGGGAGATCCAACATGGCCCCCAACTCCGGCCCCACCTGCCCTGTCTCTCCGTCGGTGGCTCGCTCACCACATAGAATCAAGTCGAAGTACCCTAGTTTTCGTACAGCCTTGCTCAGCGTATGAGCAGTGGCCCAGGTATCGGAACCTGCAAAGCGCCTGTCCGTGAGAAGTACCGCACGGTCAGCCCCCATGGAAAGAGCCTCCCGCAACGCCTCCTCAGCCTTAGGTGGCCCCATGGACAGGACCACGATCTCGCCGCCCCACCTCTCCTTCAGGCGCAGGCCTTCCTCCACGGCGTAAAGATCCAGGGGGTTGATGATCCCGGGGATTCCCTCCCGCACCATGGTCCCCGTGGTCTCGTCTATCTGTATCTCGTCAGTGTCCGGCACGTACTTCACCGCAACCAAAATCCGCATCTCTTTTCCTTTCCGGGGTTGACAATCTGAATAGTCGTCCTATACTACATTCATGAGAATGTATAGACAAGTTTTCAGTGAAAAGGGGAGGTTGGACCGTAGGAGCCCGGTACCCCTTTATTACCAGCTCAAGGAGATCTTCCGTTCGTGGATCATTTCGGGAGAATTCGGTGAGAACGGGCGATTTCCCTCAGAAAGCGAACTTCAGGAGCGGTTCGGCGTAAGCCGGATGACGGTCCGACGGGCCCTTTCGGAACTGGTGAACGAGGGTTTTCTGATCCGGGAACAGGGGAGGGGTTCGTTCGTGGTACGGCCCCGGGTGCAGGATCAGCTGCGGCGACTTACGAGCTTTACCGAGGATATGCAGCTGCGTGGCCTCGCCACGGAATCCCGGATTCTGGACTTTCGGCTGGTTCACGACGAGGAAGTAGCGAGGAAGATGGAGATTCCGCAGGACGAGGAACTGGTGCAACTACGGCGCTTGCGTTTGGTGGAGGGAGAGGCGATCGCTATCCAGAACGCTTTCATTCGCCACCGGTTCTGTCCAGGCATCCTGGAGCGGGGCTTACTGGAGGGCTCGCTATATAAGACCCTGGAAGAAAGTTATGGCCTCAGGCTGGGGCGGGCAATCCAGACGGTGGAGGCCAAACCTGCGGACGAGTACGAGGCCCGGCTTCTCGCGCTCGAAATTGGCCAGCCGGTCTTAGTGTTGGAACGGCTGACGTTCCTCGCCGATGGGAATCCGATCGAGTATGTGCGTTCCATATACCATGGCGACCGTTACCGGTTCACAGTGGAATTGGTTCGCTGAACGGGAAAGGGGGTGGAATCGAACGAAAAACAAACAAACGCCTTAACTGAAAGTCAACTCTGGGAGGTGGAAAAGGTGGTAAAAAAGGGACAGTTGTTGCGTATTGTCGGGTTGCTGGCCGCTGGATTGCTCGCGGTTGGGTTGTCGATGACGGCGGAGGGGCCGAAATACGGGGGGACACTCTCAATAGGCATTACCCAGCAGGTTTTGAACCTGGACCCGCATGTTGCCACTGCGTTCTCATCATGGCGTGTGATGGAACTGATTTACGAGGGATTACTTCGCTTCGACAAGCAGCTCCAGCTTCAACCGGCGCTCGCCGAATCGTGGACGGTTTCTCCCAATGGGATTGAGTACACGTTCAAGCTGCGCCGTGGCGCCAAGTTCCACGATGGCTCACCATTGACGGCAGAAGACGTGAAATACAGCTTCGAACGGGTGCTGAATCCCAGGACAAGCTCCCCCCTCCGCAGCCGTGTATCCGCCATAAAGGCCATCGAGATCCTGAGTCCCACGGAGGTGAAATTCGTTCTCAGCAAGCCGTTTGCCCCTTTCCTGGAAGTCCTCCCCTTGATTTACATCGTCCCTAAGAACTTCGAGGAGAAGGTAGGGGATCCGAAGGTGAAGACATTGGGGACCGGGCCGTTCAAGCTGGCCGAGTTTGGACCTGACTACGTTCGGCTCGTGCACAACGGCGATTACTGGGACGAGGGGCTTCCCTACTTAGACGAGGTCATCATTCGCCAGATTCCGGATCCCTCGACACTGCGTTCCGCCCTTCGGACTGGGCAGCTCGACCTCATTTTCGGGTTCGGCGTCGACGTGACCACCGCGGGGGCCTTCGCGGGTCTTCCCGGATTCCAGGTCATTTCCGTCCCAGGTTTGAACTACAGTTTGCTGGGCATCCAAAATACCCGTCCTCCCTTCAACGACGTGCGGGTACGCCAAGCCATCAGCCTGGCTGTGGATCGCAGACAAATTGCAGAAATCGTTTACTTTGGGCGGGCCGCGGTTGCGGGGCCAATTCCCCCCGCCGTGAGCAAGTGGGAGCCCCTCTCGCCCTCTGAGCTTCCCAATTACACCCGCGATCTGGAAAAGGCCAAAGCCCTGCTCGCCGAAGCGGGCGTGTCGAACCTTTCGTTCAAGATCATGCCCATTCCAACAGTGCCCGAGACGATCCAAATCGCCCAGGTGATTCAAGCTCAGCTCAAGGAGATTGGTGTGACGGCCGAGATAGAGTCCGTGGACTTCGCGACCTTCCTCCAGCGGTGGCGCCAGAGTGAATTCGATACTTTTGTATCCTTAAACAGCGGAGCCACCGATCCCGACATTCATCTCTACCGGCACCTTCACACCAATGGTTCCACTAATGTGTTCAAGTTCAGCGATAAGGTGGTCGATGAGCTCTTGGAAAAAGGCCGCACAACGATTGACTTCGGAGCCCGTAAGGAGATCTACCGAAAGCTTCAGATCCGTATCGCGGAACAGATCCCCTTCCTCTTCCTCACTTATCCTGAGATCTTCGCCGTCATGAAGGCAGACGTTAAGGGCTTTGTACTCTTGCCCACGCAGTCGATTGTTTTGTTACGGGAGACGTGGCTCGATCGCTGAAGAGCGTGGGGAATGGAGCAGTGAGACGGAGGTGAATGGCGAACTAAAGGGGCGAGGGATGAACAGCCCTCGCCCCTTTTTGACCTTTTGCCATGGGGTTCTATATCGTCAAGCGGATCATCTGGTTGATCCCCGTTCTGTTTGTCATCTCGGTGGTTGTCTTTTCAATCGTGCATTTGATCCCGGGCGACCCGGCCACAGTCCTTTTGGGCACAGAGGCGGCGGATCCAGCGTTGCTGAAAGCGATAAAGCAGAAATACGGTTTGGATAAGCCTATTTACGTCCAGTACTTCCTGTGGATACAAAGGGTTCTCCACGGAGACCTGGGGCTTTCGGTGACCACAGGGAGGCCCGTGTCCAAGCTGGTAGCGGAACGGATCCCTTACACATTGGAACTGGGCTTGTACGCCCTCGCGTTGGCGCTACTCCTGGCTATTCCTTTGGGGACTCTAGCAGCAGTGAGGAAAAACCAGGCAGTTCAATGGCTCTTCCAGGGCTTTACCCTTTTGGGTCTTTCTATACCGCGTTTTTGGAGTGGGACCATGTTCATCCTACTTTTCAGCGTGCACTTGGGTTGGTTTACGATAGTCAATTTCCCCTCTTTCATGGGGGACCCACTAGACAATCTCCGCTCGTTCTTCCTTCCTGCTTTTACGCTAGCGCTCCCTGCGGCAGCCAGTATAGCCCGGATAACGCGGGCTTCGGTCCTCGAGGTGAGCAACATGGAATATGTACTCACCGCTCGATCCAAGGGCTTAGATGAGCGTCGCGTGGTCTTCATCCACATGCTCAAAAACGCTCTGCTTCCGGTAATCACGGTGACCGGCATCTACGCGGGCTATCTTTTGAGCGGCACGATTGTGGTCGAGAAGGTGTTCGCGATCCCAGGCTTAGGGCGTTTGGGAGTCGACGCGATCCTGCAACGGGACTACCCGGTGCTACAGGGAACGGTCCTTGTAGTGGTAACGCTTTTCACGTTGGTCAATTTGGCGGTCGACATTCTGTACGTATTCGTTAATCCCAAAATACGCTATGTGTGACGGTGCGTCATGTACTGGCTTTTGAGATTGAATAAGGCGGTGCTGATCGGTTCGACCTTAGTGATCATCCTGTCCTTGGTCGCCGCGCTCGCCCCTTACATCGCGCCGTACGACCCCACGGAGATGCACCCCCTCGATCGTTTTTCCGGACCGTCGGCCAAGTACTTATTGGGGACGGACTTCTACGGACGGGATATATTGAGCCGCATAATCTACGGCCTGCGGACTTCCCTCCAAATTTCCTTCTTGTCCGTGCTCCTTGCCGCCCTTTGGGGAGGCAGCCTTGGGGTCTTGGCGGGTTATTTTCCCTGGCTGGATAACCTAATCATGCGAGTTATGGATGTGATGTTCGCTTTCCCAGTGCTGCTTCTCGCCATTACCATTGTCGCCATCTTGGGACCTGGGGAATTCAGCGCCATCCTGGCGATTGCTATTGTATACGTACCGATCTTCTCCCGGGTGGCCCGGGGGCCCACATTGGCGGTACGTGAGGAGACCTATGTGGAAGCGGCCCAAGCCCTCGGTGCCTCCCATTGGCGAATAATAGCGAAGCACATATTGCCCAACATTTCCGTGCCGATCTTCGTTCAGCTCACTGTGCAGTTGGCATCGGCGATTATCTTCGAATCGGCGCTGAGTTTCTTAGGATTGGGGACTCAACCTCCCCTGCCTTCTCTGGGCCTCATGGTGAGCGAGGGCAGACCCTACCTCGAGATCAGTCCTTGGAGCACCGTCTTTCCGGGGGTGGCCATTGCCTTGGTGGTCTTGGGGTTCAACCTGCTTGGGGATGGGCTCCAGCAGGCCCTCAATCCCCAGCTCAGGAGGAGAGGGGGGTGAACAAGTTGGGATGGGTAACGGAACAGAGAAATCCCAAATCCCGCGATTTAGACAAGAAGTCTGTCGCCGAGATCCTTCGGATAATGAATGAGGAAGACAAAAGCGTCGCGGAAGCAGTGAGCCATGAATTGGAAGCGATTGAGCGAGTGGTTCATGCCTTCGTAAAGACGTACGAACGCGGCGGGCGTATCTTTTACGTAGGTGCGGGGACGAGCGGAAGGATCGGCGTTCTGGATGCGGCGGAGCTTCCCCCCACCTTCGGCATCCCTCCGGAGCGGGTCCAGGGGATCATGGCCGGAGGGCTCGAAGCTTTCTTTCGGGCTGATGAAAGCCTGGAAGACGATCGGGAGGCGGGCCGCATCGTGGTCCGGGAGAAGCAAATGAATGAACGTGATCTCGTGATTGGTCTCACGGCGAGTGGGGAGACACCGTTCGTGTTAGGTTGTCTCGAGGAGGCTAAACGGCGCGGTATAACCACCGTGGGTGTCACCAATAACCCCAATAGCACCATAACCCGAGAGGTGGACATCGCCGTGATCGTGGTTGTCGGGCCGGAGGTGATCGCCGGCTCCACCAGATTGAAGGCAGGCACAGCCCAGAAGCTGGTGCTCAACATGATCAGTACCACCGCCATGATCAAGCTAGGGAAAGTCTATGATAATTTGATGGTAGATGTACAGGCCAACAACCAGAAACTCAGGCGTCGGGCTGAGAGCATCTTGAGCGAGCTGACCGGTGCAGATCCCGAACGTATCAGAACCGCGCTCGCTGAGGCGGGTTATGAGGTGAAGCCAGCCCTCCTCATGCTCAAGGCCAATATCCCCTACCCCGAGGCGAAACGCCTGTTGGGAAAACACCGGGGGTTCGTGCGGGAGGCGTTGCGGGAGCTGGGAGCCGAAGGATGAGTTGTAGGGGAAGGAACCGGAAATGCTAGTGGTGGGGTTGATGTCCGGGACCTCCATGGACGGGATAACGGCCGCTTTGGTGGACATCCGCGATTTATCCGAAGGAGGGGGAAAGCTTAAGGTGGAGCTTGTAGCCCATGAGACCGTCCCGTTTTCGAATGAGCTCCGGGAGAGATTGATCACACTTTCGGCAGGGGGGTCTATTCCGGAGCTATGTGTCATGAACTTCTATCTGGGGGAACTTTTCGCCGACGCCGCCCTACGGGTGATCGAAAAGTCCGGGAGACATCGCCGCGAGGTTCAGCTTATCGGAAGCCACGGGCAAACGGTCTGCCATCTCCCTCGGGGCCTCGACGCGGCCGGTAAGTTCTCACGGCCCTCCACCCTCCAGATCGGCGAGATAGACGTTATCGCTGAGCGTACCGGGATTACTACCGTGGGAGACTTCCGCCCCCGGGACATGGCCGCAGGCGGGGAGGGTGCTCCCTTGATACCGTACGTTGATTACGTCCTCTTTGCGAATCCCGAGAGAAGTCGGGTGTTGTTGAATATCGGTGGAATAGCAAACGTTACCTATCTCCCGGCGGGTGTGAATCTGAACGGGGTCAAGGCATTCGACACAGGACCAGGGAACATGGTTATTGATCGGATCGTGCAGGAAGTAAGTGGCGGGAAAAAACGCTTTGACGTGGATGGGACAATAGCCGCAAGGGGCGAGATTGACCAGAAACTCCTGCGTGAACTGATGGAACACCCCTTTATCCACAGGGAACCCCCCAAGAGCACGGGTAGGGAGGAGTTCGGGGAGTCTTTCGCGATCCGGTTGTTTAAAGAGGCCCGGAGACGAGGGCTTGGCCCGGAGGACTTGGTGGCGACAGTGACAGCATTCACTGTGGAATCGATTGTGGAAAACTGCCGCCGGTTCCTAGGACCTTTCGAGGAACTCATCGTCAGTGGAGGGGGAGCATGCAACCTCACGATCATGCGTTGGCTGGCCGAACGTCTCCCCGGAGTGAAGGTCACGACGACCGAAGAATACGGGATCCCGATCCAAGCCAAAGAGGCAGTCGGTTTCGCCATCCTGGCCTATCAAGCGCTGAAGAAAAGGCCCAACAACATCCCCGCCGCTACTGGAGCAAAAAGACCCGTGGTGATGGGGAAGGTCGCCTGGGGAAGGAAAAGATGGAGGAATTACAACTTTTAAAGGTGGGAGATCCGCGGGAAGTTGGGATGAATCCAAGCCGTCTTGGTTTGATAGACAAGGCCGTCAAAGAAGGGATAAAGCAGGGGACCTTTCCCGGAGCGGTCGTGTTAATCATGAAGTCCGGGATAATAGTGAAACACAGGAGTTATGGACTAGCGATGGCAGTGCCCACTAGGCGAAAGATGTTCCCTTCCACAATCTTCGACCTAGCTTCGTTAACCAAGGTCGTGGTCACGGTGCCCTTAGCCCTTATCTTGGTAGAACTGGGGGTGTGGACACTGAAGGACCCCATTGGGAGGTTCATTTCTGAGCTCAAAGGCGAGTGGGCCCGCAAGATTACAATTTGGCACCTTTTGACCCACACTTCTGGGTTTCCTCCTTGGGCTGCGCTTTATTCTCAGGGGAGGGGCAAAGAGGAAATCCTGGAGCTGATTTGTACTAACAAGTGGCCTTTGGTTTCACCAGTGTGTGGACCTGGAGAGCGTGTTATCTATAGCGATTTGGGATACATCCTATGCGGGGCTGCTATTGAGAAGGCTACCGGCAGCAGATTGGACTCCTTAGCCGCAGAATTGATCTTTGATCCTCTGGGAATGAGAGACACTCTGTTCAATCCTCCAAAAGACCTGAGAGACCGCATAGCGGCTACAGAAGATGATCCACGCCGCGGCGGTGTGCTTGTGGGCATTGTGCACGATGAGAACGCATGGGCTATGGGTGGAGTAAGTGGTCACGCCGGACTTTTCTCGACAGCTTTGGATTTGGCGATTTACGCTCAGATGTTGCTGAACCACGGTCATTATGGAAGCAAGATGGTTTTGTCACCCAATTCGGTTCGGCTTATGACTTCCCTCCAAACCGAGGGAATGAATGAACGGAGAGGGTTAGGGTGGCTCATTCAAGGCAAGAGCGCTGTTTCAGCTGGCGACCTGTTGTCAGATAAGGCCTTCGGGCACACGGGTTTCACCGGGACCTCTCTCTGGATCGACCCCGAGGATGAACTCGTTATTATATTGTTAACGAACCGCGTTCATCCATCCAGAAAGCACAGTGTGGGAGACATCCAGCGTCTGCGAGCCCTTGTGAACAACCTCGCTGCAGGAGCTATTGAGAAGAAACAACAAGGGAAAGGTTCATGAAAGTTGGGATGAGCTGTTTCGGTTGTAGGAAGATCACCCATATCGAGCGGGAACTGCGGGCGGCGGGGTGGGATTACCTGGTCTTCACCTATACCGAGACGGATCTCCTCTTCTATCAGGGACTGATGCGCCGGGCGTTCGCCCTCGCCCGGGACCTGGGGCTTGGGGTGTGGGCCGATCCCTGGGGGGCGGCGGGGGTGTTCAGCGGGGAGACGGCGAGCTGGTTCGTGTCCTATAACCCCGGTGCCTGGCAGGTGCGGGACGACGGGGTCCCGGTGCCCCACGCCTGTCCCAATGCCCCGGAGACGCGGGAGTTCATGCACCGCTGGATCGATGCCGTGGCGGCGGCCGGGGCAGAATGGGTGCTTTGGGACGAGCCCCATTTCTGGTCCCCCGGCGCGGATTACTGGCCCGGGGTCGGGGGTGGGGGACGCTGGGCCTGCCGCTGCCGCCGTTGCCGGGAAGCCTTCTTCCGGAGGTACGGGGAGGAGATGCCCGCGGAGCTCACCCCCCGGGTGGAGGAGTTCCGTCGGGATTCCATGGTCTCCTTCCTCCGGGACCTCATCGGCTACGCCGCCGAAAGGGGGTTGAAGAACGCCGTCTGTTGGGTCCTCCCCGAGCTCCTCCCCTCGGGGATCGCGCTGGAGGAGGTGGCGGAGATGCCGGGGGTGGATGTGGTGGCGGTGGGTCCCTACTGGCTCGCCGCGGACAGGACCCGCGAGGGCTTCTTCGTGCCCTACGTCCGAAAGGCCCTGGCTGAGTGTCGGAGGCACGGGAAGCCGTTGCAGGTTTGGCTTCAGGGATTCCGGGTGCCCCGGGGGCGGGAGGGGGAGCTCCTGGAAGCGGCGCGGGATCTCGTGAAATTCGGGGCGGAGTACCTGGCTATCTGGCACCACAACGGGATGTCATCGCTCCTCCCCGGGGATCCGGCTGCCCTGGAGCGGGTGATCGCGGGGATCGTGGACGTGGCTCGCCGCTCCTGATCCCTTCCGTCCCCCTATAATCCGAGCATGAAGACGGAAATGGGGGCGAGAGCATGGTCCGAGAGCTGATCGGGGAGCGCGAAGGGGAGAACTACGAACTGCACCGGAAGTACCTGAACCCCTACTTCGTGCGGGTGCTGTCCATCATCGGCTACGACGTGGTCTACGTGCGGGGGGAGGGGCCTTGGCTCTACGATAGGGAGGGCAACCGCTACCTGGACTTCCTTTCCGGCTACAGCGTCTTCAACCTGGGGCGAAACCACCCGGTGGTGAAGGCCGCCCTCATGGAGGTCCTGGAGCTCGACCGGCCGAATCTGGTGCAGATGGATTGTCCCCTTTTGGCCGGGATCCTGGCGGAAAAGCTCGTGGAGGTGACTCAGCAGGCCTACCCCGGACTGGACGCGGTCTTCTTCACCAACTCCGGGACGGAGGCGGTGGAGGGGGCGCTGAAGTTCGCCCGGGCCGCCACGGGCAAGTCCCGGTTCCTGCACCTGGAACACTCCTTCCACGGCCTCACCCTGGGGTCGCTTTCGGTGAACGGCGACGCCTACTTCCGGGACGGGTTCGGGGAGCTCCTCCCGGCCACCGCCATCCCCATGAACGACCTTTCGGCCCTGGAGCGTGAGTTGAGGAAGGGTGATGTGGCTTGCTTCATCACTGAACCCATCCAGGGAAAAGGGGTTTATGTCCCTGACGATGAGTTCCTCCCAGAGGCGCAAAAGCTCTGCCGAAAGCACGGAGCGCTCTTCATTCTGGACGAGGTACAGACGGGATTCGGCCGCACGGGGAGGTTCTTTTGCGGGGAGCACTGGGGGCTCGAGCCGGACATCGTCACCGTGGCCAAGACCTTGAGCGGGGGGTATGTCCCAGTGGGGGCGATCATTACCCGCAGGGAGATCCACCGGAAGGTTTTCCGCAATCTCGAGCGGGCGGTGGTCCACTCCAACACCTTCGGGATGAACGAGCTCGCCATGGCCGCGGGCCTGGCCGCGTTGAAGGTCATCGAGGAGGAGCGGTTGGTGGAACGGGCAGCGGAGATGGGGGCGCGGTTCATGGAGGGGCTTAAGTGGCTCCAGGAGAAGTACGAGATGGTGGCCGACGTGCGCGGGAAAGGGCTGATGCTCGGGATCGAGTTTGGCCCCCCGAGTTCCCTGAAGCTCAAGGCTGGCTGGAGGAGCGTGGAGACAGTAAAGAAGGGGCTTTTCGCCCAGCTCATCGTGATGGGGCTCATGAAGGAACATCGCCTCCTCACCCAGGTCTCGGCCCACGGGGTGAACATCATCAAGTTCCTGCCCCCGCTGGTGGTGGGGGAGGAGGAGATCGATTACGCCCTGGAGGCGCTTGACCACGTGCTTTCCGAGGCCCATCGGTTCCCCGGGGGGATTTGGGGGCTGGCGAAGGACCTGGTGCGGGGGGCGTTGGGAGCCCGCGCCTACCCGGCACCGGAGTGAGGCCATAGGCTTCTTGTAAGGGAAGGTTTGTGGCGCGTCACCCGTAATGCGTCACGGCCTGTCATTTTTGGCACCGGGGACAGAAGTAGGTGCCGCGTCCCCCGAGCTCGACCCGCTGGATGGGGGTCCCGCAGCGGGGACACGGTTCCCCCGCCCGTTGGTACACCCGCAAAAGCTTCTGGAAGCCGCCGGGGCTCCCCGATGCGTCCCGGTAGTCGGAAAAGGTGGTACCCCGGTGGGCGATGGCCGCCTCCAGCACCGCGGGAATCGCCTCCATGAGGCGCCGGACCTCGCCGGACCGGAGGGAATTCGCCGGGCGGCGGGGATCGATCCCCGCGGAGAATAGGATCTCCGCGGCGTAGATGTTCCCTATCCCGGCGATGTTCCGCTGGTCCATGAGCCAGAGCTTAATCGGTCGCCGGCTCGCTTTGAGGGCTCCAGGGAGCCAGGAGAGGTCCTTCAGGGGCTCGGGGCCGAGCTCAAGCCGGAGCTCCCGGGAGTATTCCGCGGTGGCCAGGCGACGGCGGTCCCGGAAGGAAAGGAATCCCTCGTCCAGGACGAACACCGCCCGCGCGCCATCGGCAGGGGATCCCTCCAGGACGAGCTGCCCCGTCATGCGGAGGTGGAAGACGAGGAATCCCCGATCCAGGGAGAACACGATGTACTTCCCCCGGCGCCGCACCCTTCGGATCTCCCGGGGAAGTCGCATCCCCGAAAGGGACGGCCGGAGCTTTCCGTCGACCACCACCGCCCGGACGATGGTCCTCCCCTCCAGGGGCTTAAGCCCCCGGACGATGGTCTCCACCTCGGGAAGCTCGGGCAGCGCGCACCTCCTCGTAGACTTCCAGGGTCCTTTCGGCCGCGGCCTCAGTGGATAGCTCCCGGGCCCGCCGTAGCGCCCCTTCCCGGAGCCTATCGCGCAACCTTCGGTCTTCCAGCACCTCCAGCATCGCCTCGGCGAATCCCACGGGGTCCTCGGGGGCGAAGATCCCGCTCACCCCGTCCTCCACCACCTCGGTGACCCCCATTTCCCCCAGACACACCACGGGGAGGCCCGCGGCCATGGCCTCGATCACCACCAGCCCCAGGGTCTCGGTCTTGGACGCGAACACGAAGACATCGGCGCCGCGATAGTAGTCGATGAGGCGCTTTCCCCGTACATAGCCTGCTAGGACCACACGCCCCGAGAGTCCCAGCCTATCTCGCTCCTCCACCAACGCCCGGAAGAAGGGTCCGCCGCCCACCATGACCAAATAGAGATCGTTCCTCTTTCTAACCGCCGCGGCGAAGGCAGAAAGGAGGAAAGAGAGGTTCTTTTCCTTGGCGATGCGTCCCACATAGAGAAACACCTTCGCCCCCGCCGGAAGCCCCAGCTCCGCCCGCAGGTCGTGCTCCAGGGGGCCCTCATAGAGGCGTAGGTTCACCCCGAAGGGGTACCGGTAGATCGGCCGCCGCACCCCGTAGCGGCGGAGCTCCTCCTCCATGGCACCCGATTCCACCGTCACCGCATCGCACCGGTTGCAGAAGGCGGCCACCAGGGCCTCGGTGAGCCGGCGCGGCGGGCGGAACGGAGGTGGGAGGTAGTGCCGGTAGATTACGTAGTGGGTATGGTACGTGTGCACGTGGGGGATGCGGAAGACCCGGGCGGCCCACAGTGCCAGGGTCCCCAGGGAGAATTCAGTGTGGGAGTGGACTATCTCCAGTTTGCGGAGGATCCGCCACGCCCGCGCTGGAAGTCCAAAAGCGATGCGGTGTTGGCGCTCGAACGGGAAGGGAACCGCGGGGAATCGGATCACGTTGGGTTTATCGCGGTGGCGGACGTGGACCCGGGGGCAGAAGATGTACACCTCGTGTCCCAGCCGCGCAAGCTCCTCGGCCAGGTTGTGGACGGTGGTGGCCACACCGTTTATCTGGGGCACGTACGTATCACTGAAAAGCCCGATCCTCATCGCACGTACACCACTTCACCCCCCAGAATGGTCATCTCCACCCCGATCTCCTCCAGCGGGGCCGTCCGGGGATCGGCGGAAAGGACCACGAGATCGGCCCGCCTCCCCGGGGCGATCTCCCCCAGCTCGTCCTCGGCGAAAAGCGAATAGGCGGCGCCGGCGGTGTAGGCGCGGAGGGCTTCCTCCAGGGGGATCCGCTGGATTTCGTGGGGCGGGGAGACGGCCCCCCGGAGCCCGTAGAGGGGGCCCATGGGCATCCCGTCCGATCCGAAGGCCAGGGGGATCCCGCGGCGATGGACCAGCGCGTGGGGATCGATGCGGGCGTCTCGCTCCGGACCGAGCCGTTCTTCATAGAGCTTCTCCGGGCCGGACCAGTTGACGACGAAATTGGGTTGCATGGAGGCCACGAGCCCCAGCTCCGCCATCCGGGCGAGGTGTTCCCCGGTGGGGAGCTCCAGGTGTTCGATGCGGTGGCGGTCGTATCGGGAGATCCCGGCCAACTCAGCCGCCCGGAGGACCTCCCCGATCGCCCGGTCCCCGATGGCGTGGACCGCCATCTGCAGCCCGGCGCGGGAGGCCTTACGCCACAGCCGGGCGAGCTCGCCGGCGCTCAGAAGCAGCGTCCCGGTGGTGCCCCCGTCCCGGTAGGGCGCGGTCAACGCCGCGGTACGGGCGCCGATGGAGCCGTCCATGAAGGCCTTCACTCCGGCAATCCGCAGGAGCTCTCCTCCGAAGCCCCGCTTAAGTCCGAGCTTCGCCGCTTCCTCCAGTAGCTCAACCGGGATATAGAGGAAAACCCTCGTTTTGAGCATCCCCTCCTCCAGGGCGCGGAGGTAGGTCCGCAGGTACTCAGGCTTGCCCGACATCTCCGCCACCGCGGTGACCCCGAGCTCGCAGGCATAACGCGAGGCCGCGGCGATGGCCTCGACCAGAGTGCTCCGGTCCGGGAGGACCGCCCCCAAGAGCGTCCAAGCCGCCTCTTCCCGGAGATGCCCCAGGGCGCGGTCCACCAGTTCCCCTTCGGGGTGGGAACAGCGGGCGAGGGCCAAAGTGTTACAGACCACCAGGTGGCCGTCCACGCGCACGGCACAGCACGGCTGGCGGGGAACGGCCCGGTCCAGATCGGACCTCTCCAGTAGTCGTCGCTCCGGCCACCGGGACTCGTCCCATCCCTGGGCCACCACCCACGCTCCCTGGCGTTCCCTGGCCGCCAGACGCAGCCGCTCCAGGGCCTCATCCAGGCTCTCCGCGCCGGAAAGATCCACGTAGAAGGTTCTCTCCAGGCCCACGCGCACGAAATGGGCGTGGGCATCGATGAACCCCGGGAGGACCGCTTTCCCCTCGAGGTTCAGGACCCTGGTGGTGGGGCCGGCCGTTCCCTCAAGATCGGCGGAACTCCCCACCGCCTGGATCACTCCACAGCGGATGGCCAGGGCATCGGCGTCCGGCACCGTGGGAAAGGTCGCGTTCCGCAGCAAAACGTCGGCGTACATCGGCCCGATTATAGTCCCCCCGGGCCCGATCCCTGCAGGAAGGGGGAGTCCGTGCTAGGATTGGGGCGTGGAGACAAAGGTATTTGAGCCTAGCCCAGAGGGCCTCGAGGAGGCGGGGGAGATTATCCGGAACGGTGGGCTCGTGGCCTTTCCCACCGAGACGGTGTACGGCCTCGGGGCGGACGCCCTCTCGGCGGAGGCGGTGGCGCGGATCTTCGAGGCCAAAGGGCGCCCCAGGTTCGACCCGGTGATCGTGCACGTGGCGGCCCCCGAGGAGGCGGAGGCCCTCTGGGCCGAGGTCCCTCCTCGGGCGCGGGCGCTCATGGAGCGCTTCTGGCCCGGCCCCCTCACCATCGTCCTCCCCAAGAGAGACGTGGTCCCGGATATCGTCACCGCGGGGCTTCCCACGGTGGCGATCCGCATGCCGGATCATGAGGTGGCATTAGGGCTCATCCGCGCAGCGGGACGCCCCATCGCTGCCCCCTCTGCCAACCGGTTCGGAAAAACCAGCCCCACCCATCACGAGCACGTGCTGGAGGAGCTTGGGGGACAGATCGAGGCGGTAATCGCCGCGGGCCCTACCCCGGTGGGGATAGAGTCCACGGTGATCTCGTTGGTGGAGGAGCCTCCCCGGGTCCTGCGCCCCGGGGGCACGCCCCTGGAGTTATTGCGGGAGGTGTTGGGGGACCTTAGGGCCGATCCGCCCCAGGTGAGATACGGTCCTGCCCCGTCTCCGGGTACCCTGAAGCGCCACTACATGCCGCGCACACCCCTGTATTTGCTTGAGATGGGGCTGCCGGAGGAAGGCTGGGAGGAACTCCCGCGGGAGCGGTGCGGGTACCTCGGGTTCACATCCGCCAAACGGGGATTCCGGGCCGGTGAGGTCCTCTCGGAGCGAGGGGACCTGCGGGAGGCGGCGGCGCGGTTCTTCGCGTCCTTGAGGCGCTTGGATGCCATGGGATTCGTAGCTATCGTGGCCGAGCCCGTGCCCGAGGAGGGTTTGGGGGTGGCGATCATGGACCGCCTGAAGCGGGCCGCGCAAGGCGTGGCGAGGCTGAACGAGCACTCGGTGTGGATAAAGCGGCGCTGAAGGAGGGGAAAATGGGAAAGCTCACGGGAAAGCGTATAGCGATACTTGTGGCTGACCTCTATCAGGAGCTGGAGTTCTGGTATCCGTACCTCCGGCTCCTGGAGGAGGGGGCCGAGGTGGTGGCGGTGGGGCCGGAACGGAGGGTCTACAAGAGCAAGCTGGGCTACCCGGCCAAAGCAGCCCTGTCCGCGGACGAGGTGGACCCCGGGGAATTCGATGCCGTGGTGATCCCTGGGGGCTACGCCCCGGATTACCTCCGCAGGAAAAAGGAGCTCGTGGAGTTCGTGCGCCGGATGGCGGAAGCGGGGAAGCCGGTGGCGGCCATCTGTCACGGCGGGTGGATGTTGTGTTCTGCCCGGGTGGTCCAAGGGAAGCGGGTGACCAGCGTCTCCGCCATCCGGGATGACCTGGAGAACGCCGGAGCGGAGTGGGTGGACGAGCCGGTGGTGGTGGACGGGAACATCATCACCTCCAGGATTCCCGACGACCTCCCCGCCTTCCTGCGGGAGATCATCTCCGCCCTCGCGGGGACACGATGATTTTGGCAAAGGCGCTTTTATTGAATCGGCATCAACCTACATCCCGAACGTACCCAAGGGGAGATGTGGAGGCTCCGGGACGAGCTGCACTTCTTTCAGGAGACGGGATACGATTACGTCGAGATCCCAGTGGATGCAGTGGACGTTACCGACAACTTCGGCCGCTTCGAGGAAGCGAGGCTCGCGGGTTACGAACAGTACAAACTGATCCCGTACCGTAAGCTGGTCGCCCTAGGCAAAGGGGACCTGCACCTCCCTCCGGGGTGGGGTGAGGTTCCCATTGAAGAGGGGCTCGCCTTGCTTAAAGATTATGAGGGGGTGATCGTCCTCGAGTATTACAACCAACGCTATCGCGATGAGGCCGCCGAGATCCTGGCACATGTGCGGCAAATGGTCTCCCGTCTCGCGCGGGTGAGGGTGGAGCGAACCCCTGACCAATGAAAAAGCGGGCCTAATTAAAACCTTTCCACGTCCACGGGCAGTACCAGGAACGAGAGCGACGTGAAAGGATTGGAGGGTGAACCACCGAGTTCCTGGGTGGCCCGGACGAGCTTCATTACTCTGCTGCACGGTTCCTGCCCTAACTTTAATCGCTTTCCGAAGAATGCGGTTAGGGATGACAATAGAGGTACGTCGCAGGAATATATTGCACCACCGGGCCCCGTAAGGGACCTACCCCTCAGGAAAGCTTCTTTGCTCGTTTGGGAGGCGCCATCTTCAACGCCCGGAACGTCGGCGTCGCCCAGCGGGAATCTCGCCTCAAAACTTGTACTTGAGCCCCATCCTTCTGGTTCTCTATCCCCACCACCAGTGCCTGGCCGGGGCGCGACAAAGGAAGTAAAGCGGTGCTCTCTTTGTCCACTAGGTCCAAGAAGGCTTGGAGCTCATCGGGAGCTCGAGAACGAGCCCTGCTGAGGCCAATTTCCCTTAAGAGAACAGGGGGGATCCCCATGTCGTCCACGCGGTTTCCGGACCAACCGCCTATCTCGGGTTGGGGTCAAAGTAACGTGGGGAGCAGGGCGTGTTTTTTTAGGTCCGTCCACAAACGCGTAGTTGACAAAAAATTTTTTGTCGGTAAATTTGTCGTGAGCATGTTCACCCTGAGGCCGGTTTGGGGGAAGGATTTCCTGGATCGGGAGCAGCTCCTGCACGAGATGGTGGCTACCCTGGCCTCCCCCGGCGAGCGTATGGGGTTCGCCCTGGTGGGGAAGCGCCGCATGGGAAAAACCTCCGTTTTCCTCGAGACGGTGCGTCGACTGCGGGTGCGGAAAAGTGTTGTTCCCGTGTACTTTTCCCTTTGGGAGCTCGTCGAATCCACCCCCGCCGAATTCGCCCGGGAACTCGTGCGCCATTGCCTCGAGGCCTTTCAGGAAAGCGGAGCCTTGCCGCTCAAAGTGAAAGCACGGAACCTGCTCACGGCACCCCTCGAACTCCTGCGCGACCTCCTCCGGGAGGTGCGGGTCTCGGTGCGGCTGCGCGAGGAGTTGGAGGTGCTCCTCATCCTCAGCCGGGAAAGGCGCGAGGAGCCAGGGGATCTCATCGCCCGTGCGTTCAGGCTCCCCGAGGACCTGGCTAAAGAAGCCGGGGTCCGCTGCGCCTTGTTTCTGGACGAATTCCCCTCCGTCCTCGAGTTGCGCCACAATGGCAAGGCCTTAGGGGAAGGGGTGGTGCGGCGGCTTCGCACCGAATACGAGCGGATGGAGGCCCTGATCCTCTCCATCTCCGGCTCGATCCGGAGCACCATGGAGGCGGTGGCCCTGGGGCCGGGGTCCGCCTTCTGGCGGCAGTTCATCGTGCGGGAAGTGGGGCCGCTCCCCGCGGCGGCGGTGCGAGAGCTCTTCCGGCGTAACCTGGGAAAGCCCCTGTCCGAGCGGGCGTTCGCCGCACTGTGGGAATTCACCCGGGGGATCCCGTTTTATGTCCAGTTCATCGGTCGGGAGCTCGCGCGGCGGGGCGGAAGAATCGGGGCCCGCGAGGTCGCGGATGCCGTGGAAGAGTTCCTGAACGAAGAGGGAAGCGTCTTGTTCCAAGAGGAGTGGGCCAAGCTCTCTCCCAAAGAGCGGAAGCTGGTCCTAGCCCTGGCTCAGGGCACTTCGTCCCCCTCGCGGATAGCCCGGACCATCGGGGAGACGCCCAACGCGGTGAGCCGATACCTCCAATACCTCGAGGACAAAGAGGTGGTAGAGCGGATACGCCCCGGCGTTTGGGCCATATCCGATCCGGTGTTCGCCCGTTGGCTCTCGCGGAAAGCCGAGGCCCTCGCCCGCGAGGTTTGAGTTGGGCTGCCCAAGCTCAGAAGGCAAGGGACACCAAAACCACGCCGCTTGTGGCGAGGGCCGCTCCCAGAAACGCCCAGGATGTTGGGCGCTCGCGCAAGAGGGCCACGCTGGCCAAGAATGCGAAGATCGTCATGGCCCCGCCTCGGATGGGAGTGAGGAGGCTCGCCTCCGCCAATCGCAGCCCCGAAAGCCACAGGATCCAACCCAGGAAAAAGCCGGTGGCCGCGGTGAAGAAAGCTATTCCAATCGCCGTGGGATCTATTCTGTTCCCTCGCCATGGATGGTTCAAAAGTGCCAGGAGCCCCCAACTCAGGATCGCCGTGATCACAAGCGTCAACTGGAATTCCACAGGGGACATGCCCCGATCCATGCAGTATTTGGCCGGTCCGGTCTCGGCCACGCCCCAGAGGACCGCTGCTCCCAAAGCCGCCAATCCGCTCTTCACGGAACCAGGACTCCCGCGGCCCCCTTTAGGGGAGATGAGGAAATATGCCCCGGCGACCACCAACAACGCCGCCAAAAAAGTGGTGGGCCGCGCGGGCTCGCCCAGGAAAATCACCGCCGTAGCCACTCCCCAGAAAGGGGCCGTATTGGCCAACGCGGCGGCTCCATGGGCCTCCCCCCGCTTGAGGGCGTACATGTAAAGGAGCGTTCCCAAAAAGGAATCGATGAGGCCCGCCAGGGCGGCCATCCCGATAAGGGTGGGCTCCGCAAAGCGGAAGGCCCCAGTGATGATCCCATAGGGCACGGCGAAAAGGAGCGCGAATGCGGCCCGCACCACGGCATAGTGGACGAGGTGCATCCGCGCAAGGCCCAGCTTAGAGACCACCTGAGCCACTCCCCAGCTGAGGGCCGCTCCTATGGTGAAAAGTACTGTCAAATCGGTTTGCATTCGCGGGAGATATTAGGTTTAAATTTCCCGCAGGCGCAGAAGGCCCAAGAGCAGTTTCCCTGCGACCTCGCGGCGGTACCAGTCGGGGCCCCGCACGTCGGCGATGGGGCGTGTAGCCGCGAATAGCTTCGCACATAAGGGCTCGAGGTCCTCGCGGGAAAGCCTTCGCCCCCGGAGCTTTCCCTCCACCTTTCGGGGCCGGACTACCGTGGGCGCCACCGCCCCCAGGGCGAGCCGGGCCTCCCGGATGACCTCTCCCTCGAGCCAGACAAGAGCCCCTAGGGAAAGGACCGCGATGTAGAGGGCCCGGCGCCGGCCCACTTTGTGGAAATACGCCCGGGGATTCCCCTCGGGGAATGGGATCCAGAAGCTCACGATGAGCTCCCCCTTCTGCAAGGCCGTCTTCCCCGGTCCCAGGATAAACTCCTCGATGGGAATGGACCTTTCGCCGTCCGGCCCCACCAAATTTACTTGTGCCTCCAGGAGGTACAGGGGTATTAGGCTGTCACCAGCGGGGGAGGCGTTGGCCACGTTCCCCCCGATCGTCCCCATCTCCCGGATGGCCGGGGCCCCCAATTTCTCCAGCACCAGCTTGAAGATCGGGAGGCGCTGGGAGAGCTCCGAGCGGAGGAGCTCAGCATGGGTAACCGCTGCCCCCACCTCGGCACCCCCGGCGCGGATCTCGATCCCCTTGAGCTCCGGGAGCTCGCCGATGTAGACAAGGAACGGCGGATTCCAAAAACCTTTGCGGATTCGCACGAACGCGTCGGTTCCCCCGGCTAAGGGCATTCCCCCTTCCCTCACGTACTCCACCGCTTCGGTTAAGTCCTTGGGTTTGACGATTTCCACCGGCCCTGTTTTCTTCATTTCCCACCCCTTCGCGCGATCCAAGCTTGTATCACCATCCCTCCGCCGGCAACCGAGGGGAAGCCAGCCCGGGGACCAAGGAAAGCCAGGGATCCAGGGGTTCGGAGGGGCCAAGGTAAACAAACCAACACCGCAAGATCCGGTCTTCCCCGGGCTTCAGCGCGAAACACCGCTCGATCCCCACGTGTCCGCCCTCCTCCCCCGCGTCCCAGATGGCAATGGGGTCGCTTGAGGTAGCCAGAATCGCTCCCCTTCCGGGGCTCTTTACTTTTGCCCAGCCGGAGACTTCGTAGAACGCGTGGAATTGGGATCGGACCCGCACATGCCCCGGGCTCTCGATCACAGCCTCGCGGCGATCTCCCCCCGGGGATAGGAATCCCGTGAATCCTCCGCCGAGACGGCGCGGCCGCCCGTAATTCCCCACCCGAAGCTGGACAAACAAGATCCCTGGTCCCACGGAGGCATAGAGGACCTCCACGTCCAGGTCCTCCAGGCCTTCTCCCTTCGGTTCACACCTGAGGCGCACCCCCGCGGCCTTTACGCCCCGGAGTTCGCCCTGCCAAATCTCTCCGCGGAATTCCTCCTCGTGGAGCTTGCCGGGCCAATTCCATTCGTCCACGGAAAGCTCATAAAGGAAGGGATGGATCCCCCCGAACCAGGGCGAGAGCCACGCGAAGGCCCGCGGCTCCGGGAACGCTGAGAAGAGTTGCTCCACATCCTTTTCCCTCCAGGAGACGAGCCCGCCGGCGAAGGAGGGAACCAGGGTGAATTCGCTTTCCCCTGCCCGAATGAAAAAGGCGTCTTTCCCCTGGGCCTCCGTTGCTCCCGCTTTCGGGGCTTCAGGGGGAAGGAACACCGCCGGCCAGGGGAACTGCCTTTCCTCCCCCATGCCCCGCAACACCAACTTCCCTAAAGAAGCCCGCCTTTTCCGAACCCTCTTCCAGTTGGCCCGCAACATCGCGGGCGTCCCTGGGGTCACGTTGGAGACCTTGAACTCCCGGGGCGCGGCCTCCATTCCCTCGGGCGGCTCGAGCGCCAGGGACCCGGAGAAGGGGCGGCCCCTGGCGGTTCGCACTGTAAAAACCAACTCCCCTTCTTTCCCCACCAAGAGAGGTCCTGGCGGATCCACCCAGACGAAGGGCCGGGGAGCCTCCGGCACCACCGAGGCGCCACTTATCTCCGCCCAGATGGTCCTCACGGTCTCGAAGTTTCCGGGCCCGAGGTAAATCGCGTACCTGCTGGCTTCCACTTCCCCTCCGGGCGGGATCTCCAAGGTCTCGGTTTTCCACGACCAGCCCCACTCACAGTCCCATTTGACCTCTGTCGCCGGGATCAACCCGATCGTCCAGCCCTCGGTTTCCAAGGCGAGCCAGCCTTCCGCGAGCTCGCTGGGGAAATCAGCCTCTCCCCGGGGGAAAGTTCCCAAGAGGTCGCGGATGAGACCGTCCTCGGTGCGGAAGGCCACCCGCCAAGGGAGACCCGGCAGATCCCAGTGGTAGAGGGAGAGCTTGAGGGATATGGGGTCGTCGCGACGGGATGAGAGCCGATGCGAAACCTCCAGGACCTGGCCCGGGTGGATGAGGATCTCCTTGCGGACGCGGATCCCCGGGAAGCGGCCGGATTGGGCCTCCAGCCATAAGCTTACCCCTCCCCGTTCCCTTCGGATCCCGAGCGTCCACTCCCGTTGGGCCAGATCCACGGGGTAAAACGGGGGGCCCAACTCCTCCCCTTGGCGCATGAGGGGATGAGCTTCACCGTAGCGGAAGAAAACCAGTCTCCCGTCCCGGGCCCTCGCTTCCAGCCAACCGGCGTCCCCGGCCACCACGGCACGATCCCCGAGGAGGCAGCCCGCCACCTCTCCCGGGCCCCGGACGAGGAGGGGAACAGGGGGCATATCATATGATCCTCCGTCCCGGAGCTCTACGGTTCCCGAGAGCACGTATCCCCCGGAGGAGGACACGACCTCGAGCTCCAAGGTTTTCGTCTCCCGTGACGAGAGGGAGAAGTCGAACGAGCGAGGCCTCAGGTCTGAGACCCCGTCGGCGGAGAGGTGAATCCTCCCGGAGAGGGGGTAGCTCGTGGGGTTCGTGAGGAAGAGCCGGATCACCGCGGGGGTATCGGGCCGAATGACCGGGGGCTCAGGGCCAGCAGAGAGTTCCAGGGGAGGTCTGGGGCGTATTCCGCTGGCGAGTTCCAGGGCGCGCCCTTGGGAAAGCAAAGAGAGCCTTGCCGCCGGGGCCGGGCGTCGCGGGTCGGATTCCAGTAGAGACGCCACGCAACGATGAGTACCGGCCCGTTCCGCTCCCGGTTCCAGGGAGACAAGCTCCCCTCCCGAGATCTCTATCCTGGGGTCGCCGCGGGCGAAGACGGCCACAACCAAAGGCTTTTCACCCTTGTTTTCTAGCCTCCAGTGGACGTCGAAGGGAAGGATGGAGTGAGGACTCCCGGGTTCGGTCCAGAGCTCGGCCGAAAAGCGGGGGGAAATTAGGGCACAGGGCCTTTTGGCCTCCCGGTCGATGACGACCTCCAAGAGACCCCCGGCCCGCTCGAACCGGTACCGGTAGACCCCTCGGCCCCGCCATTCCTCCCGGTCCTCCTCAAGGGAGATCTCCCGTCTGAGGCACTCGAGCCACTTAGCATTCCCCAAGAACTCCTTCACCCAGGAGTTCCCCAGCACAGCTGGGAGGAAGTTTTCCATCCGCACGTTCGTTCCCGGCACCCAGAAGAACCCCAGGCTTTTGTAAAGCCCGATGGCCCGCTCGTTCCCGGACCAGGTGTTCAGGGAGACGTAGGGGGCGCCGCGCCGGATGGCCTCCTCCAGCACGCCCAAAAGGAGGCGCTTCCCGATCCCTCGGCCATGATATGCCGGATGGACGTTCAGGAAACCGACGTAGAGGGCACCGGGGTCGCGCCAATCTCGGGTGAGGGTGCAATAGCCCAGGATCTTCTCTCCCTCCGCGGCCACGAGATCCAGGATCGGGGCTTCTTCAGCACGATTCCGCAAAACCCGTTCCGCGGTGTAGGGGATCCCCCCGGTGAAGGTACCGGGCCAAGCGGCGTCGGAGGCGTTGAGGAGCTCAGCGACCCCCGCGGCATCCTCCTCCCGGAACGGACGGACTTCAATCCCTCCCATGCCTTCCCCTTGTGAAGTATTCTACGCTCTGGGTGTCACCAAGCGAACGATCAGAGGGAGTGCGGCTCCCTTCCCTGCAGTTCTCCTCCAACGGCTGCTAGGGAGGCCTCGTCGTCTATATCCAGGGTTACCCCGGGATCGTCCACTGGGATGAGCTCGTAGTCCCCGGAGATGAGCCCCCGGGCGCCGATGTCCCCCCGGAGCCCCAGGAGCCGGGGCCGAAGTTTTGCAGGAAGGTACACCGGGAACCCCCGCTGCCCCCGGTAAATCGGCGCCGCGGGGCGCCCCTTGGCCCGGGAAAGGACCGCCAGCGCCGCCTCCCGGGGGACCAGGGGCATGTCCCCCAGGAAAACGAGCATCCCCCCGTCCACATGTCGGGCCGCAAGCCTGAGGGAGCTCCCCATGCCCTCTTCCCAACCTCGGTTTATGAGTACCTCCCAGCGAATTCCGTGACGCGTGACGCGTGACGCGTGACGGGAACTTCCGTGACTGGTAACGCGTGACGCGTGACGGGTAGAAGGAGGGAAGGAAGGGAGGCGGAAGAGCTTCTTGAGGATCGTGTCGGCGTGGGCGCCGAGGACGATGAGGCGCCTCCCTACCGGAAGGCTCTCCACCAGGTCCAAGGTCCACGCGAGGAGGGGCTTTCCCCGGAAGGGGAGGAGGAGTTTCTGGGTTCCCATGCGCCTTCCGGCCCCGGCAGCCAAGACAACCGCCGTGACGCATGACGGATGACGGGTAATGGGAACTGCCGTGACGGGTTGGGAATGGTGGGGTTGCTCTGGGGGGCAGACATTGTGCCTCATGACGTTTTCGCGTCACCTCGGATGTATTCCGCGGCCAAAAGCACCGCCTCCACGATCTGCTGGTACCCCGTGCAACGGCACAGGTTCCCCGAGAGCCATGCCCGCACTTCTTCCGGCGTGGGATCCGGGTTCTCCTTGAGGAGAGCGTATGCGGCCATGATGAACCCCGGGGTACAGAAGCCGCACTGTACCCCCGCGGCCTCGATGAAAGCCCGCTGAATCGGGTGGAGTTCCCCGTTTTGGCTTAAGCCCTCGATGGTGAGGACCTCCTTTCCCTCCACCTGGATCGCCGCGGTGAGGCAAGAAAGGCGGGGCTTCCCGTCCACGAGCACGGTGCAGGCCCCACACTCCCCCTCGCCACATCCCTCCTTGGTGCCCGTGAGCCCCAGGTCCTCCCGGAGGAGATCGAGCAGCCTCCTCCCGGGGTGGGTTTCGACCTCCACCTCGCGACCGTTCAGGATGAACTTAATCCTCATATCCCGTGGGCGAGAGTATACGTTCCACCGCGCCCAAATCCGGCGGCACCCTCAAGGGCTCCCCGGCAGCTTGCAGGGCCCCCTCGGGGTTCTTGAGCCCCGATCCGGTGACCACGATCGCCGCCCGCGCCCCCTCGGGAACAGTCCCTTCCCGCATGAGCCTGAGGAGCCCCGCGTAGGACGCCGCCGCCGCCGGCTCGGCGAACACCCCCGCCTTCCGCGCCAGCTCCCCCACCGCCCCGATGATCTCCTCGTCGCTCACGGTGATAAACCCCCCGCCGGTCCGCTCCACATATGTCACCGCTTTCACCACGTCCTTGGGGTTGCCCACGCGGATGGAGTCGGCCAGGGTCTCCGCGGGCTCCTCCGCGGGAAGGATCGCTTCACCCCGCTTCATCCGGGCGAAGGCGTGGGCCACCGCCGCCGCTCCCTCCGCCTGCACCCCGTAGACCCGCGGGACCCCCTCCGCCAGCCCCAGCTCCGCGAGCTCCAGAAAACCCTTGCAGATGCCCGAGATCACCGAGCCATCCCCCACCGAAACGAGGACGTAATCCGGGACCTTGCCCCCGAGCTGCTCCCAGATCTCATAGGCCCCCGTTTTCTTTCCCTCGGCGTTTATGGGGGAGACCCCGTCGGAGCGATCGTACCAACCGAAACGGTCCCGGGCCTCCTCACACAGCTTTTGGGCGTGGGAGTAATCCCCTTCCACCGCGAACACCGTGGCCCCGAACGCGAGGAGCTGTGCGATCTTGGGGCGAGGCGTCTTTTCGGGGACGAAGATGTACGCCGGGATCCCCGCCGCGGCGCAGAACCCCGCCACCGAGCTCGCGGTGTTGCCGGTGGAGGCACAGGTGAGGGCCGCCCGCCCGAGGTACCTGGCCGCGGCGATCACCACCGCCGTGGCCCGGTCCTTGTAGGAGCCGGTGGGGTTCAGGGAGTCGTCCTTGATCCACAGGGCCGAAAGGCCCAGCTCCGCCGCCAGCTCTGGCCGGGAGTAAAGCGGGGTCCACCCCGCCCGGAGGTCCACGGCGTACTCGAAACCTATCGGCAACAATTCCTCGTACCTCCACAGGGAAAACCTCCGGGTCTGGGCGAAGCTCAGGGGGGATAACTTCCGGGACAGGGCCCCGTAGTCGTAGAGGACCTCCAACGTGCCCTTGAGCGGCCCACAGTCCGGGCAGAAATAATCGTGCTCCCACGGTCCGTACTCCCGTCCACAACTAACACAACGAAACGCTCGGGGCTCCCCCATACCGTTCAGCTCCCTTCTCCGTAGGTGGGGATATATTGCAGCGAATCCCGGGCCCCCGCGAGGATCACCGCCATCTCCGCCGCAGCCCGTAGGTCCAGTTCCCCCGCGAACTCGCCCGCCTCTTCGAGTTCCACCGCGGAGAAGTCCGAGGAGATCTTGAACTTCGTGACGCGTGACGCGTGACGCGTGACGGAAAGGATGTAGCCGTCGGAGGTCCTTTCGAGGATGTAGAGGGTGTCCCCTTCTTTGCGGTAGATCTTCTCCCCGGTGATGTGGAACGCGTTTCCGCCCTCGGAATAGATGTCCTCCAGGCGCAAAAAGAGCCGCGGCTTCTCCTTCGCCGGGTCGCCCCGGTGGACGCAGAAGGTGGCGCAATTGCCGCATTCGTTGCAGAAATCGTCGATGTGGAGGATCTGGCGGCGCTGCTCCACCCGGAAGGGCTCCCGCCGCACCACCTCCAGCTTCCCCTCCCGAGGGGAAACCACCGGCACCTCCCAAGCCACGGGCTCCACGTAGTAGACCACGTTGGCGCGGTTGGGACATACCTCGACGCACTTGTCGCAGAGGAGCGAACACTGGAGGCACCGCAGGGCCTCCCTTTTCGCTTCCTCGGGCCCTATTTCTGGGACGGCGGGTTCGAAACCGCGCCCGCGGGCGTGGCCGGGGACCACCGGGAGCTCTTTTCTGGCCCGGATCCGCTTGAGCCCCCCGAGCTCCTCCTCGGATAGCTCCGGACGCGGGATATCCGGGAGCGCAAACGGAATACCGAGATCCGTGCAGATGGCCTCCGCGGCCCGCATCCCCCATCCGGCGGCGGAGATGATGGATTTCACCCCGGGAGCGACGTCCCCGGCGGCGTATACCCGCTCCACCGACGTCCTCCCCCACTCGTCGGCCACTATCTCGCCGCGCTCGGCCGCCACCGCGCTCCCCTTCAGGAACGAGAGGTCCGCCTTGAGTCCGGTAGCGAAGATCACCGCTTCCACCGGGACCTCGAACTCGCTCCCCGGTATGAGCACGGGCTTGCGGCGGCCATCGGGCCCGGGCTCCCCCAGCCGGTTCCGCACCAGCCGCAGGGCCACGACCCTCCCCCCCTCGGCCACGATCTCCGCCGGGGAGGCTAACTCCTCCACGCGGACCCCTTCTTCGAGGGCTTCCTCGAGCTCCTCGGGGGAGGCGGGCATCTCGGCGCGGCTCCTGCGGTAGTAGATGGTCACCTCGCCGCCCTCGCCCAGAAGCCTCAACGCCACCCGGGCGGCGTCCATGGCGGTATCTCCTCCTCCGATCACCGCCACCCGCTTCCCCAACGCCGGCCGCTCTCCGGCCCTTACCCGGCGGAGGAAGTCCAACGCTGGGTAGACCCCCCGGGGAAGGGCCCCATCGGGATCGATCCCCCGGATGAGGGGAGCGGCGTCTTCCTGAAGCCCCGCCGCGATGACCACCGCATCGAAGCCTTTCTCGAGCAATCTTTCCGGGGGCTCCGTGACCGGGGAGTTCGTGCGGATCTCCACCCCCAGCGAACGGATGAACTCGATATCAGCTTCGATCACCTCGTCCGGGAGCCGGAACGGCGGGATGAGCCACACCGTCCCCCCGGCACGCTCCCGGGCCTCGAACACGGTCACCTCCACCCCGTTGAGGGCCAGGAAGTAAGCCGCGGAAAGCCCCGCCGGGCCGGACCCGATCACCGCTACTTTCCGTGACGCGTGACGCGTGACGCGTGACGGGGAACGCTTCCCCAGTTGGAACGCGGCGCGCTTGAGGGCCCTGATCTCCACCGGCGCCTCGTAGTCGTTCCGAGTGCAACGGGTGCGACAGAGGTGAGTGCACACGTGGCCCGTGATCCCGGGGAAGGGGTTTTTTGAAAGAATCACCTGAAGGGCCTTGTCGAATTCCCCTTTCGCGATCCAATAGCAGTACTCCGGCACATCCTGGGCCACAGCACATTGCTCCACACACGGCGCAACGACACAGTCGAAGAATTCAAGCCCCGATTCCACTTTAGGGGATCCGAACCGGAAGTACCGCTTCTTGTAGCGAGGATCTTTGAGGGATTTCAGGGCGAGCTCCTCCAACGCGGAAAGCCCCTCCCGGGAGTACTCCGAAAGCGACCCCGCTTCGGCCTCGCCCATCGCCCGCTCGAGCTCCTCGATGTACTGCCGGAATTTCCCGTAGCCTCCAGGCTTAAGGAGGTCGGAGCAGACCGTCACCGGCAGGGCTCCAGTGCGGAGCACTTGGGCCACGTTCAGGGCATCCACCCCGCCGACGTAGGAAACGTGGAGGTCCCCCGCGAACTCCTGCGCGAGCTTCCAGTAAAGGTTCACGGTGATGGGGAAAAGCGCCCGCCCGGACATGTACATCTCCTCCCCGGGAAGCGCCCCCTTCCAGTTGTCCACCGCCAGGGTGTTGGTGAGCTTCACCCCAAAGGTGAGCCCGAGTTTTTTCGCCAGCTCCTTCAGGTTCCAGATGATCTTTACTGCATCGTCCCACTGGAGGTCTTTTTCAAACGATTCCCGCTTGAGCTTCACCTCGGTGAATCCCAGGACGTCGTGGAGGATCCGGGAGACTTCCTCGTAACCGAGCAGCGTGGGATTGAGCTTCACGAAGGTATGTAGCCCCCGCTCCTCCATGAGGTAGGCCGCGATCCGCTCGATCTCGTCCGGGGGACAGCCGTGCATGGTGGAGAGGGTCACGGAGTTCACGATCCGGGAGGGGATCTCGATGTCCGCGAACTCGGGGAATTTCTCCCGGATGATCCCCTGGACCTCGGCGAGCTCGGAGGAAGCGTCCTGGAGGCGGTCCATGAACCGCACCATGGGGGGGCTCGTGATCCCCTCGAGATCATAGCCCACCGACATGTTGAAGATGGTCTCGAAGGGAAGCTCCTCGAACCCCAGGAGGCGCCGCAGGATGTGGACCAACGCCCAGGCGTTGATGTATTCCCACGCGGACTGATCCAGTTTCAGTTCCTGGGACCACTCCACATTGTAGCCCTCGTCCTCCATGTCGATGCAGGGACGGGGGATCTCGAGCTCGTCGAGGATCTGGACGGTCTTGAGCTCGATGAACCGGGCACCACACAGCCAGGCGGAGAGGATGTTCTGCGAAAGCTGCGTGTGGGGCCCCGCGGCGGGGCCTACCGGGGTCCCGAGCGGCTCCCCCAGGAACTCGGTGCGGTAGGGCGCATCCGCCCGGGGCCGGAAGAACAACGTCTCGGGGATCCCGAATATCGACCGCCTCCCTCGGAACTCGGAAAGGATCCAGCGCAGGTGCACTTCAAACGGCTGCGGCCGCATCACATCGGACATCACGCCCCTCCATCAAAGCCGATTCCACAACGCCTCCGCCGCCTCCCTCGCCTTGGCCATGGCTTCGTCCTCATCCACGTCCACCAATGCCCCGCCCCTCAACAGCACCTTCCCTGCCACGATGACCGTCTCCGGCAGAAGGCCCTCCGAGATCCCAGCGAAGAGGAGGTGCGACAGCAAGTTCCCCTCGTTCAGGGGGGTGGGCGGCCGGTAATCCCAGATAACCACGTCCGCGGCGTAGCCCTCGGCGAGCTTTCCGAAGGGGAGCCCGAAGAACTTCCCCGCGAGCTCGTAGTTGTGGCCTATGATCGCCAGGAGCTCGCCATCGCCCAGCACCGTGGGGTCCCCCGTGGCATGGTGGGCGAGAAGCCGTGCCGAAAGGAGCTCCCCCAGGATATCGGCACCGAACCCGTCGGTGCCGATGCCCACCTTGATCCCCCGGGAGAGCATCTTCACCACCTGGGCCGCGCCCACGGCGTTGTTCATGTTGGAGCGGGGGTTGTGGACGATGCTCGCGGGACGCTGGGAGAGGAGCTCCAACTCCGCCCCGGAAAGCTGGATCCCGTGGATGAGGAGGGTGCCCTCTTTGAGGATCCCGAATTTATCCAGGCGTTCGGCGGTGCGCATCCCGTACTTCTGGAGCGCGTCCACGGGGTCCTCTTTTCCTTCGGCGAGGTGGATGTGGAAAGGAAGTCCCAAGGGCTCCGCCGCGGCGGCCGCCTTCTCCAGCGACTCATCCGAGAGGGTGAAGGACGCATGTAACCCCATGTGGGCGGAAGCGAGCTCGGGGACGAGGTCCTCCTTGGCGAAGCGGACGTTCTCCGCTATCCCCAAGTCCCGCTCCTCCATCCCACCCCGGTCGGTCACCTCATAACATAGATCGCACCGCATCCCGAGTTCGTCGGCCACCGCCCGCTTGATCGCCGAAAGCGACCCCTCGATGGCCGCGGGGGAGGCGTGGTGGTCGAAGATCGACGTTACCCCGCGCCGCAGGTGCCAGATCCCCCCCACCAGTGCGGAGATGTAAACGTCGTCCAAGGTGAGGGACCGATCCAAAAGCCACCAGAGCTGCTCCAGGATCTCCCGGAAGCTCTGGGGGGAGAACTTCTTCAGGGGGATCCCCCGGGCGAGGGAAGAGTACAGATGCCCGTGGGCGTTCACGAGCCCCGGAGTGACGAGCTTTCCCTCGGCGTCGATGACCTCCGCCCCGGGGACATCGGGAGGCGCGCCACCCCCTATCGCCCCTATCCTTCCCCCATCGAGGACGAGATACCCGCGCTCGATGAAGGTCCCGCTGAAATCCGCTAAGGCCGCGTTGCTTATGATCGTCGCCATATTGGGTCATTCTACCCCGCCGTTGCGTTCGGGGTAGCAAAAGAAAAGGGGGCCACCCCTTTACAACGCGGAGATGACCCCCCTCACCATGGCTCGATCACTCCTCGGGCTCCCCCGGCCAAGGACCGACGACGCCCTCCACCGCCCACTGCATGGTGACCAGGGTCTCGTAGGAAGGCCAGGTGCCATCGGGGATGCGCAGGTTCCCTTTCCGGTCGTACACCGGGCCCTGGAACGGGTCGAAGGTAATCCCCGGATCGCCGAACTGCGAGTGGCGGATCATCACGAGGTCGTAGACGGAGATCTTCCCGAAGACGGGATGATCGACCACATAGGCCTTGAGCTCGTCCTCCCAGGCGGGGTTGATGGGCACCCCGAAGTCGGCCCCCATCTCCACCGCGCCCTGGGGAAGCGTCCACCAGTAGTCCACGTGGGCCAGGTTCTCCGTGGTGTAGATGCCCTCGTGGACCTTCACGAGGAAGTCCTCGTAGATCTTCTCCCAGTGCACCAGCTGCCCCGAGACCACGTAGTCGGGGGCGAACTTCAACATGGGGGAGTAGTGGGCGAAGGAGGGGAGGCCGTTCTCCGCCGCCACCTGGACCACGGTGGGGGAGTCCTCGGTGAACGCGAACACATCACAGCCTTCCGCGATCAGAGCCTCGGTGGCCTCCTTGGCCGCCGCGGGGTCGTACCAGGAGTAGATCCAGCGCACGTGCACCTCGGCGTCGGGGTTCACCTCCCGGACCCCGAGGGTGAAGGCGTTGATGTGGCGCTTGAGCTCGGGGATGGGGTGGGCCGCCACGTACCCCACCTTTCCGCTCTTGGTCAATGCCCCGGCCATGAGGCCGTTGAGGTAGTAGACCTGGTAGAAGTCGGCCATATAGGTGGCCATGTTCTTGTAGCGCTTGAACCCGGAGCAGTGGGCGAAGATGATGTCGGGATAACGCATGGCAGCCTCCAGGGTCCCGTCCATGAACCCGAAGCTCGTGGTGAAGATGACATTGCACCCCTGGGCCACCAGCCGGTCAATGATGGCGCCTTCTTGGCCCTCGGGCACCGACTCCACGTACACCGTCTCCAGCCAGTCGAACTTCTCGTCCACGATCCGGCGCGCGAGGTCGTGGGCGTGGGTCCAGCCATAATCCCCAATGGGGCCCACGTAGATGAACCCCGCCTTAATCTTCTCGGCCCCTAAGGTCACCAACCCCAAAAGGAGCACCACCGCCGACAAGAGAATAACTTTGCGCATCCTTTCACCCCCTCCTTGGGATTTGAAGCTTGTTCCTGGGATCTTTCCTCCCGGTATCACCTCCCTCCTTCAGCGCTGTCCCCGCACATACGGGAGTCCCAACGCTGCCGGGGCCCCCCGCCTCACCTTCCGGAGCCCCGCCACGGCCAATACCAGTATAGCGAAGGCGTAGGGCATGAGCTTGAGGAACTCCGGCGGGAACCACCGCTGCAGCCGGTAAGCCAGATGGTAAAGGCCGCCGAAGAGCACCACCCCGCCCACCGCCTGCAGGGGGTCCCACGCGGCGAAGATGGTGAGGGCGATCACGATCCACCCCATCCCCGCCGTCATCCCCTCGGTCCAAGAGGGACGGTACTCCACCGACAGGAACCCTCCCGCCACCCCGGCCAACACCCCCCCGAAGACCACACACAGGTACCGCACCGCGAACACGTTGATCCCCATGGCATCGGCGGTGGAAGGGGATTCCCCCACCGAACGGATCACGATCCCCCACCGGGTCTTGTAGAGGACGAACCAAAGGACCGCGGCCAAAACCAGTCCGATGTAGGTGAGGTAGCTGTGGTCACGGAAGAGCGCCGGGCCCAGGATGGGAATGTCCCCTAAGCCGGGGATGGTGGCCTTGGGGAGGGGATTCCGCAGGGAGATCCCCACCCACGAGGTCCCAAGGAGCCCCGAGAGCCCCAAGCCGAAGATGGTCAACGCCAGCCCCGAGACGTACTGGTTCGCCCGGAGGGTGATGGAGAAGAAGGCGTGGATCAGGGCCGAAAGCCCCCCCACGGCCGCCGCGGCCAGGATCCCGAGCCAGGGGTTCCCCGTAGATTGAGCCACGGCGAAGGCCGAGAGGGCCCCGAGGATCATCATCCCCTCTACCCCGAGGTTCACCACGCCCGCCCGCTCGGCGTAGATCTCCCCCAGGGTCCCCCACAAAAGTGGCGTTCCGTACGCCAGGGCCCGCCTTAGCGTATCTACGATCCAGCTTTCCCAGCCCATCCCTTCCCCTTGCCCACGAACCTCACCCGCCAGTAGAGCAGGAATTCCACCCCGATGAGGAAGAAGAGGATCATCCCGTTGAAGACGTTGGTGATCTGGAAGGGCATCTGCAGGGTCACCTTGATCTCGTCCCCCGCGGCGAAGATGAGCCCGAAGAGGAGCGAGGTGATGATGGCCGCCATCGGGCTTCCCCGGGCGAGCCAGGCCACGATGATGGCGGTGTACCCGTACCCCAACGAGACGTGGTCCGGCTCCAGGAGGCGGTGGTGGATCCCCGCTACCTCCCCCACCCCCGCCAGGCCCGCCAGCCCCCCCGAGAGCAGCATCACCCACACGCTCACCCCCAGGAACCCGATCCCGGCGTAGTGGGCTGCGTCCGGGGAGTCCCCCGCCACCCGGATCTCGTACCCCAACCGAGTGCGGGAGAGGATCAACGCCGCCGTCACGGCCGCGACGAGGCCGATGAGGAGCGTGGGCCAGTGGACCTTGGAATACGCGAGGAGGGGGAGCCACGCGTCCCGGGGGAAGAGGTCGGTGTAGGCGAATCCCCGCATGGAAGGCCCCCGCCACGGTCCATAGATCAGCCACTTCACCAGATACGCCATGATGTAGTTCATCATCAGGGTGGAGATGACATCGTTCACCTGGAGTTTCACCTTGAGGAGGGCGGGGATTATCCCCCACAGGGCGCCGGCGGCGAACCCCAAAAGGAACATGGCCGGGATCTTCCACGGAGCCGGGATCCCCGAGAAGAGGGCCACCCACGTGGCGGCCACCGCCCCCGCCAGGAGCTGTCCCTCCGCCCCGATGTTCCAGAACTTGGCCCGGAACGCGATCACCAGTCCCACCCCGCACAAAAGCAGGGGGATGGTGCGCCGCAATATCTCCATGAGCCCGAATCGGGTCCCTAGGGTGGTGCGCCCGATGGCCGAATAGGCCTTTACGGGGCTAACCCCGTAGGCCCAGAAGATGATGGACATGAGAAGCAGGGCGATCACGATGGCCAAAAGGGAATAGCCCAGGACCGCGGTCCGGGTGGGAGCCAGCCGCCGCTCGAGTACAAACGGGCCTATGCGCTTCACGCCCTCACCCCACGCTTCTCGCCCGCCATCATGAGGCCGATCTCCTCCAAACTCGCCTCCTCCGGGGTCACCTCCCCCATGATCTCTCCCTCGAAGATAACCGCGATCCTATCGGCCAGGGTCATGAGCTCCTCCAGATCCTCGGAGATGAGGAGGATGGCCGCGCCCCGCTCCCTTTGCTGCAAGAGGATCTGGCGGATCTGTTCCGTCGCGCCCACGTCCAGGCCGTAAGTAGGGTGGGCGGCCACCACTAGGGCCGGCTCACCCGAGAGCTCCCGGGCGAGGATCAGCCGCTGGATGTTGCCGCCCGAGAGGAGCTTCGCCGGGGTCTCGGGGCTCGGGGTCATGATCTCGTACTCCTCGATGGCGTGGCGGGCGAACCGCCGTACCGCCCGGAGATTGAGGAGGAACCCTCGACAGAAGGGGGGACGGTGGTGTTTTTTCAGGATGAGGTTCTCTGCCACCGACATCTCCGGGACGATCCCCATCTTCAGGCGTTCCTCGGGGATGTGGGCGACCCCCTTGTCCGCGATCCGGCGGGGGTTTTTGTTGGTGACGTCGTCCCCCAGGACCACCACCCTGCCCCGGGTGGCCCGTCTGAGCCCCGTGATCACCTCCACCAGCTCCTTCTGGCCATTGCCCGCCACCCCCGCGATCCCCAGGATCTCCCCCCGACACACGGAGAAAGAGATGCCTTTCAACGCGGGGAGCCCGCGGTCCGAGAGGGCCCAGAGGTTCTCCACCACGAGGGCCTCGTTCCCACGCGCGCAGGCGGCCTTCTTCAGACGGAAAACCACCTCCCGGCCCACCATCATCTTGGCCAGGGTGGGTTTGTCCACCTCGGCGGTGGGGAGGGTGGCCACCACCTTGCCCCGGCGCATCACCGTGACCCGATCCGCCACCGCCATCACCTCGTCGAGCTTGTGGGTGATGAAGATCACCGAATGCCCTTCTTCCTTCATCCGCTCGAGGATCTTGAAGAGCTCCTCCGATTCCTGGGGCGTGAGGACGGAGGTGGGCTCATCCAGGATGAGGATGTCCGCTCCCCGCACCAGGGCCTTGATGATCTCCACCCGCTGCTGCTCCCCCGCCGAAAGCTGCCACACGTGGGCCTTGGGGTCCACCTTGAGGCCGTAGAGCTCCCCGAGCTCCCGGATCTTTCCCTCCACAGCCCGGGCGGGGGCGAGGAAGGGCGTACCGGAAAGGCCCAGGACCACGTTCTCGGCCACGGTGTGGCGCGCCACGAGCTTGAAGTGTTGGTGCACCATGCCGATCTTGTGGCGGATGGCGTCCCGGGGGCTTCTTATACGTACCCGCTTCCCGTAGAGGTAGATCTCGCCGGAGTCGGCCTGATAAAGCCCGTAGAGGATGTTCATGAGGGTGGTCTTTCCCGCCCCGTTTTCCCCGAGGAGCGCGTGTACTTCTCCACGGCGCACCTCGAAGGTGACGCGGTCGTTGGCCACCACTCCGGGGAAGGTTTTGACGATATCTACCATGAGGAGGGCGACGTCTTTGGAGGCTTCGGAGGGGGGCGGATGGGCGTTCGCTCTCTTCTCCGTCATGGCGCCGTCTAGTATAGCAGGACCGGTAGGTAGGCTGTCAAGTTGTCTTACAGGCTGATCGGCGCTATACTGCTTTTTTGTTAGGAGCGTTCTACATGCCCGATGGGTTGAGACCGCGACGGCCGGCAAGCCTTTTGGCACAACTGGTCCCCCTCTTCGCCGTCCTCTTGGCCTTCGCGGTGGGCGCCTTGATGCTCTTGGCCCTGGGCGTGAACCCCTGGGGTGCTCTGAAGGCCCTCCTGCAAGGCGCTTTCGGTGACCTCAACGCCATCGCGGACACCATCGTCAAAGCCATACCGCTCCTTTTCGTGGGGCTCGGCATCTGCATCAGCTTCCGGGGCGGGGTGTTGAACATCGGGGGAGAGGGGCAGCTGGTGGTGGGGGCCCTGGCGGCCACCGCCGTGGCCCTAGCGGGTACAGGGCTCCCGGGGTGGATGCTCGTCACCGTTTCCCTCCTCGCCGGTGCTTTGGCCGGGGCGGCCTGGGGCGGGATCGCGGGCTTCCTCAAGGCGTACCTGAACGTGAACGAGATCTTGAGCACCATCATGCTCAACTACATCGCCGTCTACGGGATGAACTACCTCCTGCGCGGCCCCATGATGGACCCCATCCAGGTCAAGCTCGGCTTCTTCATCCCCCAGACCGCCAGGCTCCCGCGCGCCGCGGACCTCCCCCGGCTCGTCCCCACACGCCTCCATCTGGGGGCGCTACTGGCCGTGGCCGTGGCGGTGTTGGTGTACATCTTCCTCTGGCGCACCACCGTGGGGTTCCGCATCCGCACCGTGGGGATGAGCCGCCGGGCCGCGTTGGCCGCCGGGATCGAGGTGAAGAGGTACATGGTGCTCGGACTCCTTTTGGCGGGGCTCCTCGCGGGATTGGGGGGCGCGGTGGAGGTGTTGGGGGTCCACCACCGCATGTTTACCGACGGGACCGCCTTCGGCTTCACCGGCGGGGCGGGGTTCAACGGGATCGTGGCCGCCCTCTTCGGACGGCTCCATCCCCTGGGCACGATCCCCTCCTCGTTCCTCTTCGGAGCCCTTCTTACGGGGGCCAACAAGATGCAGCGCGTGATGCAGGTTCCCGCGGCCCTGATCGTGGCCCTGAACGGCCTCATCGTCTTGTTCGTGGTGGGAAGCGAGGTCATCCGTCGCCGCAGGCTCCGGCGCCTGGAGAAGTTGTCCGCGGAGGGGAAGGGATGATCGGGGCAACACTGGTGGGGATCGCCACCTCGGCCATCCGCCTCGCTACCCCGTATCTCTACGCCGCCATAGGGGAAGCCCTGGGACAGCTGAGCGGGGTCCTCAACCTGGGGGTGGACGGGATCATGCTCATGGGGGCGTTCTCCGGCTTCTACGTCACCCTCCTCACGGGGCACCCCACCCTGGGGCTTTTGGCGGCGGTGGGGACGGGGGGCCTGATGGGGTTGCTGATGGCCTTCGTCAGCGTCACCCTCCAGGCGGAGCAGGGGATAAGCGGGATCGGCCTCTACCTTTTCGGGCTGGGACTTAGCACCCTCCTTTTCGGGATGACGGTGGGGACGGTCAAGGCGGTGGCGGGCTTCCCCCCAACCCCCATCCCCGGCCTCTCCCAGATCCCCATCCTGGGGGAGATCCTCTTCTCCCACAACCCCCTGGTCTACGGGGCCTTCGCCCTGGTGCCGTTGGCCTGGTTCGTCCTGAACAAGACCCCTTTCGGCCTGAAACTCCGGGCGGCGGGACAGAACCCTCTGGCGGCCGATTCCCTGGGGGTCAACGTGATCCGGGTGCGTTACGTGGCCGTGATCATCGGGGGGATCCTCTCGGGGATCGCCGGGGCCTCCCTCTCCATCGCCCTCCTCAACGTGTTCCAACAGAACATGACCAACGGGATGGGGTTCATCGCCGTGGCGTTGGTGTACTTCGGGGGGTGGCGTCCGTTGGGGGTGTTGGCGGGGGCGATGCTTTTCAGTACCGTGAACGCGATCCAGGTGTGGCTGCAGGTCCAGGGGGTGGACATCCCCTCGGACTTCGCCCTGATGATGCCCTACGTGATCACCATCCTGGTGCTTGCCTCCATGGCCCGGCGCAGGATCCACGTCCCCGCGGCCCTGAACAAGCCTTTCGAGCGGGGAGGGGAGTGAGGAGGTGATGGCGGGGAGGAACGTTTCAGTAGAAAAAAAACAAGGAGGTGTCGGGACATGATGCGGAAAATCGGGTTCGTGGCGTTAGTGTTGGTAATGGTGGACCTCATTTCGCTGGGGGCCCCGTTCCGAGTGGCGGTTATCCTCCCCAGCACCATCAACGACTTCGCCTGGAGCCAAAGCATGTACGAGGCATTAATGGCGATCCAGGAGGAGATGGGGGAGGAGAACTTCCAGTTCGTCTACTCCGAGAACATGTACGTCATCGCCGATGCCGCGGCGGCCATCCGCGATTACGCCGCTCAAGGGTACGACCTCATCATCGCCCACGGCTCCCAGTACGGGAGCTCCCTGGTGGACATCGCCCCCGACTTCCCCAAAACGAGCTTCGTGTGGGGCTCCACCGCCCAGACCTTCACCGAGCTCGGCATCCACAACATCTTCGCCTACGCCCCTCACGCCGAGGAGGGAGGCTACGTGAACGGGGTCATCGCCGCCCTCCTCACCAAGACGGGGATCATCGGCGGGATCGGCCCCATCAAAACCGGGGACGCCAAACGCTACGCCGCGGGGTTCGAGAAGGGGATCAAGGACACAAATCCCGATGTGCAGGTGAACTATACCTTCATCGGTTCCTACAGCGACGTGGCCCTGGCCTCCGAGGCCGCGCGCACCTTCGTCAACGCCGGGGCCGACGTCCTCACGGGCACTGCCCAGATGACGGTGGGGGCCATCTCCGTGGCGAAGGAGAAGGGGATCACCTGGCTGGGGTACGATGTGGACCAGTCCCCCCTGGCCCCAAAGACCGTGGCGGCGAGCATCGTAGTGGACTGGACCGTGGCCCTCAAGCCCATCATCGCCATGATCCGTGAAGGCAAATACGGCGGGGAGATCCTCCCCCTCACCTTTGCCAACGGGGGCCTGAAGCTCGTCCTCAACGACGCGGCCCTGGAGGGTAAGCTATCCCCCGCGGAGATCATCGAGCTCAAGGCGCTCGTCTGGGAGACGCTCCGGAAGATCGTGTCGGGGGAGATCATCATCGAGGTGGAGTGAAACGGATCGGGGGGCGGGATGTCCCGTCCCCCTTTTGCTTTCGCTTATGCGCACACGAGTTGAAACAGTAGAAATGCGGGGAATCGTGAAAAGATTCCCCGGGGTGGTGGCCAACGATCACGTGGACTTCGAGGTCCGGTCTGGGGAGATCCACGCCCTCTTGGGGGAGAACGGCGCCGGCAAATCCACGCTGATGAAGATCCTCTACGGTATGTACCGCCCGGATGCCGGGGAGATCCTCATCGATGGGGAACGGGTGCGGTTTCGCTCCCCCCTCGACGCGATCCGTCGCGGCATCGGCATGGTCCACCAACACTTCATGCTGGTGGAGCCGTTCACCGTGGCGGAAAACGTGGCGCTGGGCCTTCCCTCGTCCCGCCGGTTCGTGAACGATCTAGATCGGGTGGCGGCCCGGATCCGGGAGTTGGCGGAACTCTATGGGTTCAAGGTGGACCCGGGGGCGTACATCTGGCAGCTTTCGGTGGGGGAGCAGCAGCGGGTGGAGATCCTGAAGGTGCTTTACCGCGGGGCTTCGGTCCTCATTTTGGACGAGCCCACCGCGGTCCTCACCCCCCAAGAGGTGGAGGGCCTTTTCCGGACCCTCCGGCGCATGAAGGAAGAAGGGCATGCCATCGTCTTCATAAGCCACAAGCTGAAAGAGGTCCTCTCCATCTCCGACCGGATCACGGTGCTGCGGGGCGGGCGGGTGGTGGGGACCATCCCGGCCGCCGATGCCACCCGGGAGGAGCTCGCCCGGATGATGGTGGGGCGGGAGGTGGTGTTTCGGCTGGAGCGCCCCGAGGTGGAGCCGGGGGAGGTGATGTTGGAGATCCGGGACCTCTGGGCCATGGGGGATCGGGGGGTCCCGGCCCTGCGCGGGGTGGACTTGGAGGTCCGGGCGGGGGAGATCGTGGGCCTGGCGGGGGTCTCGGGGAACGGCCAACGGGAGCTGGCGGAGGTAATCGTGGGGCTGCGCCGCCCCACCCGGGGGCGGGTCCAGATCGGCGGGACCGACGTCACCGGATGGCCCCCGGCGGAACTGATAAAGCTCGGGCTCTCCTACATCCCCGAGGAGAGGATGCGGGACGGGGGGGTCCCGGAGTTCTCGGTGGAGGACAACCTGGTGCTCAAGGATCACCCCTTCCGCCCCTTTTCCCGGGGGATCTTCTTGAACTTCCCGGAGATCGCCCGCTACGCCGAGCGGCTGATCGGGGACTTCGATATCCGCACTCCCTCCCGTCGCACCCCCTTGAAGAGCCTCTCCGGCGGCAACATCCAGAAGTTGATCCTGGCGCGGGAACTCTCCCGTTCCCCCAAGGTCCTCATCGCCGCGCAGCCCACCCGGGGCCTGGACGTCTCCGCCACGGAGTACGTGCGGCGGCGCATCCTCGAACAGAGAGAGCGAGGTACGGCCACGCTCCTCATCTCCGACGACCTGGACGAGATCCTCTCGTTGTCCGATCGGATCGCGGTGATCTACGAAGGGCGTATCATGGGGGTGGTGCGGACCGAGGAGGCGGACATCGAGGAGCTCGGCCTCATGATGGCCGGGGCGAAAAGCGCGTAAGGAGGCGGACGCCATGGCGATACGGAGATACCACTATGCTCGAGACGTGGACGAGGCCCTTTCGCTCCTTCTGGCCTACGAGGGTCGGGGGGCGCTCCTGGCTGGGGGAGTGGACCTCGCCCGGGGCCCGGGTACGGACGTGGAAGGCCTGATCGACATCACGGCCGCCGGGCTCGGGGGGATCTCCCGCGACGCCAAGAAGGGCCTCGTCATTGGGGCCACCGTCACCCTGGAGGAGATCCGGACCTCCCGGGAGGCGCGGGATTACCTCGGCGGGTTCCTGACCGAGGTGATGCGCCATGTGGCCACACTGCCATTGCGGTGTATGGCCACCCTGGGCGGGGCGGTAGTCTCCGCCCACCCCTGGGCCGATATCCCCACGGCCCTCATCGCCTTGGGGGCCGAAGTTGCGTGGCGGAACGAGGAACGGGAGGAGCGGGCCCCGCTGGAAGAGCTTTACCGTCGGCCCTTCCGGGCCATCTTCCGCCGCGCGGTCCTCACCGAAGTACGGCTCCCGGCGTGGGGGGGGGCCTTCGCCTTCGAGAAGGTCTCCCGCAACGCCGGGGACATCGCCCTCCTCAACTGCGCGTGCGGCCTCGGGGTGAAGGACGGGAAGGTCGCCTGGGCCCGGGTCGCCGTGGGGGCCACCCCCTACCGGGCCGCCCGTCTCACCGGGGTGGAGGAGCTCCTGGTGGGGGAGTCCCCCTCCGCGGAGCTCTTGGCCGAGGCCGGCCGCAAGGCGGCGGCCGAGGCGAAGGTAGGCGATGACCTGCGGGCCTCGGCGGAGTGGCGTCGGGCGGTGATACCCGCCTTGGTGCGGCGGGCCCTGGAACGCGCTGCAAGGGAGGTGAAGGGTGACGCGTAACGCGTGACGGGAAGGCTCTCCAAAACGCGTCACGCGTTACCCGTTACGCGTCACGGATGATGAAGGTCTATTTTGAGCTGAACGGAGAACAAAAGTACGTGGAGATAAAGCCGGGGGAGAGGCTTCTGGATCTTTTGCGGCGGCTGGGGATGAAGTCGGTGAAGGAGGGGTGCCGCACCGGGGAGTGCGGCTCCTGTACAGTCCTTCTGGACGGGAGGCCGGTGCGTTCCTGCCTCACCTTCGCCGCCAAGGCCAAGGGACACCGTATTACTACCCTGGAAGGATTGGGGTCCCCTGAAGACCTCCATCCCTTACAGGAAGCCTTCCTGGAGACGGGGGCGATCCAGTGCGGTTTCTGCACCCCCGGTATGATCCTCGTGGCCTATCACCTCCTCTCCCACAACCCGGACCCTACCCCCGAGGAGGTGCGGGAGGCGATCTCCGGGAACCTGTGCCGCTGCACCGGGTACGCCAAGATCGTGGACGCGGTGCTTCTGGCGGCGGAGCGGAAACGAAAGGGGGACTGGCGATGAAGGTCGTGGGAAAGAGCGTGCGCAAGGTAGACGGAATTCCCCTCGCCACGGGGCAGCCGGTCTTCACCCTGGACGTGGACCTTCCCGGGGCGGCCGTGGGGAAGGTCCTGCGGTCCCCCTACGCCCATGCCGAGATCGTGCGGATAGACACGAAGAAGGCGGAGGAGCTTCCCGGGGTCCTGTGTATCCTCCACCACGGGAATGTCCCCCGGACCCCCTACACCACCGCGGGCCAAGGCTGGCCCGAGCCCTCCCCCTACGACACCTTCCTCTTCGACAAGAAGGTCCGCTTCGTGGGGGACCGGGTGGCGGCGGTGGCGGCGATTTCCGAGGAGATCGCCGACGAGGCCCTCCGGCTCATCGAGGTGGAGTACCGGGAGCTCCCCGCGGTCCTGGACCCAGAAGAGGCCACGGCCCCTGGGGCCCCGGTGATCCACGACGAGGAGGACGCCCGGGGAATCCACGATCCCCAAAGGAACATCGCCGCGGCCATCGACATCCGCGTGGGGGATATCGAGCGGGGCTTTTCGGAATCGGATGTGGTGGTGGAGACCACGTGTGAGTTCCCCTACGTGCAGCACGTACCCCTGGAGCCCCACTGTGTTGTCGCCTATCTGGACGAGGAGGACCGGTTGGTCATCCGGTCAGCCACCCAGGTTCCCTTCCACGTGCGGAGGATCGTGGCCCGGGCGTTGGGGCTACCACTTTCGCGGATCCGGGTGGTGAAACCCCGGATCGGCGGGGGATTCGGCACCAAGCAGGAGATTATCCTGGAGGACGTGGCCGCGGCGCTTGCCCTCCGGGTCCGGCGGCCGGTGGTGATGAAGTACACCCGGGCCGAGGAATTCACCTCCGCCCGCACCCGCCATCCCATGAAAGTTCGGGTGAAGCTCGGGGCCAAAAAGGACGGGAGAATCCACGCCATCGAGATGGATGTCCTCTCCAACACTGGGGCCTATGGGACCCACTCCCTGACGGTCCTTTCCAACGTGGGCTCGAAGACCCTCCCCCTCTACAACAAGGCACCTCACCTCTGGTTCCACGGGAAGGCGGTCTACACCAACCTACCGGTGGCCGGGGCCTACCGGGGGTATGGTGCCACCCAGGGATACTTCGCCTTGGAGGTGGCCATCGACGAGCTCGCGGAGAAGCTCGGCATGGACCCCCTGGAGCTCCGCCTGAAAAACCACATCCGCGCAGGAGAATCCTCCCCCATATTCGAGAAGATCGGGGAAGGGCGCGAGGGGAAGGCCCAAGTGGTGAAGTCTTGTGCCCTGGCGGAGTGCATCCGGGAAGGTGCAAAACGCATCGGCTGGTATGAAAAGCGCGGAAAACACCTGTGGGATGGCCCCTGGGTGCACGGGGTGGGGATGGCCGTGGCTATGCAGGGCTCGGGGATCACTGACATCGACATGGCCGCCGCCACCGTGGTGATGAACGAGGACGGGACCTTCCGATTGCTCGTGGGGGCCACGGATTTGGGCACCGGGTCCGACACCATCCTCGCCCAGATCGCCGCCGAGACCCTGGGAGTGCCGGTGGAGGCGATCTCCGTCTACTCCTCCGATACCGATTTCACCCCCTTCGACACCGGAGCCTACGCCTCGAGCACCACCTACGTCTCGGGCGGGGCGGTCCTCCGAGCGGCGCGGGAGGTCAAACGCCGGATCCTGGAGGTGGGGGCGGCGATCCTGGGGGACCCCCCCGAGGACCTCGATCTCGCCGAATCGTACGTGGTGAGCAAAAAGACCGGGAAGCGAGTGCCGCTTTCGGAGGTGGGACACCGGGCGATGTACGTCACCGATCAAAAACACATCATCGCCACCGCGTCCTTCGTGGCGCCCGAATCCCCGCCCCCGTTTGCCGCGTTCTTCGCCGAGGTCGCGGTGGACACAGAGACCGGGATCGTGCGGGTGGTGAGGTTCGTGGGAGTTGCCGATTGCGGTACGCCGATAAACCCCGCCCTGGCCGAGGGGCAGCTGGAGGGCGCCATCGTTCAAGGGATCGGCCACACCCTCTACGAGGAGATGCTCATCTCCTCCCGGGGAGGGGTACGCAATCCCAGCCTCTTCGACTACCGGATTCCCACCGCGGCGGACGTTCCCGAGATCGAGGCCGTGCTCATCCCCACCGACGAGCCCACGGGGCCGTACGGGGCCAAATCCATCGGGGAGATAGGGATCAACGGCCCGGCGCCGGCCATCGCCAACGCCATCTACGACGCGGTGGGGGTGAGGCTGTACCGGATCCCCTTCACCCCCGAGCGGGTATTGAGGGCCTTGCGCACCCGCTCCTGAAGACGCCGGTGGCCGGGGCCTGCCCGAAGGATGTGCCCGGTTCGACGTTGGGAGCGAACTCCGATCAACGTCGGAGACAAGCCTCGAGGTCACAACGTGGGGGACAAGCCCGACTAACGTTGGGCACAGGGCCCGGCGCTACATTCCCGAATTCGTAGCGTCGCGGTTTATCTGCACCGTTGGTCGCTCCTTGTGTGCGACGTTCAATCGCAGCTTGTCCGCGACGTTGCACGCACCCGGATGTAAGGGAGGACCTGGATGAACCCCGGGGGTGACGCTGGACCTCCGCCTCCACACCGTAAACCCGCCGGAGCTGCTCTGGGGAGATCACCTCTTCCGGCTTTCCGAACGCACACACCCGCCCCTGGGAAGCAACACCAACCGGGAGCAGAAGCGCGCCGCGGGGTTGAGATCTTGAGAAGAGAGCGCGGTGATCAGGTCACGCTCCCTCGGCAGGTGGCGTATTAGTTCGAGCACCTCCAGCTGATAGCCGATGTCTAAATGTGTCGTGGGTTCGTCGAGGAGTAACACATCGAGTTCCTGGGTCAGGGCCCGGGCGAGCAGGACTCGCTGCCGCCCGCCTCCGGGGAGTTCAGTGACCAAACGCTCCGCCAACCCCAGGGTGTCCGTGAGGCACGGCGTCTCCTCCACCGCCAGCAAGTCCTGGGGGCCCCTCGTTGAAAGTGATGTTTCCGGTGGGAATAACGCCCCATCAATATGAACTCGGTGGTATCTCAAAAAGTGTGTCCGGCCCAGAAGCATGGCGGCCTTCTCAAAAAAACAGGGACAGAAAGGAAGGCCACCATGTGGAAAAGCCCCGCGGGCAAATGCTAGGAGAGTTCTTTTCGGGGCTCAAGGACCTGGTCAAGGGCCTCTTGGAGCGGCTCATGTTGGAGGAGCGCAAGCTCTATCTCGAGGAATATCCCACCAGAGGGAACGGTTACTACACCCGCGACCCTCCTCACCCTCTTCGGCCCCATCGAAGACCTGAGAGTCCCCCGGGGGCGGGAAGGGGACTTCCACCCCAAACTCCTCCCTACCGCCGGCGGGCCTCCCTGGATTTCATGGAAGTGGTGCTTTTGCTATTACCCCTCGGGGGTGAGCACCCGAGCATTTCCCGGTTCACCGAGGCCGTTTATGGGGCATTCTACTCCCCACAGAGTAGCTTTGTGTGGTGCACGCGGTGAGGGATGCATTGGCGAAGGTGAGGCGGGTGGACCGGGAAGCGATGGCTCAAGATATGAAGCGGATCTACAGGGCGGACACACTTAAGGAGGCCCGTGAGGCCCTGGAGACGTTCGAGCGCGCCTGGGCGCAAAAGTACCCCAAAATCGTGTCCAGATGGGTAGAGAAAAGCTACGCCTTGTTAGAGTTCCTCGACCATCCCAAGGCGATCCGTTCCTACATTTGCACCACAAACCAGCTGAAGCGACTCATGAAGGAAGTGAAACGGAGGGTGAAGGTGGTAGAAAAGCTTTTATAGTGTTGGAGGAAAAGAATCGAACTACGCTCAGATGGCGGCTCAAGAGATTCGCGAAAGTACAGGAGGAAACCCACCATGTTGTCGGATACACTGAATGAGGCGCTACCATAAGGGCCTGTGTAGTTTGTAATTTATGGCACAACGAAGTACTATTTTTTGAGGTTGATATCTTGTGCAACGAGATCTTAAAATTGCGACTTTTTTGATCATAATTGGTTTTTCCCTCTCCATCCCACAGCTTGCATTCGGAGAAAAGGGCACAGTCACAATTAGCTGGGTTATTCTCCCTGCCCAGACGTTGTCTTTATATCCAAATACCGATGTGGGGCATGTGATAAGTCATCGCTTTCGTCTGCTTTTATCTATGGATGAGTTCTCCGTATACAAAGGAGCGATAAAACTAAAAGTGCGCAGTAATATACCGTGGTTGCTTTCAGTACGGACGGAATGTGAGAAAGAAGGTACACCTACTCATGGTATCCTTATGCTCGTCTTCGGCCACAGGACTTATTCCCTTGGATGCAAGAACGTTCCCCTGATTACCGGGCCCTTGGGTGAGCATATTTTCACCCTGGAATTTGTGATTATGGTGCTTAGCGAGATGCTAGCGCCAAGGGAAAAACTAGAAAGTACTTTGCTGTTCGAAATTTTCCCCTGGGATTCAGCCGAGTGAAATATTTTAGAAATACCCCAATCACATGTCCTTTGTCGCCAAATATAGCGATGAGAAGTCAAAACGATTTGAGCAATTGCTGATTAATAAAAATTGGGGCGAGGAAACCCTCGCCCCAACCTATCTAGACAGCGCGGCCTAATTAAAATTTAAATTCGGTTGGCACTTGTTGGAAATAATGTTGTGTTTTTTTGTTTATAGCTCCAAAGAGGATAACACTTAAATGGATTTGATATGTTCCGCTCGGGAGATCCTCTGGGGCCAGCCAATACGTGGTATGAGTGTATTCCGTGCCAGGAAGCATTGTATGAGTACGAAGGGGTATCTGATCGATAATATATCCATCACCATCTAGTATGTGTAACATAGCGCACACTTGATCTGCATTTATATGTAAATTTCCGTCGTTAGCTATCACCGATCGAATTATAACCCTTCGAGGGTCATTCGGATCTTGGTTTGCCTCAATTCCTTTGATGGAAAAATGCGGACTCACGTCGCCACCTGGGTTCAACAGGAAAAGGGAAGCCACTTGGGCTACTGTGACCACTTGAGCTTCAGAGACCGCTGGCTTTATCTTAAACACAACGGCTACATACCGGCCTCCATAAGGATCGAGGTTTTCCGGCATCTGAACTTTGTATTCAAAATAAGTCATCTCGTTAGGTCCCAGTTTCGCTTGTGTAGGTGTTATTTGAAGTAAATCCTTGCCACTATATGGGTAATTGTCCTTTGCCGGATCCAATATGAGCGGCGTCCCTCCAGGAGCCGTGAACCCCTTGATCTGAGCCTCGATTATCACAGGGGTGTCCCCGGTATTTGTGATGGCGAGCCTTCCCTCATATGAAGATCCCGGTGGAAGAACCATCTCTGTGATTACCGGGGATACCGAGACCCCGGCGTATAAGGCCACACTCAGCAGAGTTGTCCAAAACAAACCGGCAACAATTTTCCGCATTTAAATCACCCCTTCTTTGTCAAATTTCTGGCACCGCGGTAAACACAATTTTCATTTTGCCTACCCCAGGCGGCACGCTGAAATCAATTTTCAACATGTACTCGATGAGTACCGTCTCTCCTGAAGTAAACCCATCCTCGAATTTGACAATCACCATTTCTCCCTCTTCCGGCACAGTCCAGTCGGCGATGCCCTCCCCGCTGCCGGGCGCTTTTGTTCTTATGAAGAACTTTCCGTTCTTTATGAGATCGTAGCCAAAATCCTCGATCACGAATTCCTCGAAGAGAGCGGTTACGCTATATGCTGGAAGGTTTGTGATGACGAGCAGTTCTGTTTGGGCAGTATCCTCGGGGTTGTTCAATGGGTCAACCTCAAAGTCTATTTCTTCTCCGCTTTCTATAGACAGCATAAGCGTGCCAGCTATTCTAGCTCTCACTTTGACCACTGGGCTTTTGTCCTTTGCGGGAGCCATCAGCGGTGTCATTAGAAGAACTCCCAAAACCAGTAGCCAGAGTACCTTTTTTGAAAAAAGCATAAGAGCGATCACCTCATTTCGAGTTTAAGTAAAAGTGGTGATGTTTTAAAAAATTCTTCGCCATCACCTCCTTCCTATCTCACTTGATCCCTTTAGGCAGGACCAGCGCTTGCCGAAGTAGTCGATGACACAAACGGTCCGTTTTTATGTTTGTTACCATTACAAATTATCAGTTTATGGCATATGGCATTGGAAAACAAATGGAAATTTGTCCGTAATTCTCATTTGATTATATTTCTCCCCTTTCTACCAAAGCCATGAATGCACGTACTACTCTGGGATCAAACTGGGTCCCGGCTCCGTTCACTATTTCTTTTAATGCCTTATCGCGAGGCAGTGACCCACGGTAAGGGCGTTCGCTTCTCATGGCATCCCATGCGTCTACTACGGCGAAAATCCTGGCTGCAAGAGGAATCTCCTCTCCCTTTAGTCCTTGAGGATATCCGGTTCCGTCCCATCGTTCGTGGTGAGAATAAGGAATAGCCAATGCAGGACGCAAGAATTCGATCTGCAACAGGGTTTCATAAGCATATACAGGATGCCTGCGCATCACCGCCCACTCTTCCGGTGTCAATTTGTCGGGCTTGAACATTATGGAGTCAGGAATTCCCAGTTTCCCGATGTCATGGAGGAGTGCTCCCCACCGCATATATCTAAGGTCTTCTCCTTGTACGCCGAGCTCGCGGGCGAGCTTCACGGTAAGCTCCGCAACGCGCTCAGTATGTCCTTTTGTCTCGCGATCTCGGAGCTCAAGAAGCTGTCCCCAACTTCGCAAGGTAGCCTCGTACGCGATCCGTAGCTCGAAGTTGGTCCGTTGTAGCTCGCTGAAGATATTAGCGTTTTCAACCGCGATCGCCGCTTGGGAAGCCAATGCTTCCAGGAAATCGGTCCACTCCTCGGGAGGCTGAGGAAGTACGCGATGGAAAACCTCCAACACCCCAAGGAGGCGCTGCTTTGAGATCATAGGGGCAATGTGGAGGGCACGAAATCCCTCCCCGTGCGCGATCTCGATCAAGGGTGAAGAGGCCTCGGTGGGCAAGGCATGGATTTCCAGGAACAAGGGTCGGCGTTCCCGGGCTACGTGCCGAGCGAAGCTGCGGTAGAGTGGGACGCGCAGCCCCATCACCGCGCTCCTGAACCCCCGAGCCCCGGCGACTCGAAACGTCAAACTCTCTGGTTCCAGTAACAAAACTGCAGCGGCGTCCGCTCCCAAGCGATCCATCGTCTCTTCCAAGAGGACCTTGATGGTGAAGTGCGGGTCCAGGTTAGAGGTGATGGCAAGGTCAATCTCCCGCAATGTCTGCAGGCGCTCCAATCGGCGTTGTGTCTCTTCGAGGAGTCCGGCGCGCTGGAGGGACGAGGTAGCAAAGTGCAACAGGAGATGTGCGCCCATCAGGTCAAGTTCCGTGAACTTCTCGGGGTCGTCCGTATCGCCGATCGCCGCTACCAGCCGTTGTCCCCCTTCGTCTTCCAAGGGGACAATGATTGCTGACTGCAGGCCGAGCTCCCGCCCCAAAATGTTCGTCTCCGCAGTGATATAATGTAGTACCTCTCCGTGCCCACGTTTCGAAATCTGCACGAGGGGCTCTCCCGGGGCATCGTCGCAGGTCAGAATATAGCCGGGGCGGATCTTGGGAGCGTCGGATGCCGCTGCCTGTAAGATGAAAGCTTTTCCCTCTTCGTTTACTTTCCAAATCGTGACCGATACGGCATTGAACGTCCTTCTTAGTCCTTCAACGAGGGCGTTAAGGATCTCCCTCTTGCTCGTCAGACCGAAGATGGTCTCGGCCAACGTCAGGGCATGGGCTTGGAACCGCTGGCGCCCCATAGTCTCCGGCTCTAGGAAGACGGTCGCTGCGCGGCGTGCCAACATGAGGACAAATTCTTTTTCAGGAGCAGGCCATGGGACGAAGTCGATCTCAACCGGGACCAATTTCCCCTCACGAGTGCAGAGGGAAGTACGGTGGGGCCGCTCCGCATTATAAAAGGATAGGCCGTGACCACATATCGACTCACGCAATCGAATGTGCATTCCGCGTAGATGCTGGGGGATGAGTACCTCTACTGTTTGCCCGACCAGGTCCTCTGGACCGTAACCCAGGAGGTTCCTTACCTGTGAATTAGCCCACCGAAAAACCCCTTCCCGATCCACCAAAAGCGCGGCATAGGGAAGTGCCGAGAGAAGGGAGCGAACTTCTTCAGATAATAGCTGAACTCCCGTGGTACATCACCTGCCTACACCCCAGTTCCACATCTTAGCCCCAAAAATTACGAACGTCAACCCTTGCGTATTGCGCCGTTTGTTTGGCGCCTCTCCATAGGGTAAGGTGCTTCGTGGGTTGATAGCGTCTAAGGAGGCGAAAAGAAGATTTTTATACCGCGAGGTCCATTGCGAACCCTTGATGCCTTGGTGAGATTGGGCTTGGCCGGGGCGAACGAGCTTGCCCAGGCGTTAGGGATTACCCAGGCACGCGTCCGGCAACATCTCCGTACCTTGCTGCAGCACGGGCTTGTGGAGGTGGCCTTTGTCCGCGGGGACGGGCCGGGTCCTCGGGAACGGGTCTGGCGTCCTACGTTGAAGGGTCAAGGCAACGTTCGTCCTTACCGGGTTTCATCCCTTTTTGCTCTGTTCATGCGGGCCACCCGCGAAAGGGTGGGACAAGAGATGTTCGTCGACCTTCTCCGGGAGACCGCGCATCTCCTCGCGGTAGAGCATAGTCTTGCGGCCAGTACGTCGCTGTACGAGAGGATAAAGGCTCTTCAGGGCCTACTCGACGAGCTCGCCGTGGCCTCTCAGCTTGAAGAGTTGCCTCTTGAATATCGGCTACATTTGCTCACACTTGCCCCTTGGGAGCCGGGAATTGCCTCATCCGAAACGGGCCTTTTCTATTGTACGCTGGCCGAAGATTTTCTCGATACCCGGGTAGAGTTGTTGTCTCCCTGCGTGACTCGACGAGCAGTACACACACTACAATTCCACAAGGCCATGAACTGATCTAAAAGATTAAAGTGCGGAAATTCCCTTTGTTTTACTTGCTTTTCCCAATGTGCTTTCCCACCAGGGTGGCCAGGGTTACCATGGTGGTGGAAAGGGCGATCATCACGATCCCCAAGGCCGAGACCTGTCCCCAGAGGCTGTCGTCGGCAAAACGCAGGATCTGGACCGCCAACACCTCGGTCCCCGGACGCGAAAGGACTGCGGAAAGGCTCAGTTCCCGCAGGAACATGCTCGCCATGAGGATCCACCCGGAGACGATCCCCGGGATCGCTAAGGGGACCACTATCCGGCGAAAGGTGTAGAGGAACCCACCCCCCGCTACCTTCGAGGCCTCTTCCAGGTCTTCGCTTATTTGGATGAAGGTGCTGGTGAGGGGTCTGATCCCGTATGGGAGGTATGTGGCGATGTAGCCGATGAGCAAGGCCCAGATGGTGGCGTAAAGGGGCGTCCGCACGAAAAACCACATGAAGCCGATGCCGATCACAAGTCCGGGAAAGGAAAAGGAGAAGAAGGCGAGGCTCTCCAGTAGGGCACTCCCCGCGCTCTTCACCCGTACGATGATGTAGGAGACGAAAGTGGAAAGAAGGATCCCTAGTGTCGCCCCCACCAAAGCCAAAAAGACGCTGTTTCTCAACGCCCTCAGCGAGAGGGGATCGTGCAGCACGTAGTTCCAGTGCTTCAGCGTCATCATGCTGAAGGCCTTGGCACTTGGGGGCATGACGTAGGGGATGAGGGAGACGTACAAAAGCACCAGGACCGGGATCACGATCAACACCAAAAAGAGCAGGGAAGTGAGGAAGCTCAGGGGATAGCGCCACCTCCCCAAACCGATGATGGCGGGTTTATACCCCCGGGCCGAGATGGTCACGTACCGTTCGCTCCGCGCTGTCAGACGGCGGTACACGTACACCAGGACCGTGGATGTGACCAGGACGCTTACCCCCACCGCCGCGGCACGGCCGTAGTCGGGCATGAAGCCGAGGCTGATCAGCCGGTAAATGTAGGTGGTGAGCACGTAGACCCGACCGGGCATGCCTATTACCGAGGGGACGGCGAAGGCGGCGAGGCTTCGCACGATCACCAGGGCGAGGGAGGCGAGGATGGCGGGCCTGAGGATGGGGAAGGTTACCCGTCTGAGCGCCCGGAACTTTGAACCCCCGCTCACCCACGCTGCCTCTTCCAACGCGGCGTCGAAGGAGGCCATGGCGGGGGCGATGATGAGGTACGCGATGGGTAGATCCAAAAGGCCCTCCACTAGGATCATTCCCCCCAAGGAATAGATGTCGAAGGGGGAGCTTTTCAGCCCAAGCACTTCCCGCAAAAGCAGGTTCAAAATGCCGTTGGATGGATTGAGCAGGAGGACCCAACTGGTGGCGAAGACGATGTGGGGAATCATCATCGGGGTGATAGAAATGAGATGGAAAAGGCCTTTGAGGGGGATATCGGTCCTGACGTTGAGGTAGGCCAGGATCAACGCAAGCGCGGTGGCAAAGAGGCTCGAGCCCACCGTGAAAGCCGCGGTGTTGAGGAGGATCTTCGGTAAAGAGGGATCGGTGTAGACCCGAATGTATTTTTCCACGGTGAAAACTCCGAAGGCCCCGATGCCCCGCGAGAAGCTCCCGAGGATGAGCATCAGGACCGGGCCTACAGTCAAACATCCCACGATGAGAACAAAAGTGAAAGTCAGCGGGGAAATCCGCGGGCGCAATCCACTCATCCTCATTCCATCAAGATGTGACACTGGGCGGGATCAATGTATACGGAGACCTCCTCGCCCTCCCCGATGGGAAAGGCGGGATTGGTCTTGATCGCCAAGATTGTTTTCCCAACGGCTACCTCGCCCTCGTAGTTTTCGCCCACGAAGAGGAGGGACACCACCCGACCCCGGAAGGTATTCGTTCCCCCGGAGGTATCACCGGGACGGTCGATCGCTATAGCCTCGGGCCTTACACAAACGGTGACCCGTTGTCCTGGGGTCAAGCCCTCGGCGCGGCGGCAGGCGATCGGCCCCATAGGCGTGACGACACGGATGAGGTCTTCACTGGTGGACTCCACCGTGCCCTCGATGAAGTTGGCCTTGCCGATGAAGTCCGCTACGAACTTATGTTTTGGCCGGAAGTAAATGTCCAAAGGGGTTCCCACCTCGACCACTACGCCTTCCCGCATCACCGCCACCAGGTCGGACAAGGTGAGGGCTTCCAGCCGGTCGTGGGTCACGTAAACGGCGGTGATGCGAAGTTCGGTGAGGAAACGGCGCAGTTCCCTCCGTGTCTCCTCGCGGAGCTTGGCGTCGAGGTTGGAGAGGGGCTCGTCGAAGAGGATTACCTTCGGTTCGGAGACCAGCGCCCGGGCCAAGGCCACCCGCTGCTGTTGCCCCCCGCTCAGAGCCGTGGCCGGACGGTTTTCCAGGCCTTCTAGCTTCACGAATTTAAGGGTTTCCCTCACCCGGCGTCGGATCTCCTCCCGGGGAAGCCTGCGGACCTGGAGGGGATAAGCTACGTTGTCGAAGACGGTCATGTGGGGCCAGATTGCGTAAGTCTGGAAGACCATTCCGATTCCCCTCTTGTTAGGAGGAATGAAGATACGTTGCTTTTTCGACCACACCACGGTATCCCCGATCGCGATCTCCCCCGAATCGGGTACTTCCAGACCCACGATGCACCTGAGCAAAGTCGTCTTGCCACATCCTGACGGCCCGAGCAAGGTGAATATCCGGTTGGCGGGGATGGTGAGGTCCACCTCCTTTAGCGCTCGCACCTCTTCCCCGGAAGGGGACCGAAAGATCTTCGTTAGCGCACTTACCTTTATTTCCATGCCGTTACGATGCTGTGGGGAGCGGGTGCCCACATGGGGCTAACCCCCGAAGATTTCCCGGAACTTCTCGGCCCAGTACTCCAGCTCTTCCTCCGAGAGGGTCCGCACGGGGAGTACGGTGGCGTCCTTTATCCCCTCGATGGGGGGATAGACCCCTGGGTAAAGTACGTACTCTCCCACGTTCGTGACGAGGAGCTTCATGGCTTCCTCGGACAGCCAGTAGTCGATGAACAGTTTAGCGGCGTTGGGGTGAGCGGCAACGCTGGAGAGAGCGATTCCCCGGGGCGTCCCGAGGAGGGGCTGCTCCAAACGAGCCCAATCCAACGGAGCGGGAGCGTGGGTTATGATGTACTTGGGCATGGAGATGCCGATGGGACGCTCTCCGGTCTCGATGGGCCCGGGAGTGGGACCGAAGGATTTGACGAACAGGGGCTCGTTGGCGGCGAGGCCCTGGAGGAAGTCCCACCACTCATCCTCCGTTTCGAAGACCTTTTCCTTGAGGCCGATGAGCCAGGAGATCGTGGTAGCATGTGAAGTGGGGTTGGGCATGACGATCTTGCCGTACCACTTCGGATCCGTGAGGTCCTGATACCGTTTGGGAGCCTCCTCAGGGGAAATAACGTCTTTGTTGTAGATGATGCCCACGTATTCGATGCCAAAGATCTGGATGATGCCGTCGGGGTCCATAGTCCATTCGGGGTAAGCGCTCGCCACCGGGGAGGTGTAGGGCGCCAAAACCCCTTGCTTTTTCAGGATTTCCAGGATGGGCACGGGTGCCTGCAACACATCGGCCAGGAGCTTCCCCGCGCCGAACTCGGTAAGCACAGTGGGGAGATATTTAGAAGTGGAAATGCGCGTGTACTCTGCCACTACTCCGTACTTTTCATAGAAGGCTTCCATTATGGGTTCCACCGCCGTGATGTTGGCGTAGAAAACCACTTTGCCCTCTTGGAGGGCCTTCTGCAAGAGCTCATCTCCGTGGGAGAAGGCCACGAACGAGAGGCACATCAACAGCCCCACAAGGGCAGGAACCCAACGTTTCATAAGGCACCTCCTTTCCTGACACCCGCTCCCCAAGCTCTGTGCCAACTACTCCTTAAAGGGTCTCTTCGAGGTTTTGGTTTGTCCCTCACCTCCTTTAAAGATCTATAATTTCTTTAAATCCCTATGCACAAAGTATATGGTATCTCGGCGGGTGGGGCAACAGAATCCCTTAGCTATTCAAACCTGGTCTACAACGTAGGGCCATTCGGGGGAATATTTTAAAAAAAGGAGGCCATTGCAGATGGCCCCCTCTTTTGGCGCCATTCTCAGCTCTTAGGCTTTGTGCTCAGTCCCCTTCCTCATGCTCGTCGTCGTGATCCCCGCCTTTCCCGCCCCCGTTATCTTTGTCTTTTCCATTTCCTCCCTTTCCTTTGCCCGAGCCGTGATCCCCGTGGTGGTCCCGATCCCCATTGTCATCCTCGTCTTCGTTGTCCCCCTTTCCTTTGCCGGGACCGTGCTCTTCTTTGGCAGGGGGGGCCTTTTCTTCATCTTCGCCGGGTCTTTCGTCTTCGTCGTAAGTGGCCTTGTGGTCTTCCTCATCGTGCGCTTTGCCGTGCCCTTCCTCGAGTAGTTCCTCGACGCTGTCCAGGACTTCTTCCAGGGCTTCCTCGGCAGGAGAATCCTCGGTTACGTTCTGGGCTAGCTCCGTGACAAAGCGGACGAGCTCTTCAGGGGAGTATCCCGCCGCCTTGGCTTGGGCCAGGAAATCTCGGAGCTCATCTCCGTACTGCTTCGCCAGTTCGCTCAACCCCAAGACCATCTCGGCAGCTTCTTCTAAGCCCCACTTTCCCGGGTTGGCCTCGATCCAGCGCATCGCCAAGGCCACGGACTCAGCCAAAACCTCGGGATCGAGGGTCAAAGTACCGCGTTTATGCAGACGCTCCCGGAGCTCGTGATGTAGCCGCATCTGCAGTTCGGCGCAGCGCTCCGACGCGACGGAAGAAGGGGTCTGTTCTGCGGCGAGGTCCTGACATACCTGGTCCAACAGCTGGGAAAGGTCTTCCGCCGTGGCGATCTCCACGGGAGCGGCCAAAAGGGAGAAAACGCAAAGGCCCACGAAGATCCCCGCCGAAAGCCAAACCCTACCCTGCATCTCCGTCACCTCCGCAAATAGTTTACATTATAAACTATTAGCAAACAAAGCCTAACCTAGATCGGGAAAATCTCCTTTCCTTGTGGGAACCTTCGTCAGTAAAAATGGGTTCGAGCGGGGACGCCTCGGGCGTCCCCGCTCGTATACCTCACATGAAGATGGGGTTCACCGGGAAAAGCGAGGCGAAAAGGAGCGAGATCACCGACATCAGCTTGATCAAGATGTCCAGTGAGGGGCCCACCGTGTCCTTGAGGGGATCGCCCACGGTGTCCCCCACCACGCTCGCGGCGTGGGCTTCGGACCCCTCTCCCCCGTAGTGGCCCAGCTCGATGTACTTCTTGGCGTTGTCCATGGCACCGCCGGAGTTGGCGCAGTAGATGGCGAGTTGGATCGCCGAAAGCAACGCCCCGAACAGCAACCCTGCCAGGGCATACCGGCCGAACACGATCCCCACGAAAAGGGGCGTTACCACTGCGATCACCGCGGGCAGGGTCATGTTCTTGAGCGCCCCTCCAGCGGTGATGGAGATGCAGCGCTTGTAGTCCGCTACCGCTTCCCCGGTGAGGATCTTGGGATTCTCCTTGAACTGGCGCCGGATCTCGAGGACGAGGACATCCGCGGTGCGGGTTACACCCCGGATGAGGATCGCCGAGAACACATACGGAAGCATCGCCCCCACGATCAGCCCCCCGATCACCCACGGGCCCACGGAGATGAGTTGGCCGATGGGGGAAAGGGAGGGGTGGATATCCCCGATCAAGGGAACCTGGGGTGGGAGGACCTGTTCTGCCGAACCGATGGCCGACCAAAGGTAGGAGGCGATGAGCCCCAACGCGGCGAAGGCCGCTGATCCGATGGCGAAACCTTTCCCGATGGCGGCGGTGGTGTTCCCCACGGCGTCCAGCTGGTCGGTCCTCTCCCGTACTTCCTTGGGGAGTTCGGCCATGGTGGCGATGCCGCCGGCGTTATCGGCTACGGGACCGTAGGAGTCGATGGAGACGTTCATGGCCACGAACGAGAGCATGCCCGCCGCGGTGAAGGCCACCCCGAGGAGGTTGCCGATGTAGTAAGCCAGCACGGTGGCCCCTACGATCACGAGGACCGGCCAGAAGGTGGAAAGCATCCCCACCGCGAGGCCACTCGCCACCCCTACCCCCGGGCCCGCCTGGTTGGCTTTAGCGAGCTCCAGGGTGGGCTTGTACTTGTAGGAGGTGTAGTACTCCGAAAGCCGCCCGATGGCCACCCCCGCTGCGAGCCCAAGGAGGACGGTGAAGAAGGGGACGAAGTTGGTGGGAGAGAGCCAGGAGATTATGAGGGCGAAAACCGCGGTGAGGGTAGCGGATATCACTAGACCGTCCATCAACGCCCGCTGAGGGTCCTCGCCGCTCCGAGAACGGATGTAAAGAATCCCCAGCCATGAAGCGAAGGTCCCCCCGGCCACCATGATCACCGGCAAAAGCACCAACCACCAGTACTGTCCTGCGCTTACATCGGTGGAGAGGCCGAACTTGGCGAGGATGTCGCCGATCCCGGGGTTGTTGCGGCCAACGTAGATATAAAGGGCCATCACGATTACGGAGATGATGGAGCCGATGAAGGACTCCAAGAGGTCCGCTCCCAATCCGCCCACATCGCCCACGTTGTCGCCCACGTTATCGGCGATGGTGGCGGGGTTCCGGGGGTCGTCCTCGGGGATCTTGGCCTCCACCTTTCCCACGATATCGGCGGCCATGTCGGCGGCCTTGGTATAGATCCCGCCCCCGACCCTGTCGAAGAGGGCCACCAGCGAGGCCCCTGCGGAATAAGCGGAAACGATCAAAGCCCCCTTGATGAAGTTCACCCCGGCGGCCTTGATGCCGAAGAGGTATTTGGTGTGGATCGCGAGGTTTTGCGGATCGAACTCACGGCGAAAGAGGGCGAGGACGATAAGCAAGCCTCCTAAAGCGAGGCCTGCCACCCCCAGCCCCATTACGCTCCCCCCGGAAAATGAGACCCGGAGGGCATCCTTGATGGATTTCCGCGCTGCCTCTGTGGTGGGGGCGTTGGAAAGGGTCGCCGCGTTCATGCCGATGAACCCCGCGGCCATGGAGAAGAAGGCCCCGATCCAGAAGGAAACGGCGACTTCCCAGTAAAAGAGGATCCAGAGGATGATCCCGATGGCCACGATGGCGATGGTCATGTGCTTGGCTTCCTCGATCATGAAGGTCATGGCGCCCTCGCGGATGTAGGTTTGGATCTCCTTCATCCGATTGGTCCCCCGGGGCTGGCGGGCCACAAAGGCGTTGTAGTAGGCCGCGCTTCCCAGGGCAAGGAGTGAAATCAGACCACTTACCACAATCAGAGCCGTCATCTACCCCCTCCTTCCTTGGTGTGGCCTTGCACGAAAGGACCCCCAATTTATCGCCTGTTTTCGGCCGCCGCAACCGCCCTCGGTGATGCATTTGCCGCGTGGTGTGGCACTTCCGCTCTGGGCGGAACGAAAACCGGGAAGCCTCTATATGGCCCCAGGGACCCCCGGTTCGATCTGAGAGCCGGGTTTGGTTCTCCCGCGAAAAAAGTGAAAAATCTTCGGAAGGAGGGAGCCCAATGATCGAGCGGTATAGCCTTCCCCCCATGCGGGAGCTCTGGGCCGAGGAGGCCCGGTTCCGCCGCTGGATCGAGGTGGAGGGGGCGGTGGCCCGGGCCCAGGGGGAACTCGGCCTGATCCCCGAAGAAGCGGCCCAGGCCATCGTGGAAGGCCTCAAACAGGTGGATATCCCCCGCCTGATCTCCTGGGCCAAGGAGATCGAGGCGGAGATCGGCCACGATGTCCTCTCCTTCGTCCGCGCCCTAGAAGAAGTCCTGGGGGATGCGGGCCGCTACGTCCACTTCGGCCTCACTTCCTACGACGTGGTGGACACCGCCCGGTCCATGGCCATGCGCGACGCCCTGGACCTTCTCATCTCCGCCCTGGATGAGCTCCGGGGGGTAGTGCTCCGACGCGCCCGGGAACACAAGCTTTCCCCCATGGTGGGGAGAACCCATGGGGTCCACGCCGAACCCATCACCCTGGGCCTGAAGTTCCTCCTCTGGTACGCGGAGCTCTCGCGTAATAGGGAACGGCTTCTCTCGGCAAAGGAGACGATCTCGGTGGGGAAGATCTCGGGGTCGGTGGGGACGTATGCGCATCTTACTCCCGAAGTGGAGCGGCGGGTCTGCGCCGAGCTGGGCCTGCGCCCGGCCCCGGTCTCCAACCAGGCCCTGCAGCGGGACCGCCACGCCCAGGTCCTCACCGCCCTGGCCATCCTCGGGGGGACCCTGGAGAAGATGGCCACCGAGGTCCGCAACCTCCACCGCACCGAGATTGGGGAGCTGCGGGAGGGCCGGCCCCACGGGTCCTCCTCCATGCCCCACAAGCGCAATCCCTCCACCTGCGAGACGGTCTCCGGGCTGGCGCGGCTTTTGCGGACGAACGCCCTGGCGGCGCTGGAGAACATGGCGGTCTGGCACGAGCAAGACCTCTCCCGCTCCTCGGTGGAGAGGGTTGTGATCCCCGATTCGTTCCTCGCCTGCCACTTCATGCTCCGCCGCATGACTGAGGTGATGGAGAACCTGGTGGTGGACGAAGGCAGGATGCAAAAGAACCTGGAGCTCACCCGGGGGGCCGTTTACTCCCAGGCCCTGATGTTGGCCCTGGTGGCACGGGGGATGTCCCGTAGGGAAGCCCACGAGCTTGTGGGGCGGCTGGCGATGGCGGCCCAGCGGGGGGAGGGGACGCTGCGGGAGCTGGCCCTGGGGGACCCCGAATGCTCCCGGTTCCTTCCCCGGGAGGAGATCCTCCGGATCACCGAACCGGGGTATTTCCTGCGCTGGGTGGAGGAGATCTTCGCACGTTTCTCGGAGTAGAGACCGGGCTATCTCTTTTTTCGGTAGTCTCCCTTGACGCGCTGTCCGCGCCCGTCTCGGGCACTTGCCTTCCGAGGAGATCGGGCATAGAATGAATTGATCGGTTGTCCGAACAAATTGTGGGGATGGAGGGAAAGCTTTACCTGCGGATCAAGGATTGGTTGCGCGAAGCCATCGAAAAGGGCGAATACCGCCCGGGCGATCGTATCCCTTCGGAGCACGAACTCATGAGACGTTTCGGGGTCTCACGGTCTACTATCCGGCAGGCTGTGAGCGAATTGGTCCTAGAGGGATGGCTCTACCGGGTCCAGGGAAGCGGCACCTACGTTGCCCGCCCCAAATACCGGCAAACCCTCTCCCGCCTCACGAGCTTCACCGAGGATATGCACCTCTTGGGCCTTACCCCCCGCTCCCGACTTCTGCTTTTCCGCGTGGAAGAAGCGGACGAGAAGATCTCCTCCGCCCTCTCCCTAAAGCCCGGAGAGGAGGTGATCCGTATCGAGCGCCTTCGGTTTGCCGATGAAGAGCCCATGGCCCTCAATACCTCCATTCTCCCCCGGCAGCTCGTGCCGGGCCTGGAGAAGCGGGACCTACAGCGCAGCTCCCTGTACGAAATCCTTGAGCGACGCTATGGCCTCATCCTCGCCCGGGCCGAACAAACCCTGGAGCCGGCACTGGCTGACCCCTACGCGGCAGAACTCCTCCGCGTCCCCATAGGTGCCCCCCTCCTCCTCGTGGAGGGGGTTGTCTACCTGAAAAACGGGACCCCCATCGAGTGGGTGCGGATCCTCTATCGGGGCGACCGCTACAAGTTCCACATCGTTGCGGTGCGGTAGAAAGGAGGTGGAAGCCGGGCGAAAACCCTATCCGCACAAAAACGTCACAAAGGAGGGAGGTATGATGCGCAAGTTCCTTCTGTACAGCTTGTTGCCGATGTTCCTTGGGCTTTTGGTCTTGGGACAAGGGGTTCCCCGGGAGCGGACCTTGGTGATCGCCACCGGGCTACAACCTTCCACCCTGGACATCGGCGTGGGGTACGAAGCCGCTGCCATCAACGTGAACCTCGTGGTCTATGAGCGTCTCGTGCGCTACAAACCGGGCTCGGTGGAGGTAGAGCCGGAGCTCGCCAAATCCTGGAGTGTGTCCCCGGACGGGAAGGTCTGGACCTTCGAACTCCATTCGGGTATCGTGTTCCACGACGGAACTCCCTGTGACGCAGCCGCAGTGGCATTCAGCTTCCAGCGGGCCATGGCTATCAACCTCGGCCCGGCCTGGATGCTGGAGCCCATCGAGAGAGTGGAGGCGGTGGACGATCTAACCGTCCGGTTCACCCTCAAGCGCCCTTATCCTGAGTTCCTGCAGGTCCTGGCCAACATTTTCGGCACGGGGATCGTCTCTCCCGCGGCGGTCAAGGCCCATGCCACCGAAGACGACCCCTGGGCCCAGGAGTGGTTGAGCAGCCACATGGTAGGCACCGGGCCTTATAAGTTCGTGGAGTGGGTCAAGGGCCAACACATCATCCTGCGGCGGTTCGAGGACTATTGGCGCGGCTGGGACGGGGTCAAGAACAACATCGAGCAGGTCATCATTCGGTACATCACCGAGCCCTCGGTGCAACGGCTGTTGCTTGAGCGGGGCGATGTGGACATCGCCATGGATATCTCGGTGGACGACTGGGAGCTCCTGAAGGGCACCCCAGGGATCGTATTGGTGGAGGAGCCCTCCATGCACGCCACTTACCTTCGTTTCAACTGCGCCGCCGGGCCCACTGCCGACGTCCGGGTCCGCAAGGCCATCCGTGCCGCCCTGGATTACAAAGGCATGATCGAATACGTGCTCCGGGGCCATGCTGTCCAGATGCAGGGCGCCGCGGCCATTGGGCTCCCCTGCCACAACAACGAGCTCCCGCTGCCGGTGCAGGACCTCGACCTCGCCAGAAAGCTCCTGGCGGAGGCCGGTTACCCCCACGGCGGCTTCACCCTGGAGTACGTGTATGAGTCCGGCCACGAGGATCGCCGCCGCGTGGGCGAACTCCTCCAGGCGAGCCTGGCCGAGCTAGGGATCGCCCTCAAGATCATCGAGCTGCCCTGGCCGGACCTCTGGGAGCGGGTCTCCGCCGCCGATCCCGAGCGGACGCCGGCCATCGTGGCCAACGGCTGGTGGCCGGACTACGCCGACGTGATCAACTTCCTCTACCCCATGTACCATTCCAGCCAGTGGCCTCCGGTGGCCTTCAACATCGGCTTCTACAAGAACGAGGAGGTGGACAAGCTCCTGGACCGGGCCCAGGTGGAGACCGATCCCGCGGTCCGCTGCGAGCTCCTGAAGAAGGCCCAGGCCCTCATCTACGAGGACTGTCCCGACATCGACCTCTACCACCTCACCACCCGCATCGCGCTGCGCGACTGGGTCAAGGGTTATGTCTATAGCCCCATCTACACCGAGGGCTTCTTCCTCTACGACATGTGGCTGGAGAAGTGAGGTGATCCCGGGGGAGGGGCGGTGATGCCCCTCCCCCGCTATCGGCATGTGGGCATACCTCCTGCGGCGCTTGGGTTACACGCTCCTCACCCTGTGGGGGCTCACGCTTATCACCTTCGTCCTCACCCGGGTGGTGCCGGGTGACCCCGCCCGGATCGCTGCTGGTCCCCAGGCCCGCCAGGAGCAGGTGGAACAGGTGCGCCGGATGTACGGACTGGACAAGCCCCTGTGGGTCCAATACGGGATCTACATGGCGAACCTCTTGCGGGGCGACTTCGGGAAGTCCCTGTGGTCTAAACGCCCCGTGATCGATGACCTCAAAGCGTACTTCCTTCCCACAATGGAGCTCGGTCTCACCGCCGGCCTGATGTTCTTTTGCCTTGGGGTCCCGCTGGGGATCCTCTCCGCCGTCTACCGCAACAGCCCCTTGGATCACCTCTCGCGTCTGTTTGCGCTGGCGGGGGTATCGCTCCCGGTGTTTATTTTCGGTTTAGTGCTGCAATTGGTCTTCTACAAGATCTTGGGATGGTTCCCGGCCGGGGGGAGGATCGACCCCTTCATCCCCCCGCCCCGTCACCTTACCGGCTTCTATCTCCTGGACAGCCTCATAACCGGAAACTGGCGGGCCCTCGTTTCATCTCTGCACCACATATTCCTCCCCGCCGTGACCCTGGCCTATGGGTCTCTCGCCGTGGTGTCACGGATGACCAGGGCGAGCCTCTTGGAGGTGCTGGGACAGGACTATATACGCACTGCCCGCGCCAAAGGGCTCGCGGAACGGGTGGTCCTCCTCAAGCACGCCCTGCGCAACGCCATGGTCCCTATTCTCACCATCACTGGTCTTCAAATAGGGTCGCTCTTGGGCGGGGTGTTGTTGGTGGAGATCATCTTTTCCTGGCCTGGGTTGGGGACCTACGCCTATACCGCGGTGACGGTCCTCGATGTGAACGCCATCATGGCCATCACCTTGGTCACCGGGATCCTCTACACGGGGGTGAACCTCCTCGTGGACCTGCTTTACACCGTGGTGGACCCCCGCATCCGTTACCGATGAGGGAAGATCTCCGGGCCGTTTGGAGGTTCCTGCGGCCAAGCCGGAATCCGTTGGGATTTCTCGGCGTAGTACTTGTGCTTTCTATCGCTCTGTGTGCAGTGGTCGCACCCTATGTAGTGCCCTACAGCCCCTATAAAGTGGACTTGATCGGCAGACTCCGACCGCCCTCGTGGGCACGTCCCTTCGGAACCGATGAGCTCGGGCGAGATATCTTCTCCCGGGTCCTGGTGGGGACACGGATCTCGCTTCAGGCGGCGGTGGTCATTATCGGCCTTTCCCTCCTTTGCGGGACCGTTATCGGGACACTGGGGGCCCTGGCGGGGGGGTGGGTGGACGATGTCCTCATGCGACTCACCGACTCCTTCCTCGCCTTCCCCTATCTCATCTTCGCCATGCTCGTTTCAGCGGTGCTTGGGCCCAGCCTTCCCAACGCCATGCTAGCCATTTCCGTCACCTGGTGGCCGTGGTACGCGCGTCTCGCCCGGGGCCAGATCCTCTCGGTTAAGACCCAACTTTACGTGGAGGCGGCTCGGGCCGTGGGGGTGGGAGGGTTCCGGCTCTTCTTCAACTATTTCCTCCGCAACGCCCTATCACCCCTCATCGTCCAGGCAACCCTGGATGTGGGATACGCCATCCTGCTTACCTCCAGCTTGAGCTTCGTCGGCCTGGGGGCCCAGCCGCCCACGCCGGAATGGGGCAGGATGGTTGCCGATGGTCGCCAGTACCTCCTCTCGTACTGGTGGGTCCCGATCTTCCCAGGTCTCGCCATCTTCATTACCGTCCTAGGGTTCAACCTCATAGGCGACGCCATCCGGGACTTTGTCGATCCGAGGACGCGGAGATGAAGCGGGAGTTGGTGGCGATCGGGGACATCAACTGGGACACAATCCTCGCGGTTCCCCGGATCCCGGGGCCGGACGAGGAAGTGGAGCTCCTGTCTCTGCGGGAGGTGCCTGGGGGCGATGCGGCCAACGTGGCCGTGGCCTTCGCCCGCTTGGGGGGGCGGGCGGGGATGATCGGGGCCGTGGGCACGGACTCGGCGGGCCGGTCCTTGAGGGCCCACCTCGCCGCCTCAGGGGTGGACACCCGGCGCGTGCTAACGGTGGAGGGACCGAGCGGCCGTGCTTTCTCACTGGTGGAACGGAACGGGGTCAGACGCCTCCTCTATACCCGGGGGGCTAACGCCCGACGGAAACTCATCCCCGATGATCTGGAATACCTCGAGGATTCGGAGTGGCTTTACGTGGCTGATCCCCTTCCCTCTACCGTCGAAACCTTGGGGGAGTGGTATCGGACGAGCAGAAGACTCCCGCGGCTCGTCCTGGATCCGGGATCGGCGGGGGCCGGCAAAGGCATGGATTACTTTTCCCCGATCTTCCCTTCCCTTTCGGTCTTACTGCTCAACGAAGGGGAGGCGCGGACCCTCACCGCCCGCGGAGACCTGGACGGGGCGGTGGATCTTCTCCGGGAGAGATGCGCTTTGGTCGTGGTGAAGAGGGGAGAACACGGGGCCCTGGTGGCGAGGCGCAGCGAGGTCTTCACCGCACCTTCCTTTCCGGTGCGGGCCGTGGACACCACCGGCTGTGGCGACGCCTTCAACGCGGCCTTCCTCCTCGCCCTCACACGAGGGATGTCGCTGCGGGAAGCGGCGCGATGGGGGAACGCCGCCGGCGCCCTGGTAGCACAACGAACCGGTGCCTATGCGCCCACCCACGCCGAACTGAAGGAATTTCTCTCGCGACAAGGAGGTGAGGTAAGATGGGAGGATCCCGCTTGTGGAAATTGAAGAAGCCGATCATCGGGATGGTACATCTCCCCCCGCTTCCCGGCTCCCCCGGGTATCGGGGCGAGCCGTTGGGAGAGATCGTGCGGTTCGCCCTCAGGGAGGCGGAGGCCCTGCGTGAGGGGGGCGTCGATGCCATCCTGGTGGAGAATTTCCACGATTACCCCTACCCTATCGGGAAAGTCCCCGTCCCCACCCTGATCGCCATGGCGGCGGTGGCCCACCGCGTGCGCGAGGCGGTGGACATCCCGGTGGGGGTGAACCTCCTTTTCAACGACGCCGAGGACGAACTCTACCTCGCCTGGTGTTTGGGGTTGGATTTCATCCGGGTGGAGGGGTTCGTGGACCTTTTGCTTTCGGACATGGGCCCCCTGCTCCCCGCAGCTCCCGACCTCATGCGCCTGCGCCAGACCCTGGGGGCAGAAGGGGTGGCGATATTGGCAGATGTCCAGGGGAAGTACACCCATGCCCTTCCCGCCCGGGACATCAACGATTCGGCCCGGGATGCCCTGGAGCGGGGGCTCGCCGATGCGGTGATCCTCACGGGGGCCCGGACCGGCGAGGCCGCGCCTTTGGACCTCGTGCGGCGCCTTAAGGAGGAGTTCCCGGAGGCGAAGGTCCTTCTGGGGAGCGGTATTACGCCGGAGAGCGTCCCCGAGCTCCTCGCGGTGGCCGATGGGGCCATCGTGGGCAGCTACTTCAAGCAAGGAGGCAACGTCCACAACCCCGTGGATCCCGAGAGGGTGCGGGAGCTTATGGCGGCAGCACGTCGTATAAGGGGGACGGGATGAAGGTCCTCGTGGTGGGACACGGGGCGAGGGAGCACGCCATCGTCGCGGCCCTTAGCCGCTCACCTCAGGAACCCCGCATCTTCGCATATATGGCCACCCCCAACCCCGGGATCGTGCGTCTGGCCGAAGACTGGTCCGAGGGTCCTCTGGCCGACATCGTGGCACTTGCGGGCTATGCCCGCCGGATCAAGCCCGACCTCATCGTCTTCGGCCCCGAGACCCCGCTGGCCGCTGGTGCAGTGGATGTGCTGGAGGAGAAAGGATTCCCCTGCGTGGGGCCGCGGCGGGCCCTGGCCCGGATCGAAGCGGACAAGGCGTTCATGCGGGAGTTCATGACGCGATACATCGGGCGTGGTTACCCCCGCTGGTGGACCTTCTCCGACCTCCGCGCGCTGGAGGACCACCTGCGATCCCATCCCGCCTCGGTCTTGAAGCCCATTGGGCTCACCGGGGGGAAGGGTGTGAGAGTCCTGGGACGACAGCTTTCCGATCTGGAGGAGGCTCTGGATTACGCCCGCTCTTTTATCGAGCGCGACGGGAAGATCCTCGTAGAGGAACGCTTGGAGGGTGAAGAATTCTCGTTGATGGTGTTCACCGATGGGAAGCGATGCCTCCCCATGCCTCTGGTACAGGACTACAAGTACGCCCATGAAGGAGACACCGGCCCCATGACCGGGGGTATGGGTTCCTTCTCCTGTACCGACCACCTCCTGCCCTTCCTTTCCCCCACGGATTTCGAGATCGCGCTGGGGATCGTGGAGGAAACGGTGGTGAAGTTGAGGAAGGCCACGGGCGTCCCTTATCGGGGGATCCTTTACGGCCAGTTCATCCGTAGCCACGAAGGCCCCAAGGTGATCGAGTTCAACGTCCGTTTCGGGGATCCAGAGGCGATGAACGTCTTGGCGGTACTTGTCTCCGATCCCGTGGATGTGTTCGCTTCCATCGCTGCCGGGAACCTGGTGAGTGAAGTCGAGTTTGCTCGCGAGGCCACGGTCTGCAAGTACCTCGTCCCCCGGGGGTACCCGGAGGCCCCCGAGGTGGGGCGGTCCTTTACGTTGCCCCTGGAGGAGCTGGAGGCGGCGGGGATCGAGGTGTACTTCGCGTCAGTGCGTGAAGAGGACGGACGTTACCTCACCACCTCGTCCCGAAGCGTGGCCCTCCTTTCCCGCGGGCCTACCCCGGCTGAGGCTAAAGCCCGTCTGGAAAGCATCCTAGAGAAAACCTGTCCTCCCGAGCTCTATTACCGTCGTGATATTCCCCGGCTGGACCCCATTGCATGATGTGGTGGGTCCCAGTTCTTTGGAATATCCTTTTAGGTTATGGAATTCCTCACCCTCTTCGGAAGCGGCGTTGCGATCGGGATTGTCTCCTCCATGATTGGGATCGGCGGGGGTTCGTTCATGGTGCCCCTGTTGGTCCTCGGAGGGTTCGTGGGGAACGCCCAGGGGGCGGTGGGCACCAGCATCGCCGGGGTACTGTTCATGGGGCTTTCGGCCTCGGTGGCCTACCGACGCTCCCGCACCGGGGACCTGGGGCTCGCCCTCTGGACCGCCCCCGCGGCGGTCCTCACCTCCTGGGGAAGCGCCGCCCTGAGCGGGCGGGTGGAGTCGGGGGGGATCCTAGTGGCCTTCGGCGTTTTCCTCGCCCTCATGGGGTTGGTCATGGCTTTCGGGAAGACGCCCAAGGAACTCGGCGGCGCGCCGAGGCGGCTCCTTCCTTATCCCTGGGGAGGCCTTCTGGTGGGGGCGCTGGCGGGGATCACCGCCGGACTCTTCGGCCTGGGGGGTGGGACCATCATGGTGCCCGGGTTCTCATTCCTCTTGGGAATAGAGATCCACACTGCCGTGGCAACAAGCCTTCTCGTTATGATCCCCTCCGCCGGGATCGCCACGGTGCAACACGCCCTGGCGGGGAACACCCATTGGGAGTTCGTGCTACCCTTGGCGTTGGGGATCGTCCTCGGGGCCCAGATCGGCCCCCGGACGGCAAAGAAACTCCCCCAGCGGGCCCTGCGGCGGATCTTCAGCCTGGCGCTCTTCTACGCCGCCTTCCGTATGATCGCCAAGGGCTTAAGCTAACGGTGGAAGGCCTCGAGGAGGATGCGGGCGATCATCAAGACCCAGCCCACCACCACCAAAAGCCAAATGAGCTTCCGCGCCGCCTCAAGTAAATTGAAGAGGAGCAAAAGAAGGGTGATGAGCCCCAAGTATCCCAGGGGCTTGACCAACGAGGGGTTAACGGAGCCCGGGAGCACGAGCCCGATCAACCACGCCAAAGCGCTCCCGATGAGGTACGCTGCGGAGTCGATGAAGGAAAGGAGCTGGGAACCCAGGGCCTCCCTGCCCCCTTCGGCGGCCAGGACCGCTGCCGGCCACATCCCCAAAAGCGCCGCCAAACCTAAGCGGATCATCTCCCTACAGCGTACCCCAAATCGGGAAAAACTCACTCCACGGTGACGGTTTTGGCCAGGTTCCGGGGCTGGTCCACGTCGGTGCCCCGGAGTCTCGCGATGTGGTAGGCAAGAAGCTGCAGTGGTGGGGCGAACACCAGCGGCACCAGCTCCCGGGGGGCCTGGGGAAGGGGCACGATGTGGTCCGCCAACGCGGTGAGCTCCTCCGACACTCTGTCGGTGAAGACGATCAGGATCCCCCGCCGGGCCTTTACCTCCTCCATGTTGGCCAGCGACTTCTCCCAGAGCTCGGCGCCGCTTATGAGGAAGACCACCGGCATCGTCTCGTCGATGAGGGCGATGGGGCCGTGCTTCATCTCGCCCGCGGGGTAGGCCTCGGCGTGGATGTAGGAGATCTCCTTGAGCTTCAACGCCCCCTCGAGCGCGAGGGGGTACAGGATCCCCCGGCCGAGATAGAGGGCGTCCGTGGCCTTGTAGTAGGTCTCGGCCAGCGCCTCAACTTTCTCCTCGGCCGCCAGGGCCTGGACCACGAGGTCCGGGGCCCGGCGCAGGGACTGGAGCCTCTCCTCCAGCTCCTCACGGCTTATGCGCCCTCGCAGTCGGGCGAGGTGGAGCCCCAGGAGGGAGAGGGCCACGAGCTGTGCCGTGAAGGTCTTGGTGGCCGCCACCCCGATCTCGAGCCCCGCCCGGGTGTAGAAAGCGGCGTGGGCCTCCCGGGGGATGGCCGAGCCCATGATGTTGGAAAGCGCCAGCACTTTGGCGCCTTTCTCCTTGGCTTGGCGCACCGCCACCAACGTGTCGATAGTCTCCCCCGACTGTGACACCCCCACTACCAACGTCCCCTCCCCCACCGCCGGGTCCTTGTAGCGGAACTCCGAGGCGATCTGGGCCCGGACGGGGACCCCTATGAGGGGTTCCCACAGGTACTCGGCCACCAGGGCCGCGTGATAGGAGGTGCCGCAGGCGATTAGCACCACCTCCTGCAGCTCCCGCAAGAAACGGTCCCCGAGCTTCCCCTCCCAGGGCACCTCCTTTCCTACAAGGAGCGTGTCCCCCACCGCCCGAGGCTGCTCGTGGATCTCCTTCTCCATGAAGTGGCGGTAGCCCGCCTTCTCGGCGGTGAGGGGATCCCAGGGCACCTTCTGGAAGCGGGGTTCCTTCCTCTCGCCGTCAGCGGAAAAAAGCTCCACTCCATTGGGTTTCAGCTGGACCACTTCCCCATCGGCCAGGAAATACATCTCCCGGGTGTAGGGGAGGAGGGCTGGGGCATCAGAGGCGAGGAAGTTCTCGTCTTCCCCTTTCCCCACCACCAGGGGGCTACCCAGGCGCGCCCCCACGAGCTCCCGGGGGTGATCCGAGTGGAGCACCGCGATGGCGAAAGCCCCTTCGACGTCTTTCAAGGCCCGGAGCACCGCCGCCAAAAGCTCTCCCCGATAGTATTCCTCGATGAGGTGGGCGAGGACCTCGGTATCAGTTTGGGAGGTGAAAACATGTCCAAGTTTTATGAGTTTTTCCTTGAGTTCCCGGTAGTTTTCGATGATTCCGTTGTGGACAAGAGCGATTTTTCCAGAGCAGTCCAGGTGGGGATGGGCGTTGTCCTCGGTGGGGAGGCCGTGGGTAGCCCAGCGGGTGTGTCCGATGCCCAGTGTTCCCGGAAGCTCCGCCTCGGCGGCGGCTGCCAGGAGCCGCTCCAGCTTCCCCACCTGACGCAGAAGATAGATCCTCCCCTCGGCGCAAGTGGCAAGGCCCGCGGAGTCGTAGCCCCGGTACTCCAAGCGCCGCAGCCCCTCCAACAACACCTCCCGGGCCTCCCGGTGACCCACATAACCCACGATCCCGCACATTTCAGTTCCATTATAGACGATTGTTGTGCCTTCTCCCCAGGGGTATAATCCTGATGCGTTAGGAGGCGAGATGAGGGAAGCCGAGGTCAAGGCAGTGTTGGTTGATCCCGCAAACGGAGCGCCAGTGATCCTTCTCCAGGACCGTCATTCTTCCAAAGTGCTCCCCATTTGGATCGGCCAGCCCGAGGCCATCTCCATCGCCGCCGCCCTCGAACACAAACAGTTCCCCCGCCCCATGAGCCATGACCTCATGAAGGCCCTGCTGGAAGCGGCCGGGGCGAAGCTGGAGAAGGTGATCATAAGCGACCTCAAGGACAATACCTTCTACGCCACCATCTACCTGCGCACCGCCGACGGAAAAGTAAAGGAGATCGACGCCCGCCCCTCCGACTCTGTGGCGTTGGCCCTGCGCACCTCCGCTCCCATATATATTTCCGAGGAGGTCTTCGACCAGTCCGCCATCGAGCTCCCGCTGAACGAGGAGGAGGCTATACAGACCCTCGGGGACGAGCAGCGGGAGTTCGAAGAGTTCGTGGACAAGGAGCTGGACCTCGCGGAGTTCAAACGTTACATCGATTGATCCTCTCAGTACCAAAGCGTCCTTTCCGCCCGGGGAAGCTGGAGCAATTCGATAAGCGAAAGTCCCAGATTGGGACGCAGTTCTTCTATTAGCACCGTGATCCTCGTTTCCCCCACAACTACGGATCCACCCCGTAGCTTTCCGACATCGTCCAGCCAAAGCACCACTTCTTCGATGGGCTCGGGAAACCCGGTGATCCGCAGGCGCTTGTACCCGTAGAGCCAGGGTGAAGGAGCGGGGGCGAGGGAAAAGGTGAGGGTCGGAGGAGGAGTCCCCGCGAACCCCGGGAAGGCTATAGGGAGGGCCAGGGGATTTCCCCAACCTGCGCCCAACGACTCCGCCTCTTCCAAGGAGAGGCGTAGCTCTTGTGGGCGCACCTCAAGCCGGGGAAATTCTCCCTTCTTACCTAATTGGTAAACGATCCGCAACCCTCCGTTTCCCGGGCGGAAGTGGACCAGCATTCCCTTCCGGTAGGTGTAGACGTGTCCCACCAGTTCCTCGGGTTCCAGGAGCTCTACCCTCAGGGCCCCTTCCTCCATGATGGCTTGGACTCGCATCCGCACCGGCTCGGTTCCCGCTCCCCAGATCCGCAACCGGGCGTCCAAATCGTCCCACCCCTGGATCTCGGCCCAAAGGTTCTGTAAGGTCTCCCGGGCCGGATCGGGGAAAAGCTGTGACCAATCGAGCTCCCAAAGCCCGATGAATCCCGCGAAAAGTGCCACCAAAATGAGCGGCCAAATTTCCATATCGCGGGAGCATTTTAAATCTTTATCCGTTGCGACCCCACCGCTTGAGGCTAGAATCCACTTCGGTGATGGAGATGACCTTGCGGGACCTACACGAAGCCGATGTCAAAGGGAAAGCGGTCCTCTTGAGGGCCGATTTCAACGTGCCGCTTAAGGACGGGGAGGTGGCCGAGGACTTCCGCATCAGGAAGACCCTTCCCACCGTAAACTGGCTCCGGGACCAAGGGGCGCGGGTGGCCATCGTGTCACACCTCGGGCGTCCCAAGGGGAAAAAGGTGCCAGAGTTATCCCTTCGCCCTGTGGCAGAACGCCTTTCCCACCTCCTCGGCGCCCAAGTCCCCTTGCTCGGGGACTGCATCGGGAATGAGGTAAAGCGAACGGTGGAGGGGCTCGGACCGGGCGAAGTGGTTCTCCTTGAGAACGTGCGGTTTCACCCGGGCGAGGAGGCAAACGACGCGGACTTCGCCCGGGCGCTGGCCGAGCCCTTCGATCTTTTCGTGAACGACGCCTTCGCCGTGTGCCACCGCGCCCACGCCTCCACGGTGGGGGTCACCCAGTACCTCCCCGCTTACGCCGGATTCCTCCTCCAGGAGGAAATAAAGGTCCTCTCCAAGCTCCGGGAATCCCCGGAACGCCCCTACTACCTCCTCATCGGGGGGAAGAAGGCCAAGGACAAACTGGGGGTATTGGAGGAACTCCTTCCGGTAGTGGACGGGATCCTCATCGGGGGCGGGGCGGCGTTCACCTTCCTCAAGGCGAAAGGCTACGAGATCGGGAGGTCGGTCCTGGAGGAAGAACTCCTCGAGAAGGTCAAGGGGATCGCCGAGCGGGCTTACCGGAACGGTGTCCTGCTCCTCCTTCCTCGGGACGTGGTGGCGGCCCGGGAGCTCTCGGACTCAGCCGACACGGTGATCGTCCCCGCCGACCGGATCCCGCCGGACATGATGGGCCTGGACATCGGCCCGGAGACGGTGCGGATCTTCTCCGAAAAGCTAAAAGAAGCGGCCACCGTGGTCTGGGCGGGACCTATGGGGGCGTTCGAATACAAGCCCTTCTCCCGGGGGACCGAGGCCATCGCCCGGGCCCTGGCCGAGGCCCCGGGGTTCACGGTAGTGGGCGGCGGTGAGACCGGGGAGGCGGTGATCGCGCTGGGCCTCGAGGAGAAGTTCGACCACCTCTCCACTGGAGGCGGGGCGACGCTCGCCTTCCTCCAGGGGAAACCCATGCCGGCCCTGGAGCCCCTGATGGCCTGAGGTGGCCTGGGTGGGTATAATAACAGGTGGAAGCGGGCATAGCTCAGTTGGTAGAGCGTCGGCGTCCCAAGCCGAAGGTCGCGGGTTCGATTCCCGTTGCCCGCTCCAGTTGGGGAGGTGTCCTTGAAGGCCACGCTGACCTTTTCCCTCGATTATTTGGCCCAAGTTGTCCGTGACTGCCAGCGTTGCCCCCTGCATCGCAGCCGTACCAACCTCGTTTTCGGGGAAGGGAACCCTGAGGCTGATCTCATGTTCATCGGAGAGGCTCCTGGGGAGACGGAGGACCAAACCGGTCGGCCTTTCGTGGGGAAAGCTGGACAACTTTTGACCCAGATCCTGGCGGCCGTGGGAATCCAGCGGGAAGAGGTGTACATCACCAACGTGGTCAAGTGTCGGCCCCCGGGTAACCGGGTACCTACCAAGACGGAGATGGACGCGTGTTGGGATTGGCTTGCGGCCCAGATTGCCCTGATCAACCCCTTTCTCATCGTCACCCTGGGGAACACCCCAACCCAGAAGCTTTTGGGGACCACGGAGGGGATTACCCAACTTAGGGGCAGGTTCTTCAGTTGGAAAGGGAATATTGAGGTCTTCCCGATGTTCCATCCGAGTTATCTTTTGCGTAACCCGAGCAAGAAGAAGGGGAGCCCCAAATACCTGACATGGCTGGATATAAAAGCGGTGAAGGAACGCCTCTCGCTCCTCCGCTCCCGGAACCGGAAGAGCTGACGAGCTCGGAGCGGGAGAGGATATGTGAGGAAGCCCTCCGCTGGGCGGAGGAGCTCCGGCGCCAGAAACGCTACAAGGAAGGGATCGACCTTTTGGTAGAGGCGCTTAAGTACAAGACCAAAAGGGCCCAGATCTACTTCCGCTTGGGCAATATCTACTACGATGCTGGGGACCTCTCCCGGGCCGAATACGCGTACAAGCGGGCCATTGAAGAAGACCCTCGCCACGCCCTGGCCCACCACAACCTGGGCGTGGTATACCGCAAGCAGGGGAAGATCGGGCTATCGGTGAAGATGTTGAAGAAGGCCAGGCGCCTGGAGCTCTTGCATCCCCGCAAGGTGGAGTTATCGCCGGAGCAGAAGAGGGCCGTTTTGCGGATGGGGCTTTACACCGGCGCCGCGGCCCTCTTCCTCATCGTGGCCGTTTTCGCCATCATCTACCTGCTCTCGGTCTTTTTGCGCTGAGCCCTTGGTGGGAAAATACGCGATCCTGTACCATTCTTGCGCATGAAGGTTTGCGTTTACCTCGAGGCCGCAGAGCTCTTTTCGCGTTCCGGCTTTTATGTGGCGTTCAAAAACCACCTGAAGGCCTTGGAAGCCGTGGGGGCAGACTACACCACCGACCCTAAGGGGAGGTATGACCTCCTCCACCTCCACTGGTTCGGCCCCAAATCGCTTTATTACCTGAAACGAGCGAAGAAAGCGGGGATCCCGGTGGTGGTCCACGCCCACTCCATTGGCCGGTACGATTTCGCCGGCGGGTTCACCGGAACGGGAATTCTGGCCCCCGCGTATGAGAAACTCCTCGACTGGATCTACGCCCGGGCCGATGCCCTGTTTACCCCCTCGGAGTTCGCCGCGGGGATGCTCCGGGCCCGGGGCCTCGGGCCGGTGTACGTGGTGAGCAACGGAGCGGACCTCTCCCGGTTCATGTCCGATCCAATGCGGAGGGCCGCGTGGCGAAATAGATTGGGACTCAAGGGCTTCGTGGTTTACTGCTCGGGCAATATCCTTCCCCGCAAAGGGGTGTTAGAGTTCCTCGAGGTCGCAGCCCACCTTCCCGGCCTCAGTTTCGTGTGGTTCGGGAAACACTGGGGCCCCCTGGCGTTCCATCCGCGGATGGAGTGGAAGATAAGGAGGGCCCCGGGGAACGTTCTCTTCGCGGGGTTCGTGGACGACCCCGCAGGGGCGTACGACGCGTGTGACCTCTTCTTCTTCCCCACCCACGGGGAAACCCAGTCCCTGGTGCTCCTCGAGGCCGCAGCCCTGGGGAAACCCATGGTATTGCGGGACATCCCGGCTTTCTCGTCCTTGGAGCCCGGGAGGCATTGTCTTAAAGGGGATTCGGTGGAGGAATTCGTGCGGGCCATAAAGACGGTGGCGTCCGACGGGGAAACGCGGGAGCGCCTCTCCGCTGGGGCCCGGGAGTTCGCCCGGAGGCATGAGCTTTCGACCGTGGGGAGGAGGCTCGTCTCCCTTTACCGGAGGATCCTGGAGGGGGAGGCGTGAAGGCTACAGTGGTCATCCCTACCTTGAACGAGGCGGAGAACCTTCGGGAGTGTCTTGGGGCCCTTTCCCGTCAGACCCTGGAGGACTTCGAGGTGATCGTGGTGGACGGGGGGTCTTCCGACGGCACGGTGGAGGTGGCCGAGGGGTTCGGTGCCCGGGTGATCACATTGCGAGAGCGGGGCATCGCCCGGGCCCGGCAGGCGGGATTTGAGGCAGCGAAGGCGGAATTCATCGCCTCCACCGACGCCGATACTGTTCCACCTCCGGACTGGCTTGAGCGCATCCTCTCCCCGTTTTCCGATCCCCGGGTAGTAGGGGTTTACGGCACCACCTCTCATCAAGGGAAAAAGGACCTGTGGGCAGGCGTCTTCCGCTGGTGGCAGAGGCTTTTTCATGCACTGGGGATCCCGATCTTCTTGGGGCCGAACTTCGCCGTGCGAAAGGGGGCGTTCCTCGAAGTAGGCGGGTTCCGGGAACCCACCGGCTCCTTTCCCACCGGCTATCCGGAAGCGGACGATCTCCTCATCGGGCTCAAGCTATCCCGGGTGGGCAGGGTGGTGTTCATCCCGGATCTGCGTGTCCCCACATCTGCGAGGAGGGTGGTTCCGCGACGGCTTCCCCGGGAGCTCTTCCTTTACGTGCGACGGGACGCCCGACTCCTTTACTGGCACTGTAGGGGAAAGCTCGTCTCCGAGGAAGGTCATGGCGCGGGTTGAGCTTCTTCTGGTGGCGTGGGATGGGGTCTCCCCGGAGATGGTCTCCCAGCTAATGGGGGAAGGAACCCTTCCTTCCCTGCGGGAGATGCTCGGAGGCTCCCGGATCTTGCGCCTCCAAAGCACCATCCCCCCCATCACCGCCCCCGCGTGGGCGAGCTTCCATCTAGGGGTAAACCCCGGGAAGCACGGGATCCTGGACTTCGTGCGGCGCCGGGCAGGAGAACGTCCGCACCTCGTGAGTTCCCGTGACCTCCCCTATCCCACCTTTTGGGAGATCCTAGCCGAAGAAGTGCCGGTAGGTTTCTTGGCCTTTCCCCTGGGTTATCCCGCCCGTCCACTCCGGCGGGGCTTTTGGGTCCCTGGGTTCCTCGCCCCGGCCAATGCCGCATCGCACCCAAAGGAAGCTTCGGGGCTTGCACGCAAGGCGGGCTACTCCCCCAATCCCCCCGCGTGGTTCCCGGGAAGGAGGTGGGTGGAGGACCTCAAGGGAAGCATCCGGGCAAAGACCGAGGCCGCCCTGGCGTTAACGCGGCGCTTCCAGCCCGTTGTGCTCGGTATCCATTACCAGGAGACCGACACGGTCCAACATTTCCTCTGGGGTAAGCCCGAGGTGGACGAAGTGTTTTCCGCCGCGGACGCGGCGTTGGCCACGCTCCTGGAGGAGCTCTCACCCCGGACGGTGGTCCTCCTCTCCGACCACGGGATGGGGCCGGTCAGGTGGGACTTCCATCTCAATACCTGGCTTCTTCGAGAGGGCCTCCTTGTGCTGCGCCGGGGCCTTTCCACATGGGCACGGAAAGGCCTCTTCGACCTCGGCCTCTCTCCCCGAAGGTTCCAAGGGTTGGGAGAGCGGGCAGCCTCTCTGTTCGGGAGGATCTTTCAGCGGTCATCCTTGGACCTCGTTTGGCATTGGTCCGACCTCGGGGCTAAGCTGTCCCTTTCCTTCAGGGATGTGGATTGGGAAAAGACCCCAGTTTACTCCCCGGGCGGACTGGGGACCCTTTCCCGTAACGGACGCTCCCGGATCGATCTGGATGAGCTTTGCGAGAGGCTCTTTGGACTCCGCACGCCCGAAGGGGAAACAGTGGTGGAACGGATCTTCCCGCGGGAGGAGCTTTATTGGGGCGAACGCGTCCGGGACATGCCGGACCTGGTCTTTTTGACGAAGGGGATGGAGGTCCTTCCCGTGACGTCATCCCTTTTCCTTTCCCACCGCCCGTTCTGTCCCCCCAGCGTCCCGGGCCACCACCGGTTGGAAGGGTTCCTCGCCGCCCTCCCGCACCAGGGGTTTCGGGAGGGCATGCCGATCTGGGGAATAGCTCCCGTGATCCTTTCCTCCTTCGGCATATCCCCTCCCGATTACATGGATGTGTAGCCAGGGATTCATTGGCGGTTAGGCCTTGTGCCTTGTATCTTTGGAGAGAAATGCGGCGAAAGCTGTTAAGCACCTTGTTCGGCTTCTTGGGGTTCTGCCTTTTCGCTTTCGTTCTGTATCTCGCTGGCCCGATGGAGGTTTTAGGCGAGATTCGCAAGCTCGGCCTCGAGGGCGCCGTAGGGGTGCTCGGGAGCGTGATCGCCGCCCTGTTTTTTTGGGGGTTGAGCTGGAAGGTCTTGCTTTCTTCGTTGGAGATCAAGCCGCGGTGGAGCAGGCTGTTTGGGGCCCTGGCCTCCGGGTTTGCGGTGAGCTATTTGACCCCCTCCGCGTACCTCGGAGGCGAACCGGTGCGGGTGGTATTGGTGGGAAAGGAGGGTACCCCGCTAACCGAGATCACCGCCACGGTGGTGGTAGAGCGGATCCTGGCCGCCATGAGCACCGTGCTTTTCGCCTCCATGGGCGGGTTCTTCGTGATCGGCTCGCCCAACATTTCCCTCTTCGCCAAGAAGGTGCTCCTGGTGAGCTTGGGGGGCCTTCTTCTTTTCGTCCTTTTCGCGTTTTGGTCCTTCGTGAGGAACTACCGCCTCCTCAGCCGAGGCTTCTCGGCCCTGTTCGCCCTCTTCCCCAGGGCGAAATTCCTCCAGCGCGCATCGGAGAAGGTGCGGGAGGTGGAGGAAACCGCCCACAAGGTGTTGAGCCGCCGTCCGTTGCACGCGCTTCTTGCGTTCCTGTTTCAATCGTTGGCCGTTTTCTGTAACTACATGAGGCCCCAAATATTCTTCGGCCTGGGACAGAAGACGTGGCTCGCCTTTCCCCAACTTTCCCTTTACTTTAGCTTGAACGTGGTGGTCTCCACCTTTTTCTGGATCACCCCCGCGGGGGTAGGCATAGCCGAGGGGGGACGGATGGCCATCTTGGGCATCATCGGAATAACCCCCGAGCGGGCCGTGGCCTTCGCCCTGACTTTCCGATTCCTGGAGTTGATCTTTGTCGGGATCGGGATTGGGTATCTCGTCCACCGGGGGGTAGGGTTCTTGGGGCGGAGGGCCGCTAGATCTCGGACGCCTCCGGCTGGGACTGGCTCCCCGAAAGGAGGAGCGAAAGAACTCCCGCCAGGGCCGCCCAAATAGGACCGATGATGAAGCCCACGAGATACGGAAAGGCCTCGCTGGTTACGTAACCCGGCGCTACCTCCCGCACCCCGGGAAATCCACCCACCGCCCCGCGTAGCCCCAGGTAAACCAACACGTATAGGATGCACCCCATAAGCCCCCACAACACCACCGTTCCCACGAAGTTCCCCGTGAGGATCCAGGGTTCGATTCCGGAGAAACGGAGGAGATTCCATTCGTTACGCCACCGGTCGAGGGTGCGGACCGCGGCGGATCTCACCAAAACTAAGGACACGAACGCGAAGAAGACCAAAGCCACGAGGGAGATCACTCGGGAGAGGGGCGGGAGGCGGGCGGGGGAAGGGTAGTGCAGCGCCACGATCTCCACGTCGGTGACCTTGCCCTGGGCCAGGCGGGAGATCTCCTCCTTCAGGGAAGAAGCCACGGCCTCGTCATCGGTCCAGATGAGAAGGGCCCTGCTTTCGGCGACGCCGCCCCCGGGGAGCTCGTCCCCGGCGAAACGGAAGGAAACCCGCTTTACTCCCTCGAGCTTCCAGAGATCCCATCCGAGTTGGTTCAGCTCTGGATCGGAAACTTCCTCCGAGATGTAGGCCACCGTCACCCAGGCCGCCCCGCCCCCCTCCTCCGCCTTTCCTCCCTGCAAAAGCACCATGGCGCTCCCGCTGGCGAGGACCAGGGCCACGGCGGCGGAAAACCCAAGCCAGCGGGGCCACTCCCGAAAGGAAGCCCGCAAAATTTCTCCCAAGATGAACAGGCCCCGGGTCACGCCACCACCCCCGGCCGCAGGGGAAGGATCGCCTCGTCCGGGAAGCCGAACCTCCGCGGAAGGCGGAGATCATCGGTGGTGACCAAAGAAGCAATGCCTCCATTACGGATGGACCGCAGGGCGTCCATCACCCGAGCCTGGTCCGAGGGGGAAAGCTCCCGGAAGGGGTCATCACACAAAAGCACCACGGGATCGTTGCAGATCGCTACCGCCATGGCCAGGACCCTCTTCTCCCCCTCCCCGAGCTCATACGCCAAGAGCTCCTTCAGGGGCCCGAAACCCGTGAGGGAAAGGGCTTTCTCCACCCCTTCCTCCGCCCGCTCCCCTTTTATCCCCAGGGCCCGGAGCTTGAACCGGAGGTTCTCCTCCACGGTGCGGTGGGGGAGGATCACTGGGGGATAGGGCACGTACCCGATCCGTTCCCTGAGTTTCGCGAGCTTGCGGGAGTTCAACCGCAGGATGTTCCTCCCGGCCACCAGGATCTGTCCCCGGGTGGGGTAGAGCTCCCGCAGGATGAGCTTCAACAACAAGGTCTTCCCCGAGAGGGTGGGGCCGACCACGAACTTTATCTCGTCCCGGAGAAGGGTGAAGGAGAGGTCCTCGAATACCGCCACCCCCTCCTCAGTGACGAAACAAAGCTCCGAAACCTGGATCGCTATGTCATAGGTCCCAAGCATCCTATCAAGTACCTCTCGCGCCCGGCGAGATCCTCCTCCACCCGTAGTTCTAACCAATTTACAACCCCTTTGGCAAATCGGAGGAGCTCCTCCCCTTGCCCGTGGCCGATCTCACACAGGAGCCATCCCCGGGTTTCCAGATGTTTAGGGGCTTCCGCGATGATGCTCCGAAGGACCTCCGTTCCCTTTTCGCCGCCATCCAGTGCCGCGCGGGGTTCCCACACCGCTACCTCCGGGGGAAGTTCCGGGATCTTTTGGTGCGGGACATAGGGGGGATTGGCGACGACGAGGTGGAAGCGTTCCGGCACCGCCTCAAACAGGTCCGAGACCCGAAACTGGATCCGCTCTGCCACCCCGAGCCGCCAAGCGTTCTCCCAGGCGCAACGAAGGGCCCACGCGGAGGTGTCCGTGGCCACCACGCGGAGGTCGTCCCGCGCACGGGCCAGGGCGATGGCCAAGGCGCCGGTTCCCGTCCCGATGTCCAGGACCCGCGCTCCCTGGGGCAATGTTGGGGCAAGTTCCACGGCCAGCTCGGCCAACCCCTCGGTCTCCGGCCGGGGGATGAAAACGCCGGGGCGAACACAGAGGAGGAAATCGAGGAAGCCCACATAACCCAAGAGGTACGGCAACGGGTAACGTTTGCACCTCATGCCCGCGAGCTCCGCCAAAAGCCGGCGCTGCTCGAAATCCAGGCGTCCGTCCCTGGCCGTGACCTCCGCCGGTTCGCAGCCCATCACGTGGGCCAGGATCAACCGGGCCTCGCGGAGGGAAGAGGTCACCCCAGCGCGGGAAAGCCTATCGCCGACCCAACGCAGCGCTTGAGCCGGGCTTTCCGGCACGTTACCCTGCTGCATGGGAACCGCGACAAGTTTCCGCGTCGCTCATACGATGTCAAGCACGATTAAGCAAACTATAATTCGAGGCAAGGAGGCATGGTGAAGAGAGGAACGATCGCGATTGTTGCAGTTTTGGCTTTGGTAGCCGTATTCCTTGGGCTCGGGGGATGTGGCTTCCTTTTCCCCGGCAAACAGGAGCCGGTCCACTTCTATATGCCCGCCCTCTCCCCCGACGGGACCAAGCTCGTCTACCTCGACCAGGGCGACGATAGCTACGAGATCTTCCTCCTGGACCTCACCACCGGGGAGGAGAAGCAGCTTACCGATAACTCCTACAACGAGATGTACCTCTCCTGGTCGCCGGACGGAAAACGCATCGCCTTCATGGCGGCCCAGGAGAAGAACAACCTGGATATCTTCGTCCTGGACGTGGAAACCGGCGAGATCACGCGACTTACCACCCATTCCGCCACCGACGTGAACCCCAACTGGTCCGCTTCGGGAAAGATCGTGTTCAACTCAGACCGGGATGACGAGTGGGCCATCTACGCCATCGACCCCGACAACCCCGACTCCCTGGAGCGGCTTTCCCCATCCCGGCCCAAAGAGAAGTGAGGAAAAGCTGGGTAAGCGGGGTGATCCTGGCCGCGGGGAGGGGGGTGCGCTTCGGAGCCGCCGCTAACAAAGCCTTCGTGGAGCTCTCGGGAAAGCCTCTCCTCCTCTGGTCCGCGGAAGCCTTCCTCGCCGCCGGAGTGACCCGTGAACTCGTGGTGGTGGCCGGCCCCGGGGAAATGGAGAGGGTCGAGGGGATTCTTTCTGGCACCACGATCCCCTATAGGGTGGTTCCAGGAGGGGAACGGCGTCAGGACTCCTCACTGGCGGGAATCCGGGCCGCGCAAGGAGAGTACGTGCTTGTGCACGACGCGGCCCGTCCCCTGGTGTCCCCGGAGCTTATCCGTAGGGTCTTCGAGGCGGTGCAGAGACATGGGGCAGCGGTTCCGGTGGTCCCGGTGCGGGATACCGTGCGCTACGTAAACCACGGGTTCCTAACTGGGGAGCTAGTGGATCGCGAAGGGCTTTGCGCGATCCAAACCCCCCAGGGATTCCAGCGGGACCTCATCTTGCGGGCCCTGGAGGCCGCTAACAAGAAGGGTCTCTCCCTCACCGACGATGCCACCGCGGTGCTCTCGGTGGGGGAACGGGTGGCAGCGGTCCCGGGGGATGTCCGGAACATCAAGATCACCTACCCAGAAGATTTAAAAGTGGCCCTCGCTTTCTTGTCCCTCGGGGACTGAGGTCCTGGGCGCCGCGGAGAGGACCCGAGAGAGGGTCTCCCGTAACCTCCGGTAATGTGTTCCCGGCCAATAGAGCTTCCCACAGCCTCGGCAGCGGGTGTACTCCTCTAGCCACGCGGCGGTGCGCGGGGGTATCAGATCCAGCACTTCCTCCTTCCGCACCGGCTCCAGATACCCGTTGCACACTGGACACCGGGTGAAGGGCCGGAGCTCGCCCCAAAGGTGGAAGCGCCGCAGTACCTCCCGGGCCTGTTCCACGGCGTCGTCAGACCGGACGTAGTATCCGTGGGTGAGCTTCCCGTGCTTCAGGAGGTGCCTATCCCGGGTGAGGAGGATCCGTCCCTCCTCCCGGGATACCCGCACCAGTTCCTCATCCGCGGGGTCCAAAGGTTGGGTCACGTCAATCCCCAAAAGCCGCAGGATCCGGACCAGCTTCCCCAGGTGAACATCGGCCACGAACTTGGGCCGGCGGAGGGGCTTCGATCTCAGCCGGGTAACCCCGGATATATCCAGGGTCTCGAACACCGGGTACACCGCTACCCTATCCCCATCCCGTAAGTGGTACGAGAAATCCACCGGCTCCCCGTTCACCAAAACGAGATCCACCTCCACGTGGGGAACCCCTAGCGCCTCGATGGCGTCCTTGACGGTCGGAGTGCCGAAGAACTCGTGCTCAATGTCCCTCTTCCTCTTTTCGGGGGGAAGGAAATCGTTGAGCTCCGCGTAGAACCGGAAGGTCGCCCGTCCCATGGTCCATGGATTCTAACCGAGGGTCACTCCTCCCCGAAAACTCCACAGCTCTTCCACTGGACCTCTATCACCGTGGCGGTAAGCTTTTTTAGCACAGCCCCAAAAACAATCCCGAAGGAGGTAGCCATGCGCAGGATAGTGATGGGCCTTCTTGTGGCTGTGGTGTTCGGTGTGGGAGCGGTGGCCCTTGCTCAGACGGACGTTCAGGAATCCATCGCCGCCTCGGGGCAGGCTGCTATCCACGCCGCCATCGACCGGGTCGCCCCGGCGGTGGTACGGGTGGAGGCCGTGACCAAACAGGCCTTCCCCTGGGAGAGATTCGACTGGTTCTGGCGCTTCTTCGGTGAACCCCCCCTTCCTGAACGCAAGGTAACATCATTGGGCTCGGGCTTCGTGATCGAGTTCGGGGGCGAAAAGTATGTCCTCACCAACAACCACGTGGTGGACGATGCAGAAGAGGTGCGGGTGATCTCCCAGGACGGGAAGATCCGCCGGGCCGAGGTCTTGGGGAAGGACGAGATGTTGGACGTGGCGGTCTTGAAGGTGGAGGGGGCCGAGGAGCTCCCCGCAGCTCCCATCGGGGACTCGGACGCACTCCGGGTGGGAGACTGGGTGATCGCCATCGGTAACCCCTTGGGTTTCGACTATACCGTGACCCTAGGGATCGTCTCGGCCCTGAACCGCGATGTTCCCCGACCCGATGACCGGGGTTACTTCCGGCGCATGATCCAGACCGATGCCGCCATCAACCCCGGAAACTCCGGGGGGCCCTTGGTGAACGCCAAGGGTGAAGTGGTGGGGATGAACACCCTGATCGCCCGGATGAGCTCCCAGGGGATCGCCATCGAGGGGATAAACTTCGCCGTGCCCATCAACGAGATCATGCGGGTCCTTCCCCAGCTCGTCTCCAAAGGGGCTGTGACCCGGGCCTGGCTGGGGGTGTACATCCAGGACCTCACGCCCGAGCTCGCGGCCCAATTCGGGGTGGAGCCCGAAAGCGGGGTGTTGATCTCAGATGTGGTCCCCGGAAGTCCTGCCGAATCGGCGGGTATAAAGCGGGGGGATATCATCACCGCGGTGAATGGGAAGCCGGTCCACAACACCAACGAGTTGCAACTTGAGATCATGTACCGGCAACCCGGGGACACGGTCACGGTGGAGCTTCTGCGGGAAGGGCAGGAGCTCACGGTCCAGGTGGTGCTCGGGGTGCGCCCCTCTGAGGAGGCCCTGGCGCGGATGACTCCAGGGGGAAAGACGGCCGAGGGAGAGGAGTACTTCGGGATGGTGCTCCAGGAGCTCACCCCGGAGTTGGCCCGGAGGTACCGCGTTCCCGCCGGGGTGGAGGGGCTCCTCGTGGTGGCGGTACGGGACGGGTCCCGGGCCGACTGGGCCGGGGTGGAGAAGGGTGACGTGATTATCGAGGTAAACCGCGAGCCGGTGCGGACGATGGGGGAGTGGAAGGCGATCGTTGAATCCCTTCCCGCCACCGCTGATATCCTGCTTACGGTGGTGCGGGGCGGCAGGACCCTTTACCTCGTCCTTCCCTGAACGGCGCGGGGCCGGGTATAATTGGGGAAGGTCGGAGAGTAGCGCAGCCTGGTTAGCGCGCAGCGTTCGGGACGCTGAGGTCGCCGGTTCGAATCCGGCCTCTCCGACCAGCTTTCCTGGGCGGGTATAGCTCAATGGTAGAGCGCTGGCCTTCCAAGCCAGTGACGCGGGTTCGATTCCCGCTACCCGCTCCAGTTCCGTGACGCGTAGCGCGTGACAAGTTCGATTTGTCACATGTTGCCCGGTATATGTCGCGGAGGTTTGCGCCCGTAGCTCAACGGGACAGAGCAGCGGCCTTCTAAGCCGCAGGTTGGGGGTTCGAGTCCTCCCGGGCGCGCCAGAGGAGCGTAGCTCAATGGCAGAGCGCCGCGCTGTGGACGCGGTGGTTGCGGGTTCGAGTCCCGTCGCTCCTCCCAGCGCCCGTAGCTCAATTGGACAGAGCATCGGCCTTCGGAGCCGAGGGTTGGGGGTTCGAGTCCTCCCGGGCGCATTTTCCCTTACCCGAAAGTTGCTTCAGCTGTGAAGCTGTATAATTCTCAATGTGGGCCGGAAGCCTCTTTCCTCCGGCTTCGTGGTCCCGCAAACGGTTCCCGGGAAGGAGGTGATGGGGAAGAGAAGGGTGTTTGTGTTCAATCGTTTGAAAGCTACAGAAGAACCCAAGGAGGTGAGGATGCGCAGAATCGGTTTCCTTATTTTGGTTTTCGGGCTTTTTGTGGGCTTGAGCGCCGGTGCCCAGACCATCGATAAGGTAGTAATCGGCCTCGCCGCACCCCCGCGTACCATGGATCCCCACGGCTCCGATGCGGACTCCAACCTCTCCATCATGAGCAACATCTTCGAAGGCCTGGCGCGCCGCGATGTCAACGGGACCCTTCTCCCCGCTCTCGCCGTATCGTGGGAACGGGTGGATCCCTACACCTGGCGCTTCTACCTCCGCAAGGGAGTCAAGTTCCACAACGGCAACGACTTCACCTGGGAAGACGTGGCCTTCACCTTCCAGCGCCTCAAGGACCCCGGTGTCTCGGAGTTCCTGGCCACCGGGAACCTCGTTGAGTCGGTGACCCCGGTGGACGGTGACCCCTGGGTGGTCGACGTAAAGACCACCAGGCCGGTGGCTTGGTTCGTGCAGAACATGCATCAGATCTTCATCATGGACAAGGAATCCACTGAAGCTCGCTCCCAAGGCGAGGTGGCTTCCCACCCCATCGGCACCGGGCCCTATAAGTTCGTGGAGTGGATCCGGGGCGATCACCTGACCCTCGTGGCCAACGAGGACTACTGGGGTGGCCCGCCGCCGGTGAAGAAGGTGGTGTTCAAAGAGATCGTTGACTCCTTCACGAGGCTGGCGGCCATCGAGACCGGGACGGTGGACATCATCCAGGACATCCCCCTGGAGCTCTTCGACCGCGCCAAGGCCAACCCCAACCTCCTCATCGTCACCCGGCCTGCCCGCCGGGGGATGTTCTTAGGGATGAAGCAGACCCCGGACTATCCCATGCATGATGTGCGCGTTCGCAAGGCTATCTACATGGCCATCAACGTGCAGGAGCTCATCGACAAGGTGATGTTCGGCCACGCAAGCCCGGCGGCCCAGATCGCCGATCCCCCCACCGTGGGATACAACCCCGAGATCAAGCGCCTTCCCTATGATCCTGAGGCCGCGAAGCGGCTCCTCGCTGAAGCTGGCTATCCCGACGGGTTCTCGGTCACCCTCAAGGCCCCCACCGACCGCTACCCTCGGGACGAAGAGACCGCTGAGGCCATCGCGAAGCAGCTGGCTAAGATCGGGATCAAGGTCACCGTGGACGCCAAGCCCAAGGCCATCTACTTCCCCGAGGTGACTCACCACGACGTGGAGCTCTACTACCTGGGATGGTTCGACGGGGCCTACTCCGCCATGCGGACCTTCACTAAACTGGTGCATTCCTACGACGAGGAGCGGGGCTTCGGTCTCTTCAACGCTGGGGATATCTCCGACAAGCTCCTTGACTACCTCATCGAGCAGTCCGACACCATCGTGGATCCCGACCTCTATGTCGAGTGGTCCCAGATGACGAACCGCATCGCCTTCGAGTGGAAGGTCGTCTACATACCGCTTTTCTACCTCGAGGATTCCTACGCCGTGTACAAGCCCTCGGGAATTAAATTCACTCCCAGGCCCGACACCTGGATGACCATCGTGGACGTGATCCAGCCCTGAAACCTAAGTAGGGGGCACGGGCCGCGGCCCGTGCCCCTTTTGTGACCGTGTTGGGGGAGGGGGATGGGAGCGTACATCGTCCGGCGTATCGCCCAAGGGCTTCTCGTGCTCCTGTTGGTTTCCTTCATCTGCTTCGTGATATTCCAGTATATGGGGGATCCCGCCTGGGCCCTGGCGGGACGCTACGCCACGCCGAAACAGTTGGAGATGGTACGCAAAAAACTGGGATTGGATAAACCTTTCTACATCCAGTACTTGATCTTCCTCAAGAACGCCCTGCGCGGGAACTTCGGGATGTCCTTCGTCAGCCGCCTCCCGGCCATGCAGGTAATCCTGGAGCGGTTGCCGGCCACCTTCGAGCTGGCGCTCATGGCGATGCTCATCGCCATCGTCTGCGGGGTGGGGTTGGGGGTGTTGGTCTCGGTATCCCCCCATTCCCCCGCAAGCCGCCTCATCATGGCGGGATCCCTCATCGGGATCTCCATCCCCACCTTCCTCACCGGGATCCTCCTCATCATGATCTTCGCCGTGGAGCTCCGCTGGCTCCCTCCCTTCGGGAGAGGGGAGGTGGTAAGGATCTTCGGGAACTGGAGGTCGGGCCTCCTCACGTGGGACGGCTTCCGCCACCTCATTCTCCCCGCCTTAACCCTGAGTTCCTACCAGCTGGCGGTGCTCCTCAGGCTCACCCGGGCCGGGATGATGGAAGTCCTGGGTGAGGAGTACATCAAGGCTGCCTGGGCGAAGGGCCTCCCCCAGCGGGCCGTGCTCTTCAAGCATGCCTTGCGAAACGCTCTCATCCCCGTGGTGACCATGATCGGGCTTCAGTTCGGCGAACTCATCGCCTTCTCCATCGTGACCGAGACCGTGTTCCAGTGGCCGGGAATGGGGAACCTATTGCTTTCTGCCATCTTCGAGAGCGACCAGCCGGTGATCGTCTCCTACATCACCTTCGTGTCGTTGGTGATCCTCTCCCTGAACCTCCTGGTGGACATCTTGTATGTCTTCATCAATCCCAAGATCCGATATGTCTAAGGGAAAGATTCTGCGGCATTTTCTGCGGGATCCCTCGGCGGTTGCGGGGGCGGCGATCCTCTCTATCTTCGTGGTGGGGGCGTTGTTCGCCCCCTTGATCGCTCCCCAAAACCCATACGACCTCGAGACCTTGAGCTTGGCGGATTCCCTCAAGCCTCCCATCTGGATGGAGGGAGGCGAGGCCCCGTTCCTCCTCGGGACCGACGAGCAGGGACGGGATGTCCTGAGCACCATTCTTTATGGGTGCCGGACCTCCTTGACCGTCGCCTTCGGGGTGGTATTGGTGGCGGGGACCTTCGGGATGATCATGGGGCTTTTGGCCGGTTTCTACGGGAAATTCATCGACGCTTTGGTCATGCGCTCCGCCGACGTCTTTTACTCTTTCTCCACCACCCTCATGGCGATCCTGGTGCTGGGGCTCCTCAAGCAGAAGGGGGTCCTCGTCCTCATCTTGGCCATCTCCCTCACAGATTGGGTCCGCTACGCCCGGACCCTGCGGGGCTCGGTCCTCGCCATCAAGGAGGAGGACTATATAAGCGCTGCCCGGGCCGTGGGGGCCCCGGGGCTCCGGGTCATCTTTCGCCACGTCCTCCCCAACGCAGTACCCCCTCTTTTGGTGGTGGCGGCGGTGGACTTCGGGGTGGTGATCATGCTGGAGGCCACCCTGAGCTTCCTGGGGGTGGGTCTCCCGGTAACTCAACCCTCCCTGGGGATGATGATCTCTATCGGGAGAAAGTACGTCTACGCCGGCAAATGGTGGCTCATCGTCTTCCCGGGCCTTGCCCTCACGGCGATCGTGGTGGGCATAAACCTCATCGCCGACTGGCTCCGGGAGGAGATCAACCCCCGCATCCAGAAGGCGGTCAAGGGCCGCTGAGCCCTCCCACCGCGCTTTTGTGGCACGAAAGGATTTGGGGTAAGCTCCACCGCCATGCGCGAACTGGAAGAGGAGCTTTGGGAGATATTGGACGAAGCCGACGTGGACCTCCTCATCACCGTGGGCGAGGACGGCTTCCCTTACATCCGCCCCATGACCCTGCTGGCCTATGAGGAGGATACAGGGGTGCTGTGGTTCGCCACTAGCCGCGTCTCCCGCAAGGTCTCCCACATCGCGAAGAGCCCCAAGGTCACCGCGTTCTTCCTCGCCTTCGAACGGGATGCCTACGCCGCCTTCTTCGGCGAGGCGGAGCTCGTGGACGACATCAACCTGAAACGGGAGTTCTGGGAAGAGGAGTGGGCGGAGTTCTGGGAAGGCCCAGAAGACCCCGATTACGTCCTTTTGCGCATAAAATCTAAACGGGCTCACTTCTACCTCGTGGAAGAGGACGAACTCTGGGAAACGGAGTTCGGTTCCTAGCCCCCGAAGCACGCCCGCACGCGGGAAAAGAACCCCTCTTGTTCCGGGAAGCGGACGAGCAACGTGTGCGCCCTCGCCCGGGCTATCCGGGCCCTCTCCCCCCGCTTGAGCCTCCCCACCCGATCCCCGTCCACGAACACCTGGACCGGATAGCGGGCTTCCACCTCCACCTCCCCTTCGGGGGGAAGGACCACGGGACGGAGGTCCAAGGCATGGGGGGAAAGGGGGACCAGCAACATCGCCGCTACCTCCGGGTGTAGGAGCGGCCCCCCGGCGGAGAGGGCGTAGGCGGTGGACCCAGTCGGTGTGGCCACCACGAGCCCGTCCCCCGCGAAGGAAAGAACCTCTTCGCGTCTGCAACGGACGGAAAGCTCGGTGAACCTGTACGCCCCGGGGCCCACGAAGACGACATCGTTCAACGCGCTGAAGGTCCTTTCCCCGAGCTCCAGGGAGAGGCGCATCCTGCGCTCGATCCGGTATTTCCCCGCCGCGTACCCCTCCAGCGCCGGCACCAAGGCCTCCGCCCCGCCCACGCTCAGGAACCCCAACGCCCCCCCCACGTTGACCCCGAATATCGGCACCTCCCGGGGGAAGATGGCCCCGGCCACTCGCAACAGGGTCCCATCTCCCCCGATGGCCACCACAAGCTCCACCCCATCGAGCTCGATCTCCCGCCGCGGCGTGGTATGGGCCGGGATCCCCCGCTCCAGGCACCACCTCTCCCCCGCGGCGGCGGCAGCGGCCGCCCCGCGTTTCCTCAGGTTGTATACGAAAAGGACCTTACCCTTTGCCGACATACTTCCACCGACAGAGCCACCGCTCCAACACCTCGAGGAGCGCGTAGAAAAGTAGCCCCAGGAACGCCAATCCCACCACCCCCGCCAACGAGAGGTCCGTGCGCATGGCGTACGTCTCGATGAACACCCCCAGCCCAGACCCCGGGCCCCCGAGGAGCCCCAACTTCGTCTCGGCGATGTAGAGCATGGTGATCCCCAGGCCCACAGAAACGCGGGCGGCGGTGAACACCTCGGGCAACACCGCGGGGAGGATCACGTGGCGGTGGAGCTGCAGCGCATCGGCCCCCGCCGTGCGCACCGCGAGGATGTAGGAGGGGGAGATGTTGCGCGCCGCCCCGTGGGCCGCCACCAGCACCTGGAAGAAGAGGGTGAGGCTCACGGTGACCACCTTAACCGTCTCCCCCACCCCGAAGGCCATGTAGAGGAAGAAGAGCAGGGCGATGGGGGGGATGGGGTAAAGGAGATAGATCAAGGGTGAAAACCACCGGTGCAACCGGTCACTGGCGCCCACCACGAGCCCCAACGGAAGGCCCGTGGCGAAGGCCAAGAGGAGCGAGAGGAAGAACCGGCGGGCTGAGGAGGCGAAGGCGGAGCCCCACTGTGGCAGGTACTCGATGCCCGCGGCAGCCACGCTCCACGGATAGGGAATCACCGGCCAGCCCTTCACCTGTTCCAACACGAAGGAAGCCAGAGCCCAGAGCAAAAAGATCGCCGTTGCCGCTGCGAGATAATGAAGGGCTTGCTTCATCTTTCCTCCAACGATTTGAGGATCTCCCGGGCCTTTACCACCACATGATAAAACTCCTCCGACCGGCGGTATCCCACCTCCCCCATGCCGGGGTTTTCGATCACCTCCACCACCCGGGCGGGCCTGGGGGAGAGAATGATGATGCGTTGGCCTAAAAATACGGCCTCCTCGATGTCGTGGGTAACCAGTACCCCGGTGAACCGGTACATGTGCCACAGCCGGAGGATGATCTCCTGGATGCGCTCTCGGGTGAGGGTGTCCAGGTTGGCCATAGGTTCGTCCATGAGGAAGACCTCGGGGCGCAGGGCCAGGGCCCGGGCGATCCCCACCCGCCGCCGCATCCCCTCCGAAAGCTCGGCGGGATATCGGTTTTCGAACCCACCGAGGCCCAGGCTCCGCAGGATCTCCTGTACCCCCTCTCGGGGACGCCGCTGTAGCCGCAACGCCAGTTCCGCGTTTTGGCGTACCGTCTTCCAAGGGAGTAGCCCCGCGTCCTGAGTGATAAACGCCACATCCCGCCTCACCCCACGGACATCTTCCCCGCGGATGGTGATCCTGCCGGAGGTGGGCCTGATGATCCCGTCGATGGCCAAAAGCACCGAGGTCTTCCCGCACCCGGATGGTCCGATGAGGGAGACGAACTCGCCGTCTGCTACCTGAAAGGTAACCCCTGCCACCGCCAGCGTGCGCCGCCGGCCCCGTCCGTACTCGATCCTTAAGGCCTCCACGGAGATCATTTCAGGTACTCGTCGGTGACGACCTCCTCGTAGGGATGTTCGAACCGCACGTACCCCTTCTCGAGGGCCCACCGGTGGACGGCCTCGTAAACCTCCTTCGGCAGCAGGGAGGGTTCCGGGAAATAGGGTACGGAAACGGCCTCGATGGCCGCCACCACGCTGGGGTGGACCAGCACCTCTTCCGGGTTCTGTCCCCGGTAAAAGAGCCTGAGGACCTCCGGCGCACCGAGGGAAAGGAGGCCTTCCTTGCTTTCTTTGTTCATCCTTTCCGCCGCCGCCCCGAAAGCGGAGATGAACTTCCGCACATCTTCGGGATGTTCCGCGGCGTACCTTTTTTGGAAGACGATCAGGTGAGGAAGTAGGGGCACGCCGGAGAAGTCTTCAAGCGCGGTAAGGCCCAGGCCCTCGGCTTCGGCAAACTTCACGGAGAAGCTCGCATAAGGTTCGGGGAGGACGGCCGCGGCCACCATCCCGTAGACCACCATCGAGGCCATGATGAAGAGGTTGTCCTGCCCGAAGTAGAAGCGTGGATCCGGCACAAGTCCGTGAGCCCTTAGGGCCGTATCGGTGGCGTACTCGATGTCGGACTGAAGGGGAAGGGCGATGCGAAAGAAGTCCCGGCTGCCCAGCGCCGCCACCAGGTCCTCGATAGAAGCGATCCCGGAGTATTTCTCTTGCACCAGGATGGTGAACTGCTTCGCGGGGTCCTCCGGGACGTAAGCGGTGGCCACCACCAAGGGCTCCCCCCGGGCGGCGAGCATCACCACCGAAGCCACATCCGCTATCACCGCATCTACTTGGCCGGCTTGGAAGGCGAAGAGCCTGTCCCGCTGGGAAGCAAGGGGGATCAGCTCCACTTCCAGGCCCTCATGGGTGAAAAAACCCCACTCTACCCCGAACAACACCGGCGCCGAGCCGAGGATGGGGGTCAAGGAGATGCGAAGGGGCTGGGGGAGCACGCCGGCCGCAGCGAGTAGCAAAAAAGCTAGAACCAAAGATAACTTTCGCATGGCGCACTCATTATAGGTTCCGTTTTACGGCGGTGCAATGTAATCTGCACCACTTGGCAAAGGGGAAGGGGAACTGTATAGTAGGGGTGGACATAAAAATCAGGAGGTGGAGGGTCCTATGTGCTGTGGCGCGTGGTGGCTGTTCCTTCTCGTATGGTGGCTCGTTTGGCTGGGAGCCTTCGTCGGCTGGTGGTGCTGCCCGTAGGGTGAAGCACCTAGGGGCACACCTAGGGGTATTGGCGGCGCTGCTCCTCTGTAGCGCCGTTTGGGCCCAGGGGCTCGGCGGTACTACAGAGGAGCAGTGGTATGAGAGGCTCAAGGAAACGGGTCTACCCCGGGAGGTTGTGGCGGTACTCCCGGTGGAGATTCCTCCGGAGGGCCCAGGCTTCCCCCAAAAGGTTCTGTTCGTCTTCGTTTACATAGACGAGCGGGCCCTTGAGTCGCGCACGCGGTGGCGGGATGTGCTCGCGGACTATGCGGGAAAAGGGGCTGTGCTTATCTGGGCGTATAGCCAGTTGCCGTTGATTCCCCGGGTACAGTTTGACCCTTTGTCCATATGGTTCTCCCAGGAAGCGGTGGAAATCCATCTCCGCCCCGAGGATTTCGTGCCGTTGGAAGGAGATTTTCTCAAAGGCGAGGTTTACTCCGGAATGCCGGTAGCGGCCATCGTGTTGCTGGGGGAAGGTTTCAACCCCCGCGAGCCTCTAACGGTACACTACGGGGATTTGGCTGAGGCCGTTATCCCTTTGGTTCCCGAGGCCCAGGGCCGATAAGCGCCCCGCCCTCCCGGAGCCCCGCGATAAAGGCTTCCACCGCTGGGCCGATGATCTCTGGGACGTATCCCCCCTCGAGGATGGCGAAGGTGGGGACTTTCAAGGAACCGAGGATTTTGCCGATATCCCGATACGTCTCCACCTCAAGCCCCAAGGAAGCCAGGGGGTCGTCCTTGTAGGAATCGAATCCTACCGATACGGCCAACTGTTCAAACGGTCCCAATCCTCTCGCTTCATCCAGGGCCCGCTTCAGCGTGTCCAGATACACTTGCGGGCCACAGCGGGGCATAAGGGGGTAGTTGAGACAGTTATCCCGGGAAGTGAGTCCCGTGCCCGGGTAGTTGTAGCCGTGGTGGAGGGAAACGTATACCACGCGCTCATCTCCCAAGAAGATGGCCTCCGTGCCGTTTCCGTGGTGGGCATCGATGTCCACAATCAGCGTCTTCAGGCCCGAGCGGCGCACGGCAACGGCGATGTTGTTGTAGTAGCAGAATCCGCCCAAGAAGTGGGGGCCGGCGTGGTGTCCCGGGGGCCGCATGAGGGAGAAGCCGCGCCTCTCCTGGGCCAGGATCGCTCCCCCCACCGAAAGGCGGGCGTAGAAATCGATGTTCGGGTATGCGGGGGAATCGGGATCGTAAAAGTTCCCCGCCTCTACCCTGCGGATATGTTCCGGGGTGTGGACCAAAAGGAGGTCCTCATCGGTGGCCGGCTGGGGCTCTAGGAAACCGAAGCCCAGTCCGCGCAGGTAAACGGAAGCTATCCGCAACCTGGCCGGAGATTCGGGATGGCCTATCTGTTGGTATTCCAAGCATCTTGGGCTATAAACGATTTCCATGGCGCGAGATTATCCGCCTAACGCAGATACAGGGCAAAGGGTAGTGCTTGCTTCAAGTTCGCCGCGACGGGCAGAGCTTTTGGGATTGTTCGTCCCCCAGTTCGAGGTGCGGCCCCCGCGGGTGGAGGAGGGAAAGATCAGGCGGCCGGCGGATCTCCTCCGGGCAGCCCGTGCCAAGGCCGAGGCAGTAAGGGGAGATCCGGCGGAGATCCTGATCGCCGCGGACACCGGGGTCTTCCACCGGGGGCGGCACTTCGGCAAGCCCCGCGACCCCGGGGAGGCCCGGTGGATGCTCTCCCAGCTCTCCGGGGACTGGCACCACGTGTACACCGGGCTCGTGGTCCTCCGCGGCGACACGTACCTTCAGGAACTCGTCCTCACCCGGGTACGCTTCCGGAAGCTCTCCCCCGAGGAGATCGACTGGTACCTGGCACGGGAGGAGGTCTCGGACAAGGCCGGGGCGTACGCGATCCAGGGGGCGGCTTCCGTGTTCGTGGAAGAGATCCAGGGGGATTTCACCAACGTGGTGGGCCTTCCCATCGGGACCCTTTACCGGCTTTTGTGGAAGCTCGGCTGGCGGCCCCGGTTGTAACGGGGAACGGGAGGCGTTAATGTCCAGAGCCCAAAGATGAAGAAACAGGTGATCATCGTCGAGTCGCCCACCAAGGCCCGAACCATCGGCCAATACCTCGGCCGAGGGTACATCGTCCTCTCCTCCAAGGGACACGTGCGCGACCTCCCCGAGCGGGAACTGGGGGTGGATATTGAAAACGGATTCCGGCCCAAGTGGGTGGTGAAGAACAGGAAGCTCATTCGGGAGCTGAAGAAGGCCATCGCCGACGCGGCTCGGATCTACCTCGCCACCGACCCCGACCGGGAGGGCGAGGCCATCGCCTTCGACCTCATGGAGCTCCTCGCTAACGGGAACCGGGACAGGTTCGCCCGGATCCTGCTCCACGAGATCACACCTCAGGCGGTAAAGGCGGCCCTGGAGGCCCCGGGGGAGATCGACCTCCGCAAGGTGGAGGCCCAGAGGACCCGGCGGATCCTGGATAGGCTTGTGGGCTACAAGATAAGCCCCCTCCTTTCCCGGGTGCTCGCGGGAAGCAAGTACGAAGGGCTCTCGGCGGGGCGGGTCCAGTCGGTGGCGTTGCGGTTCATCTGCGATCGGGAACTGGAGATCCAGGAGTTCGTCCCCGAGCCCTACTGGGAGATCGAGGCGGAGTTCTCCACCGAGCCCCCGTTCGTGGCCAAGCTGAAGGGGAAGCTCGTGGACCCGGCGGAGGTGGAACGGGTGAAGGCGGCCCTCGCCCGGGCCGAGTTCCGGGTTACCGCTGTGGAGGAGAAGGAGGTTCGGCGGAAGCCCCCGGCCCCGTTCATCACCTCCACGCTGCAGCAGGCCGCGTCCAGCGAGCTCGGGTTCTCCCCCTCCCGCACCATGCGGGTGGCCCAGGAGCTCTATGAAGGGGTGGAGATCGCGGGGAAGTCGGTGGGCCTCATCACCTACATGCGCACCGACTCGGTGCGGGTGGCCGAGTCCGCCATCGCCCAGGCCCGGGAGTTCATCGCGGAGAGGTTCGGGAGGGAGTATCTATCCCCGAAGCCGCGGATCTTCAAGAACAAGCGCCACTCCCAAGACGCCCACGAGGCCATCCGCCCCACCGATGTATCCCGGACCCCGGACGAGGTGGCGAAATACCTCACCCCGGACCAGCGGAAGCTCTACGACCTCATCTGGAGGAGGTTCCTGGCCACCCAGATGGCGGAGGGTATCTGGATGCGGCGCCGGATCACCCTGGCCGCGGACGGACACGAGTTCGTGGCTTCCTCCTCTTTACCCGTTTTCCGGGGCTTCACTGAGGTGCTCAGGGTTTCCAAGCTGGAGGATGAGGGGAACCCGCTCCCAAGGGACCTCAGGGAAGGGGACGTCGTTCAGGCCGCCAAAATAGTTCCGGTGGAGAAGTCCACTGAACCCCCGAAACGTTACACCGAGGGCTCCCTGGTGAAGAAGCTGGAACAGGAGGGGGTGGGGCGGCCGAGTACCTACGCCCAGATCGTTTCGGTGATCCAGGAACGGGGTTATGTGGTGAAGGAAAAGGGTTCGTTGCGCCCCACCCTCCTTGGGTTCATCGTGGCCGATTTCCTGCGGGAGTACTTCCCCGAGACCGTACAGGAAAGCTTTACCGCTGAAATGGAGGAATTTCTTGACCTAATACAGGAAGGGGAGGCTCGGGGGAACGAAGTACTCCAGCGGTTCTACGCTGCGTTGGCGGAGCGGCTCAGGGAAGTGGAGGGGAAGATCGGGAACGGAGGAAAACCCTTCCAAGCCCTGACCGACGTCCCCTGTCCCAAGTGCGGGGCCCCCATGGAGGTGCGGGTCTGGAAGGGCTCCCTGTACCTGGGCTGCAGTCGGTACCCGGAGTGCAAGACCACGAAACCTTTGCCGCCCCGGTTTCCCTACCGGTATCGGAGGGAGCGGATCGAGCTGGCGGAGGGATTGGCCGAGGCCTCGGCGGGGCCCGAGGTGGCTTGCCCAAAGTGCGGGACGGTGATGGAGATAAGGCACGGCCGCTACGGGAGGTACCTCTCCTGCCCCAGGTGCGGCCACACCATGCCTGTGCCCACCGGGGTCAGGTGTCCCGTCTGCGGGAAAGGGGAGTTAGTGGAGAGGTTTTCCCGCAAAAACGGGCGCACCTTCTACGCCTGCTCCAACTACCCTGAGTGCACGTTCACCCTCCCGGGGAGGCCGGTGGGGCCCTGTGGCGGGTGCGAAAAAGGGGTCCTCTACGAGGACCCCAAGAAAGGCCTTGTCTGTTCCAACCCCGAGTGCGAGAACCCCTCGGCCGTCACTCCTCAGCCAGCATCCTGAAGCGCTCCAGCTTCTGGAGGAGTTCCGAGCCCTTCAGCTTCTCCAAGGCCTCCTTCTGGATCTGGCGCACCCTTTCCCGGGAGATCCCGAAGATCTCACCCACCTCGTCTAGGGTCTTGGGGGGCTGGCCGTCCAGGCCGTAGCGGAGCTCCAGGATCCGCCGTTCCCTGGGGGTGAGGTACTCCTTCAGGGCCCGGCGAAGTTCCTGCTGGAGGAGTTCCTTGAATGTCTCCTTGGTGGGGGAGACGGCCCCCTCGTCGGCGATGAAGTCCCCGAGCACCGAGCCCTCGTCGTCGTACCCGATGGGGGTATCCAGGGAAGCGGTGTAGTGAGCGGTGCGCTTGGCCTTGATGATGTTCTCCACGGTGGTATCGAGCTCATCGGCCAGCTCCTCCAGGGAAGGGGCCTCGCCGTGCTCCTTTATGTGGTCGCGCTCGGCCTGGTAGATCTTGCGGATGAGTTCGTTTATGTGGGTAGGGACGCGGATGGTGCGGGAGCGGTTGGTGATGGCGCGCAGGATCGCCTGGCGGATCCACCAGGTGGCGTAGGTGGAAAATTTGTACCCCTTGCGCCAATCGAACTTCTCGATGGCCTTCATGAGGCCGAGGTTCCCCTCCTGGATGAGGTCGAGGAAGGGGAGCCCGCACCCCCGATACTTCTTGGCGATGGAGACGACGAGCCTGAGGTTGGCCTCGGCCAGCTTCTCCTTCGCGGACTTATCGCCGGCCTCCACACGTTTGGCGAGCTCCACCTCCTCCTCCTTGGTGAGGAGGGGCACCCGGGAGATCTCATCGAAATACGTACGGATAGGGTTCTCCGGGGAGCGGTGGTGTTCCTCTTCCTCCTCCCACTCCCAGTGGAGCTCCTCCTCGGCCTCGAGGTTCTCGAGGTATTCTTTGGCATTGAGCTCCTTTTCCTTCACGTTGCCCATAGGACCACCTCTTTTTTATTTGATAAAGGCTTTTGCCTTTGTTGTCACTCCAGCGCTCCATTATACCGCGAAAAAGGACCTTTGATAAGGCCCCGAAGTGCCTCGTTGAAAATGTTACCGAAGGGAGGGAAGGTACCTCATAATGCGGTTACTCTCAGGAGGCAAGAGGTGACACGAGAGAGCATCGCGGAGTTGATCCGGGCGTGGCGGCCGAGGTACAAGCGCGCCTCCCGCAAGGAGAAGGGG
>ENA-OSAE01000012-OSAE01000012.1-marine-sediment-metagenome-genome-assembly--contig:-NODE-12-length-158406-cov-98.884339_pt1 | contig 158406 bp, 155 predicted proteins | sample MGYA00237870_ERZ529317 | MGnify/ENA primary metagenome ERZ529317 (study PRJEB26369, sample SAMN03142812) | marine sediment metagenome | biome: marine; feature: borehole; material: sediment... | reverse complement strand
GGCAGCGGCTCTGGGGAGCAGGAAGCAAGGATTGCCGAGCTGGAGCGCATGGTAGGAAGACTCACCTTGGAGTTGGAAGCGGCAAAAAAAGCCTGCAGGCTCATCGCCTCACCCCGGGCCAAAAACGGCAGCTGGTACGGAGGTTGAGAGAGGAGGGTATCCCGGTGGCGGTGGGGTGCAGGGCGGTGGGCCTTAGTCGCAGCAGTTACTACTACCGGCCGGTGCAAAAAGACGAATCCCAGCTGAAAGAGATGATCCAGGAGATCGCGGCCAAGTACCCCACCTACGGGAGCCGGAGGATAGCCATGCAGCTCAGGAGGCAGCCCTACGGGGTGAGGGTGAACCGCAAGCGGGTATCCAGGCTGATGCGCGAGTTAGGCCTGGTGAGGAAGCCGAGACGGAGACGGCCGCGTACCAGTGGTTGTGGAGATCGGTGGCGGTGTTATCCCAATTTGCTCAAGAGCATCGAGGTTACCAGACCGGATCAGGTATGGGCAGCAGACATCACCTGGATTCGGCTCAAGAGAGGGTATGTGTATTTGGCGGTGGTGATGGACCTCTTCACCCGTGGGGTGAGGGGTTGGAAGTTGTCGCGGCAGTTCGATGTGGACCTGACGTTGGGAGCATTGAAGATGGCGTTGGACAGAGGCATTCCCCAGATCCATCATTCCGACCAGGGGGTACAGTATTGTGCCCGGGAGTATGTGGAGTTGTTATTGCAAAAGGGGATCCAGATCAGCATGGCCGAGGTAGCAAGGCCCGATCAGAATGGGCATGCGGAGCGGCTGATCCGGACCATCAAGGAGGAGGAGGTGAACCTGTCCGAGTATGAGGGTTTTTGGGATGCCCTGGCGCGGATAGGGGAGTTCATCGAGGATGTGTACCACAAAAAACGCATCCACTCCGCGTTGGGGTATCTCACCCCTGAGGAATTCGAGACCAAGTGGCGCGAGGAACAGCGGAAGGCAGTCGAGGAGAGATGGTATTCGGAGTACGCAGAGGTGGTTCGCTTTCCTAAGGCCAGGCTCAAGGCTGTCCAGATTTAGGGGGCCACTACATTTCCTCCCATCATCTTACGCGGTATACGGAAAGGTGGGGGAGGGAGGAGGGATCATGTGAAGACGGAGCGTGCCATCAGTGCGCTGATCATCGGGTGCCTGATCATCACCAGTTGCCGTGCAGCCCCCTCGGGTCTGACGGAGGCCGGCATGCATGCGGACGTTGACTACCTGGTCAGGACTCTCCTCGAGGTCCACCCGCTCACCGTTGAGGGGTTTGACCCTCAGCAGGAAGCCGTAATTGCTCAGGTTCGCCAGCAGGTGCGCGAGACCGGGACCAGTACCGAATTCCTCCTCCTGATCAGCCAGATAGCCGCCGCCCTGGGGGACGGTCACACGGCCTTCAGGCTTCAGTTTCGGGACCGTCGTGTGCCTCTGGATCTCGTGTGGCTGGCTGACGGTCTGTATGTGCTCCGCTCTCGGGGTCAGGCGCGGGCGGGGGAGAGGGTGGTACGTATCGGGTCCATGACCGAAGCAGAGATCCTGGCTTCTCTGAGGAAGTACATCTCAGCTGACAACGACCACGCCTTGCGGGTCATGGGGGAGCGACTCCTGATGCAGGAAACCATGCTCAGGACACTGGGACTCCTGGAGGCCGACGGTACCGTACCGGTGACGCTGGAAGGAACCGAGGGAGTTCGGGAGGTGAGGATGGGGCTGACGGAGGTTCCCTCGTCGCCACCCGTGTTGCGGCCAGGCAGGCCCTGGATCGGCTGGGAAATCGAACCCGAGCACGGTCTGGGCATACTGCACCTGGATCGCTGTGACCCCAACCGCGAGTACGATCAGGTGCTGCAGGAGTTTTTCACTGCGCTAGCGGAAGGCGGCGTGGAAAACATCGTGGTGGACCTCCGGTACAACCCGGGAGGCAACTCGCAGGTAGTGAACCGATTCTTGCGGTACCTGGCGGTGGATACCTACCGCTCATTCGGCATGACCATTCGCTATTCCCAGGCCGCGAGCAAGCAGAGAGGCTACAAGCAAATCTCCGGCCAAGATAGCTACCCTCCACTGGTGCTTCCAAACCAAAAGATCGAAGGGCTGACGTTCTCCGGCAGCATCTACGTCCTCATATCGCCCAGGACTTTTAGCAGTGCGGTGCTCTTTGCCACGGTGCTGGCCGACAACGGCTTGGCCACCCTAGTGGGCGAACCCACTGGCAACGCCCCCTCTTCGCCGGGAGACATCCTCACCTTTCGCCTACCTCACTCCGGCTACAGCTTCACCGTATCCCGCAAGCTATTCCTACGACCTCGAGGCGACTCCTGCGATGACACACTGCAACCCCACGTCTACGTTCCCACAGGCATCCAGGACATACTCAGCCGTCGGGACCCTCAGCTAGAGGCAGTTCGCTCCCTCATCGCCCGCCGCACGGGAAACTAATTGAGAGTGGGTTACCGGTGCGTCCCTGGTCACTGAAAACATGCAGACAGACACAGGCGCCTGCCCTCGCTCACGGGTATGGGCCATAGGCAGCGAGGCACACTGGTTGACATAATATATATTATCGGAAGTTGGGGCAATATACATTGGCGTTCCATTTCCACTGCCGCGGATCCACAGGCGACCGTGATCCGGCACCACTCGCAGCCAACACTCGGCGGACCAACGGAGACACGGAGGCATTGCGTAGAGCACTCTGACGGCAGTACGTGCGGCGGACAGCTGCCTTCCAGCACTTCTGACGAGAGTCTGCGTCTGACCACACCGGGCAACCGTATTAACCCACGCCACGCACGTTGCAACGGTGGCCGTGCTGCTGCCGTACAGCACGAAAATGCATACACACAGAGAACCCTGCATAGGGTGTTTCACAGTCATCCAGATATTGACTCAGGGCCTCGTCCCCCGCCGGCCAACGGCTGGCGGCTGACTGGCGCCCGTAGAGCTCTCCCTTGAGGAACGCCGAGCCGGCTGCCTCCGTTGGAGCCCCAGGTGAGCCCCGCGTGCTAAGATGCCCTGCTTGATGAGGTTTCAACGCACAACCCAGCCAGGCTTCGCGGGAGGAACCCATAATCCCCAGCCCCTCGCGTTGCCAGCGGCACCCAATAAAGTGCACAAGATACGTCCCGTTACCCAGAGAGATAGACCTCTGGGAACACCCAGTGTGGAGGCGACCAGCTAAGTCTTCATCTGGCTCGGATCAGCCAAATGAAAAGACCCAGTCCCACAAGGAAAATCGCCAAGCCAATGGGAGAGCCCCAGCCAAAAATATCGTTCAGCTTCACTGGTCCTCACACCCCACCTCGCCATAGTGTAAGCCGCCGCCTACTACACCTCGTGCGCGAACAAGCCATACCGCGCTACGGCCTTCTTGTTCCAGCTCACTTGTTAGAAGGCGTAAGCCCTCAGCCCCAGCGCAAACGCAAGATTCCCTGGTAAAATTCGGCATGGGAGCGCTGCCGTCCTGCCCCAGTGGCATCTAAGGTTGCCCTGCCGTTCCGGGAACCCTGCACATCCAGGATACATAATTCCAGCACGGAGCGGAGAGACCCCACCGAGCTTCCCGGCACGTACGCCCGAACGAATGTTTGCATCACCGATCAGCCTGTGCTATAATGGCCGGGGAGGTGCCCAAATGCCACCGGAACTGACTCGGCGCGAACGGCAGATCCTCGATTTCGTGCGTCAGTTCGTTGAGGCGCGCGGTTACCCGCCCTCGGTGCGGGAAATTGGTGCAGCGGTGGGTCTCCGCTCGACCTCCACCGTGCATGCCTACCTTTCTGGCCTCGAGGAAAAGGGCTATCTCCGGCGCGACCCCGCGAAGCCTCGCGCAATCGAGCTGGTGGAGACGCGTCCTTACTTCACCCGAAAGCGGATGGTCAGCGTTCCGCTGGTGGGGCGGGTCACCGCCGGCCAGCCGATCCTGGCGGTGGAAAACGTCGAGGATTACTATCTCTTGCCCTGGGACATCACACGCGGCGAGGACGTATTCTTACTCGAGGTACGCGGGGACAGCATGGTGGAGGCCGGTATCCTGCACGGCGACCGGGTGCTGGTGCGTAGGCAAGATTGGGCTGACGACGGGGACATAGTGGTGGCCCTTCTCGAGGATGAAGCCACCGTGAAACGGTTCCGCCGTACGCCCGAGGGAGTGAAGCTGGAGCCCGCCCACCCCCAGATGAAGCCCATCTTCTGCCGCGAGGTGCGGATCCTGGGCAAGGTCATCGGATTGTTCAGGCGGATTGATTGAGAGGCTCACCTGCCCTGCCCTCCCCTCCTCCTTCCACTCTCCGCGCGTATAACCACTCGCCTGGCGAAGCAACAATAAGGGCAGAAAGCAGTGGGAGGTGGTCACGTGCTCACTCCGGCGGAAGAGCAGCTGTTGCATCAAGCGCTGAGCCATGAGCGGATGTGCATCGCGAAGTACCGAACCTACGCCGAGCAAGTAACCGACCCCGAGCTGAAGCCCCTCTTTCAACAGCTAGCCCAAGCCGAAGAACAACACGCAAACACCATCACTTCTCTTCTGCAGGCTCATATGGCGCGGATCCCGTGATAATTGGCTTGGAAGGAGGCAGTGGCCATGGTGCATAACGATCCCCACCGCGCAATCGTAGACATGCTGATGACCGAGCGACACATCTCCGCTGCCTACGATGCCGCTATACTCCAGGGCATTGGTGAAGACATACGTCAGGCCTTCAAACACATCCAGGATGAGGAGCAGGAACACGCCCGGGCACTGGTGGACGCTCTCCGCCAGCGGGGCTGGTCTGAAGTACCACCCCCGTACCCGTGAGCTTTGACCCTTACCACCGCATGGCTGGCGGGGCCGGAATTCCTTTGACCCGGCCCCGCCAGCCTTCAAAACCGCACCAGGTACTGGTCCAGCTCCCAACGGTGCACCTGGGTCCGGTATGTTTCCCACTCAATCTCTTTGGCGTCGACGAAGCGACGGAAAATGTGTTCTCCCAGCGCTTCCTGGATCACAGGGTCAGCCTTCAGGGCTTCCAAGGCTTCCTTCAGGCTACCAGGGAGGCTCTTGACGCCCAGCTCCTCCCTCTCCTTGTTGCTCATCGAGTAAATGTTGCAGTTGACGGGCGGTGGCGGCTCGAGTTTCCTCTTGATGCCGTCCAGGCCTGCCTTGAGCATGACAGCCAGGGCGAGATAGGGATTACACGAAGGATCTGGACTGCGGAACTCCAACCGGGTTCCTATGCCGCGCCGTACCGGGACCCGGACCAGGGGGCTGCGGTTGCGCTCTGACCAGGCGATGTACACCGGGGCTTCGTAGCCGGGAACCAGACGCTTGTACGAGTTGACCAGCGGGTTACATATAGCGGTGACCGCAGGGGCGTGCTCCAGGAGCCCTGCCATGTACTGCATGGCGACTTCGCTCAGCTGATAGGGGCGCTGTGGGTCATAGAAGGCGTTCTCACCGTTGCGGAACAGCGACTGATGGGTGTGCATTCCCGAACCGGGGATCCCGTGTATGGGCTTGGGCATGAAGGTGGCGTGCAATCCGTGGTTCATGGCTATGGTGCGGACCACCAGCCGGAAGGTGACCAGGTTGTCGGCAGTGGTGAGAGCATCCGCATACTTGAAATCTATCTCGTGCTGCCCGGGTGCCACTTCGTGGTGCGACGCCTCCACCTCGAACCCCATTTCCTCCAGGGCAATCACCATGTCCCGTCTGGCCTCTTCGCCGCGATCGATGGGGGACAGATCGAAATAACTGCCCTGGTCGTGGGTGCGCGTGGTGGCACTGCCATCTTCGTCCCGCTGGAAAAGAAAGAACTCCGCTTCTACGCCCGCATTCATCACGTAGCCGAGCTCGGCTGCTTCCGAAATGACCCGCTTCAGCGTACCCCGTGGGCAGCCGGCGAAAGGGGTCCCGTCGGGATTGAGCACATCGCATATCAACCGCGCGGTCAGACCCTTCTCTTTCGGTTTCCAGGGCAGTATCGCGAAGGTGTTGGGGTCTGCTCTGAGTAGCATGTCCGACTCTTCGATGCGGACGAATCCTTCTATCGATGAGCCGTCGAACAGCAACTGCCCGTCCAGCGCCTTCTCTACCTGCCGGGCGGGGATGGCCACGCTCTTAATGGTACCCAGAATGTCGGTGAACTGAAGGCTCACAAAGCGCACATTGTTCTCCTCAATCAGTCGCAGGACGTCCTCTTTGGTGTAACGGGCCAACTCCTGTCTCCCTCCTTCCGACAATCAATGTGGTAGTCGTTCGTGCCCTGCCTGGGGCGTTCCTGCTGAAGGTGCGGACAGGATCTCGCGGGCCGCGGAGAGAGCCGCCATCTCCGCGTGATACCAGCAAAGGCTACCCTGGAAGTATACGACGTAAGGAGGCCGTAACGGGGCATCGGCGGACAGCTCGATGGACGATCCTTGGATGAATCCGGGAGCGGCCATCACCACTTGGTCATCGTAGCCGGGCAATGGTGCCGGCTCCGGCAGCAGATGGCTTCCCACGGGCCCGGTCCTCTGCACTGCCCGGCAGAATCGCTTCACCCAGTCGGCTGTGCCCAGCTTTACGGCCTGCACGATGTGATTGCGGGGCTCACCCGGGCGGGGAAGCACGTCAAACCCCAGTTCGTGGAAAAGGCGACTTACGAATGCAGCGGCAGCCAGGGCTTCTGCCACCACCTGGGGTGCCAGGAAGAGACCCTGCAACAGCAGCCGCGAAAAGCCCAGGGTCGGACCGACCTCCGAGCCCACACCGGTTATCTCCCGGGCCGCTGCTTCCACCGCCGCGGTGGTGCCCACGATGTAGCCCCCGGTGGGCACCACCCCACCCCCGGGGTTCTTGATCAGGGAGCCACACGCCAGGTCAGCACCCATGCCTGGGGGCTCCCGGTCGCCGACGAATTCCCCGTAGCAGTTGTCCACAATGCAGAGGGGTTGGCAGGCAGCACTTTTGACGACTTCGATCATACGGGCCAATTCTTCCTGGGTAGCCGCGCGTTTGAACTGGTACCCCGGGGAACGCTGGATGAAGACCACCTTTGGGCGCAATTGTTTCAGATGACGCTCCAGTGCCACCAGGTCCAGCCCGTGGGGCAACACTACATCAGCGCACTGGAATCTCACGCCCCGTTCCACCAGAGACCCGGGGTGTTGCTGCGGCCATCCGATGACCGTCAGCAGGGTGTCGTAGGGAGGGCCGGTGATGGACAGTAGAACGTCGCCCGGGCGCAGGTGAGCCTTCAGTGAGGCGACAATTGCTTGGGTACCGGTGGCCAGCTGAGGCCTGACCAGGGCTTTCTCTGCTCCCATTAACTTGGCAAAAACCCTTTCTACTGCCTCGCGCCCTCGGTCGCCGTAGCCGTATCCGCTGGAACTGACGAAGTCTGTCTCGTCCAGCGGCTGCTCCTGGAGAATCCCCAGCAGGCGGTGGATCCACCGGCGAGCTGTTCCACGCGCTCGTTCGAACTCCGCACGGGCCTCTGCTCGCGCTTTCGACGCCGCTGCCTCCAGGACTTTGTCCAGACCATCCCGGGACGGGGGCCCTAACAACCCGTGATCATCCTCTCAACTGGGCCTCCACCCTGTCTGCCCAAACCCGGTCCAGCTCTGCCCGGATGAGCACCCCGTCCGCATCGAACTCCTGGGCCAGCACACGCCCTTTCCGGTGGATCAAAGACGCTATCTCAGGGCGGCTGTACGGGATGTGAACCTCCAGCTGTCTCCTCCTCGAACTCAGGGAGCTCACCATCTGTTCCAGCAGCTGATCCAGCCAACGCCGCCTGAGGGCGGAGATGGCAATGGCCGGTTCGAACCTGGCCAACAACTGCTGAGGTACCTGGTAATTCAGCAGGTCGATCTTGTTGAACACGGTGATCACGGGAACGTTCTCCGCGCCCAGCTGGGCCAACAGCTGTTGCACAGTGCTCATCTGCCGGGCGCGCTCCGGGCTGGCGGTGTCAACTACGTGTATTAAGAGATCTGACTCCGCCACGTGCTCCAGTGTGGCCCGGAAGGCTACCATCAGCTGCTCGGGGAGCTCACTGATAAACCCCACCGTGTCGGTGATGAGTACTTCGGTGTTGTCGGGAAGTACCAGCCGGCGGGTGGTAGGATCCAGCGTGGTGAATAACTTGTCCTCCACTTTCACCGATGCCGCGGTGAGAGCATTGAGCAATGTGGACTTCCCGGCGTTGGTGTACCCCACCAAAGACACCAGGGGTAGCCGGGCCGTGCGGCGCGCCCGTCGCTGGATGTGCCGTACGGTACGCACGCGCTCGATTTGTTTCTCCAAGTGTCTGATACGAGCGCGGATTCTGCGCCGATCCATCTCCAGTTTGGTTTCTCCCGGTCCCCGTGTCCCAATTCCCCCTCCGAGTCGGGACAGCTCCACACCAGGACCCGTCAACCTGGGCAGTAGGTACACCAGCTGCGCCAGTTCCACCTGCAGCTTCCCCTCGCGGGACTGGGCGTGTCTGGCGAAGACATCGAGGATCAGCTGCGAGCGGTCCAGGATCTTCACCGGTATCACCCTGCTGAGATTGCGCACCTGCACGGGGGACGGTTCCTGCTGGAAGATGACCAAATCTGCCTGCAGTTTTCGACAGAGCTCGGCCACTTCCATGGCCTTGCCCCGGCCGATGAAATACGCGGGATCGGGTGCCTCGCGCTGCTGAACCACCTGCGCCACCACGTGAGCCCCCGCCGTTCGTGCCAGATGTCGCAGCTCTTCCAGCTCGGCTTCAGGGCACCGAGACCCGCGCGAGGGGAGAATCAGCGAGACCAGTATGGCGCGCTCGCGGTGACCGTACCGTTCGAGTTGGGAGTGCAAAGGATCCATCCTTTCTCCGATATGACCATTCTCCAGCGATATTATATCACAAGGCACCTCAGACCTCCGCTCGCAACAGCCGCTGGAGCATCAGCTGCGCCAGCTCCGCAATTCCCTCGCTGGTGAGGGCGGACACCGCGCGAACCGGCGTGCGGTTCACTCTCCGCGCCCAGCGGACGAGCTCAGCAGCTCCCGGCAGGTCACACTTGTTCACAACCACCAACGTGGGACGGCGCCCAGACGCATACCGTATCAGCTCTTGATCCAGGTTGAGGCCTTGGTCACCAGGATGAAGGGTGGGTGCCAGTACGTACAGTACGGCGGTGGCCTCCAGCAGAGCGCGGAAGGTGACTGCCGCTGCCCTGAAACATTCTCGACGCCTGCCAGGAGGTTCTTGCAGCCCCGGCGTGTCCACGATATGACCGACCACCGGGTCGGTGCGGCTCTTGTGGACCTGGAATCGGTACTCTTCCACCACCGGGGGTCTTTCTCGGGCCCCACCCACCTTGAGGTAGCGAATCTGGCGCAGTTCCTCCACGTTCACCAGCACCCGAACACCCCGCATACGGGACAGCGCTTTGAGCAGGGCGACGACCAGCAACGTCTTCCCCGTCTCACTCCGCCCTACCACCGCTATGCGGTGAATCCGTCCTCCAACCATGGCACAGGTCCTCCACGTGGATGGTCATCAACTGCTCAGCGGTGAGGTGCTCCAGATCAACCAATCGCACCGCCTGTCTCCTGATTGCCCGTTCGATGATATTGCGAACCAGACGGGCATTGCCGGTGCTGACGGCAGGACCGGCAGAGCGCAGCATTTGGGCTAGCATCTGCTTGGCCTCCAAGGTTAGCCGGTACTGGCGCTTACGAAGCATCAGATCGGCGATTGCCAGAAGTTCCGCCAGCGTGTAGTCGGGGAAGTGTATGTGAATGGGAAAGCGGGAGCGCAGCCCGGGATTGCTGCGCAGAAAGTATTCCATCTCGCCCCGGTAGCCAGCGAGGATCACCACCAGGTCGTCCTTGTGATCCTCCATGGCCTTGACCAAGGTGTCTATGGCCTCTTTGCCGAAGTCCCGTTCCCCACCCCGAGCCAAGGAATAGGCCTCGTCGACGAACAGAATACCCCCCAGCGCCCGGCGGACTTGTTCTCGGGTCTTTTGTGCGGTGTGACCGATATACTCCCCGACCAGGTCCGCCCTCTCCACCTCCACCAGGTGGCCCTTGGCCAGCACTCCCAGATCTCGATAAAGCCTCCCGAGGATGCGGGCGACCGTAGTCTTGCCGGTCCCAGGGTTGCCGCTGAACACAGCATGAAGCGTCAGCGGTTCGGTCGCTAGTCCGCGCTCGGCGCGTCGCCTTTGCACGATGACGAATGCCCGCAGCTCCTGCACCAGCTCTTTGACCTCTCGCAGCCCCACCAGGCTATTCAGTTCCGCCACCGCGTCGCACTCGCCGTCGCCAGAAGGCACCAACCGCGAGGAGTTTGTCGCGTCGACCTGATTCAGCAGCCGAGCTGCCTGGAGCGGGCTGAGTCTCCCTGCCTCCAGGTCCAGAAGGATATGCTCCAGGTTCATGGGATCCCTGAGGAGATCAACCATTGCTGCTCGGGCCTCCCGGCGGTATCCAGTATACGCTCGAGGATCGCTGGAGGTAGGAGGTCGGGCGTGTAAGCAGGAGACGAATTTCCATCCTGCTAACTAAAGCCGGAGGGAGTGCTAAGGTGATCAAGAACCTGATTCTGACCGGCCGACCGGGCATAGGCAAAACCACCGTGGTCCGCAAGGTAGCCGAGCGCCTCGGAGACCGGGCGGTCGGGTTCTATACTGTGGAAGTCCGGAAAGCAGGCCGCCGGGAGGGCTTCGATGTGGTGACGCTGGACGGCCGCCGCGGGATCCTGGCACGCAGGCGTTTGGACTCCCCTCACCGCGTGGGGAGGTACCGGGTGGACCTGGCCGCTCTGGAAGCGCTGCTGGACGAGCTGATCCCCCCTGCTCCGGAACCGGGACAGGTCCTCATCATCGACGAGATCGGAAAGATGGAATTGCTTTCCGAGCGCTTTGTGGCCACCCTCATGCGGGCCTTGGAAAGTCCCGCCCCCGTGATTGCCACCATGATGAGAGGTCAACATCCGGTGGTGCGGCGGGTTCTGCAGCGTCCCGACGTCCGCGTTGTGGAAGTAACCATGTCAAACCGGGACCAACTTCCGGAGCAAATCCTCAGCTGGCTAATTAGATGATCCCCCGATACGAGGTCCCAGTTTCTGGAGGAGCTTCCTGAACATGGCAGGAAACCCCTTCCAAAACATCGAAATTATCTCAACATCCAGTATTCCGCATAAGGGGGTCAAGGAATGGGTGCGCTTCAGTACCGGTGGGCCGCTTCCAGCGTGTGGTTTCTGCTTGTGCTGATGGTGGCTGCTTCCTGTGCACCGCGGCCCCAAGCAGAGCCTCCCGCTGCTGAACCCGAGCCGGAGGAGCCGCGGTACGGAGGAGTTCTGACCAGGGCCTGCATCTACGGCGATCCCGAAACGCTGGATCCCATCTACGCCACCCGGGTCGCCGCGGTGATGCACATCATGCAGATATTCGACGGACTGGTGGTGTTCAACGCCGAAAAGGGGGTTATCGAGCCGGAGCTGGCCGAGCGCTGGGAAGTCAGTGCGGATGGGCTGGTGTACACCTTCTACCTCCGCCAGGGTGTCAAGTTCCACAACGGGCGCGAGGTGACGGCTGAGGACGTCAAATACAGCCTCGAGCGGGTGATGGATCCGGACAATGCCTCTCCCCACATCTACTCGTTCAAGAGCATCAAGGGAGCGGAGGCTTTCATAGCGGGAGAGGCAGAGGAAGTGGCCGGGATACAGGTGGTGGACGACTACACGCTGCGCATCCAGTTAGCTGAGGTGGACGTTACCTTCCTGTGGGAGCTGGCGGACGTGGCGGGTTGCATCGTTCCCAAGGAGGAGGTGGAGCGCCTCGGAGATCGGTTCGCCGAGCAACCGGTGGGTTGCGGGCCGTTCAAGTTTGAAAGGTGGGTCCGCGACTCCGAGGTGGTCTACGTTGCCTTCGAGGACTACTACCACGGCCGACCGTATCTGGACCAGATCGTCGCCCGGATCATCAAAGAGCCGGCCACGCGGGAGCTGGAATTTGAGGCAGGCCGCCTGGATATGTTCGTACTCACCGACCCCCAGTACGTGAAGTTCAAGGAACATCCCGAATACCGCGACTACCTGATTGAGGTACCCGAATTGTTCACGCGCCACATAGGTTTCAACTGCCAGCGGGAGCCCTTCACTGACATCCGAGTGCGGCAGGCCATCAACTACGCCATCGACCGCGAGGCCATCATCGAGACAGTGCTCCATGGCAAGGCGTATCCGGCTCTGGGCTGGTATCCCCCTACGAATGCAGCCTACAACCCTGAGATCGAAAAGTACGCCTATCCCTACGATCCTGACAAAGCGGCCGAGCTGCTCGCCGAAGCGGGCCATCCGCAAGGCTTCACCGCCTCCATCCTCACCACATCGCATCCCGCCTGGGGTCTGCCGGCAGTGGAGGCGGTCATGGGTTACCTGGCCGAAGTGGGTATCACTCTCAAGCCCGAGCTCGTGGAGGGCGGAGTATTACGAGACCAGGCGAACGAAGGCAACTACGACATGTACATCTGGTCCTACGGCGTCAGCCACCCCCTCTTGGGGCTGATGAGCTTTCACTCCATGAACTGGGGTCCTCCCGGCAACCGGGTGTTCTACAAGAACGACCAGGTGGACGCCCTGCTGGACCAGGCCCGGCGCGCAGTGGACTGGGACGAGATGATAAGACTTTGCCGGGAGGCGGAAGTCATCATAGTCCAGGAGGCGCCGGTGTGGTTTTACAACTACAACAAGGCGGTCATGGCATACCAGCCGTGGGTGCGCGGTCTCAAGCCCATCCCCACCGACATGGATTACCAGCCACTGCACCGGGTGTGGATTTCCAAGTAACCCTCCTGTCACCCACGGGGCCCGTCGCATCTTGAAGATGAGGCGGGCCCCCAGTTCGCCGCAAGGGGGGCGGCCAGATGCTACAGTTCATCCTGCGAAGGCTGCTGGGGGCGATACCGGTTCTATTGTGTATCACGCTTGTGGTTTTCCTCCTCATGTTTGTGATCCCGGGTGATCCCATAACCGCTTTGATCGATCCCCGCGCAGCCGAACTGAATCCGGATGCGGTGAAACTGTTGCGCGCAAAGTGGGGGCTGGACCATCCGGTGCACATCAGATACTGGAAGTTCCTTTGCAACGCAGTAAGGGGCGACCTGGGAAAGTCCTACCGCACCAATCAGCAGGTGCTGGAGGCCGTTCTGCAGCGGGTGCCGGCCACCCTGCAGCTGGCCGCCGCCTCGGTGGCCTGGGCAACCCTGGTGGGGGTCAGCGCGGGCATAATCTCGGCCGTGAAACAGTACTCGGTGATCGATTTCCTCTTCATGTTGCTGGCCCTGATCGGTGTGTCAATGCCCGTGTTCTGGCTGGGTTTGATGCTCATGTATCTGGTCGGCGTACGCTGGCCGCTGTTGCCCCCGTCTGGTTACGGCACCTGGCAGCATCTGGTGTTGCCGAGCATTACTCTGGGGTCGGCCATGACCGCCTTGTTGGCTCGGATCACCCGGTCGGCCATGCTGAACGTCATCAGGCTGGAATACATCACCACCGCTCGTTCGAAGGGGCTGGCGGAACGGACGGTGGTCTACAAGCACGCGCTGCGCAACGCGCTCATTCCGGTGGTCACGGTGATCGGGCTGCAAATGGCCGGGCTGATGGGCGGGGCGGTGATCACGGAGAGCGTGTTCGGTTGGCCGGGCGTCGGTCGCCTGACGGTGGATGCCATAGCGTGGAGGGACATGCCCTTGGTGCAGGGATGTGTCCTGTTTCTGGCCTGTGCCTTCGTTGTGGTCAGCTTGATGGTGGACGTGGTGTACGCGTTGATCGACCCACGGGTGCGTTACGACTGAGGAGGAATGAACGGTGAGTGCAGCGTCCCGGGCGCACAGCGCACAAGAGCCCCCGCGGCGGGCCTCGGAGTCGCTCTGGCATCGGTTTCGTCGTAATCCCTCCGCCATGGCAGGACTAGTCATCACATCCGCATTCGTGATGGTGGCAGTCGCCGCCCCATGGCTTACCCCTTACCACCCCCTGAAGAACGACCTGTCCTCCGCCCTGCTTCCTCCCTCCCCCACTCACCCCCTGGGCACTGACCAGCTGGGTCGGGACGTCCTGGCCCGGGTGCTGTACGGGAGTCGGATATCCCTGACGGTGGGCCTAGTGGTGCAATCGATATCCTTGACGGTTGGAACTGCCCTGGGGCTTGTGGCTGGTTTCTTCGGGGGACGTGTGGACGGCGTGATAGTCGGTCTCACCAATGCCATGCTGGCCTTCCCCTCGCTGCTGTTCGCCATCGCCATAATGTCGGTCCTGGGCCCGGGGCTGTATAACGTGTTCATCGCCTTGGGGGTGCTGGCATGGCCCACCGTCTGCCGGCTGGTACGGGGAGAAATCCTCTCCCTGAAGCAACGCGAATTCGTCGAGGCAGCCCGGGCAGTGGGAGCGGGGACCCTACGAATCATGCTGCGCCACCTGTTGCCGAACTGCATGGGGCCGGTCATAGTGGTGGGGACGCTGGGCGTGGCCACCGCCATACTGTCGGAAGCGAGTTTGAGCTTCCTCGGTCTGGGCGCACAACCCCCCACGCCCAGCTGGGGATCGATGATTGGCCGTGGCCGCGATTACATCTTTTCCGCGCCCTGGATGGTCGTGGCCCCCGGGGCAGCCATTTGCCTGACCATCTTGGGACTGAACATGCTGGGTGATGGCCTGCGGGACGTGTTCGATCCCCGTTTGCGCACGTGATGTGCCCGAGGCTGCCGCTGCCGACCAATGCCAGAAACACCGGGCAAAGGGCGGGGAGGTCCGCAGCTCGGGCCTGTCACTCATGTGCACGCGCATGATGTACATCGACTGCGTGTTGTTACGGATTTCTCAACGCCTCCGCCGGTGGCAGCCCCGAAGCTAGATACGCCGGGTAGACGCCGAAGGTGCACCCCACTACCAGTGCCGCCAGGACGGCGGCATACGATGCCCGGGCAGTGAGTGCGGACTCTAGCCCATAGCGCGTGACAATCTCCGCACTGGCGTAACCCAGGCCGAGGCCCAAGGCTGTCCCCAGCAAGCTCAGCAGCAGCGCCTCGGCGAGGAACTGGTGCATGAGATCAGCGCGCGTAGCACCCAGGGCCTTCCGCAGGCCTATCTCTCTTTTCCGCTCGCTCACTGACACCAGCATGATGTTCATTATCCCCAGTCCGCCCACCAGCAGCGACACGCTGGCTATGCCGCCGAGCATGAGGATCATGACACGATTTGCTTCGTCTGCCTGCCTGACCAGCTCGTTGAGGCTCGTCGCGGTGAGGATAGGACCGGAGCTCCCGGGGAGCCTCAGCTTCAGATCCATCTCCCCTTCCACCACGACCAGCCTCTGGCGGCTGCCCGCCCCCACCGGCGCGGTTGGGGGAGTTTGCAACTGCGGATGCAACTGGTCACCTATGTTGAACTTGCGTCGGAAGATCCTGCCGATCTGCACCAGCGCCGGCTCTACCGACGCGCGGTCGGCGGCCTTTGCCCATATGGCGTCTACCTTGTAGCTCCTGGTCAATCTTTGCGCGGCGGTCACCGGGATCACCACCGTCTGGTCAATGCCGCCAGCCATGCCCGGACCTCGAGGCTCCAGCACACCGATCACCCGGAATCGTTGGTCGGCTATGAACAGCGATTGGCCCAGCGGGTCGCGCCCACCAAAAAGCCCGCAGGCCAGCTGGTAGCCCAGTACGCATACCCTCAGTCGCTCCCGAACGTGCAAGCGACTGAAGAACCGTCCCGCTGTCACCGGGTGACTGCGGATATATGGGAAGTTCTCGTCCACACCCAGTACCGGGACGTCTTCGCGGATGGTTCGCCGCCACTTCAACCGTGCGGTAGTCTGAATCACCGGCATGGCGGCAGAAATGGTGGGGACCCTGCTTTCCAGGTCGCGGGCATCTTCGATGCCCAACCGGGCCACCCAGTGGTGACTCTCCACCTGGATGATGTTGGTACCCAGGTTCTCAAACTGCCTTATCACCGCCAGTCGGGCCCCCTCGCCTATCGACACCAGGGTGACGATGGAAGCCACGCCGATGGCCACGCCCATGATGGTGATCAGGGAACGCAACCTATTCCCCCTCAGTCCCCAGAAGGCCGACTCCAGCCCTCCCCACATGCGCATCAGGAACCGCATACGAGGGTCACCACCTGCATCACGGGGTACGAATGCGAATACGAATGGGTTGTTCCTGCTCCTGCGGTTGTTTCTTTTGGTCTCCTCGCGGTGAGAACAGGGTATCCTGGGGTGAGATGTCTTTGCTCTCCAGCCGGTCCCAGGGGCTGCCGGTGATGACCACCTGCCCCTCTTGCAAACCGGAGATCACCTCCGCTACCCGGTCGTTCATCAATCCCAACTGCACCTCTACCACTCGTAGCTTTCCGTTGTCCAGTACCTCCACCGCCGCCCTGCCGTCCTGATCAAACAGCGCTTCCACCGGGACCAGCAGCACATCCTCTTTGCGGTCGACGTAGATCTGCACTAGGGCTGTCATGCCGGGCTTGAGATCGGCGGTGTCTTCCACCTCCAGGAATACTCCGTACTGGGCTATGCCATCCTGTGCCTGGCCCATAAAGTCCACCCGCAGTACCTTGGCTTTCCATGAGCGGCCGGGAAAGGCTTCAACGCGGACCGCGGCTTCCTGTCCCTCCCGGAGGTGGACTACGTCCCATTCATCCACCCTGATGTGAAGGTTCATCCTGCTGTTGTCAAAAATGCTGGCGATGGGCTCATTCTCGCCGATCTTCATCCCGGGCCACGCCCGCACCCAGGCCACCGTTCCGCTTATGGGGGATCGAACAACCAGGTTCTCGCGGAGGTCGCGCTTTTGAGCCAGCGCGAGCTCCATCTCCTCTATGTCCAGTTGCTTTTGCAGGATGTACCTGCGGGTGTCTTCGCCTCCCAGGACCAACAGCACCTGGCCGGCCTCTACCTGATCCATGTTAGCAGCCCGGAGCTCGGTGACCGTGCCCGCCGCAGGGCTCCTGAGCACCGTTTCTTTCCAGAAGCGAGTGATCCGCTGCGGACGGGGTACGTGGACGTCTCCCCTGTCAGTCTTCAGGGTGAGGAGATATTCCTTGCCGGGGCGCATGAGGCCCGGATTGTCCACCTCGATGGTCACCTGGTGAACGAAAATGTCTCCCTTCGGCTCCGGGGTGGGGTCGATAGCGGTCACCACCCCCTGGACGTACCCTTCGTACACAAAATCAGGTCGGCGTAGCCACACCGGATCCCCTACTTTCAAGTGCGCGATCTCTCCCGCGTACAGTTCAGCCACCATGATTACCTTGGAGTCGTCGACGATGCGTGCTACCAGCTGTCCTTCGGCGAGCTTGTCGCCCCGGGCAACGCCAAACTCAGTGAGCCTCCCGGCTATGGGAGCCCGGATCTCTATGCCTCGGTTGGGGTTGACCTCGGTGACCTGTTCGGGGGGTACACCCAGAAGATCGGCCAGCTCCAATCTGGCCCTCTTCACGTCCAGCTCCAGCTGGGCCAGCTCGTAGGTCAACTCTTCATTCCTGAGCACCGCCACTACTTGTCCCGCCTCCACCCGGTCGCCTCGTTGTATGTACACCGACTCCACGAATCCTTCGGCTGCTGCCCGCAAGTCGCTGAGGTAGATGGGTTGAAGGTGGCCCACCCCCTCCACCACCACCTCAATGTCTCCGCGCACCACGGTGGCCGTGGCATAGACTGGCTGGGCATCCGCTTCTTGCGCGGGTACCAGCTGACGAAGCGCGAACCGGGCCCCTACCACCACCAGACAGAGTACCAACCCGAATCCGAGAAGCCTCCTGACCATGACGTGGCGCCCTACCTCCCTTCTCTAACTGCTTCATCAGAGCAAATCATCCCGTCCCGCATGCTGATCACCCGCGATCCGTAGGAAGCCACCTCTTGGTTGTGGGTAACCTGTATGATGGTGACCCCGTGCGTCTGGTTCAGCTGTTTGAACAGTTCCATTATGCCACGTCCGGTAGTGCTATCCAGATTTCCGGTGGGTTCATCCGCCAGAATGAGCGATGGTTGCCCCACCAGCGCCCGGGCTATGGCCACCCGCTGCTGTTCGCCACCGGAAAGCTCCGCCGGCCGGTGGTGCAGTCTGTCTCCAAGCCCTACTTCCTCCAGCACCCGCGCGGCCATCCTTCTCCTGCGTCGGGGTAGGATCCCGCGATACATAAGGGGGAGTTCCACGTTACCCAAGGCGGTGAGATAGGGTAACAAGTTGAAGGTCTGAAAGACGAAGCCAATCCTCTCGTTGCGCAGGGCAGCGAGGGCGCGGTCACGCATCTGCTGCACCGGCTGACCGCAGAACCGGTAGGCCCCGCGGCTGGGCAGATCCAGGCACCCCACGATATTCAACAGCGTGGTCTTTCCAGAACCCGAGGGTCCCATTATCGATACGAACTCTCCTTCCTCCACCTGCAAGCTGATATCGCGTAGGGCGGTCACCGTGACTTTGCCCACCGAATAAACCTTCCAGATGCCGTCTAGGACCACGATGGCCACGCCTGCACCTCCCTCCCACCGGGCCGCCTTAGTTCTGACGTTCGCGGATGCCAAAATGTTCCCTGGAGGGCGCCGCCTCCCGCCCCGGACTCGTTCCAACTAGCTATCGCGGGATTACCTCTGGCCGGCGCATGCCGCCTGATGCTGATGCTCCCGCCAGAGAAAGGGTCAAACCCCGGCCCTCAAACTAATGCTTACCATTCGAGGCGGGATTCCCCACCCCTCCCGGCCGCCATGCCGCGGGTGGCTATGGACAGTCTGAAGGCGGGCGCGGGGTGACGGCGGATAGCTGGCGGTGCGGGCCGCGGCAGGATGACCTCCGCCGTTTACAGCATCGGGGCTCCCGCCATAGGCAAAGGAGCGGGCGGGGTACTGAGCAGGATCGCCCAGAACCCGGTTTTCACCGCCGGCGCCCGGGACCGGTGACCCGTCCCCACCAGCGGCGTGGTCCCCCGCAGTCTTGGCGCGGACTTCCGGTGTGAGATTCAGCCCGGCTGTTGCGCAGCTTCCGATAGGCGGACAGGACCGGAAACCACAGGGTCAGCACGGGCAGGTGCAAGGACTCTCGGTGGCTGGGTGGTGGCGATTGTCGGACAACATTCCCTGCTCTGAGACGGTTTCCCCGGGTGCGAGGGAGACCACAGTCATCGGCCCAGTGGCCGACAGGCCCCGCTGATCCGGTGGCAGGTGGCTTCATCCTGTAGATGATGGGATTGTCGAGGGCAAGGATAGGAATTGCCCTGCCAGAGGCTAATAGTACAGGGGGAGGTAAAGAGGTAGTGAGCGAACGCGGAGAACCACTGGCCGAGAACGAGCTGGTCATAATTCGCGACCCGGAGGGGAGAAAGTACCTGCGCCGTCTGCGGCCGGGCGGACAGCTGGTGCTGAAAGACGGAAAGGTGGAGTTCGATCGGCTGGTGGGTCTGCCCCCCGGGGCCGAGATCCTCACTTCAACTGGTCAGACCTTGCTGGTGCATCGCCCTTCCGCTCGAGATTACATCATGAAGATGAAGCGTAAGAGCAACATCATATATCCCAAGGAGCTGGGCATCATCCTGGTCTGGGCAGACATTTTTGCCGGCGCTCGGGTGATGACGGCCGGGGTGGGCTCGGGTGCACTGGTGGTTGGTCTTCTGCGAATCATGGGCGAGTCGGGATGGTTGTTCGGCTATGATGTACGGGATGACATGCTCCAGTTCGCCAGGGACAACATTCGTGAGTTCTACGGAAGGCTCCCCACCAATGTGGTCCTGAGACAAGTTGACGTCTACGAAAGCGTGCCCGACCTCCAGCTGGATCGCGTGATCCTGGACCTCCCCGAACCATGGCTCGCCCTGGACGCGCTGGTGGAGCCCTTGGTGCCCGGGGGTTTACTCCTCTGCTACTTGCCCACCATTACCCAGGTGGAACGTCTCCAGCGAGAGCTCGAGGCACACCATGCTTACTGGTACCTGGAAACCCTGGAAATCCTCCTCAGACGCTGGCGGGTGTGTTCCCCCAGCGTCCGACCTGAACACCAAATGGTGGGTCATACCGGTTTCCTGGTCCTCGCCCAGCGAGCTCAGCGATCTTGCCCCAAAGAGGGATGAATCGGCTGGAACCAACCATTACCTCATGAGGATCCAACCGTGAAGGGCACGGGAATCAGGCCGGGTGGCGCCAGCGTATCCGGCAAAGATTCCATGCACCATGCAGGATGCTCTGAGACCGGGCTGGAGACCGTCACCGTGACTTGGCGGGCACGGGTCAGCGGACACTGGGAAAGACCTGGCGCGGCGAGGATCAAACCCAACGGGGAGACATGGACAGCCACTTATTACCTAGCAAATCCTGACACGGCGGTAGCGCTGGCCTAACGCCGCGGTTGCTGGTCACTCTCCCCTCCGGCGGATTGTTGCGTCTCCCGGCTGTTCCTGGGGGCCAGGTTCACAGGGCGTGAAGGAACGATGGTGGAGATCGCGTGCTTGTAGACCATCATCTGCCTTCCGTCGGAGTCAAACGCCACTGTGAAGTTGTCGAAGGCGCGGACTTGCCCGCGCAACTGAAAGCCGTTGACCAGATAAATGGTGACCGGGATGCTATCCTTTCGAAGCTGGTTGAGGAAGGTATCCTGGATGTTCGCCTGAGATTTTGCCATGACCGGCTCCAACCTCCAGTATCAGTCCGCCTGTGAGCATGGACGGTATTCTACGCGCTCTGGCCATTTCCCTGCCATCATCTTAACAATTTCTTCCACCACCCCTTCCACGCCCATATGATGACCCATCTGGATCCACCTTATGCGGCGGTCCCGTCGGAACCAGGTCAGCTGTCGCTTGGCCAGCCGCCGCACATTGCGCTTGAACAGCCGCACCGCCTCCTCAAGCGGTATCTCACCCCGCAGGTGGGCAATCATCTCCCGGTATCCGAGAGACTGCAGGGCATAGCACCGCGGGTCGTAGCCTGCGTCCAGGAGACGTCGCACTTCATCCAGGAATCCCCTCTCCATCATGCGGTCTACCCGGTGGTTGATGCGCGCGTACAACTCTTCCCGGGGCCGATTTAGGCCCACCATCAGCACGTCGTACCCGGGTCCTGGGCGCCGTTGTCGGTGCCAATAGGAAGGGGGATGACCCGTCCGGTGATACACTTCCAGCGCCCGCACCACCCGGCGCAGATCGTTGGGATGGATTCTGGCCGCCGCCGGGGGATCAATCTCCGCCAGTTGCTGGTGCAGCCAGGCAGCTCCCCGGCGGCGTGCGAGCTGACGCAAGGTGTGGCGCAACTGCTGGTCAGCGGGCATGGGTTCAAACCAATACCGGTCGACCACCGCCTTCACGTAAAGGCCGGTACCGCCTACCAACATGGGCAGATTCCCGCGCGCATGGATCTGTCGAATGGCCTCATCAGCCAGTCGCTGGAACTCCGCCACGTTGAACACGTAATCCGGATTCACCACGTCGATCAAGTGGTGGGGAACTCCCCGCCTTTCCTCGAGCGTGGGCTTGGCGGTGCCCACGTCCATGCCCCGGTACACTTGTGCGGAGTCGGCCGAGACCACCTCACCGCCGACGCGAAGCGCCACCCGTATGGCCACTTCCGTTTTGCCTACGGCGGTGGGGCCCACTATAACCACTAGGGGAATGCCGTGTTGGTCTTCCTCCATTGCCTTGTCAGCTCCTGTGGAAGTAGCGGTCGATGCGCTGCTGGGGGAGTTTAAGGACCGTAGGCCGACCGTGCGGACAGGTCCAGGGGCGGGGGGTGGCCGCCAGACTGGAGATCAACCGGCGCATCTCCTCCATGCTGAGGGGCTGGCTCGATTTCACCGCGGCGACGCAGGCCGCCAGAGCCCGCTGCACTAACTCCCACTCTCCCGCCCCAGTTCTCGCAGGTCCGGCCTCTCTCAGGCGGCTCAACAGCTGCAGGAAGGCATCCCGGGGCTCCGCGTTCCCCAAGGCAGAAGGGACAGACCGCAGGGCGAGAGCCGTGGGGCCGAACTGCTCAGCTCTGAATCCCGCCCGTTCCAGCGCTACCCTGTGAGACTCCCAGAGCGCCAGCTGCTCAGGGCCTGGTTCCACCACCACCGGCATCAGAAGCTCTTGGACGGCTGGATCTCCTTGCAACTGTTCGAAATGGATTCGTTCGTGAGCTGCGTGTTGATCAACCAGATACAGCCCGTCCGGCCCCTCACACACGATGTATCGCCTGGCCAGCTGCCCCAGAGGTCGAAGGCGCGACAGAACATCGGATTCTCCGGCAATATCCCACAGCGGTTCCAGGTCGGCAATGTGGGCACCCTCACCCTTGGCAGAGACGCTTGGTGCCGGCAGGTAAGGGACGGGTTTTTCGGCCACGCCGGGCGTCTCCACCGCCGACTTGGGAATCTCCCAGCCGGTGCGCGCGCCGGTGAGTGCGCGTTCTACTGCCCGACGCACCAGCTCCCGGACCCGCGCTTCGGCGGTGAACCGCACCCGTTGTTTCGCCGGGTGAACGTTCACGTCCACCAGCTCGGGTGTGCACTCCACGAACAGCACCGCCCACGGGTACTTGCCACGAGGCAAGGAGGTGGCGTAAGCCTGTTCCAGCCCAGTTCGCAGGGTACGGGACCGGACCGGTCTGTTGTTGACGAAGAAGTACTGGTGGCTGCGGTCGCTCCGCGCCAGGGCCATGCGGCCGATCAAGCCCCTCACGCGAAATGGTTCATCACATTCCTCCACGGGCAACAGCTGTTCTGCGGTGTCCCGGCCGTATAGCGAGATGACCGCATCCAGCAGTTCCCCATTGCCCGGAGTTTCCAACAGCCGACGTCCCTCGTGCGACAGGCGGAAAGCTACCTGCGGGTTGGCGAGCGCCAAAGCAGTGACCACCGCAGTGATGCGAGCCACCTCCGCCTTATCGCCGGACAGGTGCTTGGCACGCACGGGGACGTTGAAGAAGAGGTCGGTGACCGTCACCGTGGTCCCCGGCGCGCAGCCAACCGGTTCCACGGCCTGCCGTCGGCCGCCGCGCACCAGCACCCGGGTCCCGTGCGGAGCCCTCGGTGTCCTGGTCACCAGCTCCAGGGTGGACACCGCCGCGATGCTGGGCAGGGCTTCTCCCCTGAAGCCAAGCGTCCGCACCCTTCGCAGGTCCTCGAGGGAGGCGATCTTACTGGTGGCATGACGCTCTAAGGCCCAGGGCGCGTCTTCCTCGCTCATCCCCCAGCCGTTGTCACTGACCCTGATGGTCCAACTGCCGCGGTGGGCCACCTCCACCACAATGCGCGACGCCTCCGCGTCCAGGGCGTTCTCCACCAGCTCCTTGACCACCGACGCCGGGTGCTCCACCACCTCTCCCGCCGCGATGTGCCGCACCACATCTTCGTTCAGGACCTTAATGCGCCGCACTTCACGACTCCTTTCGGCTACGCTCGACCAGCTCGTGCAGTTTGCTGAGCGCCTCCAAGGGGGTCATCCTGAGCACGTCCAGCTTCCTCAGCTCTTCCACCAGAGGATGTACATGGTCGGGAAACAATCTCAGCTGTACCATCGGTGCTGCCTGGTATCGTCGGGCAGACGGCCGGGCCTCCTCCTCTAGCTTTTGCAGCAGCTGCAGAGCTCGTTGCAGGACTTCTTCCGGCAGCCCTGCCAGCTTGGCAACCTGGATCCCGTAGCTGGCATCCGCCCCACCCCGCACCACCCGGTACAGGAAGGTGATATCGCCCTTTTGCTCCTTGACCGCCACCGAGTAGTTCTTGACCCCCTTCAACTGCTCCTCCAGGCTGGTGAGTTCGCGATAATGGGTGGCGAACATCACCTTGACTCCCGGCATCCTGTCGTGCAGGTGCTGCACCACCGCCCAGGCGATGCTCATACCGTCGTAAGTGCTGGTGCCTCTGCCGATCTCGTCCAGCAGTACCAGACTGCGAGGACAGGCATTGTGCAGGATGTTGGCCACTTCGCTCATCTCCATCATGAAGGTGGACTGCCCACCCACCAGGTCATCCCGGGCCCCGACCCGCGTGAATATGCGCTCCACCACCCCGATGCGTGCGCGAGATGCGGGCACCCACGAGCCCAATTGAGCCATGAGCACAATCAGCGCCACCTGACGCATATAGGTGGACTTGCCTCCCATGTTGGGGCCGGTGATGAGCAGGATGCGATGGTCCTCCTCATCCAGGTAGCAATCGTTGGGAACGAAGCTCCCGGAGGGTAGCAGCCTTTCCAGTACCGGGTGCCGACCATCTCGAATATCTATCACCGGTCCGTCGTCGACTTCCGGTCGGCAGTATCCGTGGGAGGCAGCCAGTTCGGCAAAGCCGGCCAGCACATCCAGCTCCGCCAGGGCGCGGGCGGTTTCCTGCAGCTTGTCCAGCTCACTGGCCACCTCTTCTCGCACCTGACAGAAGATCTCATATTCCAACTCTTGCAGTCGCTCCTCCGCCCCCAGTACTTTGGCCTCCCAGTTCTTGAGCTCCTCGGTCACGAACCGTTCGGCATTGGCCAGAGTTTGCTTGCGTTGGTAGTGCGGTGGTACCAGGTGCAGATTGGGCCTGGTCACCTCGATGTAATAGCCCAGAACCCGGTTGTAGCCGACCTTGAGCGACTTGATACCAGTGCGGCTCCTCTCCTCCGCCTCGAAAGCAGCAATCCACTCTTGGCCTCGACCGCGCAGCTCCCTCAGTTCGCTGACTTCCGTGCTAAATGAGCTGCGGATGATCCCGCCCTCGCGCAGGGTAGCAGGGGGGTCGTCCACGATGGCCCGATGGATCAGCTGGCGCACGCTGGGCAAGGCATCCAAACGTTCCGCCAGTTCTCGCAAAAGTGGCGACCGACAGGCAGCAATTGCCTGTGCCACCTGAGGCACGGCATCCAGGGATTCTTTGAGGGCGAGGAGATCGCGGGCATTGGCGCTTCCGTACCCTATCTTCCCCGCGATGCGCTCCAGATCACGCACCCGCTTCAGGGCATCGCGCACCGAAGATCTGACCAAGGTCTGCTGCAGCAACTCCCCCACGCCATCCAGGCGGGCATTGATGGTGGGCACGTCCAGCAGCGGTGAGGATAGCCAGCGGCTCAGCAGCCGCCGCCCCAGGGCGGTGATGGTGGCATCCAATGCCCATAGCAGCGTCCCCTCTTTCTCTCCGTCCACCAGCCGCCGGAATAACTCCAGGTTGATCCGGGAGGTGCGGTCGACGATGAGATAGTCGGAAGGCTGATGTAGCCGCAGCCGACGCAGGTGCCGTAGATCCCGTTTCTGCGTGTCGCGTATGTATTCCAGCAGCGCGCCCGCCGCCGCTGCTGCCGCCGGGAGGTCCTCGATCCCAAAGCCCCTCAGGGTGGTTACCCCGAAGTATTCCTTCAACAATCGGGAGGCCCGCTCCGGTTCGAATATCCAATCCTCTCCCCGGGTAAGGCTCACCCGCAGTTCGGTCTCCAGATACGCTGTGAGGTCGCCCCGCCCTTCCAATCGGGGATCCAGTAAGCATTCGGCAGGTTCCAGCCGAGCCAGCTCTTCCTTCAGGCTCTCCAATCGCCCGCGCCCGCCGAGCTGGCTGGTCCAGAAGTCGCCGGTGCTGATATCCGTTGCCGCCAGACCAAAGTGACCTTCGCTCTCGGTCACCGCCACCAGGAAGTTATTCTTTCCCCCTTGAAGGAGCCGGTCGTCAGTCACGGTACCCGGTGTGATGATGCGGACCACTTCCCGACGCACCAGCCCCCGAGCCCGGGAGGGGTCCTCTACCTGCTCGCAGATGGCCAGCCGGTACCCTCTACCCGCAAGCCGGGCGATGTAGCCGTCGGCCGCCTGGCACGGGATGCCCGCCATGGGGACGCGCCGCCCTTTGCCGATCTCCCGAGAAGTTAGGGTTATTTCCAGTTCCCGGGCCGCGATTTCGGCATCTTCATAGAACATCTCATAGAAATCTCCCAGCCGGAACAACACGATCTTGTCCGGGTGGGCCTCCTTGATGCGCTGATATTGCTGCATCAGTGGCGTGAAGCCCCTCATCCACCCACCCCCTCCCAGAGTGTGCCGCGCAGTGCCCACGTTCCGGCCTGGCGAATCAGGACACTGACGGGGTGGCCCACCATCTCCAACTTCCCCGCGAAGACCACCACTTTGTCAGTCCTGGTTCTCCCCTGTAGGAGGTGGGGATCCTTGCGGCTCGGCCCGTCGGGGATGACTTCCACCACCGACCCCACTAGCGCCTGGTTGCGCCTTTCGGTGATTTCCTTTTGTACCGCTATCAGCTCTTGCAGCCGCGCCAGCTTGACCTCTCGGGGTAACTGGTGCTGCATGGCGGCCGCCCTGGTACCGGGACGCGGCGAGTACATGAAGGTGAAGGCGGCCTCGAACTGTACGGTCCTGACCACGTACAGGGTCTCCCTGAAGTCATCCTCCGTTTCTCCCGGAAACCCCACCATGATGTCGGTAGTTATGCTCGCTCCCGGAACTTCCCGTCGGATTATCTCGCAGAGCCGTATGTACTGCTCTTGAGTATACCCGCGGTTCATCAGACGCAGGATGCGGTCGGATCCAGACTGCAGTGGCAGGTGGAAATGCTCGCACACCTTGTGACAGGAGGCAATGGTCTCCACCATCTCCGGAGAGAAGTCCCGCGGGTGAGAGGTGGTGTAGCGGATGCGCAGCAACCCGTCAATCCGATCCAGCCGTCGCAGCAGCCAGCTGAAATCCACGCCAGGCTCCAGGTCTCGCCCGTAAGCGTTCACATTCTGGCCAAGCAGGCACACCTCCCGGTAACCCCGCTTCACCAGGTCCTGGACCTCCTGGATGATTGCCTGGGGATCTCGGCTTTGATGCCTACCGCGAACGTGGGGTACAACGCAGTACGAGCACCAATTGTCGCACCCGCGCGTTATGGTCACCCACGCTTTCCAGGGATGGCGGCGGAGCTGAGGCAGGCCCTCGGTCAGCCGTTCTTCCGGGTCCAGGGCCACCACCGGAACGTCCTCACGGCGGCATCGCTCCAGGAGAGCAGGAAGGTCTCCCAGGTTGCCAGGGCCAACCAGCAGGTCCAGCCCCCGCCATTTCTTCAGTTCTTCCGCGCCCCCCGGACGGCGCGGTAGACACCCACACAGTCCCACGATCATCTCCGGGCGTCGGCGCTTCCATCCCAGCACCTCTCTCAGCTTGGCCAGGACCTTCCGTTCCGCGCTGGCCCGCACGCAGCAGCTGTTCAGCAGCACCACATCTGCGTCCCGGGGATCCTCTGCTTCGCGGTACCCCAGCGCCTCCAGGATGCCAGCGAGGATCTCAGAATCCCGTTCGTTCATCTGGCAGCCCCAGGTTAGCACCGCGTACTTCAACATCGATCCCTCTTCCAGTGGAGTTTCCTCCATGGCAAGCAGGACATGTTGGCCTGTTTAGGGCCCGAACAACCAGGCGAACAGACCCCGGCGCCGGCGCTGTCGCCGAGAGCTGTGAGCGGCCAGCTCATAGCGCAGTTGCCGGATCTCCTGCTGCGTTCGCATCAGCGCCACCAGCAGCTTGTCGCGGTCCTCCATCCTGCGGCGCTCGCTCAGCGCCAGCTCCCGGCGCAGACGATCCAGCTGTTGCAACACCGCTCGTTCCGGACTTTCTTCAGCGGTACCCGCCTCCCCGGCTGCAGCAGGAGCGGACCGCGCTAGGTGTTCGATGATCTCCTCCCGCGTCCTGCCCTCGGTCCTCAGTCTGGCTATGTCCGACACGGCGTTTAGACACGACCAAGTCAGCCGCACCAGATCTGCATCCCGGACCATGAGCGGTTCCAGCTCGCTGGCGTACTCCTCCAGCAGATCCCGAAGCGCGGTCTTGTCCATACCCAGCAGATACGCCGCTTCCTGAAGGGTGAAGGTCTCCGGCATGCATGCCCTCCTTCCCGGCATAGCGTCCTGGTGACCCGGACAGGCTAAGTGATGTGACCGGGGGGACGCCGCTTGCACAGCCGCAGAATCGCGTTGTTGATGATTGTCCTGATTCCCGTGCTGATCGACGCCGCGGTTCGCTTCGGAGCGGAGACGCGAGCTCCTGGTCACCAGGAGCTGACCTCCCCATGCGCACTGCGCGGCCCGGGCGGCGAGCAGCTGCTGACCACCGCCCTGTCTCTGACCCCGGGTGACCTCTATGTGGACTCCCAAGACCGCTGCTGGCAGATCGTCCGCGTCGAGCGCGGCACTGCCCGCGCGCGGCCTGTGGCGCCCCCCTGGAATAGCGACCCGGGCCCGGCCGTTCCCTGCATACCTCTGGGAGCGCTCCCCCGCACGATCTTAATATATCACACTCACGGGGACGAATCCTACGTTCCCAGCGAGGGGACCAGCAGTATTCCGACCGGTGGTGGGATCCTGCGGGTGGGGGAGCGGCTGGCCACCTCGCTGCGCGACGTCGGCTTTCGGGTGCTGCACGACAGAAGCACGCACTGGCCACATGATGCCTTGGCGTATCACCGGTCACGCCGTACGGTGTTCAGGTATCTCCCCCGGGGACCGTACCTGCTCTTCGACATCCACCGGGATGGCGCGCCGGCCCGTGCCTACCGCGGGGAAGTAGCAGGAGAACCAGTGGCCCAGATCCTCCTGGTGGTGGGACGGCTCAACCCCATGCGACAGGCCAACCTGGCCCTGGCCCGCGCCATCAAGAAGGCGGCGGACCGGTCTCACCCCGGCTTGATCAAGGGAATACTGCTTGCGCGGGGGCACTACAATCAGGATCTCGATCCCGGGGCGTTGTTACTGGAAGTGGGATGCCACCAGCTACCCAGGAGCGAGGCGGAGCGGTCGGTAAAACTGCTGGCCGCGGTCCTGGCCGGCCTTTATGGTGCTCCCGGCCGCTGACCGTTCCGTCGTCGATCCTTTACCCCCGGTAGGGTTTGTGCTAGACTAGGTGTGGCCCGCAGGGCATCCCGATGATCGCCACCCTAGCGAGAAAGAAGGTGAGAAGCTACCGTGAAAGAACTGGAATCCCTCTTCAACCCGTCCGCCGTGGCGGTACTGGGTGCATCTCGATCGAGACAGAAGCTGGGCAATGCCGTGCTACGCAACATCATCGACAGCGGCTACCCGGGGAAGATCTTCCCGGTGAACCCGAAGGAGAAGGAAATTGAAGGGCTCCCCTGCTACCCTTCCGTTGGGGCCATACCCGATCCGGTGGATGCAGCAGTCATCGTGGTTCCCTCCCGGCTGGTCAAGCCGTTGGCCGAAGAATGCGGCAAGAAGGGGATCAAACACCTTATAGTCATCACCGCCGGCTTCCGCGAGGTGGGCGAAGAAGGATGGCGGGCGGAACGGGAACTGCTCCAGGTGTGCAAGAAGTATGGGATGAGAATGGTGGGCCCCAATTGCTTGGGCATCATCGACACACACACTCCCCTCAACGCCACCTTTGCCACGGGGTTCCCGCTGCGGGGAGAGATAGCTTTCATCTCTCAAAGTGGTGCCCTCTGCCTGGCCATCCTGGACTGGAGCCTGGACAAGGGTATTGGCTTTTCCAGATTCGTCAGCCTGGGTAATAAGGCCGATCTGAATGAATCGGATTTCATTCTGAGCGCGGCGTTCGATCCGCACAGCAGGGTGATCGCCTGCTATATCGAGGACGTCAGTGACGGTAGGCAATTCCTCGCGGCCTGTTCTCAGGCCACGCGGCGAGTGCCGGTCTTGGTGTACAAAGCCGGGACGTCACAGGCGGGCGCCCGAGCGGCCTCCTCGCATACCGGAGCGCTGGCCGGCAGCGACGTGGCCTACGAGACGGCCTTTCGTCAGTGCGGCGTGCTTCGGGCGCGCGACATGGCGCAGCTGTTCGATTGGGCCTTGGCGTTCTCCACCCAGCCCCTTCCCCGCGGTAAGCGGGTGGCGGTGGTGACCAATTCGGGCGGCCCAGGCATCATCACCACTGACAATGTGGAAGCGCGCGGGCTGGAGATGGCCAGATTCCAGAAGGAGACCATCGATCGCCTGCGCGAGCGATTGCCTGCGGAGGCCAACCTGTACAATCCAGTGGACGTGATCGGAGACGCCGACCCCGACCGGTTCGCCTTCGCCCTGCGAACAGTGGCAGCGGACCCGGGGGTGGATTCGCTGATCGCCATCCTGACCCCCACCGCGGTGATAGAGCCGGAGGAAACCGCCCGTCGAATAATCGCCGTGCGGCAAGAGACGCCGGACAAGCCCCTGGCCGCTGTCTTCCTGGGGGGACCCGAGGTCCAGGAGGCAGTCTCCCAGCTGTCAAAGGCGGGCATTCCCAGCTACACCTTCCCTGAGCCCGCGGTGAGTGCCATCGAGGGTTTAACCCGTTACGCCCAGTTGCGGGCGCGCGACCGGGGACGAGTGGTAACATTCGACGACGTCGATCGCCAGCGCGTGAGGGAGATCTTCCGTGAGGTGAGAGAAGATGGCCGCACCGTGCTGCTGGCCACCGAGGCGGCAGAGGTTGCGCGGGCCTATGGGATACCGGTGGCCCCGTCAGCCCTTGCCTCCCAGCCGGATGAAGCGGAAAGGATCGCCAAAGAATTGGGTTTTCCGGTGGCACTGAAGGTGATGTCACCCCGGATACTCCACAAAACCGACGTGGGCGGGGTGCGGCTGGGGCTGAACAGTCCCGAGGCCGTGCGGTCGGCCTTCGTGTCCATCCTCGATGCGGTGTCGCGTCACTTGCCTGGCGTCACCATCTACGGGATCCAGGTGCAGAAGATGGTGGATCCGGGAACAGAGCTCATCATTGGACTCAATCGCGACAACCAGTTTGGGCCGTTGCTGGCCTGCGGGCTGGGCGGCATATACGTCAACCTGCTGCGGGACGTCGCATTCCGCCTGGCCTGGCAGCTCACCGACACCGATATCCAGGAGATGTTGCAGGAGACCAAAGCCTACACCCTGTTGCGGGGGTTCCGCGGCGAACCGCCCAAGGACGTGGACGCGGTGGTGGAGGCGCTGGCGAGGACCGCCCAGCTGGCGAGGGATTTCCCCGAAATTGCCGAACTGGACATGAACCCGGTCATGGTGTATGAAAGGGGCCTGGCGGCCCTGGATGTCAAGATCACCATCGATACGTGAGGTGGGTGCGTTGAAGGGTCTCTTCGTGGTAGGCAGTTACGGTAGCGGGAAGACGGCGCTGTGCCTGGGTCTAGCCCTAATATTCCGAGAACAGGGGCTGAGGGTTGGGTACTTCAAGCCCATCGGGGTGCTTGCGGGAGTGTCCGGAAAGGAAGATGAGGACGTCGCGCTCATGCGTGAGGTTTTAGGGATAACCGACTGCTGTGAGCGCATGGTGGTTTTGCATGCCAGCCACAACTACCTGAGCCGCTATCAGAAGGCGGACGCCCATCTGCGTCTCATCAAGGAATGCTACGATGAGCTGGCGGCTGATCGCGATGTGGTCATCATGGAAGGTACCACTTTCCCCCACGTCATGGCCAGCTTGGGATTGGATGCGGGAACCATCGCCAGGCAGGTGGGGGCGGTGGTGCTGGTGGTGGGACGCGCCGAGGACGATTTCAGCGCCGATCGCATGATCCTGTTCAACGAGTACGTGCGCTCCCGTGATGCGGAAGTAGCTGGGTCGGTATTCAATAATGTTCCCCGGCCTTTGCTGGACAAGGTCCGCGGGGTGTACAAACCGTTGCTGGAGGATCTTGGCCACCGCGTCCTGGGAGTCGTTCCGCGCCGCGTGGAAATCGCAGCTCCCACGGTGAGGGAGTTTTGCGCGGTATTGGGAGGTGAACTGCTGGCGGGCCACGAACACCTGGACCTACTGGTGGAAGACGTCCTGGTGGGCGCGATGACCCTGGAAAGTGCCCTTCCGTATCTGCGCAGGTCGGCCAATAAAGCGGTAATCACGGGAGGCGATCGCGCTGACCTGGTCCTGGCCACGCTGGAAACCAGCACGTCGCTTATCGTGCTCACCGGTGGACTGTACCCAGACGTCAAGGTAGTGGCACGGGCCAGCCAGCGAGGCGTACCCCTGCTGCTGGTCCATTATGACACTTACACCACCATTGAGAAGCTACACGCGGTCTCCCGCAAGATAAAGCCCGATCAGGAAGAAGCGATCCGCCTGGCTAAAGACGTGGTGTCCCAATACGTGGACTGGCGGGCCATTCTGGACGCCCTGCGATAAACAGGAAACCGTCATGTGAGTTGTGGACCCCCCTGCGGGAAAGGCTACTAGGGGGGTCTCAACTTTTGAGTGCGTCGCTCTCGAGATACCGGCGCCAACGGGGGCGAGGTATCCGGCGTTTGGCCAACATCACCGACGCCGCCGATGACCTCCTAATAGAGGATTGCGAGGCGGCAGCCCAGGGCTGGTGGTCCAACCGCTGGGTGCTGGAGCTGCCCCCTGACTCTCATTACGAGTGGTACGATTGGGTGCGAGAGCTCTCCCACGAACGGGATCCAGAGTCGCCCTGAGCGGCAACGACCGTGCGTCGGCACAAGGATTGGATTCGTTCATCTCGTATGCACGGTGCGCGGGCGAGATGGAAGTTCAGCATCCGCCGCCGCACATACAGTCGGCGCCATCGCCCTCGCGCGCAGGCCTATTCACGCTGCCGCCCCTCCAGCAGGTTCATAGGACGGCCGGGCCCGGCTGCAGGTTTCCTAGCGTTCCAGTTACCTAATCCGGACTTTTGACCAGGTACAGTTTGCCACCAGCCGCTCCATTTCATTCCCACCTACAGCCGCCTTACCCCCACCTTGACTCGACGGAAGCGGGCGGGCGCCGCTCCGTGCCCCACGTGGGCAGTCTGACCGGGCTCTCCTTTGCCGCAGTTGGGCGTGCCCCAGAGCTCCCAGTAATCCTCACTACATACCGCATCACAGCTTCGCCAGAACTGCGGGGTAATGCCGGTGTAAGTGGCGCCCTTGATCATGCGGGTTAACGACCCCTCTTCAATCATCCACGCGCACTCCACGCCGAACTGAAAGTTGAGCCGGCGGTCGTCAATGCTCCAACTGCGATTGATCTCCATGAAAACACCCTCACGGGTGTCGCGAATCAACTCCTCCAGAGACCAATCTCCCGGCTCGAGGTTGACGTTAGTCATTCGTACCAGGGGCAGACGGTTATGGCCGTCAGCGCGCATGCAGCCATTGGATTCGTCACCAATGCGGGCAGCAGTTTCCCGCGAACTCATGAACCCCACCAGGATCCCTTCCGAGACCAGGGGAACGCGCTGTGCCGGCACGCCTTCGTCATCGTAGCCGTAGGTTCCCAGTCCTCGCTCCAGAGTAGCATCGGCAGTGATATTGACTTCCTGCGAGCCAAAGCGGAACTGGCCTAGGTCGTCCGGGGTGAGAAAGCTGGTGCCCGCGAGACTGACCTCCTGGCCCAGCACGCGGTCCAGCTCCATGGGATGCCCGCAGGATTCGTGAAGCTGCATGGCCAGCTGGCGTCCGTCCAGGATCAGATCGGTGGTGAGGCTGGGGCACGGGTCGGCCTCCAGCAGCTGGACCGCCTCCCTTCCCACCCTTTCGGCGTGCTCTCTCAGGTCCATCTCTTCCACGAACTCGTACCCCGCGGTCGCATGGTGACCCCGGTGGGCATTGGGGTAGCTGCGCCGCTGGATTTCCCCTCCCGCACTCGCCGCAGCTTCGATGCCGCCTCCGCACTCAACGATCTCCTGCTGGATACAGGCGCCTTCGCTGGACAGAAACCACTTCTGCTCCCGGAAGCATTCCAGACGGCCCTGGGTAACCCTCACCGGTCCCCCGGCCCGCATCAGGCGGTCACAGTCCATCAGCAGGGTGATTTTCTCCTCCAGCGGCACCTCGAAGGGATCGCGCTTTACCTTGGTGCGGTATTTCCCCCGGTGGGGACGGCACGGTGCCAGTGTTGCCCTCTTTCCGCCCTGCCGGGCGCTGGCCCGCGCGATGCGCACCGCTTCCTCGGCGATCTTCGGGGCGACCTCGCGGTCCATCCTGGAGGAAGAGGCAAAGCCCCAGGCTCCGTCATAGAGCACGCGCACCCCAAAACCCACCGTTCGGCTGTCAGAGGCCCGGTGGACCTTCCCGTTGCGCACCGTAATCCTCTCTCGTCGGCGCGCTACCGCACGGACGTCCGCGTACTCCGCCCCCAGGGCTCGGGCAGTATCCAGGGCGATGCGAAGAATCCCCTCATCCACCCTTGACTCCCTCCCTTCGTCAAGCTTCCAGGGTGGCTCGCAGTGCGTCCCTCGCCTCCTTCAGCCGAGCCACTACCTGGTAGTCCACGCAGTATCTCCCCAGGAGGGCGCAGGCACCTGCCGACGGACCGTGGCAGTCCGAGCCTCCGGTGGGGATGAGACCGTATTGGGCTGCCAGCGCTCGATAGCGGACCACGTCCTCCGGGCGGTGATGGGGGTGTACGACCTCCAGCCCCAGCAGACCCTCCTGGAGGAGCTGGTTCAGCAGCCGCTCCACGCCCCCCAGTCCCGGGTGTGCCAGCACCGGCACGCCTCCCGCCCGCCTTATGAGAGCCACTGCACTCACCGGCGACATACGGAGGCGGGGAACGTAAGCGGGGCCGCCGTCGTGCAGGTACCGGTCGAAGGCCTCCGGGACGGTGTCCACATAGCCCCTGTTGACCATGACCCGCGCCAGATGCAGCCTGCCCGGTGCAGCCGGCCCCGCCTCGGCCAGGACCTCATCCAGGGAAACTTCAACGCCCAGCGCTGCCAGCCGGCTCACCATGCACGCCATCCGCTCGCGACGGCTGCGGCGGAGGTTCGCCAGGATCCGGCACAGCTCCGGTTGGTGCCAATCCACGTAGTAGCCGAGTATGTGGACTTCCGCATCATCATCGGAATGGCAGTTGATCTCCACCCCCGGCACCAGCTCCACTCCCTCTTCCTCTGCCGCTGCCAGAGCTTCGTCGAGACCCTCGGTGGTGTCGTGATCGCACACCCCTACCGCCACCATACCTAGATGGCGGGCGCGACGCACCACCTCTCGGGGGCTGAGTGTCCCATCGGAAGCTGTGGTGTGAACGTGCAGATCCACCGGTTGCCCCAATTCTAGCTCCTCCACACCTGATCCATCACCCGCAGGAAATTCTCGCCCAGGATCTTGCGCACCTCGGCGGGGGAAAACCCGTGCTCTAGGAGAGCCTCGGTCAGCGCGGGCAGCCGGCTGACGTCCTCCAGCCCCCTGGGGGTGTTCCTGATTCCGTCGAAGTCCGATCCCAGCCCTACGTGATCGGGCCCCACCAGCTCCGCGATATACGAGATGTGGCGGATCACGTCCTGCAAAGTGGCTTTACCGTCAGCGCGCAGGAAGGCAGGGGCAAAGTTCATCCCCATGACCCCTCCGGCCGCCGCAAGCGCCTTGATCTGGTCATCGTCGAGGTTCCGGGGGTGATCGCACATAGCGCGGGCGTTGGAATGGGACGCGATCACCGGCTGCTCGCTGGCTTCCAGCACGTCCCAAAAACCCCGCACGCTCAGATGCGACACATCAATCAGGATCCCCAGACGGTTGCACTCCTTGACCACCTTGAGCCCGAAATTGGTCAGCCCGCCTCCGCTGCGGCTCTCCCCAACTCCGTCAGCTATCAGGTTGCGCTGGTTCCAGGTCAACCCCAGGGACCTGACCCCCAGTCGGTACAGCGCGCGCAATGCGGCCAGGCTGTCGCCAATAGCCTCGCCACCCTCTATCGCCAGAACCGCGCCTACCCGATCCTGCTGGCCAGCCCTGGGCAGCTGACCCTTGTCGGTGATCAGGAAGAGCGCGTCATGGTTGTCCTCCAGTTCCTGGTAGAAAGTGTCCAGATGCTCCAGAACCCGTTTCAGGCCCCGGTCCGGCTTGTATTCTGGTTCGATGTACAGGGCAAAGAACTGGACGTCAACGCCGCCTTTCAGCAGTCTCGGCAGATCCAGGTGTCCCTCGTCACTGGGAACGCCCAGGCGACGCCTGCCGCGCGCCACGTGCAAAATGGTATCACAGTGGGCGTCCACTACCACCGCCTGCCGGTGCAGATCAATCGGATCCAAGGCTACGGTTCCCCCTTCGTTCCGTCTCAGCAAGCCTCACGCCTGCCGTGAAGGCGCGAACGGCACTGCTGCCCAGTCGGCCCATGATAGTCCTCTCTAGCGCTTCGATGCCCACCGGCTGAGCCAACGAGGCCAGGGCGCCCAGCGCTACCAAGTTCACCGACCTTTCTGCCTCTGCTCGTATGGCCGTGCTGCTGAGGGGAAGACCAATCGAGCCCGGCCCGCTCTCCCCGGGTACCACCCGGTCAGCGTCGTACAGAACCCGGCTTTTGGGCGGTAGCCCGGGCACTAGGCGATCGTAAGCCATCTGGGACAGGATCACCACCCAGTCAGGCTCGGTCACCCCCGGATAAGCGATCTCTCCGTCGGCTATCACCACCTCCGCATGTGCGTATCCTCCGCGCGAGGCCACCCCAAATGACTGCAGCTGACAGGCGAACCGACCCTCATATTCCACCGCGGCCTGGCCGAGCAATGTTCCCGCCAGCTGCAATCCCTGACCTCCTGCCCCGGCCAGTATGACCTCCCAACGATTGGTACCGTTCATACCCTTCCCCCTTCGCCGTGTCCCCTCATCGCTCGGGAGGGGGTTGTTGCTGCACCAGCTGCCGTGCCCTGGCCTGCAGAGTGGCGTAACGCTCGCTGAAGGGAGGCCGACGGCGCTCCACCAGCTTGCCGATGGGAAACTTGCCCTCTCTGTCCTGGGCCACCAGGGTCTCGTACCTCTCCCTGGGGACGCACACCGATGCTAGCCAGCGCATGACCTCCGCCGGCCCACCCAGCCGGTTGTAACGGCCGAAATACACCGGGCAGGTGCTGAGGACCTCCACCAGACAGAATCCGGGGTGGCTGAAAGCCTCCATCAGCAGCCGGTCGAGCAGGCGAACGTGATAGACGGAAGCACGGGCCACGTAGTTGGCCCCCGCGGCCTCGGCCAACGCACACAGGTCAAAATTTCTCTCCGGATTTCCGTACGGCGAGGTGGAAGTGGTGGCACCGGGAGGGCTGGTGGCTGAGTACTGCCCGCCGGTCATGCCGTAGTTGAAGTTGTTCGAGACCACCGCCACCACCCCCACGTTGCGTCGGGCGGCATGGATCAGGTGATTACCTCCTATGGTGGCACAATCTCCATCCCCCATGAGAGCCAGTACCGTCAGCTCGGGCCGAGCCACCTTTATACCGGTAGCGATGGCCAGTGCCCGACCGTGGGTACCGTGAATGGCGTTGGTATCCAGGTAATCATCCGCCTTTCCCCAGCAGCCAATACCCGTCACCACCACCACCTGGTGGCGTTCCAACCCCAATCTAGCCAGGGTACGGGCGATGGAGCCCAGAATTACTCCGTTCCCGCACCCCGGGCACCAGAAGACCGGGAACCTCTCCGTAACCAGGTACGACAGCGCCCTCTCTCTCAACATGATTTCTCCCCGCTCTCCTGCAGACACCGCCGGACGTCGCCCGGGGTCAATGGTTCTCCATCAAAGCGGTTGGCGCCCAGCACCGGAATTCGGTCGGGGATGGCTTTGCGTACCTCTCCCCGCATCTGTCCGAGGTTCATCTCGGCCACCACCACCAGCCGGGCTCTGGCGGCAGCCTGCCGTACTATGGGCGCGGGGAAGGGCCAGAGGGTTTCCAGCTCCAGCAGCCCCAGGCTGTGTCCCTTCTGGGTGTATTCCTCCACCACCGCCCGGCAGGCCCTTGCCGCTGCCCCGAAAGAAACCAGCAGGATTTCGGGTTCTGGGGTTCCCCAGAGGGACCAGCTCCAAATCTCGGGTGCGTTGTCCTGGATCTTCCGGGATAGCCTTTCAATCACCCGCGCCGCGTTCTCCGGGTCGGCACAGGGGAATCCCCTCTCATCGTGCATGGATCCGGTCACGCGGAAGACGTATTGGCTGCCGAAATAGGCCAGAGGGGGGACCCCGTCCGCTTCCGGTTGATAGGGGCGATACTGGTCCGGAGCGCAGTTAGGCATGCGGCGCCGGGCACCGCGCGCCTGTTCTTCCCGGTCCAGCACCACCCGCTCCCTCATGTGACCCACCACCTCATCGGCCAGCAGCACCACCGGGTGCCGGAATCGTTCCGCCAGCTGGAAGGCCCGCGCAGCCAGACGGTAGCAGGCCTGCACGGTGGAGGCGCACAGGACTATGGCGGAATGGTCTCCGTGCGTTCCCCAGCGCGCCTGCATCACGTCGGCCTGGGCCGGCCTGGTGGCCAGCCCGGTGCTGGGCCCCGACCGCTGCACGTTGATCACCACGCACGGCACCTCGGCCATGATGGCCAGTCCCAGGTTTTCCTGCATCAAGGAAAACCCCGGTCCGCTGGTGGCGGTGAAAGCCAGGCGCCCGGCCAGTGAGGCCCCGATTACCGCCGCCATGCTGGCCAGCTCGTCCTCCATCTGCAGGTATATCCCACCCCGAGCGGGCAAGCGGCGGGATGCCAGTTCCGCTATCTCCGAGGAGGGAGTGATGGGATACCCCGCGAAGAAGTCCGCTCCTGCCGCCAGCGCCCCCTCTAAGAGGGCCGCGTTGCCCTGCATGAATTGTACCCGCGATTCTTCCCGCAAAACCGCTCACTCCTGAAACGGCCAGGCGGGGAGCTCGCGGCGGAGAGGTTTGTCCTTCCGGTAACCCAGTGCGTACTGCGCCTGCAGCACTTCCATGATCTCCCGGGTCCCTTCGTAGATCATCGCCCCTTTCGCATTCCGCAGGTACCTTTCCACCGGGTATTCGTCCGAGTATCCATAGGCCCCGTGGATCTGCACCGCGTCGCAGGCGGCCTCGAAAGCCACGTTGGTGGCCACCCACTTGGCCAACGCGGTCTCACGAGTGTTCCGTACTCCCCGGTTCTTGAGCCATCCTGCCCGATAGACGAGGAGCTGGCTGCTCTCTATGCCCGCCACCATGTGGGCGATCATCCGCTGCACCAGCTGGTGATGGCCAATGGGCACGCCGAAGGTGTGACGCTCCTTGGCGTACTTCACGCTCGCCTCCAGACAGGCCCTGGCCAGCCCCACCGCTCCCGCCGCCACGGTGTACCTGCCGTTGTCCAGGCAGGACATGGCGATTTTGAACCCTTCCCCTTCTTCTCCCAGCAGATTCTCCCGCGGTACGCGGCAGTTGTCCAGCACGATGGAGCCGGTGTTGCCCGCCCGCACCCCCAGTTTGCCGTGTATGGTGCTGGAAGAAAAGCCCGGGAATGACCGCTCCACGATGAAGGCACTGATCCCGCGATGTCGCTTACTCTTGTCGGTGTAGGCGAAGATCAAGAACACATCCGCGACATCGGCCAGCGAGATCCAGGTTTTCTCGCCGTTGAGCACGTAGTGGTCCCCGTCAAGAACCGCCGTGGTTTGTATGGCCGCGGCGTCGGTGCCGGCATTGGGCTCGGTGAGACCGTATCCGCCGATCATCTCTCCGGTGGCCAGGCGGGTCAGGTACTTCTGCTTCTGCTCTTCGGTTCCCCATTGCAGTATCCCCAGGCCGCAGAGACCAATGTGTACGGACAGGATCACCCGTAGGGAGCTGTCCACCCGCTCCAACTCCTCGCAAGCCACCGCCAGGCTGATGTAATCCATACCGCCCCCGCCGTACTTCTCCGGAAAGCATATGCCCAGTATGCCCAGCTCGGCCATCCGATCCAGGATCGAACGGTCGAATTTGCCGGTGCGATCCAGCTCCGGTATCTTAGGCGCCGCCTCTTTCTCCGCGAACTTCCGCACCATATCCCGGAGCATCTCGTGCTCTTCCGACAACGCGAAATCCAATCTCACTCCCCCCTTATGGTTCGAGCAACCCTGACCTCGGGGAGTTTTTCAGCTCCCGATCGGACATTTCCTCCCGCTGTTCCCTCGGGGAGTGCCCGGGCACCGGGTCATGGATACCTAAAAATAGAGCGGCCCTGTGGGATCTCCCCCAGGGCAGCCTGCCGACTGGAATTGCCTTTGGCCTATCTGGGTTGCACGATGAGCTTTATGGCCGTCCGCTCCTCACCATTGATCTGCACGTCGGTAAAGGCGGGGATACAGACCAAATCCAGGCCACTGGGGGCCACGAATCCGCGGGCAATGGCAATGGCCTTTATCGCCTGATTAATGGCCCCCGCTCCTATGGCCTGCATCTCCGCGCTTCCCTTTTCCCGGATGACTCCCGCCAGCGCTCCTGCCACCGCATTAGGATTGGATCGCGACGAAACCTTCAGGATGTCCACCTTCATACCTCCTCGCAACCCTGAGATAACCGTTGCTCCATCCCCTCCATACATATGATACTACGCCTGCCAGGATGTGGCAAGACTATTCTGGATTTTCGCTTTCCCCTTCCCGCATGCGGAAGGGCTGAATCCGGCTGGCACGCCCGGTTCTTTCATCAATATCCACCAGCACTGCGTCCAATCCCCCTGGTCCTCGCGCGACCTCCAACCGTACCGGCAGTTGAGTACGGAACCGCCGAATGGCGCCGTCCACCTCCATGCCGATGACCGAGCGAACCGGGCCGGTCATGCCGATGTCGGTGATGAAGGCACATCCCCCCGGCAGGATGGTGGCGTCGGCGGTTTGTACGTGGGTGTGGCTGCCCAGCACGGCCGCCGCCCGACCGTCCAGGTACCAGGCCAGAGCCGCCTTCTCCGAGGAAGCCTCGCCGTGGATTTCCACCACCAGCGCATCGTAGGCTCCGCTCATGCGAGTGAGGAAGGCATCAATGGCCCGGAAAGGACAATCGGGGATCTCGGGCTGGAATACCCGTCCGGCCAGGAGCACCAGGGCCAACCGAAATCCCTGCGGCAGCACAAATATCAGGGAACGATTGCCGGGTGCCAGGGGAGGATGGTTCAGGGGACACAGTACTCGGGGCTCGGATTTGAGGAACCTCCAGGCCTCGCGACGGTCCCATCCGTGATTGCCCAAGGTGATGGCATCGGCACCCCAGCCCAGGATCTCTTTGGCGATGGCGGGAGTGATACCACGCCCACCCGCGGCATTCTCCCCATTAACCACCACCACCGCCGGCTTGAAGCGCTCGCGCAGTAGTGGCAAGTAGCGGCGCAACGCCTCCCGTCCTGGCCGACCCACCACATCGCCTACTGCCAGCAGTCGCAAATGACACTCATCCCCGTTCGGCCCGCATCAGTGGTTGAACACCAGCACCCGTCCGTCGTCCCGTAAGGCAGTCAGTCGCCTCTGCTGACGGGAGGATCTGATGTCCTCCAGCATCTGGTCGATGACCTCTTCCTGCCCGCTCATATCGTCGCCCACCCAATGGTCATCCGTGGTCAGCTGCGACCCCAGAGCCTCGCGCATCAAGGCGACCAGCATCCCGATCTCTTCCTGAGACAGGGACTGGATGTCTCGCACCACGTGCAGCACTGTCAGCTGGTCATCGGAGCTCTGCCGCACGCAGATCACCCCCGGACACACCGACCGCAGCTGACCATACGCCCGCACGCTCAGCTCCACGCGCCGCCGGAGGGATCGGAACTTCGCCGCCGGCAGCTCTCCCGCCACCAGGAAACTCAGCCGGAGGGTCTGGGTGGAGGCGTCGAGGCACACGGTGGCCAGCTCCGGATATCTGACCAGGATGGAAACCAGAAGCTCGGTGTCCGTGGAGCATTGGTACCGGTTGGGCGACCACCTGTTGGCCATCCCCACAACCTCCTCCCCGTACCGCCCTCTGATTCTGGTAGCAACTCCTCAAATCCTGCCGGGGATCAAATAGCAAAAAAAGCGAAGGGGCGCGCCTCGGCGCACCCCACCCCTATATGACGATTTCATCTCGCATAATCCACAGCCCGCGTTTCCCGGATCACCGTGACCTTGATCTGGCCAGGATAATCCACTTCTCTTTCGATCCGCTCGACTATCTCCCTGGCCATCCGCGCTGCCATCAAGTCGTCCACCTGTTCGGGCTTCACGATGATCCGTAGCTCGCGACCCGCCTGTATTGCATACGCTTTGTCCACTCCCTGGAAGGAACTGGCAATCTCTTCCAGCTTCTGCAGGCGCTTGATGTATGCCTCCAGGGTTTCCCGTCGGGCTCCCGGGCGGGCAGCGGACAGAGCATCGGCCGCTGCCACCAGCACCGCCTCCACGGAAGCCGGCTCGACGTCCCCGTGGTGAGCTTCCATGGCAGCGATCACTCGCGGTGATTCCTTGTATTTCTTCAGCAGACTGACTCCCACCGCCACGTGAGACCCTTCCAGCTCGCTGTCCGCTGCCTTGCCAATGTCGTGCAACAGTCCCGCCCGCTTAGCTACCGCCGCATTGCAACCTAACTCCTGTGCCATGGCGGAAGCCAGCAAGGCCACCTCCAGGGAATGCTTCAGCACGTTTTGCCCGTAGCTGGTGCGGAACTTGAGTCTGCCCAGCAGCCTGATCAGCTCCGGGTGCAGGCCATGGACACCTGCCTCCAGCGCCGCCCGCTCCCCTTCCTGGCGGATTTGAGCCTCCACTTCCTTACGGGCTTTCTCCACCATCTCCTCGATGCGTGCCGGGTGGATGCGGCCATCCGCAACCAGCTTTTCCAGCGTTATCCGCGCCACCTCGCGCCTGATGGGGTCAAAACCGGACAGGATGACTGCCTCCGGGGTATCGTCTATGATGAGATCAATCCCCGTCAGCGTCTCGAAGGTGCGGATGTTTCGTCCCTCTCGTCCTATGATCCGCCCCTTCATTTCGTCGTTGGGCAGTTCCACTACCGAAACGGTGGTTTCCGCCACATGGTCGGCAGCACAGCGTTGGATGGCCAGGCTTATGATCTCGCGCGCTCGCTTGTCCGCTTCCGCCCGTGCCTGCGCTTCGGCCTCCTTGATGGCACGAGCGGTTTCGTGCTTCAGCTCCTCACGCAACGAAGCGAGCAGCATCTCCCGGGCCTCCTCGCTGCTCAGCCCTGATATCCGTTCCAGCTCCTGCTGCTGCCTGAGCTGCAGCCGCTCCAGCTCCGCTTGCAGTCGCTCGAGCTCCTTCTCCCGCCTGGCCAGCGCCTCTTGGCGGCGTTCAAGATTGTCCATCTTGCGGTCTACCATTTCTTCGCGTTGTACCAGGCGCCTTTCCGTGCGCTGTAGTTCGGCGCGCCGTTCGCGGGTTTCTCGGTCCAGCTCAGAGCGAAGGCGGTGTATTTCCTCCCTGGCCTCCACCAAGGCCTCGCGCTTGATGGCGTCGGCGTCCTTACGAGCTTCTTCCAAGATCCGCTTGGCGGCTTCTTCGGCGGAACGGATCTTTGTTTCGGCAGTGGCCTTACGCAGCCAGTATCCGGCTCCTAACCCGAACAGCAGGGCGCAGGCGGCAAATAGGATCTGCAATAAGACCGCGCTGATCGTACCTCACCTCACCCTTTGATATACGCAAAAGCCGAGTGGGGACTCGGCATTACAAATGGTGATCCCCGCACCGAGATGCTCCTCGGTGCACTCAGGTTTTCACATAACGCCGCCCGTGCTCGTTCGGATCTATGGAAGGGCTATGCCCATCACCATCGCGCTCGAGTCCACTCCAATTCTAGTCTTACCATCGTTGCGGTGTCAACCGCGACGTTCCTGGTCTTCCAGTTCCCGCAGGGTAGCGGCTATGAGCTCCCAGCCGAAGCCCCGACGCCGCAGATACCCAGCCAACCGCCGGCGCCGCGTGGCGTGGTCCAGACCCCGATACCGCGCCCACGCCCGAAGGGCTGCCTGACGCGCCATCCGATCCTCGTCCTCTTCCTTTACCATCTGGCGCACCTTCTCCTCCGCCAGGGAGGGGGCGATCCCCTGCTGCACCAGTTCCTGCCGGAGTCGGCGGGCGCCGGTGGGACGCGCGGTCAATCTGCCGCGCACCCAGGATTCGGCAAAGGCCTCATCGTCCAGCAGCCCCTTCTCCTGTAGACCATCGATGACGGTCTCGATGATGCCCTCCTCAAAGCCCCGGCGGTGCAGTCTCTGTCGTATTTCCCGGGTGGTGCGCGCTCGGTGGGCCAGCCACCGAATCGCCAGGCGGGTGGCAGCCAGCCGCTGCGCCGCCAGGTCGAGGCGAGCCCGGAGACTGGAGTCCACCTGCATGCCCGACTCCAGCCGCCATTGCCGCACCTCCACGGGATCCACCTCCCACCGGGATCCGTCGGTGGCAGTCACCACGACAGCCTCGCCGCGCCGGCAGGGGCGGATATCCCTCAGCTGGACCATCAGCTTTCCTCCCGGGCATCCGGGGCGTCGGACGCCGGCTTCACCGGACCCAGATTGAGAGCCTGGCGGATCTTGGTCTCGATCTCATGGGCCAGCTCCGGCTCCGAGCGGAGGTAATCGCGGGCGTTCTCTCGTCCCTGCCCTAGCCTGAGGTCACCGTAGGAGTACCACGCGCCGCTCTTGGTGATGATGCCAGCCTCCACTCCGAGGTCCAGCAGGCACCCCTCGCGCGATATGCCTTCCCCGTATATGATGTCGAATTCGGCCTGTTTGAAGGGCGGTGCCACTTTGTTTTTGACCACCTTCACCCGGGTCCGACTGCCCAGGATCTCCGTCCCCTGCTTGAGGGTTTCTACTTTCCGCACCTCCATCCGCACCGTAGCGTAGAACTTGAGCGCGCGGCCACCCGGCGTCACCTCGGGATTGCCGAAGATGACCCCTACCTTCTCCCGGATCTGGTTGATGAAGATGGCGGTGGTCTTGGACTTGGAAATCGCCCCTGCCAGCTTGCGCAAGGCCTGCGACATCAGCCGGGCCTGCAGCCCCACGTGGGCGTCACCCATCTCTCCCTCCAGCTCCGCCCGCGGCACCAAGGCGGCCACCGAGTCGATGACCACCACGTCCACCGCACCGCTGCGCACCAGGGCTTCCGCAATCTCCAGCGCCTGTTCCCCGGTGTCCGGCTGGGATATCAGGAGGTTGTCGATGTCCACGCCCACCCGGCGCGCATACGCGGGGTCCAGAGCGTGCTCCGCGTCGATGAACGCTGCCACTCCTCCCGCCTTTTGCGCCTCGGCGATGATGTGCAACGCCACCGTGGTTTTGCCGGACGCCTCGGGACCGTATATCTCCACCACCCGTCCCCGGGGGACTCCCCCTACCCCCAGGGCCAGATCAAGCGCCAGAGAACCCGTCGGTATCACCTCGACGTTCATCCGTGCCGACGCTTCGCCCAGCCTCATTATGGCCCCCTTGCCGAACTGCCGCTCGATTTGCGCCAGGGCCATCTCCAGGGCCTTTTCCTTCTCCGACAAGCTCCCACCCCCGCTTACCATATATTTCCTCCACCAGTATACTGGAAGTCTTCCCGCCTCACAAGGAGCAATTCCCCCGGAACGCCACGCACCTCAGAGCCCGGTAGATGGGCCCAGTGGGTCGGAGTACGCTCTGGTACAGTATCATCTCCTGCACCAGCATCCGTCCCAGGATCCGTTTCGCTGTTGTCTCCAGCGCCCTCCGCGGGCAAGCGCCCTTCACGCGACCCAGGGTGAGGTGGGCGTGCCAGGGCCGCTCTTCCCCCGGCAGCCCCACCTGCACGGCGATGCGATTTACCTCCCGCGCCAGGGCCTCCAGTTCTGCCGCACCGGCAGGCACTCCCGCCCATATGACCCGAGGCCGTCCCCGGGGTGGGAAGGTTCCCAGTCCCCCTATCTGTACCCAAAATGGAACCATCTTTTCGCCCAAGGATTCCAGTTGCTGGCCGAGACAGCTTGCCTGAGACTCGGGTATCTCGCCCAGGAAGCGCAAGGTGAGGTGAAGGTTTTCCCCTTCCACCCATTTGGCCCTGACGCCCTCCTGCTCCAGTTCCCGCTGCAGCTGGGTTGCGGCCTGCCGCACATCCTCGGACACCGGCACGGCCACGAAACATCTCATTGCTCGTCCCTCCACCACATTCAGGTCAGCCGCTGCAGGGTGAGATACAGCCACGCCAGAGATTCCATGGCCGCTCGCTGTCTGACCAGTTCCCGTGGTCCGGGGTACCATCTCTCGCGGAGCTTGGTGCCCCAGGGGCCCAGCAGGCAAGCATAAACGGTGCCCACCGGCCGGCCATCTTCTTCCCTGCCCGGCCCCGCCAAGCCGGTCAGGGCCAGCGACACGTCAGCCCCCAGCAGCCGCGCCACTCCTCGGGCCATGGCTTCGCTAACCTCTGGGCTCACCGGGCCGTAGCGCTCCAGGAGGTCTGGGCCAACTCCCAGCAGGCACCTCTTGGTCTCCTGATCGTAGGCCACCACGCCCCCGAGAAAGTACCGGGAGGCCCCCGGAGCGGAGACGATCAGATCCGCCACTCTCCCGCCGGTCACCGACTCGGCGGTGGCCAAGGTGAGCTGCCGTTGCACGAGCCGGGCACCCAGGGCGGCGGGTAGCGTCTGCTCGTCCACCCCGAAGACGTGGTCGCCCAGCGCTGCCCGCAGATTAGCCTCTGCCCTCGCCAGCTGCTCCTGTCCACGGGGACCGGGTTGGGTAGCTGTCAGCCGTACCTGTATCTCACCGGGAAAGGAGTAGATCCCCACTTCCACGCCGGTCAGGGAGATTTGGGATATGCGGTGCTGGACCTGCGCTTCTCCCATCCCGCATACGCGCAACGTCATGGTTGGCGCGGGCCTTGGCCGCTCCCCCGGCAGCTGGCTGAGCAGCACCTTCTCGGCGTGCTCTGTCCACATCGTCCTGAGCTCGTGCGGCGGACCGGGAAGGCAGATCAACAGCTTCTGCTGCCAGCGCAGCCAGAACCCGGGGGCGGTACCCACCGAGTTGGGCAGCGGACTGGCTCCCTGCGGCAGCCGCGCTTGACGGAGATCTTCCTCCTGCGGTATGCCACCTCTCCGGCAGTACAGCTGGCGGGTGCTATCCCATAGCTGGGGTCGGAACTGGAGGGATAAGCCGAGGGCAGAACACACCGCCTCCCGGGTGAGATCGTCGCCGGTGGGGCCGAGCCCGCCGGTGACAATGACCACCTTCACTCGCGACAAGGACTGCCGAATGGTCTCGTCAATCTCCTCCACCCGGTCACCAACTGTGTGTACCGCCCGCACGCGAAACCCGAGTTCGTGCAGGCGGCTGCCCAGGTAGACCGCGTTGGTGTTCACCACCGACCCGTCGAGCAGTTCCTCTCCCACGCACACGATCTCGACTGCAGTCAGCCGCCTCACCACCCGCCGTCATCTTCGCCGTGGTGGCCGCGACCACCTGCCTAGCGTAGTAAGGGAAGGGGTTCTACCAGGAGCGCAAGCACAGGTGGCATCTTGGTTGGAAGTGCCCCAGGGTGGTAAGGAATCGCCGATCTGGCGGCAACGAAGAGGACGTTGCCGCTCCCTTCGTTCGGCAACCTGGCTTCCGGGCGGGGTCCCGCTGCTCACAGCCCTGGCGGCCCGCGGCCAACCCGACCACGTCGCCTCTGGGAAGCTCAGGAGAGAGGCGGGAGCCAAGGGGAGGCAGTTGCTCCAGGAGGCGCTGGATCTCGGCCCTACGGGCCGGGTACTGGCCTGGGACAGGTGGAATCAGTTCCACCTGATGATGGCCCGCGGGCCGAATGCATACTGTTGCCTGGTCCTGGTGCTCGAGGATACACCCGACGGGCAACTCGACCCTCACGGAGGGATCCGCTTCAGGCGCGCGCTCCGCGCAGGGCAGCTGCGCGAGCACAGCTTCGACGTCGCCCTGGGCAACGATGGTCCTGCTGTTCTGTGGGCATTCGTTGCCCGGAACGCGCACGCCGTGGAGGTCTTCTACGGCAGGATCGTCCGGAAGGAGACCGCAGGAAAGTCGGGAGCAATCGTCGTCCTTGAGCCCCAGCCGAGCCCCGCTGGTAAATGACCCGAACTAGGCCGGATGAGGGCCCTGGATGCCCACGGGCGGGCACTCCGAGAGCAGCTAGCCCTGTCGGGTACTGAAAACGCCTGGTGTGGACGAAGCCCCGCAACACCACTACCCAAAGGCAGGGTGTTCCTGGCGACCCAGGAAGCCAGCCGGAAGCTGCGAGCCCATGCGCACGAACTTCGGACGCGCTCGGGTAGCTTGGGCAAGTCCGCAGGGCAAGCAAGCCGCAGACCGTCCATGGGCCCGTGACCCAAACACGGTGGTTGGCAGGGAAACCACTCGCTCCTGCCCCAGGAGGGCGTCACTTTATGCCCACGACGGCAGCCAAGAGGCTGCACTGAGGTGACAGACCCCGAGCTCCCGGTACCCGCAGGCACCGAGCAGGCGCAGTTCGATAGCTTCAGGGCGTCGTTGCGACTGCCAGACCACACCGCCGGCAGGCGTCCGGGTGCCGGATGGGAGGCAATCCTGCTTTCCCCGGCCGTTACCACGCAGGCCGTAGCGCACTCTCACAGCCAGGTAGGTCAATCTCGATGGGCCGTTTCCTCCGCCTCTTGAAGCATCTGTCGTAGTTCGTCGCCGCTCAGCCGTTCCTTTTGAGCCAGCTGTTCAGAAACATGCACCAGGAGGCGACGCCTCCCTTCCAGCAGCTGGCGAACCCGCTTCTCCTCAGTCGCCAGTACTTCCCGTACCGTGCTGAACATTACGTCCCGGGGGATGCTTTCCGCATCCACAATTCCCAGGGGACTCAATCCCGACAAAACCAGGCGCCGTGCCAGGCGCGCTGCCTGATCGAAGTCGTCGGCGGCACCCGTACTTCGCGTGCCGCACACCAGTTCTTCTGCCACCGCCCCGCCCAGGAGGGCGGCAATTTCCACCCCGATCTCCTGGGGACAAAACAGACGGCGGTCACGGTCGCGCCGGTGCCGCACGTATCCCAAGCTAGCTCCCCGCGGGGACACCGCCACCGCGGACACCGAGCCGGGCCGCAGTAGCTCGCTGACCAGGGCGTGCCCGGCTTCGTGGACTGCCACCCGAAGCAGCTCCTCCCGAGTGGGCACTCGGTCGCTCTTTTCACCCATCAGAACCTTCTCCACCGCTTCGCGGAAGTGCTGCTGGCTTATGCGATCCCGGCCGGCCCGCAGGGCGAGGATGGCGGCCTCGTTGGCCACCATCTCCAGGTGAGCCCCCGAAAAGCCAAAGGTCTCGCCGGCGATCTCCGCCAGGTCCACGTCGCAGTCCAAAGGCTTGTCCCGAGTGTGAAGCTTCAGGATGCTCAGGCGCCCCTCGCGGTCGGGAAGAGGAACCTGCAGGATCCGGTCAAACCGTCCGGGTCTCAGGAGTGCTTCATCCAGCAAATCCGCTCGGTTGGTGGCACCGATCACCAGTATCCGGATCTCGTCATCGGGACCAAGACCGTCCATCTCCACCAACAGCTGGTTCAGGGTCTGGTCGTACTCCAAATGAGAGGAGTGCCTGCCGCGCTTGCCTCCCAGCACCTCCAGCTCGTCGATGAAAACGATGGCACTGTTCTTCCCCCTGGCTCGGGCCAGTTCTCTGGCCCGCTGGAAGAGAGATCTCACCCGCTGGGCGCCAACTCCCGCGTACACCTCCACGAACTCGCTGCCGGAAGCGCTGACGAAAACCGAGTCCGTGTGGGTAGCCGCCGCCTTGGCCAACATGGTCTTGCCGGTCCCAGGAGGACCGGTGAGCAGGATGCCCCGTATGGGGCGTATTCCCAGCTGCCGTACGCGGCGGGCACACTTCAGGAAATCCAGTGCTTCCCTCAGCTCACGCTTGGCTGGCTCCTGGCCTCCGATGTCTGAGAAGGTCACGCCGGTTGCGCCCGCGGCGGCGCCCACAGTGGCCCGCTGGCTGAAGGCACCTCCCGACAGTCCCACCGCCCGCGACAGGACGTAAAGCAACCCCCCCAGAAACAGCAGGGGCCACAGGTTATAGCCGCGCAGGATGCAGAACAGCAGCAAGCCCGCGGCGACGCCCAGCGCCACGTCCAGCTTCAGCGTGGTTCACCCCCCAGGGATGCTGTCCAGGGGCAGACCTGGTACAGCCAGTGGTCGCCCTGCTGAAGGCTGACGTAAACTGCATGGTCATCCACCTGAAGGGTGCAGTCCACTCCCGACTGCCGGGCCAGGGCTAGTGCGCGCTCCCGCATCTCGGTGAGTCGACCGGTGGCCAGCCCTTCGTAGATGATGAAGCTCATCCCTTCCCAACAGCTGGCCAGCTCGGCACTGGGATTGTCCACGATCACCAACCGAAAGGGCTGCTCGCCCAGGGTGCGCCGACTGATGTCCTGCAATTCGGTCCAGACGGCGCGTAAATCCTGCCCGGGTGCCAGGTGCGCGTAGGCGATCACCTCATTCGCCCGCACGGTTACCCGTGCGTCCACCACTCCCGGCATCTCTCCAAAGGCGCGCTCCAGCGGCATCTGCCACCGCTGGCTTCGCCACAGGGTGCTTCCCGCCAGCAGCAGGCCGACCACCGCCACCGCGGTCAGAATCACCACCGGAATGCGTCTCTCCTTCCACCACAAGGGAATGCACCCTCCCAGGGTTACATAATGCCGCGTAAAGATTATACCATCAGATGAGCACCGAGCACGGTGGTAATGTCTAGCAAGACGGGGGAAGCAACTCCGCGAAGAGGTCGTAGCCGTGGTTGCCCACCACCCGCACCTTCACGAATGTGCCGGGAGTGGGACATCGGCCGAAAATGTAGGTAATGCCGTCCACCTCCGGCGCTTGCCTCCAGATCCGGCCCCGCGCGAGACCATCAGAGATTATCTCCTCCACCACCGCTTCGGCGATCATACCCACCAGCCGGCGGTTGGCGCGGTGGGCCACCTGCCAGGCCTGCCTGATCAGCCGACGGCGGCGCCGCTCGCGAACGGCGACCGGAACCTGAGGCCTCATGCGGGCGGCAGCCGTTCCTTCCTCGGGACTGAAAGCGAAGACCCCCACGTGGTCCAGCCGGAACCGCCGCACGAAGGCCAACAATGCCAGGAAATCCTCCCAACCCTCTCCGGGATGACCCACCATGAAGGTGGCGCGTATGGAAGGATCATGCAGGTAATTCCGAACCATGGCGATGCACCTGCCCGGATGGCCGAGGTCGGCCCTGCCCATTCTGCGCAGCACCCGCGGGCTGGCGTGCTGGAACGGAATGTCCAAATATGGCAGGGTGCGCCGCGACCCGGCCATCACCCGCAGCAACCGGGGGGTGATGCCCGCGGGGTGGGCGTACATGAGTCGTATCCACCTCACGGGTAGCTGATCCATCTCGACCAACAGATCGACGAGATCCGGTCCCCCCGGAACGTCCCGCCCATAGCTGGTGGTATCCTGGGCCACCAGGATCAGCTCGCCCACTCCCCGCTGGGCCAGCTTGCGAGCCGCCCCCAGCACCTCCTCCAGGGGACGGCTGTGCACTTTTCCCTTGATGGCGGGAATGGTGCAGTAAGAACAACCACGATCGCACCCGTCTCCCAGTAACAGATACCCGTAATGTGCTGGGGTGCTGAGGATTCGATCCGCGGAAGCTGTCGCCGAGGGAATCCGACGCTCCATCTGCCCGTGAAGGGCCTGCCACACCCGGCGAGCCACCAAGTGGTACTCATTGGCTCCCAGCCACAGGTCCACCTCCGGAAGTGCACGTCGGGCCTCGCTGCCGTAGCGGGCAGGGAGACACCCCACCACCGCCAGCAACTGACAGCGGCCGCTCCGGCGGTACTGCGCGCAGCGCAGGATGGCATCCACCGACTCCTGGGCGGCGTCCTCGATGAAGGCACAGGTGTTGACCACGATGACATCCGCATCCTCCGGGTTGGGGTGTGGCTGCAGGCCCGCGGCGGCCAGCGCCCCCAGCATTTCCTCGCAGTAGACGCGATTCTTGTCGCACCCCAGCCAGATCACGCACGCCCGCAGCTGCCTCGCCGACACCCTTCACGCGCCCCTCCGGGAGGCCAGGATCTCCCGGTAGAACTCTTCATACGCGTCCACCAGGCGTTGGGCATCGAATTGTTCCGCTCGCCGTCGCGCACCTTCCGAGTAGTCCTCCCAGACCCCTTGCTCGGACATGATCTGCACCGCGCTACGCGCCATCCCTTCGAGGTCCTCCACTTCATGCAGCCGCCCGGAGTGCTCATCCACCACTTCCGGCAGCCCCCCCACCCTGCTCGCCACCACCGGGACCCCGCAGGCCATGGCTTCCAGGGCGGCCAGACCGAAGCTTTCCTGCGCGGAGGGCAACAGAAACAGATCGGCCACCGACAGCAGTGGCACCAAATCGTCCTGACGTCCCACGAACAGTACTGCCTCCTCCAGCCCCAGTTCCCTCGTACGCCTGCGGGCCGCCGGGACATCGGGGCCATCGCCCACCAGGAGCAGGCGTACCGGCAGATACTCGCGGATCTGAGCCACAATCTCCACCACCGCCAGCACCCTCTTGACCGGACGGAAATTGGATACGTGAATGACGATCTTCTCCCCACCAGGGGCGAAACAGCGCCGGAGCTCGGGATTGGGACGCCTCCGGTACGCCTGCAGGTCAACGAAGTTGGGAATCACCCGGATGGGTCGGTGAACGGTGAAGCGACGGTAGGTTTCCGCCCGCAAACTCCGCGAAACCGCAGTTACCCCGTCGCTGCGATTGATGGCAAAGCTGATTATTTCGCTAAAAGAGGGATCCGACCCTACCAGGGTGATGTCCGTCCCATGCAGGGTGGTGATGGTGACCACTTCAGGTACCAGCTGTTTCGCCAAGTAGCTGCTGACCGCATGCGGTATGGCGTAATGGGCGTGTATGATGTCCAGACACCCGTAGCGCGCCAGCTCCACCAGCTTGTTGGTCAGGGCCAGCACGTAAGGAGGATATTTGAACAAGGGGTAGGTGGGTACCTCCACCTGATGAAAGATGATGGCGTGCTGGTACCCGCGTAGCCTGAAGGGCAGCTCGTAGCTGACGAAATGCACCTGATGGCCGCGAGCTGCCATGGCCTTTCCCAGCTCGCTGGCCACCACGCCCGATCCTCCATAGGAAGGATAGCACACCACGGCAATCCTCATCAGTCGGGTCTGCCTCCTCGTCCCAGGAACACATCCAGGTCGTCCACCCACCAGCCACCGGCCATCATGAACCCCTCCGCCGCCTCCACCCCCCGCAGGGCGCCGAAGTACCGGTCCCGGGCGAGGATGTACTGCAGGTAGGCAGGCCGGTTGAGAACGGTAACGCGGCGACCGCGCGGACAGAACTGCGAACGGTAGGTGGCCAGCGCCTTCCTCTTGAGGTGGTGAACGCCACTGACGTCTACCAGCACCTGGGGATGCGTATGCTCGTTGATGAAGTACTGCAAGATCACCCGCGGTCGCCAGGGTTCCCCCGGAACCCGGTACCGGGGGAGGCCGGCCAGGTGTGCTGCCCGGGGGAGCAACTGGCCCGCCACCTGATGATCGGGGTGCCGGTCCCGGTGGTACGGGCCCATGAGGATCTGCGGCCGGTGGCTTCTTACCGCCGCCACCACCTGCCGGAGCGACGAGGCCGCTTCCAGCTGCCCGTCGGGCAACCCCGCGCAGTGCCGCTCGGCTACCCCCAGAAGCCGGGCCGCCTGGCGGGCTTCCGCCTCTCGTTCCTCAGGGCTGGCGTTGCTGGCCATCTCTCCCCGCGTCAGGTCCAAGATGACCACCCGCCAGCCCTGCGAGGCGGCCAGCGCCAGGGTTCCGCCGCACCCCAGCTCGGCGTCGTCTGGGTGGGGCGCGATCACCAGCAGCGTGCGCTCCATTCCTTCCGCTCCTCCTGCAGGAAAGTGCTTCTGCGCGTTCGGGCATGTTCCTTCCGTTGACGCAAACAACTGTTCGTGTTATGATCGAGTTCGGGAGAGGATGAACGGTGGGGCAGTTTTGGGAGTTCCTGCTCGGCAATGAGCGGTTTCGCCGTAACCTGACCGCCTACCGGACGATTCCACCACAAACGCCGCACTGGGCCGATTTTCCCGCCGATTTGGATCCCCGGCTGCCCCGCGCACTGGCAGAACTGGGCATCCGAAGGCTGTATTCCCATCAGGCAGAAGCCTGCCGGGAAGCGATGAGAGGGCGCGATGTGGTGGTGGTCACCCCCACCGCCTCCGGCAAGACCCTCTGCTACAACTTGCCGGTGCTGGATGCGGTCCTGAAGAATCCCCAGACGCGGTCGCTTTACCTGTTCCCCACCAAGGCACTCTCCCAGGATCAGCTGGACGAGCTGCACGGGCTGATAGACCGTCTGCGCGAGCCAATACGCACCTTCACTTACGACGGTGACACTCCCGCTTCGGCACGGCCCACCATCAGGAAAGCAGCCCAGATCGTGGTCACTAACCCCGATATGCTGCACGTGGCCATCCTGCCACACCACACCAAATGGCTTCGCTTGTTTCAGAATTTGCGCTACGTGGTGATAGACGAACTGCACCAGTACCGGGGTGTATTTGGCAGCCACGTGGCTTGTGTCATCCGACGGTTGAACCGGTTGTGCGAATTTTATGGTTCGCGACCGACGTATATTTGCTGTTCTGCCACCATTGCCAACCCGGAGGAGATGGCCCAGCTTCTGTTGGGGAGACCGGTCCACCTGGTGGACCGGAGCGGTGCACCCAGGGGGGAGAAACACTTCTTCTTTTACAACCCGCCGGTGGTGAACCGAGAGTTAGGAATTCGCCGTTCCGCCCTGCTGGAGAGCAAGGAAATTGCCGCCCGGCTGGTGGAGGCGGGCGCCCAGACCATAGTGTTCTCCCGCAGCCGGCTCAACGTGGAGGTACTCTCCACCTACCTGAAGCACCGGTTTCCCCCCGGCCCGGGACAGAGAGAGGTGGTCAGGGGTTACCGGGGGGGATACCTGCCTCGAGAGCGGCGCGAGATCGAGCGGGACCTCCGGGAGGGACGGATCAAGGCGGTGGTTTCCACCAATGCCCTGGAACTGGGGATTGACATCGGGACCCTCAACGCTGCGGTGCTATGTGGCTATCCGGGGACTATAGCCAGCACCTGGCAGCAGGCGGGCCGGGCGGGGCGGGGCCAGGGGGCCAGCGTGGCGGTGCTGGTAGCGTCCAGCAGTCCCCTGGACCAGTTCATCATCACCCATCCCGACTATTTTTTCGCGCGCAGCCCGGAGCACGCCCTGTTGAATCCCGACAACCCGTACATCCTGGCCAGTCACTTGAAATGCGCGGCCTTCGAACTGCCCTTCCGGGTAGGGGAAAGCTTCGGCGGGCGTGACCCCAGTGAGTACCTGGAGGAGCTGGCCAAGCATCAGGTGCTTCACCGCAGCGGCGACCGCTACTATTGGGCCACCGAAGGCTTTCCGGCCGAAGAGGTGAGCCTGCGTTCGGCCACCTGGGAAAACTTCGTGGTGGTGGACATCAGCGACCAGCCCCGGGTCATAGGGGAAGTTGACCGCTTCAGCGCGCCCTTGCTCCTGCACGAGGAAGCCATATACCTTCACGAGGGGCAGCAATACCAGGTGGAGAAGCTGGACTACCCGGAGAAGAAGGCCTACGTGCGGCGCGTCCGCGTGAACTACTACACCGACGCCCAGCTGGCGGTGGACGTGCAGGTGTTGGATGTGCTGGGAGACAGGGCCTCGCAGAGCTACCGCAGCCATTGGGGCGAGGTACTGGTACGGGCCCGCCCCACCATGTTCAAGAAAATCAAGTTCTACACCCACGAGAATCTGGGCACCGGCCCCATAAACTTGCCCGAAGAGCAGATGCACACCACCGCGTACTGGCTTTGCCTTACTGCCGCGCCGGCACGAGTGTCTCGTGAGGCCCTCCAGGGAGGATTGGCAGGGGTAGCGCAACTCCTGGCCAACGTGGCACCGCTGTACCTCATGTGCGATCCCGGCGATCTGAGGGTTTTCCCCCAGGTGCGATCACCTTTCACCGAACTGCCCACCATATACCTCTATGACCGCTATCCGGGGGGGACGGGCTTGGCGGAACGCGCCTTCGAGCTGGAACAGCAGCTGCTGGAGGCCGCCGCTGAGCTGCTGGAGGGTTGCTCCTGCGCCTCCGGCTGTCCCTCTTGCGTGGGAGCTCCCCAGGAAGTGGGGGTGGAGGCCAAGGAGGCGGCACGGGCCATTCTCAGCATGCTGGTGGGTGAGCCGCGGTGAACCCGGATCAGCTGGCTGCGCAATTGGGAAGCTCCGTGCTTGACGCCGGGAGAGGCCCCTGCTTGGTGAAGAGGGGCTGGCTGGGCGAACTGCACATCAATCTCGGCTGCGAGCAGATCTGGCAGCTGCTGGGCCTCCGGCGGCCACCAGCGGATGGGATAGTACTGATGGACGCCGAGACCACCGGCTTGGGCTCGGCGGCTGGCGTGTTCATCTTCCTGGTGGGAGTGGCACGTTACCAGCACGGACGACTCCATTACAGCCAGTACCTGATGCTTGATCCCGCGTGGGAGCCCTCCCTGCTCGCCGCGCTGGCCGGGGAGCTGGCGACAGTGCACACCCTGGTGACCTTCAACGGCAAGGCCTTCGACTGGCCGCTGCTGGAAGCCCGGTACGTGCTGTGCAGGATGCAGCATCCCGGGGAACCGGCTCAGCATCTGGATCTGTTGCACCTCGCGCGCAGGCTGTGGCGGGACATGGTGCCGCGCTGTGCTCTCACCACCCTGGAAGCTGCGGTGCTGGGGCGACCCCGGAGTTGGGACATCCCCAACCATGAGGTGCCCAAGATGTACTTCGCCTTTCTCCGCCGGCGCGATCCCCACCTGCTGCAACCGGTGCTGGAGCACAACCGCCACGACCTGTGGGCGCTGGCACAACTCCTCGGCCTCCTCACCCACCGCCTGCAGAGCGGTGCCAGTTCCCATCCCGAAGAGATGCTGGCCCTCGCGCTGCTGCATCTGGACCGCGGAAGCCCGGCGCGGGCGGTGGAGTTGGCGGAGCGCAGCTTCCGCCTGAGCGCGGGATGGCTGCGCACCAGGGCGGCCTACGCCCTGGCGCGCTGCTACAAGAGGTTGGGGCGCTGGCAGCAAGCCGTGGAGCCGCTGCAGGTGCTGGCGCAGTCCAACTCTCCCCGGGCTGCGTGGGCAGCCGTAGAGCTGGCCAAAATATTCGAACACCGGCTCCACCGCTACCGGGAAGCTCTACACTGGGTGGAACAGGCCCGCCGCCTCCGCGGACAGACCTCGCTGGGGGGACAGGCCATCTCATCCACCGCTCTCCGGCAGCGGGAGCTGCGCCTGCGCCAGAAGTTAGCGCGGAGGATGGCCGAGGCGGGCAGCAACAACTAACCCTCGTGGCCAACCTGTTCGCGTGCCGGCAGGCTCCTCCCCTTCCGGTGCATCCCCGGCCAGTGGTGAGAATTCGCAGTGACCAGGGCTACGCATGCGCGTGGGTCCCCTGCCAGGCTCAGTCATAGCAGTCACGGGGAGAGAATAGATAATAGCTAGCCTACTGTCTCGGGAGGGATGCCTCCCATGTTGATGATTGTCCTGCGTCGTTCCACCCGCAAACGCCTACTGGTGCTGGCGGGGCTGTGCGCTCTGGTGGTCCTGGTCACCGCCGCCACCGGTCGCCTTTCCCGCACCGTACTGGGCACCGGCCTCCGGCCGCTGTGTAAGGTGGACACGGACAACAAGATCATTGCCCTGACCTTCAACGTCCGCCCCGGGACCGGCAGTCTCACCCGCATCCTGGCCACCCTGGCTGAAGCGGAGGTGGTCGCCACCTTCTTCCTGTCGGGAGAGTGGGCGGAACAGAACCCCCAGACGGTGCGGCAGATCATCGACGGCGGACATGAGATAGGAATCGTCGGCTACCGCGCGGTTCCGCTGGTGCGGCTGTCCAGCGAGGAAATCAGGGAGGAACTGCAGCGCGCCCGCCAGGTGCTTTTGGATGTCTTCGGTCTCCAGATCCACTATCTGCGACCGGCTGATGGACGCTTCAACGACCAGCTGATCCAGGAAGCCCTGCGCCAGGGACTCACCCCCGTGAAGTGGTCTTTGGACTCCTGGGACTCCCGCAACGCCAGTGCCGGTTTCTTGGTCCGCCGCGTCATCAGCAGGGCACGGCCCGGTGGCATCGTCCTGCTGCATGCTGACGACCAGATACCCGCCACTCCCGAGGCGCTGCCCGAAATCATAGGAACCCTCAAGAGTCGGGGCTTCGTGGTCACCACCCTGAGCGAACTCTTACGCTCCGAGGAGGACTAAGGAGAAAGCTGTCGTGCAATGACGCGGGTCTGCTCCAGCAAGCGGTAGCCGGCACGGAGGTCTCCTTGGCCCCGATAGGCGCTGGAGTGTTCGGCCCAGGCATAAAGTTCTCGGGCTACCTTGCCCAGCCACGCCCTCTCCTGCTGCAGTTGCCCCTGCAGCTCGCCGGACAACGCCAGCAGTGCTAAGGCCAGGGTGCGTTTGTCCTCACGGACGCGCTCGCCAGCACCTCGGGCCAGGCTGCGACGCAGCCACTGCAGCCGCCGTCGGGCTTCCGCGGGCTCGAGACCAATCCCTGATTGAGCCAGCCTGGCAATCACTTCCTCTCGCAGGGTTTCCCGGCCCTGCCGTCTGTCCCACAGTGCGAGCACGGCGGGCAGGAGCCGGTGCGGTTCCAGCAGCGAACCCAGGGCACCATCCAGGCAATCATCGAGGACCTTTTCCGCCAGGTAGATGACCATGTCCCGATCGGCATGCCCGTGGTCCAGCAGCGCTTTCGCTGCCTCCAGGGGTGCCATGGAGCCCGCGCCAGTATGGGCGGTCACGACGGTTGCACCTCCGCCCGCAGGCGCCGAGCCAGGACGCCGATCTCCCGCCGAAGCAACGGGCTGGCCTCCCAGACACCGGTATCGAGCATGTCCGCTCTCCTGAGCTGGGGATCATGGGGCAAACAATGCAGCAGGGGCAAGTTAAGATGGGCCTCGACGAAATCTCTCTGCTCGGGATCAGCCACCTTATTGGCCACCGCCACCACCCGGCGCAGTCCGAGCTCGCTGGCCAGCGCGGCCACCGCGTGGGCAGTCTGGAGACTGCGATGGCTGGGCTCCACCACCACCAGCAACCGATCCACTCCATGTGCGGTACCGCGACCCAGATGTTCCAGACCCGCCTCCATGTCGCAGACCAGCTCTTCCTCGCGGCCCAGCACCAGGTGGCGAAGCATGGCCTTCAGTAGGGCATTCTCCGGACAAGCACAGCCCGCTCCCCCACCCCGGATACCCCCCATGACCAGCAGTCTGACCCCGCGATCTTCAACCCATAGTTTCTCGGGGAGATCCTCCACCCGAGGGTTGAGGATGAACCACGACCCCACCTGACCGGGTCGTGCCCCCGTGCGCTCTCTCACCAGTTCCTCCATGCGGGCAATGGGAGTGATCCTTGCTAACACTTCCTCGGGTATACCCAGGGCCGATCCCAGGTTGGCATCGGGATCCGCATCCACCGCGATCACTCTGCGGCCTTCTTCTGCCCAGCGTCGGGCCAGGAGGGCGGCAACGGTGGTCTTTCCTACCCCGCCTTTGCCGGCGATGGCCAGCTTCAAAAGTCCCACCTCCTCACGGTTCCCGGCGCACCACCCGAACGTTCATGGGGACCCCGCCGGTGCTCACCGGTCCGATGTCAACCCCGCATATCTCGAGATGTAGCACCGCCGGATTGCCCACCCGCAACAACAACTCGGACCGGGCCGTGAAAACCCGCACTTCTGGCGGCTCCAGGGTCCGTTCCATGACCCGTTCGCCGTCCGCCAGCACCCGTACCCAGCAACGTCCCTGCCAGGTCAGCTTCAATATCAGCTGGGGGGCGTAGGCCACGTAGGTGACATCGGTGGGGCCCAAGTCCTCCCGGATTACCCGTGGGGGTGGCGCCGGCGGCTCAGCTGGTTGCTCGGGGGCTGGCCCGGGTTCCTCCCCTGGGGCGGTGGGCGGCTCCGCCGGCTGCCCCCCGGGCTCTCCGGGTACGGCGGGCTGTTGTTCCTCGCGGGCAGAGGACCAGGGGCGAACCACGAGCAGGATCGCCGCCAACAGGACCGCTACCACCGCAACCACCACCCACCGCCGCGCAAACCGAGCTGGACGGGAAGGTGGAACGACCTCGTTGGCGGGAGTGCTAGCTTCCGCCCGCTCCTCATACTCTTTCAGGATTGCCCGGGCATCCAGTCCCACGCACTCGGCATAAGCGCGCAGAAATCCCTTCAGGTAGACCTCTCCGGGCATGACTTCCCACTGTCCTTCCTCCAGGGCCCGCAGGTATTTCTTGCGTATCTTGGTGCGCGCCTGCACGTCGTCGAGACTCAACCCCAGCTCCTCGCGACGCCGTCGCAGGCGCTCGCCCAGCTGACGCACTGGCCAGTCTACCTCCTGTGCCTTCACGGGTACAGCCGGTTCAGCATGCGGGGGAAGGGTATGGCCTCCCGCACGTGACGGAGACCACATATCCAGGCCAGCAGCCGCTCTATCCCCAGGCCGAACCCCGAATGCGGCACCGAGCCGAAGCGCCGTAGGTCCAGGTACCAGCGATATGCCTCTTCAGGAAGATGGTGTTCTCGGAACTTGCTGACCAGCAGCTCGGAACCGGCCAGACGTTGCCCGCCTCCGATGATCTCCCCGTAGCCCTCAGGAGCGAGCACGTCCATAGCCAGCACCACTTCGGGGCGCTGGGGGTCGGGTTCCATGTAGAATGCCTTACACGCTGCCGGATAGCGGTGGACGACCACCGGACGGTCGAACTCCAGGGAGATGAGCGTCTCCTCCGGCGCCCCGAAATCGTCTCCCCACTCAAACTGGCGTCCCTTGGCCTGCAGGAGCTGCACCGCCTGGTCATAGCTCAGGCGTGGAAACGGCGGCTTCACGTGAGTCAGCGGTTCCAGCTTGCGGCCCAGCAGTTCCAGCTCCGATCGGCAGTGTCGCAGCACCTCTTCCGTCACCACCGTCAGCATCTCTTCCGCCAGAGAAATACAATCCTCCAGGTCAGCGAAGGCCATCTCAGGCTCCACCATCCAGAACTCCATGAGATGCCGTCGCGTCTTGGACTTTTCCGCTCGGAACGCCGGACCGAAGCAGTAGACCTTGCCCAGGGCCATGGCTGCCGCCTCCATGTACAGCTGGCCGCTCTGAGTCAGGTAGGCAGAACGACCGAAGTAGTCGGTGCGAAAGAGGGTGGTGGTGCCCTCGCACGCCGCCCCCGTGAGAATGGGGGCATCCACCAACACGAAACCTCGCTCATCCAGGAAGTCCCGGCAGGCCTTCACCACCCGATGGCGCACCCTCATTATCGCCACCTGACGCGGGGTGCGCAGCCAAAGATGGCGATGATCGAGCAGGAACTCGATGCCGTGCTCCTTCAGGCTCAATGGGTACTCTTCCGCCCGCTGAAAGATCTCCAGCGCCGTCACCTGCAGTTCATACCCACCAGGGGCCCTGGGATCCGCACGCACCGTTCCCCGCACCCGAAGGGAGGACTCCTGAGTCAGCCGGTCTGCCGCCCGGAAGGTCTCCTCATCCACGCTGTCCCTGCTCACCACCGCCTGCACGAAGCCGGTGCCGTCGCGTAGGATCAGGAACAAGATCTTGCCGCTGGATCGCTTGTTGTACAGCCAACCGCAGACCACCACCTCCTGGCCCTGGTGGTGGGCCAGCTGATCAAGGCGTACCGTCTTCACCGCGGGCATCTTCCCCCTCGTCTTGGGCGATGAATGCTCGGAGGAACTCCTCCGCCCGGTCCAGCGCTACCCGGATTATCTCTTCCCCCAGCTCGCGGCTGGCCCGGGAGGCATCGCCCAGGGCACCATTGCTGGTGATTTCATCGAAGGTCGCAGCCACCTCGATGGCCCGGCTCCACTCCCGCGCCCAGTGTTTGCGCCCCCATTCGGTGATCTTTCCCGCCGCCAGCTGATCCTGCTTGACCGTGCGGGGCGCCAGATACAGCCCCTGGGATACCTCGTTCTCGCACGCGTGGCCAAGCAGCGGGGAACTGGTGCGCTCTCGAATCACATCCCCTGCCAGGCTGGTGAAGGAAGTCCAGGCCGCCCGCACGTCGGTGTCCTTCCTCAAGCGACCCATCAGCAGGGTGAGGGCGGCGCGATTGCCCCCGTGGCCATTGACGAAGAAAAAGTGCTTGATGCCGTGCCGTCGCAAGGAGCGCACTATTTCCTCACACACCCGCATGAAGGTCTCGGGCTCCAGGCTAATGGTACCGGGAAAGTTCAGGTGATGGGGCGACACCCCAAAGGGCACCGGCGGTACCACCAGTGCCGCCTCGCCCAGCCGTGCCCCCAGCAGCTTGGCGAACTCGTACGCGCGGGCGGTGTCAGTTTCAAACGTCATGTTGGGGCCATGCTGTTCGGTCGACCCCACCGGTATCAGGGCAACCTTGATCTCCCTGAGCTTCTCCGCCAATTCGGGCCAGGAAAGATCCCACAGGATTACAGGCTGACTCATGGTGAACCCCCTTCTGGTGATTGCAGCAGCCTCTCCAGACGCTCCAGCAACTGACCCAGTTCTTCGATGGCTTGACCGTAACCGGCCCAGTCGCCCGACCGGAGTCTCTCCTGGGCGGTCTGGTACACCTGCCGTGCTCGCTCCGCCAGCTGGGCGGCAGTCAGCGCTTCCGGTGGAGCACCGGGCGCGGTGGGCTCCTCCGGCACTGCGGGTGCCTCACCGAACACCCTTCGCAGGGCGGCGTCCACCGACGTATCCATGGCCACGCGGTCTCCGTACGCCACGATCACCCTCTTGAGCTCCGGAAGCTGAGTGGCCTCCGCCTGCAGATAAAGCGGCTCAACGTAGATGATGGAATCATTTATCGGGATGACCAGCAGATTCCCGCGGATCACGTCCGATCCCAGCTGTCCCCACAGGGTCAGCAGCTGGGAGATCTCCGGCTCCTGGTCGATCCGGGCCTCGATCTGCATGGGTCCGAAGATGAGTCGTTCCTTCGGGAACCGGTACACGAACAGCTCGCCGTATTTCGGAGGGTCGCAGCGGGCGGCCAACCAGGCGATCATGTTGTCTTTGCGCACCGGAGTGAAGGGAACCATGAGGAGGAACTCGGGCTGTTCCTCTCCCGGCACCGTCATGATGATGTAGTAGGGATCCATGGGCTGGTGCTTGCCCATGTACAGCTCGTTAGGTATCTCCCACAGGTCCTCCTTGTTGTAGAACACCACCGGATCGGTCATGTGGTACACTGCGTACATCTCCGCCTGGATGCGGAAAAGATCCTCGGGGTATCGGATGTGTCGCGCCAAGTCTGCGGGCATTTCCGAGAACGGCCGGAACAGATCCGGGAAGATGCGTCGCCAGGTCTGGATGATGGGGTCCTGATCGTCGATGACGTAAAAGATGGTGTCGCCATGGTAGGCATGAATCAGCACTTTCACCGAGTTGCGGATGTAGTTGAGTTCGCCGCGCCACGGCTCACTATAGGGGAATTCCAGGGAGGTGGTGTAGCCATCCATGATCCAGTATAGATGTCCATCTTCCCCGATGACCACGTACGGGTCCTTGTCGTATCTCAGGAACGGGGCCAGCACTTTCACCCGTTTTACGATATCCCGGTACATGAGGATCTTGCTCTCGTTGGTGATGGCCCCGCTCAACATCATCTGGTAGCTCCCATACCGCACGGCGAACAGCGCCCGCACCAGCTGGTTGCGCAGGACCACGCCCGCCCGGCCGTCGTAACGGGTATAGGCATTGGTGGCACCCACCGGGTAGTCAAATTCCTCCTCCCGGGTATTCACGATCACGTGTTCCCCTGACAGCTCCCCGAAGTAGACCCGGGGCTGAGTGATTTGGGGCGCCCCCGGCCGCGAAGCGGGCGGTATGTCCTTGATCAGGAAGGCGGGCAGACCGTCTTCCGTCATCTCGGAGGCAGGAGACATCACCACCCCGAAGCCATGAGTGAACTTGAGATAGCGGTTTACCCAAGTCTGGGCTTCCGCCGGCAGCCTGTCCCGCACCAGCTCCCGAGCCGAGATCATCACCTGCCGGTACTGTCCGTCGATGTAATATCTGTCCACGTCCACGTCAAAAAAGCTATAGTACAGCCGGATTTCTTGCATCTGGCTGTAGGTGTCCCGCAGGGCCCGCCAGTCCCACAGCCTGATGTTCTCCACCGTGCCTCGCTCCGCGACCACCTGCTCGTACGTGAGATCCATGGTCGCCGGATAGGGGTGCTCGGCTATGGCCCCGAGACCGTAAGCGAAACGGGTGGCAGCAATGTTGTGCTCCAGGAAGGGACGTTCCATAGCGATCTCGTTGGGTGCTACCCGCACCTGCTGCACGAAAGACGGGTACAGGTTCCCCAGCAGGAAGGAGGTCACCGTCAGGGCCACCACTGCCACCACGAAGGGCCTCACGCCCCGGGTGAAGATGTTCACCACCGTGGCCACCGCTCCCAGGGCCGCCATTACCATCAAGATCCGCAGCACCGGCAGAACGGCGTGGATGTCGGTGTAGCTCGCCCCGAAAACCACTCCCCGTGGGGAATACACCAGTCGCTGGATCCGGAGGTAGTAGTCCACCACCTTGAGGAGGAAGTACGAGGCAGCCAGGATTGCCAGGTGAGCCTTGGCCCGACGGGCGATGCTCACATGGCCGGCCACATAGGTCACCGCCCCGGTGAGGAAATAGATGAAGGCGGAAGCGATGAAGGAAAGGGCCAGCAGCAGAGTGAGGTAGCGATGCACCAGGGACAACATGGGCAGCACGAACACGTAGAATGCCGCGTCCCGGCCGAACAGGGGATCGGTGAAACCAAAATCGCTGCGGTTGAAGTACTTCAGCACCACCGCCCACTGGTCCGAAGCCACCACGCCCGCCACCAGAGAACCCGCCACCAGAGCTACCAGCATCAGTAGCGAGACCCGCTGCCACTGCAAGCCAGTGGGCAACCCCCGCTCGTCCAGCACGGTGATGGGTATCCGACGTCTGAGGCGGCGGGCGAAGATCACATTGGCCCCGAGGAACGCCCCGAACAGGGCTCCCGCCACCAACCCCACCGCCAGCTTTGCCTTGTAGGTGGTCAGAAAGACCGAGCCGTAGCCCAAACTCTCAAACCACAGCCACTCCGTGTACAGGCGCGAGCCTACGAAAAGGAAGAACACGAGCAGGGCAACCGCTATGGCCAGAACGGTGAGCGCGGCTCGCGGCAGGTTCGTCACCGTCCATCACTCCCTTCCTCCGCCAGCTGACGGGTCCCGTCTTCCACGTAGCACTTCTTCCCACATCTTCAAGTACCCTTCCTTGCTGTAGCGAGGATTGTATTCTCGGAGGACTCGTCGCGCTTTGACCGCTCCATCATACAGGAGGTCAATGCAGGTCAGGGCCATGGCCTTGGCGGGCACCACGTAAGCCAGCTCCTCGTCCACCACCCGGAAGGAATCTGAATGCCCCGTGCCCTCGCAGCCTCCGATCATGGGATGAATCGCCGGTATCAGGTGCATTAGGTCCCCCATGTCGCTCGATCCAGCAGCGTGCCCCCCTTCCCCCACCGCATCTTCTCCCAGCAACTCGACGAGGTTGGTGCGAAAGATAGCGGTCAACCTGGGTTCGTTGAGGCGCGGGAGGTACCCCGGCAGTTCGGTGATCGTCACCTCCGCCCCCACTGCGTAGGCACCCGCCTCCAGCGCCCGGTTCACTTTACGGTTGGCATCCAGCATTGCTTCCACCGTTTTGGCCCGGACGTAAGTCTCCAGCCGCACGTCGGCCGGTATGATGTTCACCAGGTCCCCACCCCTGGTGATCACCGGATGCACCCGCACCGTGTCCTCGTCCCTGAACGTCTCCCTCAGGCAGTGTATCCCCATGATGCCCAGCAGCGCGGCGTTGAGGGCGTTGACCCCGGCGTGGGGCGCGGCACCCGCGTGCGCTTCCTTTCCTCGGTATCTCACCAGCTTGCCGATGAAGCCGTTACTGGTCCCTCCCACCGTAGCCCGCTTGTCCCGCAGCGAGCTCAGGTGAACCATCATCGCCAGGTCCACGTCGTCGAACTCCCCGCGGGCGATCAGCTCCTGTTTGCCCCCGAGAAACGAGATAATGCCCTGCTGGCGCAGGGCGTACCGGTACTCAATTTCCACGTATTCCTCCGCCGGTACGGCCATGAACGCCACCGAGCCGTCGAGCTCATCGATAACCTGAGATTTGACCAGCCCGATGGCCACCCCCACCATTGCCGCCAGCTGCCCGTGGTGACCGCAGGCGTGGGCAGCTCCCGTCTCCCCGTTGGCCTGGGGATGCCCCGGACATACCACCGCGTCCAGCTCCCCCAAGACCGCCACCCGGGGCACCGGGTGCCGTCCGACAGCCACCGCCTTGAGCCCGGTGATCGCCAATCCCGTCCTGGGCTCCAGACCACACCCCCGCAGGGCCCGCTCAACCATGGCGGAAGTCGAATGTTCCTTGAACCCTAACTCTGGGCAGCGGGCAAGTTCCCGCGCCAGACCCACGATTTCCCTGCGGTGCGCGTCGATGGCCTCCAGAGATCTTTGCTTCAGCTGCTGCACCGTCAACGGTTCGCCCTCTCCCTTCGCTGCCCACCTTCGAATTTCGCTTCCTTTAGCTTTTTCCACAAAGTGGTGCGGGAAATGCCCAGCTGCTTGGCCAGGGCGGTCCGGCTGCCCGGAAAGCGCTCCGCCATCTGGCAGATGATCTGTCTCACCATGTCATCCAGCTTCCCCACGCTGACCACCAGGAGGTCCCCCACCTTGGGGGCCTCGACCCAGCCCGGAGTGCGGAGCTCTCTCAGTGCTGCCTCCTCTACGAAGGATTGCGGCAGCAACGGCATGCCGCGCCGTAGCCTGAGATAGATGCGGACGAAATTGGCCAGCTCCCGCACGTTACCCGGCCACCGGTGCTCCAGCAAGCGCTGCAGCGCCTCCTCGGACAGCTCCATTTCCTCGCCCCGCGCACCCTCGGCCGCCAGCAGGTCTCGCAGCAGGCCCGGCAGATCCTCCCGGCGTTCCCGCAGCGGCGGGACGTGCAGCACGCTAGCCGACAGTCGGAAGAACAGCTCGGGCAGGAAGCAGCCCGCATCGACCAAAGGGGTGAGATCCGCCCGACTGATGGCCACCAACCGCGGCACGCCAGACGGCCCAACCGGACCCATTTCCGCCATCATCGCCACCAAGCGAGCCTGCGCCGGTTCCCGCAGGGCACCAACCTCATCCAGCACCAGGGTACCACCCTGCGCCTGATCCCACAGGCCGGCACCTTCTTCCGCATCTCCGAAGAGCTGGCGGACCTGCCAGGTTCCATCGCCAGCCGCACACCGCATGATCACCAAGGGCCCGTCGCCTCTGGGACCGGCCCGATGCAGCGCATGTGCCAGCACTTCTTTGCCTGTCCCCGCTTCGCCGAGTATGAGGACGGGCTCGCTGGTGGCGGCCACTTGCTGCGCCCGGGCCATCAGCTGCCTCATGGCGGGACTTTGAGCCCAAAGGTCTTCCAGAGACCATCGGGCCCGGTGCTCCGGCTTTGCCACCGGTCGCCCGACTTCCGCCCACCACTTCTGCAGCCGATCGACACCGATCACCGCCGCCAACCAGTGTCCAGCAGCTCCCGGCCGGGCATCCAGCAGCGCCACCACCCTACCCGAGCGCCGTATCCGGACCAGTTGCGGTTTGCCTCCCTGTGCGATGCGCGCCAGCAGCCTTGTGAGATGGGGGGGAAGGGCTGGGGCATCCTGCAGGTCCACCAGTTCGGCGGCCGACGGGCTACTCAGCACCACCCGGCCTGCCCCATCGCCCAGCAGGATTCCCACCGGTAGCCGGCCCAAGGCATCTCTCAGCATCCTGAATCCGCTGGCATGCGCCGCCGAGGCTGCCAGCACGGCGTCCGCCTGGGCAACTAGCGTCCTGGCGGTCACCGGCCCCAGCTTGACTTCCTCGGCCTCCAGCCCCACCTCGCGGGCCAGGCGACAGACCACCGGCCCCGCCACCACCACCCCTCCCCGCGATTTCAGGCCCTGCAGGAACTGACGTATGCCGCCCACCGAGCGCGGCGGCCGATGGATGCAAACTGGCACCCGACACAGCTCCTGGAGTTCCCCCGCCGGCATGGGTGTAGCATCGAAGTGCACCACGTGGGCCGGGGACGCCTTTCGCTTCCTGGCCCGAATGATGGCCGTCGCTACGTCAGCCAGGGACGGCGTGAGTGGTAGCACGGGGAGCAGGGGGATGCTGGCCAGCTGTCCCAGCAGAACCACGGGCGCGAACACCAGATCGGGCAGCCGATCGAGCACGCGGCGGACCAACTCCGCATGATTGGTTGCCTCCGCATCCAGTGCCACCACGCGGTGTCCCCGTTCCTGTGCCGCCTCCCGGAAGCAGGCAACCGTCTCCGGGCTGGCACCGGTCAGTGCCAGTAGGCGCTCCGGCATGCTCCCCGCTCCCTTCCACCGGTCAACGCATGGGGATTCGGAGTCCCGCCCTTTCTGCCGCCCGTATCGCCCTTTCGTAACCGGCATCCGCGTGTCTCAGTATCCCCAGACCCGGATCGGCGTTCAGCACCCGCTCCAGGCGGGCGTCCGCTTCCGTGGTTCCGTCCGCCACCACCACCATTCCCGCGTGCAGGGAATAACCGATGCCCACTCCGCCGCCGTGGTGAACGGACACCCAGCTGGCCCCGCAGACGGCATTGAGGAGGGCATTCAAGATGGGCCAGTCAGCGATGGCATCGCTGCCGTCTCGCATGCCCTCCGTCTCCCGGTTGGGAGAAGCCACCGATCCCGCATCCAGGTGATCCCTGCCGATGACCACCGGGGCCTTGATCTTGCCCTCGCGCACCAGCTGGTTTATCGCCAGACCGAAACGCGCGCGTTCGCCGTAGCCCAGCCAGCAGATGCGGGCCGGCAGCCCCTGGAAGGGCACCTTGTCCCGGGCCTTCCGGATCCAGCGGGCCAGGGATTCATCTTCCGGGAACTCCCGCAGGACCACTTCGTCGGTGACGTAGATGTCCTGCGGATCGCCCGACAGGGCCACCCAGCGGAAGGGCCCGCGGCCCTCGCAGAACAGCGGGCGGATGTATGCAGGGACGAAGCCGGGGAAGGAAAAGGCTTCCTTCAGTCCCCCTTCCCGAGCCTGACCGCGGATGTTGTTTCCGTAATCGAAAACTACCGCACCCCTCATCTTGAACTCCACCATTGCCTGCACGTGGACCACCACACTGTCCCGGGCCCGCCGCAGGTACTCCTCCGGCTGGCGCTGCCGAAGCTCTCTCGCTTCTTGTACGGTTAGTCCGGCGGGGATGTACCCGTCCAGCAAGTCGTGCGCTGCGGTCTGGTCGGTGACCACGTCGGGGATGATGTTCCGGCGCGCCAGCTCCGGGTAGACCTCAGCGGCGTTCCCCAGCAGGGCTACCGACAATGCACGGCCCTCCGCGGCCGCCGACTGAACCAACCGCAGGGCCTCATCCAGGTCCTCGCAGGCGCGATCGCAGTATCCGATGTCCACTCTCCTGCGAATCCGCTCTGGATCCACTTCCACCACCAGCGCGGCACCCTCGTTCATGGTGATGGCCATGGGTTGCGCGCCCCCCATGCCGCCCAACCCTGCCGACAGCACCCACTTGCCTTTGAGGGTTCCCCCGAAGTGCTGGCGGGCCACCTCCGCGAAGGTCTCGTAGGTACCCTGGAGGATCCCCTGAGTACCGATGTATATCCACGACCCGGCGGTCATCTGCCCGAACATGATCAGGCCCTTGGCCTCCAGCTTCCAAAACTCCTCCCAGTTGGCCCAGGCGGGTACCAGCAGCGAATTAGCTATGAGCACCCTCGGGGCCCACTGGTGGGTGGGAAGAACGCCCACCGGCTTGCCCGACTGTACCAGTAAGGTCTCGTCGTTTTCCAGCTCTTCCAGACACCGGACGATGGCCTCGAAGGCCTCCCAGTTGCGCGCCGCCTTGCCCGTCCCTCCGTAGACTATGAGCTGGTCGGGTTTCTCGGCCACCTCCGGGTCCAGATTATTCATCAGCATCCTGAGAGCGGCTTCCTGCTGCCACCCCTTGCAGCGCAGGGCCGTCCCTCGCGGTGCCCTCACCGTCCGCACCTTGGATTTCACCCATTTCCCCCTCCTTTGGTGGGCATGATGTACGCGCAGTCACCCCCGCGGGCGACGGTTAACCACCACCACTCTGGGCTGCCCCGGCCGCGGACGAAGACCTTCCAGGAACAGCGATTCTACCGCCCCCGCTGCACCTTCCGGTATCCGGCCTTCCCGCAGCTGATAGTATCTCGAGGCCCCGCTCAGCAGCCCTATCAGCGCGCTGGCCGCCAGACAAGGGTCCACGGGCTGCAGCTGGCCTTCCTCACATCCCCGTCTGATGATCTCGGCGATGAACCTTACGTACTCCCTCGCCACTCCCTCCAGGCGCTCCAGCAGGCCCCGCGGCCCCTCCCCCGATCGGCACGACAGCAGCCTGTCCAGGTGTCGGTGGTTGTTTGCTTCCTGCAAGTGAAGCCGGATGAGTAGCCGCAACTGGCTCAAGGGAGTGGGCTCTTCCGCCACCCTCCTGGCGATCCTCTCCGCGGCCTCACGGAGCCAATCCACCAGGGCACAGCCGTACAGCTCTTCCTTGCTCTTGAAGTACAAGTAGACGGTCCCCTTGGCGACGCCGGCGGCCTGCGCCACCTCCTCCATGGTCACCTCGTGAAAATCGCGCCGATCGAACACTGCCAGTGCTGCGCGCAAAATGCTCTCTCGCCGTTTTGCCTCCGTCTTACCCGACATGACCCACCACCTTGTTCGACTGACTGGTCAGTCGCCCACTCCTAGCACCTGCAGTATCTCCAGTACCCCTTCCGCGCAACAGTTCCTGGCCACCATATCAGCGTGAGGATGCAGCTCCGCCGGTGCGTTTCCCACCAGGGCCCCCACGCCAGCCACCTCCAGCATCTCCATGTCATAATGCCCATCTCCGATGGCCAGGACCTGCTCAGGCGTCAGCTCCATTAGCTCCGCCAGCTGACGCAACGCCCATCCCTTGCTCGCCTGGTGGTGCTGGATGTCCACGTAATGGGGCATGGAACTGGTGACCCGTAGTTCCCGCGGCAGCCGACCCTGCAGGTGCGCCCGCAGGGCCGGTGCCTCCTGAGGATCGACCAGGAGGAGGATGCGAGTGGGTGCGCGCCCTTCGTCAACGAGGCGTCGCACCAACCCCGGATCGGGCGGAATCGGCTGTTGCAGTATCCCTTCGTAGCGGCGCCGGTGCTCGCTGTCCCGGTTGGTATAAACCTCGTCACCGAAGAACGCGTAAATCTGATGTCCCAGGCCGGCGATGGCACACATCACCTGGCCCAGCGCCGCCCGCGGGATGCACAAATGCCGGTACCTCTTGCCGCTCAGCGGGCATCCGATCACTGCTCCACCATCGGTGATAATGGGGTGCCGGATCCCCAGCCTGAGAGCCCAGCTCCGGGCGGAGGCGAAGATCCTCCCGGTGGCGATGCTGAAGGCACGACCCGTGGCCAGCGTACGTCGCACCGCCTCTTGTGCCACCGAAAGGTCAGACTCAGCGCAAATCAGGGTGCCGTCCAGGTCGGTTACCACCAGCCGAAGACGAGCAGCGTCCATCACTCGCTGGGGAATAGGGTGACCCTTGCCCTTCATCCCCATGGCTCCCCCATCTTCTTCCCCTCCCCGGCAATGATCCCCCTGGGTCAACGGGCCCGGCGCGGGGGCAAGGCACCACCTGCGCACCGCCTCACGGAAAGTAACGCCGCGCGGCGGCTGCTGCTTGCCACGGCCACTCCAAACGCCCCGCCCGTGTGAACCGGTGATCACCCCTACCCCGGCATCCACCCCGTTCCTCGCCCGCCGCCCCACGGTATTCAGCCTGACTACCGTTCGGGTGGGGTGAATCCAGCTGCCGAATCTCCGTCTCCACCAGGAGGGGAACCGCTGCTACGAGATACCGCCACCACACAATGGGGATGGGCCCGTCCCCGCCGCCGTGCCGCTTCCAAATTTCATTATATCAGCACCCCGCTCATCAGCTCGGCCTGGGTCCACCACGCCATCTGCGCCATGCGACGATCCCCAGCAAGAGCGCCATCACCGGGCTGAGGATGATCCGTTGGTACTGGTGGTATGTCCATTCCAGGCCCAGCAACGCGCCGCTGGCGCAGACCCACAGCACCACATTCTCCACCAGCCACCGCTGTCGGGGGCGTCCGCGGAATCGCTGTCGGGTCCAGATGGTGAGCGGCCAGGCCGCCAGCCCGAGCGACACCCAACCCGTCCACTGAGCCACGCCATCGGGATGGGCATCGAGGGCGAACATCACTATGGAGACGACCCCCCAGGCGGTGGCCGCGTCTCTCCAGTTCCTGACGGACATTCTTCACCGCCGCCTTCGTCCTCCAGTTCGGGAGCAGGTCATGGTTGCGAATCGCACTGCCCCAGCCGGCCCTCCCACCGCGCTACGCCCGCCCGGTCGCCGCGCGCCGTCACCCGGACCGGTGCGCCCGCCGTGCCCTTGATGGCCCACTGGAGTCGTTTCTCCCGCGCCGGCAGCCCTCCGCCGTACGGCCCCCGGGTGGCCTTGTACCTCCCGTCCAGGTGCTCCAGGTCCTCGCTCTGCCGCCCGTAAACCAGCTGGGCCCCCTCCGGCAGCTCCAGCTCCACCCGCAGCGGCCGCAGGAACCCAGTGGTCTTGGCCTGCTCGGAGCCGGACGTGGGCAGGTACCCCCGATTGCGGAGGGTGATGGAAAGCTTGTACACGTCCTCACCCAGCCGTTCCCAGCGAGGGTTGACCAGCACCAGTTCGGGGAGGGCACGACAATGGGCCAGCGTGAACATGGCGTTCTTGCGGCACTCGGCCTCCAGGTAGGAAGTGGGCGGATTGATGAGGAAAAACTTGCTGTCCCAGCCGCCGATCTCCACCTCACCCAGCTGGGGATGCTTGAAGGGGCGCCAGGGCACGAATCCCCTTCCCGCCAGCTCTCTGTCGTTCCAGGCCAGGAGTTTCAGCTGTTCTTCCTCGCTCCACTGCCGTCGGCGCGTGAAATCCGGTGGGATGCCCGCCCGCTGCGCGGCGTCCCACAGCTCGGTGGAAAAGGTAATGATGCCCAGATGCTCGTACAGCCAGTCCATGAACACCCCCAGCAATGGTTTCCTTTTGTCAACCAGGAACCGTTCATACACCGAGATGCAGGGGTAACCCACCAGCTTTTCGCCTCGCCGTCCCAGGGCCTGGTAGATGGCAAGGTCCCCCGGGGGCATCTCGGCATCGCCTTTGGTGCAGTAGGGGCGCAGGATGGCCCCGGCGGTGGTATGGTAGGACATGGCCCCCGCCACGTTGCGGTGGGTGCTCAGGAACTCGGCGATGCTGCGCGTCTCCGGTTCGGAAAGTGGGTACGGACCGGCACCCGGCTGTCTGGATTCCACATCCCAGTGAGCGGGGTAGTTCCGGTTGATGTCCAGGCCCCAAGGAGACCGCGCCAGCCGGATCTCGCCGCCGTCCCAGTCATGAAGCATCCCTTCTGGCAGCAGGCGGTAGTACTGCCCACCCTCCTCGTCCGGCTCCCGGGGAATCATCAGGCGCGGATCGCGGCTAGATACTTTCCATTCTCCGTCTGGATCGGGCACCCGCATCTGCAGGATCCGGCCGTCCCCATCGATGTCCTCCCGCACCAGGCCCTTCGGTTCCTCCTTCCAGGGATAGGGCCGGGTGCTGGACCTGAGCAGGTGCGGCGTGGTGAGAAATAGCTCCGCACCGTCCGCGGACACCCGTGGCAGGATGTAGAAGGTCCTCCTCCTGAGCAGGTCCACGATCTCGTGGTTCCCCTGCTCGTGCTGGGTGATGAGATAGTCAATGGTCCAGAGACATACCGCGGAACCCGTTACCTCCCCTGCGTGATGATTGCCGTCGATGTACAAAGCTGGTTTGTCCTCCGGGGAGCCCGTCTGCATGTCGGTGACACACATCAACCACAGGTCCCTTCCCTCGAAGGTCTTCCCTATCGATTCGAGGCGGCACAACCCGGGAAACTGCTCGGCCCACTTCTTGAGAAGATGGGTCATTTCATCGTAAAGGTAGTACCTGTCGGGCTGATAGCCCGTGACAGTGGTCGTGGCCATCCGTCGCCTCTCCTTTCAGGACAAGATCACCGCGAAGTCCCCGAAATCCCCCCCTGTCCCGGTGGCTTCCAACTGCTGGGCCGCCCTCTCAACCCTCTCCAGGATGTGCGAGGAGAGGGGAGCGGTACCTCGACCGGGGAGCAGCAGGGTCGTCTCACCGCGCACCGATGCCAACCGTCGCCAGCTGGACGCCAGCGCCCTCATCCCTCCCGCCTCTTCCCCGCACCTGACGCATCCCAGGTGAAAAGTATCGCCGGTGAAAAGCCATCCCTCCCGGGCTTCCCAGAGGGAGAGGGAACCAGCCGTGTGCCCCGGGGTCTCCCATACTGCCAGACGCCTGTCCCCAAGGTCCAGCACCTGTCCCTCGGCGATCTCGTGGATGTCCAGAGCCGGCAGCTGGCGCCACCAGCGGTCGGGGTCGAATCCCTGCGGTAGGGCCCTGGTCAGAGAATCCCCGCCCAGCAGCCGGCGAGGATCCTCCGGCATCACTTCCGCCAGGCGTTCTCGCTCCCGCCGATCTACGTACAGCCTCAGCCCGGGCCAAAGACCCCCCAGGCGATCCCAGTGGACGTGCGTGGCCACCGCCACCACCGGCAGGCGCACCAGCGATCGCACCACTTCTGCCAGAGGGCCGATCCCCGTACCGGCATCCACCAGCAGTGCCCTCGAACTGCCGGCCACCAGATAGGACACCGGGCATCCCCGGTAGCCCGGCTCGGCCAGCATCCACAGGCCACTGGCCAGCCTTACCACCTGGTACCAGCCTTCCAGCGGGTTCCCCTCCCTCAATCCGACGGGATCTTCTTCCAGAGCTCCACCAGCTTGATGAGCTTTTCCACGCCTTTGGCCATTTCCTCTTTCAGCTTCTCGGGATCGGCTTCATTGGGATCGGCGAACCCCCACACGCCGGAGCTGGTGAGTAGGTGACTGTCGGGAATGTAAGCGCTCAACAGCTGGGCGGCGAGGACGGCCTCCTCTCCCCGGGCTTTCCGCAGCTCCTCCAGAGGAGCCCTCAGCCGGGTGGTGGACTGGAATCCCTTCACCCGCTCCATTTCCACCAGCTCGGGGAAGAAGGCGAGGGCGAAGCTGGTCTCCCGGGGACCAGAGTGCACATCCATGCGTTCCAGGAATGCTTCTGCCTGCTTCTGGGGATCCTGGAGGCCGCGAGTATCGGGAACGATGACCACCGATCCAAACCGCCTGCGGGCCAGACGGGCCACATAGGCCACGATCTGGGCATTGCCCCCGTGGGCATTGATCAACAGGATCTTCTTGATCCCGTGGTGCGCCAGGCTCTCTATGGTATCGAGCAGCACTGCCACCAGTGTCTCCGCCTTCAGGGTGATGGTGCCCTTGAACCCCATGTGATGCGGGCTGAAGCCCGGCCAGCACGGCTGCACCACCAGGCACCCCGTGGCTTCCGCCACCTGTCGCGCCACGGCCAGAGCACCGTAGCTGTCGGTCCCCAAAGGGAGATGGGGGCCGTGTTGTTCGATGGATCCCAGGGCGATTATCACCACGGGATCCGGGTTCTCCCTCAGGTACTCTTCGAACGCCGGCCTGGTGAGATCGTGCAGCATTACCTTTTTCACGCTTTCGCTCCCCCTTCCTCTGAAAATGGCATCCTGCCCGTGTACTTCAACACCTCCAGGAAACCCAGCTGCTCCATGAGGTCGCGAACTTCATCCCGCGTCCGCCGCCTTCCGGGCCACTCCGGCCAGCAGGCCATGCGCAGGACCAGCCGGGCCACCAGCATGGAATCCAGGCGCAACCAGCGGGGGGACACCTTGTCCAGGGTGTCGGCGGCCGTGTGTCCCCAGTTGCGGCCAGTCCGCACTTCTTCCATCACCGCCAGGTAGCCACTGGGAACTCCCGCCAGAGAGAAGGGATACATGTCCGAATGCAACCCAAAGTTGGAGTCCACCAGCAGCGGCTCCTTCATGTCGGCGGCCACGCGCCTGAAGTATGGGATGAGCTCGATGCACCCCTGCAGGGCCAGACCCTTGTCCCCCTCTCGTCCCGCCCCGTCCAGGTTCAGCATGAACTTCAGCTGGTCCAGTTCGTCGGCATGCTGGGCCACGTAAGCATGGGACCCAAACAGACCCAGCTCCTCAGCACCGAAACACACGAACCGGACCGTGCGTCCCAATACTTCCCTATGACGGCTGAGCAGGCGCGCCGCCTCCATGACCACCGCAGTACCAGAGGCGTCGTCCTGGGCCCCCACCGCGATATCGTGGCCGTCCACGTGTGCCCCGACCAGGATCACCTCGCCCGGACGGTCCCGGCCCTCCAGCTCTCCCACCACGTTCCAGGAAGTACGTTGCTCGATGACGTTGTCGGTGCGAATGCGCACCCTGACCGGGCCCTGTCGCAGCAGCCGCCGGATGCGGAGGCCGTCCTCCCGGGTCACCGCCACCCCGGGGATTTCCGCTCCTGGACGCAATGCTCCCGTCTCCACCAAGTGGCCAGCCTGGTCGCGCATCCAGATGAACCCCACAGCGCCGGCAGCCACTGCCCTCCCGTACTTCTCCATACGGTGTATGCCGCGACGGAAGTAGGCGGGAGACTTGGCATCCACCAGCACTATCCTGCCGGCAATCTCTGCCGCCATGCTGTCAAACAGCGCCGGGGTCCCGTACCCCACATCCACCACTTCCGCCTCCACATCGAACGTCCCGGTGTGCGGGAGGCTGATTGCTGGCAGCTGGTGCTCCTCGGGAGCTACGATGTCAAGCTGGCAGCTCCCCCGGGTCCAGCCTGGATACTCAAAAGGTTCCAGACGTACGTTGCTAAGCCCCCACCGGTTCATTTGCGCCACCAACAGCTCTGCCGCCTCACGCTCCCCAGGGGTCCCGGGAAACCGGCTCCCGCACGCGCAGAGTCGTTCCACCAGCTCGTAAGCGGCGTCCGACGTCCAGGCATCGGCGATGATCTGTCGATCCACCTCTCTGAGCGATGCCATTGGCATTCCCCCTTCCTTCAGAATTCCACGCCCGGCTGGGCCGCGACACCTTCCCGGTAATGATGGCGACGCTCAACCACTTCGCTCACCAGATCGGCCCGTTCCAGCAATTCCGCCGGCGCATACCTCCCGGTCAGCACCACATGCACCTCGGGGGGACGCAGGGTGAGCAGCTCCAGCACTTCGGACAACGCCACCACCCCGTAATCCACGGCCACGTTGATCTCGTCCAGGATCAGCATGTCGCAGGCGCCCTCGCGGAGCGCCTCCTCCGCCAGCATGAGCCCTCGGCGCGCATGCTGGATGTCCTCCTCATCGGGCTCGCCTCGCTTGACGAAGGAATCGCGACCGCATTGCACAATCCGGAAGTCCACCAATCCACACTTCCGCAGCGCCAGAATTTCCCCATAGACATTGCCGGGGCCCTTCATGAACTGGATCATGAGCACCTTCATGCCGTGACCGGCCGCCCGCAATCCCTGCCCGACGGCGGCAGTGGTCTTCCCTTTGCCGTCTCCCGTGAACACCATCACCAGTCCGCGCCTGGTCAGTTCGCTTCACCTCCCACCCTCACCAAAGAGGACCGCCCCTGGCCCCCTTCCTTCAGGGTCGCCCCTGCCGGCTGTCCAGCACCTCCCCAGGTCGCGCGCCAGTAGGCTGCCCGTCGAAGACCACGGCAGTACCGTTGACGAAGACATGGATGATGCCGGTGGGGAACTGATGAGGTTCGGTATAGGTGGCGAGATCAGCCACCCGCGCGGGGTCGAACACCACCACGTCCGCGCAATCTCCCCGGCGCAGTCTGCCCCGTCCCCGCAAGCCCAATCGACGGGCGGTGCCCCAGGTCATCTTGTGGATGGCCTCCTCCCAGCTGAGCAGACCCTCCTCTCTCACGTACCGCGCAAGGACGCGGGGGAAAGTACCGTAGGCGCGCGGGTGGGGCTTGCTGCCCTCCGCCTGGTCGGGGTCAACTGCTGACGCGTCCGAGCCGATCACCGACAGGGGATGAGCTATCACGCGGCGGACGTCTTCCTCATCCATCATGAACAGCACCACCCCCACCGCGCCCCTTTCTTCCAGCAGCAGATCGAAGATGGCGTCGCGGGGATCAACTCCCTTGCGGGCCGCCCACTCGGCCACCGTCATACCCACTGCTTGGCGGTTGGCGGGGGATCTGGTACGGGTTATGAGGACATTGTCGTACCCCGCCATCCCTCCTAGATTCTCCCAGCCCGGGATCCCCTCGGCCATCTGCCGCTTCAAGATGACCCGCTGCTCGGGGTCCGCCAGCCTGCGCAGCATCTGCTCCATCCCTCCGGAATGGGCCCAGCTGGGCACCAGGGCACCCAGGGAGGTGCTGCCCGCGGTGTAGGGATAAACGTCGCAGAAGATTTCCCCGCCCTCCTCGCAGGCCTCTTCCATCCTTCGCAGGGTCTGTCGGGTCTTACCCCAATGGGGCTTGCCCGCCGCCTTGTGATGAGAAATGCAAACCCTGACGCCTGCCGAGCGGCCTACGGTTATGGCTTCTTCCAGCGCCTCCAGCAGGCCGTCGCCCTCGCTGCGCAGGTGGGTGACGTACACCCCCCCGTAATCCGCCAGCACCCTGGCCAGGGCCTCCAGCTCCGGGGTGCGGCTGTAGCAGCCCGGGGGGTATATGAGACCGGTGGACATCCCGAAGGCCCCCTGCTGCATGCCCTCTGCCAGCAGCTGCTGCATGCGAGCAAGTTCGGTATCGTTGGGGGACCGATCCTCCGGGCCCAGCACCGCCAGACGCAGGTTGCCGTGCCCGACGAGACAGGCCAGGTTGGCCGCCACCCCCTGTCGCTTGACCGCGCGCCGGAATCCTTCCAAGTCTTCCCAATCCAGATCCACCTTCCATTCCTTCACGCGCCGTTCCGCCTGCGCTCGCGCCGCTCCCACCAGCGGTGCTGCCGAGATGCCGCACTGCCCAATCACCTCGGTGGTGACGCCCTGGCGGACCTTGCTGGGCAAGTCCGGGCACACCAGCGCCGCCAGGTCGGAGTGCGAGTGGGCATCGATGAAGCCGGGAGCTACCGCCAGGCCATCCGCCTCCACCCGCAAGCGCGCCGGCCCGTCCTCATCCCCTACGTGAGCGATGTACCGGTCGGCGATGGCCACGTTGGCCCGTCGGCCCGGGCGCAGGGTGCCGTCGTACACCATGCCTCCTGCGATCAGTACGTCCCACATGTCAGTTCCCCTTTCCATGCCAACCTTATAGCTGGGGCGCTCCGTCTTCTTCCAGCAACCCCAGTCTCCGTCCCAGGAATGAGGCCAGCGGGCCCATCACCGCCAGGGCCAGGGCCAGCATCACCAGCTGGGTCAGCAGGTGGTGGACCCAGGGATTCAGCCTGGTGGCTCCCAGCAGCTGGGGAAACAAATAACGGTTGTTCATGTTATGCGACACATGCACCAGCGTCACCGGCAGCAAGTATGGGAGGCGGCGATAGATGACGCCGAAGCTCACTCCCGCCACCGCTGCGAAGAGCACGTAGCCGGCCATCAGGCTCCAGCGTGGAGGGAACAGGTGATAGTTGATGTGATACAGCCCAAACAGCAGGGCCTGGGCTACCATCCCCCAGCTGCCCCCGTATCCCTCGCTCAATACCCGTAACGCGTACCCCCGGAAACATACCTCCTCCGCGAAGTTAGAATATCCGTACGCCAGCAGTTGCTTGGGGAAGGCCTCCAGGGGAGAGGATGTGACCAGCTTCACTCCGTACACGCTACCGAAGCAGGCCGTGGGCACCAGCTGGGCGACAAACCGGCATGCGGCGTAGCACAACACCAGCACCAGCCCCGCGCAGAGCTGCGCCTTCAGGTGCCGACCACGAAGTCCGAACTCGGCAGGGGCTGTCCTTTCCAGCACCAGCAGGGCGCACAAAGCCGCCGCTGCCATGGGGACCTTCTCCGCATTCAACCCCAGCCAGTAGTTCCCCGCCAGACGCACCGCCATGGAAAGGCCAAACACCAGCAACACCCGGGCCGCGGCGGGCATGGCCAGCCAGCGGGCATCTGCCGGCAGGTCCTGCCGCGACAGGTGCTTCAGGTAGCAGCCAGCTGCCACGACCGTCGCCGCATTGGCCACCGCCATGAAGCCACTACCCGTCCCCTGCAGGGCCAGCAGCATCCACAACAGGGACACCGCCGCCGTCGTGGAGAATGTCACCAGCAGGAGCCCCAACGAATTCTCCCCCAAAAAGCTATGAGGCCCGAACTGCCGACTCCTTCTGCAGCCCGGCCCTCTTTCCCTTCAGTCCAGCTCAATCCCGCAGCCTGGGATCCAGGGCATCCCGCAGGCCATCCCCCAGCATGTTGAAGCTGAGCACGGTGACCAGTATGGCCAGGCCGGGGAACACCGACAGCCACCAGGCTTCCCGGATGTAAGCCTGGCCCTCGTACAGCATGTTACCCCAGCTGGGGGTGGGTGGCTGTACTCCCAGCCCCAGGTAGCTGAGGGTGGATTCCACCAGGATGGCGGCGGCCACGCCCAGGGTGGCCGCTACGATGATGGGGCCCATGGCATTGGGCAGGATGTGCCGGAATATGATGCGGTTGTCCCCGGCGCCCAGGGCGCGCGCGGCCTCGGTGAAGTCCTGCTCCCGCAAACTCAGGAACTGTCCCCTGACCAACCGCGCTACTCCTGGCCAGGAGGTCAGCCCGATCACCAGCATGATGTTGTATATGCTGGGGCTGATCAGGGAAACCACGGTGATGATCAGGAACAGGACCGGGATGGATATCACCATGTCCACCATTCGCATCAGCACGTTATCGATCAGGCCGCCGTAATACCCGGCGATGGCACCCACCATAGTCCCGATGGTGATGGATATCCCCACCGACACGAATCCCACGCTGAGGGAGATCCGGGATCCGTATATCATCCTGGACAGTACGTCGCGTCCATATATATCCGTGCCCAGCGGGTGCTGGCGACTGGGGGGCTCCATTCGATTTCTCAGGTTGATGACGGTGGGATCGTACGGGGCCAGCTGAGGCGCGAATATGGCTACCGCGTAGAGGACCAACATCAGCACCGCACCGGCCATTGCCAAACGATTTCGGCGGAAGCGGGCAAAGGCGATGGCCCAGAACGACTGACTGCGCTGTTCCCTTCCCGGTTTCAGTTGCCGCATCCTCTCAGTACCTCCACTCAGTCGTACCTTATCCGTGGGTCAACGAATCCGTAGGCCAGGTCGGCGAGCAAGTTCCCCAGCACCACCATACTGGCGGCGATGACCAGTACGCCCATGGTCACCGGGTAGTCGCGGGTGAAGGCCGCCTGCACCGCCAACCTCCCCATGCCTGGCCAGGCGAAGACGTTCTCCACCACCACCGCGCCCCCGAAGAGGCCGGGCAAGGAGAGCCCCAGGATGGTGATCACGGGAATCAAGGCGTTGCGCAGCGCGTGCTTGTATATGACCACCCGTTCGTGCAACCCCTTGGCGCGGGCGGTACGGATGTAATCCTGGCGGACCACTTCCAGCATGCTGGAGCGGGTGTACCTGGTCAGTCCCGCCAGCTGTCGGAGGCCAAGGGCAAGCATGGGCAGGATCAGATGCCGGAGCTGGTCAACCAGGGAAAAGGGCGCACCATACGTGCGCATGCCATGTGATGGCAGCCACCGCAACCAGACGCAAAACACCAGAATGAGCATGAGGGCGAACCAGAAGCTGGGCATGGACACCCAGATGAAAGCGAAAACGGTGGACAGATAATCGAGAATGGAATACTGCTTGGTAGCACAGATGATCCCCAGTGGGACGGCGATGATCAGCGCGAACAACAGCGCGCATCCGGTCAGCTTCAGGGTGTTCGGCAGCCTGTTGGCGATCTTCCGGAATACCTCCTCGCCGTCCAGAAAAGACCGGCCCATGTCACCCCGCAGCATGCTGGTGAGCCACCGCCAATACTGGACGTACACCGGTTTGTCCAGGCCCAACGCGGTCCTGATCCGCGCCACGTCCTCCGCCGAGGCCTCGGGATTGATGAGTATCTGAGCCGGGTCCCCAGGCGCCGCCTGGATGATCAGGAAGGACAGCAGAGTTATGCCCAGGAGCAAGGGTATGGCCTGAAGAGTTCGGCGTATGGCATATTGTTGCATCCTCCTTCACCTCCACACAATCAGGGGAAGGCCGGTACCCTGGCTAACCCGGGCACCGGCCTATCCCCGATGGTCACCTAGATCATTGGGTCGGCTTCACTGGCCCACCCTGCAGGTCCTTGGGGATCCACCACTTCTCTATATTCCACCGGATTCCCGCAGGAGTGGCGGTGATGGGTCCCTTGACTCGGACGTTGACGGCGGTCAGGGCGTTCGGGAAGTACAGGAACAGATACGGCTGCTCTTCGGCCAGGATCTTCTGGAACTCGGCGTAGATCTCCTTGCGCTGTTCCTGATCCATGACCTTGCGTCCCTGCTCCAGCAAGTAGTCCACGCGCTCGTTCTGGTAGGAGATGAAGTTGAACGGCCCGCCCTCAGAGTGCCATATGCTGAAGGCGTCCGGATCCACACCCAGAGCCCAGCCAACGATGACTGCCTCGAAGTTCTTCGCCAGTAGCACCTTGTTGACGAAGGTGTTCCACTCCACCAGCTCCACTTCTACCTCGATGCCCACTTCCTTCAGCTGCTGCTGGATGATGACTGCCGCCTGCTCGCGGATCTTGTTGCCCTGGTTGGTCTGCAGCAAGAACTTGAACTTCACGCCGTCCTTGTCCAGGATGCCGTCGTTGTCGGTGTCTTTCCAGCCAGCCTCGGCCAGCAGCTGCTTGGCCTTCTCCGGATCGTACTCGAACTTGGGTACGTCGGGGTTGTAATCCCACCGGGCCGGCGATCCGTGCGACCAGGCGGGAATGCCGTGTCCCTGGAACAGCTCCGCCACGATGGTTTCCTTGTCGATGGCGTGGGCGATGGCCTGGCGCACCCTGACATCCTGGAACAGCGGATTGGTGAGGTTATAACCCATGTAGGTGTAGCTGAAGGTGGGTCCTTCGAAGATCTGCAGGTGCTTCATCTGGCTGAACCGCTCGAAAGCCTCGGGGGTGATGCCTCCCATGTCGATTTCTCCGGTCTCAAGTGCAGCCATCACCGTGTTCTGGTCGGGGATGATCTTGACCACGATCTCGTCCAGATAGGGTCGGCCTTCATAGTACTCGTCGTTGGCTACCACCGAGATGTACTCGCCGGTCTTCCACTCCTTGAACTTGAACCTGCCGGTGCCGATGGGCTTACGGGTGAAGTCGTGGTCCTTCATGGTGGCACCCATGTGGTCCTTGAGGATGTGCTCGGGGATGATTCCCATGGCCATCGACTGAACCAGGAAAGGCGCGTATGGTTCGGAGAGGGTGAACTGGATGGTGTGATCGTCGATGATCTTGATGGCACCACCGGCCTTGAATTCCTCGAAGGCCTCCATGATGGCCTGCTTGTACTCTTCTTCAGTTATTTTCTTGTCCTTATAATCGCTGCGGATTTGGCTGAGCTTTTCCTGATACTCATCAAACCCCAGCAGGCTGGAATAGTTGCGCAGGCGGACGCCGGTGTATTCCGGATGCAGGATACTCAGGAAGGTGAAGGCCACATCGCGGGCGGTGAAGGGCTGTCCATCGTGCCATTTAACCCCTTCCCGCAAGTGGAATACCCACACCTTACCGTCTTCGGAGACCTCCCAGCTGGTGGCCAGCTTGGGAACCACGTTGATCTTGTCGTCGAAATCGACCAGGCTGCTGTGCACGTAGTCGGAGATCAACCCCGATGCGGTGTCGTTGACGTGAATCGGATTGAAGGTGGTGGCATCTCCGATGCTGGCATCAAACAAGATGCCGCCGGTTACCGGCCCCTCAGGTTTCTCCTCCTCGGGCGGGGGAGCCTCGGCTTCCTCCCGCGGCGCACAGCCCGCCGCGACCAGACTCACGGCCAGAAGCATCACCAGCAGGAGATGTAGACCCCTCAGTCGACTGCTCATCCGCGCTCTTACCCCCTCTTCTGGTAACCACGTCACTGCCGGCCGCCCGCGGCGATCATCGGGCAGCATCCGTCACTGTTGCCTTGCAACCCCCCTTTCCGCAGCCGACATTTCGCCATCCGCGGCGCGAAACCCTCCCGAAGGGGATGGATTCTTCCCCGCGGGGGAGGGAGGATTCGCGTGCTGGAGCAGCGAACCGTGGCTCGGGGGTACGCGGTGAACACCCGGCAGCGCCATCCGCTGTTGTGCTGTCTGATCATCGCCGTCACCGTGGCATACTGGACAGTGGCGATCCCCGCCATGTACCGGTACACCGACGGTGACCGGTGGTCATCGGAAGAGTATGGGGTTTCCTTTCGCTTGGTGCGCTCTCTGGAGGGTTGGCACTTTTCGGAAATACCCCATGCCTTGGAATTCCCTGCCACCCACGTGCTCTGCCGGGCTCGAACCAGGCTCGGTCTCGCCGCCGTGACGGTGGCCTTGCTCCAGCTGGGTTCGCATCCGTCCGTGCAAGCACTGGCCGAGGCCATCGAGAGGGAGCGAGGACGGCGGTTTCAGGGCGTTCAGCTCTTCTGGAAGTCAGACCTCAGCAGCGCCTGGCGCTTCGACCGCTCCTTCCGCGGGCAGGAGGGCCTGAGGACCATAAAATACATCACCCGAAGCTGGGGCCCTTTCGGCGTTCAGTACCTGCAGTTCGACCATTACGTACGAGTTGATGACTCTACGGTATTGCACGTGTCCGCCTTCGTGCCGAGGTTCCTGTTCCGCTACTACGAGATGGACCTCAAGTATATCCTGGCCAGCTTTCGCCTGCTGAGTCGCCGGGGTGGCAGTCGGTGACCTATCTGGCTTACCTGGGGTTACTGATTTCCGGCTTCGCGGCTGCCGGCGCCCTCCAGCAGCTGCTAAATCGGCGGGGTCGGCGACCGGGAAGGCGCCTGTCGCCGCCCAGCGAGGCCTTCCTGTCCTTGTTGCTTCCGGGGCTGGGAGCCCTGCTCAACGGGCGCCTCGCCCGGGGCTCCTTTCTTCTCGGCGGCCTGTTAGGAGTACTGTTCTTCATCCCCTTGCCCCCGCAGATGGTGGGCGTGCCCCTGCGCTTGCTGGTGGGACCATTCTGGTTGCTGTCGTGTATAGATGCCCTGGGGGAACTCCGCAGGCAACGTGGCACGTAGACTGGTATCAGAATGGCTCCTGATCAATGCCACGTACACTTGCAGGTTAACGTGGAATCGCTCACCCTGCATCTGCTGCAGGGCAGCCGGGTGCTCCGCACGTACCCGGTGGCACTCGGCAAACCCTCCACCCCCACTCCGGTGGGCCGGTGGCGCATTCGCACCAAGCTGGTGAATCCTGCCGGGGTTCTGGGCACCCGGTGGATGGGGCTGAACGTGCCCTGGGGCAATTACGGAATACACGGCACCAACAGTCCCTGGTCCATCGGCCGCTACGTCTCCGGTGGGTGCATCAGGATGTACAACCACCACGTGGAGGAAGTTTACGAGCGGGTAATCATAGGCACACCGGTGGCAGTGGTGGGGCGGTACCCCGGACAGCCTCGGGTCCTGACCCGAGGGATGAGAGGCCCACAGGTAGCCGCGGTGCAGCAGCGCCTCCGGCAATTGGGGTATGACCCGGGTCCGGTGGATGGCATCTTCGGGCCCCGCACCGAAGAAAGCGTGCGCCGTTTTCAGCGCGATCGTGGCCTGGTCCCCGACGGGGTGGTGGGAGAAGAGACCAGGGACCACCTGTTCTCAACCGCTGCGGCCGGGCGAGAAGATGCGGTCGTAATCCTCGAGGGTAACGTAGACTTCACGAGGCTTTGAGCCCTCGAATCCGCCAATCCAGCCGCGTGCTTCCATGATGTCGATGATCCGCGCCGCCCGGGTGTAACCAATCCGTAACTTCCTCTGCAACAAGGAAACAGAGGCATGGCCCGCTTCCACCACCACCCGCAGTGCCTCGGGGAGTAGCTCATCCTCCTTGGCGGTGGCGGTGCCCCTGCGTCCGTTTCCCGCCAACTGTTCGGGGGCCTTTAGTATCTCCTCGTTGAACTCGGGCTCCGCCTGCCGCGAAACGAACCTCACCAGGTTCTCGCGCTCCCGTTCGGAAATGTAGGCGCCCTGCACCCTTACGGGCTTGCTGGCTCCCACGGGATAGAACAACATGTCACCGCGGCCCAGCAGCCTCTCCGCCCCGGGTACATCCAGGATGGTGCGGGAGTCCACCTGCGAGGAGACGGCGAAAGCTATGCGGGAGGGAATGTTAGCCTTGATGGTACCGGTGAGGACATCCACCGACGGGCGCTGGGTGGCCACCACTAGATGGATGCCCGCAGCCCGCGCCATCTGTGCCAGGCGGAAGATGGCATCCTCCACTTCCACAGGAGCAGTGGTCATCAGGTCCACCAGTTCGTCAACCACCACCACCACGTATGGCAGCCGCGAACCCTCGTCGGGAACCCGTTCGTTGTACCGCTGGATGTTCCGTACCCCGCATCCCGCGAACAGCTCGTACCGCCGTTCCATCTCGCCCACCAGCCACTGCAAAGATGCCGCTGCCCGCCTGGGATCGGTGATGACGGGAGCCAGCAGATGAGGAATCCCGTCATAACCGGACAATTCCACTACCTTGGGGTCGACCAGGAGAAGCTTCACCTCGTCGGGGCGCGCCTTGAAGAGTATGCTGGCAATGATGCTGTTGATGCAGACGCTCTTGCCGGAGCCAGTGGCCCCTGCGATGAGAATGTGTAGCATTTCCTCCAGACTGGGCACCACCGGACGACCGGCGATATCCTTCCCCAAACCCACCGCCAGCTTGCTGGGATGCTCGCGGAACTCCCTGGTTTCCAATACTTCCCGAAGGTGCACCATCGAGATCTCCTCATTGGGCACCTCAATACCCACTACGCTCTTGCCGGCGACTGGCGCCTCCATGCGCACGCCGGAGGTAGCCATGCTGAGGGCAATGTCGTCCGCGAGGGCCATGATGCGAGAGACCTTCACACCGGGTTCCGGCTGCAGCTCGAAACGGGTGACCGCTGGCCCTCGGCGCACACTGACCACCTTGGCCCGAACCCCGAAACTGGCCAGGGTCTGTTCCAATCGGCGGCTGCGATCCGCCAGCATGCGCTCCGACGGGATCTCTTCCGCGGCAGCTTTATCCAGAAGAGACAGCGGCGGCAGCTGGTAGAGAATCCGCGGATCCATGCTGAGCTGTTCGTAGGCCACCTCTGCGTCAATCCCCTTGATGGTGTGCCGAGGTGCCTTCACTCGGGGCTGCGGGCGCACGGCCTCTTCTGGTGGCGGAGCCGGCGGCACGGCTGCCTCCCCCGCCCGCCCCGCCTCTTCTTCTGCCAGGATCAACTCGCCCACGGCACTCTTCAACCAGCTGAAACCCCTTCTCATCGCATTCAACAGCCTCACGAGGGTGACAGTCAGACTGCGCTGCATGCACAAGGTAAATCCCGCCAAGGCAGACCCTGCCAGCACCAGCCAGCGGCCCACGGGGCCGAAGGCGCGCAGGAACGCCCAGGCCAGAGCCGCCCCCACCACCCCACCTCCCATCCCGGCCAGCCCGTGTTCCCATTCTAGACCCGCAGGCAGGCGGGCGTGCAACAACGTCAACCAGCATCCCATCAGCATGCAGGCCCCTAGCGCGCGCCCCGGGGGGAACAGTTGGACCCGGCGGTACATCCTGGAAAAGCCCCAGGCACAGAGAAAGAGCGGCACCAACCACGCTCCTTCCCCGAGGCCGAGGCGCAAGGTTCTGCCCACCAGCCTTCCCACCGAACCAGTAGCATCGCTGTAAAGGCTGGCTACACTTAACGCAGCGCCCAGCAGGAGGAGGATTCCTTCCAGGTCACCGCGGACATCCTCCGTCACCCGCGCCCACAGCCGCCTCAACCCCAAATCACCTCGCGTGTCATGACTTCTTTCTCCATGTGCCCACCATTTACCTGTAGCCGTTTACCGCAGGGCAAACAGCGCCACAGCGGCAACCACCCAGCAATACCAGGCGAATGGCCGGAGCCCGCGTGACCTCACCACCACCAGCAGCCATCGGATGGCCAAATAACCAGCTACTGCTGCCGATGCCACCGCCCACAGGGCGCCGGGCACCAGATTACCTTCCAGTCTCAAGACATCCAGCAGGCAGGCCCCGGAGATGGCAGGAATGGCCAACAAAAACGAAAAGCGGGCGGCGTCCCGGCCGGACAACCCCAAGGCCATGCCCGCTGCTATGGTCAGCCCGGAGCGAGAAAGTCCCGGGACGAGGGCAAAGGCCTGGGCGACACCTATGCCGAGAGCCTCCCACGCATCCATCTCTCCCAAACACGTCCGCTGGCGGGTACGCCGGGAAGCAAAAAGAACGCAACCGGTTACAACAAGCGCCCAGGCGGTCAACCGCGGCGAGTCAAAGGCAACCGCCAGCAGATCTGCACCCAGTATGCCGAAAATAGCTGCAGGTACGGTGCCGATGAGCAGGTTTCTCAACAGACGGCGTTGCGTCCGGACCTCCTCGGCCCCCCGCAATCCCACCGCTCCTGTCAGCAAGGCGATCAGCTGGGGCCAAAAGACCGCCACCACTGCCACCAGGGTGCCGAGATGGACCAGCACTTCCAGGGTCAAGCCGGGAGCAGCGACGTCAAGGAAGTGTTGCGCCAGGACCAGGTGACCAGAACTGGAAACGGGCAAGAACTCGGTCAGGCCTTGCAGTACTCCCAACAGCACCGCATGCCAGGTGCTCATCCCCTCCACCTCCGGGGGCTCTTTGTTCGCCGTCGGGAGTGCCATGCCTGCCTAGCCGGCACCACATAGTACCCGGGTTGAACCGACGGTCAAGGTACCTGGCGGGATCGGTGGATACCAGGGACAGTACCTCCCATCCGCAGGTGGTCCACCTCAGGCGCACCACAACTCCCTGGTGGCAAACCTCCCGCACCGGGACCTGTGGCTCCTCCAGCACGTTCAAAGGGGGAGGAGGCTGATACAGCAGCATCTTCAGGCCGTGCCCCCCATCATTTCCCGCAGCTTCCGGATGGCGTGGGTAATCCCGCCCACCTCATCGATCAGGCCCTCCCTGACCGCGTCTTTGCCCACCAGGACGGTGCCGATGTCGCGGGCCAGCTCCCCAGTCCGGAACATGAGGTCCCGATACCGCTCCTCGCTGACCCGAGAGTGCTCCACAATGAAGCGCACCACCCGATCCTGCATTTTTTCCAGATATTCGTAGGTCTGTGGGCCCCCGATGAGCATGCCGGTGAGCCTGAGGGGATGAATGGTCATGGTGGCGGTATGGGCGATGAAAGAGTACCTGGCGGCCACCGCGATGGGAACCCCGATGGAGTGCCCACCACCCAGTACCAGCGACACCGTAGGCTTGGACATACTCGCAATCATCTCGGCAATCGCCAGACCCGCTTCTACGTCGCCGCCCAACGTGTTCAGTACCACCAATAGGCCGCCAATATCCTGAGCGTCCTCCACCGCCACCAGCTGCGGGATGACGTGTTCGTACTTGGTGGTTTTGTTTTGTGAGGGTAGCAACGCGTGTCCTTCCACCTGCCCAATAACCGGCAGACAATGAATCCGCCGTGGCCCAGCGGGCAGGCGTACCGTCCCCAGTTCCTTGAGCTGTTCTACCGCAGAGCTGTGGGTCGCTGCGCTCATTTCATCAGCAGGCACCAGCTGCACACCCCGCAATGTATTATGCCCATCCCGAAGGGTGGTCACGGCGGATGCGGGGTGGCGCCGCCGCCTGTCGGAGCAGTCCCCCCGAGGGTCAGACTTCCACTATGATGGGTAGAATCATCGGCCGCCGGCGCGTTCGCTCGTACACGAACCTCCCCAGCACTTCTCTCACCACTGATTTGACCGCCGACCAGTCGCGCAAATCCAATTCCTCTCGCTTCAGGACCTCGAGCACCGCCCTGGCTGCCTCGGTCAACAGTTCCTCGGACTGGCGCATGTACACGAATCCCCGCGAGATCAGGTCGGGGCCGGCCACCAGCTCACCGGTACTGGCCCGGGCTGCCAGTACTGCCACCAGTATGCCGTCTCGTGCCAGCTGGTGCCGGTCCCTCAGCACCACACTGCCCACATCTCCCACGCCGAGACCGTCCACCAGCACCTGTCCGGAGGGTACCCGTCCCGCAATCCGACCGTGGCCTTGGGAGAAAGCGAATACAGTGCCGTTCTCGCCAAATAATACTTGCCCCTCGCCGAGGCCTACCTCCCGCGCCAGAGCAGCATGGTGCACCAGGTGGCGGTACTCGCCGTGAATGGGGATGAAGTACCGCGGGCGGACCAGATTGATCATCATCTTGAGCTCTTCGCGGCTGCCGTGGCCCGACACATGCACGCCGGACTCCGGACCGTAGATCACCTCCGCGCCCCGACGGAACAGATTATCGATGGTGCGGTGTACCAGCTTCTCATTGCCCGGTACCGGGGTAGCGGCAATGATCACCACGTCCCCCGGCGCCAGGCTGATGGCCCGGTGCTCACCCACCGACATCCGCGCGAGGGCGGAGAGAGGTTCCCCCTGACTGCCGGTGCATAAAACCACGCATTGTGCGGCGGGAAGGCGGCACGCTTCCTCCACGGAAACGATCAGATCGGGCGGCGCATGCAAGTAACCGAGCTGCATGGCTATGGCCACGGTGTCCTGCATGCTCCGGCCCACCACGCACACCTTACGACCCAGTGAACAGGCCGCGTCCAACACTTGTTGTATGCGGTGGACGTTGCTGGCGAAGCTGGCCACCAATATCCTTCCGCGCTTTGTTCGCATGATCTCATAAAGGGTCTCACCCACCACTCTCTCGGAAGGCGTGTAGCCGGGTCGCTCGGCATTGGTGCTGTCGGAAAGCAGGAGCAGCACCTCGGATCTCCCCAGCTCCGCCAGCTTGTGGTAATCCGTCACCTGACCGTCCACCGGGGTTTGGTCGAACTTGAAGTCTCCGCTGTGCACCACGATACCCGCCGGGCTGTGGATGGCCAGCCCCACGGTATCAGGAACCGCGTGGTTCACCCGGAAGAATTCCACCTGGAAGCAACCGATCTCCACCCGCTGCCCGGGCCTCACGGGCCGGAAATCCACCGACCCGCTTTCGCCCTTCTCCCTCACCTTCGCCTCGGCCAGGCCTAGAGTCAGCGGGGTCCCAAACACCGGAGCATCCAGATCGTGCAGCAGGTATGGCAGGGCCCCGATGTGGTCCTCGTGTCCGTGAGTCAGCACCACCCCCACCACTTTCCCGCTGCCTTCCTTGAGAAAGGTGATGTCGGGAATCACAACGTCGATGCCCAGCATCTCTTCCTCGGGAAAGGCAAGGCCGGCATCAATGATCAATATGTCTCCCTCGTAACACAACGCGATCATGTTCTTGCCGATTTCTCCCACCCCACCCAGGGGAACCACTCGCAGTGTACCGGTTGCCGTCACCGTTGTCGTCTCCTCCCCATGCCGCGCGTTGCCACGTGCCATTATACCATAGCCGGCCTTCGCGCCAGCACGAGGGAACATCACCGCCCTTCCTGGTAGCAATCAAATGTCAAACCGGGCATGCATGAGGGTATTCCACCCCGGAAATGCTCAGTCAGCACCGGAAAGGCTTGGTCGCCTCGCGCCGCGGTAAGGCGTCAGATGCCGGGAGGCCCTCAAACGGATGGGGTGCGGGCAGCCCCGCCCGGCTCCCCGCACCGCGCATGCACCTCATGCCAGGATCCCCGTCTGCTCCATGGCGCGCCGGACCTGCTCCACCACGCCTGCGGGGGCGGGATACAGGGGAGGTCGACATTCTCCCACCGGCCAACCCAACAGCCGCAAGGCCGCCTTGAGGGGAATGGGATTGGTGGCCACGAAAAGGGCCTTGAACAGCGGCAGCAACTCCAGGTGTATATCTCGCGCCTCATCCACCCTTCCCTGGCCGAATAGTGCCATCATGCGGGCCAGCCGTGGACCCACCAGGTGAGAAGCCACGCTCACCACGCCCTGAGCTCCTACCGCCAGAGCCGGCAGAGTCAGGGAGTCGTCCCCGCTGTACACCAGGACCCTACCTCCAGTCAGCCGTATCAGCTCCCCCATCTGCTGGACGCTGCCTGATGCCTCTTTCACCGCGCGGACATGCTCGCTGCACTGCAGTAGTTGGTTGACCGTCTCGGGCAACAGGTTGCAACCGGTTCTGGACGGAACGTTGTACAGCATGATGGGTAGATCCACCGACTCCGCCAGTTGCCGGAAGTGTTCGAGCAGGCCCGCCTGGGGCGGACGGTTGTAATAAGGAGTTACCACCAGGAGCCCATGGGCACCAGCTTCGTGGGCTCGCCGTGACAGCTCGATAGTAGTGCGGGTATCATACGTTCCCGTTCCCATCAGGACCGGCAGCCGGTCTCCCACCGTCTCCAGCACCCGCTCCAATAGCTGCAACTTCTCCCGCACGGTCAGAACCGGCGCTTCTCCGGTGGTACCGCACACCACCAGGGCATCCGATCCCGATGCAGCTAGATATTCTGCCAGCTCCGCGGCCATGGTCAGATTGAGGCTGCCGTCACCTTGAAAGGGAGTGACCATGGCGGTTATCAACCTGCCAAAAGGCAATTTGCTCACCTCCTCGCTTTCATGTTTGCGTGGTCAGACCGAAGGTGCGATGCAGCACCCTGAGTGCTCGCGTCAGGTCGGCGGCAGCAACCGCAAAGCGGATGTACAGCGGGGTGTGATACATGGCCAGGGTCTCCACCGCCGCCGTCCGCAGATCCCGGTATGCCGCCAGCGGGAGCTCCGGTTCCTCGGCTAGCCGGTAACCCACCGCCGTGGCCTCAGCACAGGGTCGCTCCAGTGCCAGTCGCCACCCGGCAGTGGCCAGTGCCTCTGCCCAGGCACCGCTGGGATACGCGCCGGTGCACAGCATGCAGCCGCTGGGGTCCACCATCCCGCAGGACAGCCCCCTCAGCGCCTGCGTGGGCTTCTGCCGGCTGCCGACCCGGTCGTCATATATCAAGTAGGCCAGGGACACCCGCTCCCGGTGCGCGATGGCTTTCACTGCAGAAGGGGCTGAGCAGCTTGGGTGGCGGTGATCTATGAGAGTGCCCTCGTCTTCGCTGAAGTTGCCGCGTACTCGTATGGGCAGTCGGTGCGTGGCGGCCAAGCGAATGGCACGCGGGTGTACTATCCGCATGCCGGAGGAAGCCAGCAACCACGCTTCGTCGTAGGTAAGGTGCGGCACCGCACCCGCCTCGGGAACCACCCGGGGATCGGCGGTTCTGACCCCGTCAACATCAGTGTAGATTTCTATCAACTCCGCCCCCACTGCCGCGGCCAGCGCAGCAGCTGTGGTATCGCTGCCACCACGGCCCAGAGTGGTGATCTTGCCAGAACGGGTGGTCCCCTGAAATCCGGCAACTACCACCACGTAGCCCTGGTGCAGGTGATGAAGTACGGTCTCAGGACGTACCTCTACGATGCGGGCATCTCCGTGTCCATCATCGGTGATGATGCCCGCCTGGGGTCCGCTGAGCACCACCACGCGATCCAGACCGCCGCGGCGGAAGCTGTTGGCCACCACCACGCACGCAATCAGCTCACCGCAAGACAGCAACAGATCCAGCTCGTCGGGAGGGCCGGTCGGCCACACCCCTCGGGCCAGGGCCAGAAGGGTGTCGGTAGCGTAGGGGTGGCCGGACCGCCCCATGGCTGAGACCACCACCAGCACTCGGTAGCCCGCCTCCACCGCCCGCATGACATGGGCCAGCGCCCGGCAGCGGGCGTGGGGGGTATGCACGGATGTACCACCGAACTTCTGGACCAGGACTCGCATTGACGTACACCAACCATTCCAGGCTCTCGAGGGTACAGCTCCTCTTGGCACACACAGACAGCGCATGAGTGCAATGGCGTTACCCACCCGGAAATCCTGCCTCAAGCTTGGCGCCCTATCAGCAGCGGTTGCAGCTGCTCCCCTTGAAGCGCTCGCTCGGCAGCCAGGATGATGAGTTCTAGGTCCGATTGCAGGGAGCGGGGCTTCCCCGTCGGGTCATCCTGGCCGAAGGGAACGAAGTATATGTCCCTGACCACTAGCAGGCGCGCGAGATTGACGGCGTTTAACCCCAAGAGATCATTGCTGGATACGGCCAGGAGCACCGGCCGCCGATTGCGGAGTTGAGCCTTGACCGCCATGGTGACCGGACCGTCGGTTATGGCGTTGGCGATCTTGGCCAGGGTGTTCCCGGTGCAGGGAGCCACGATCAGGAGATCCAGCAACTTCTGAGGACCTATCGGTTCCGCCTCCACCACCGATGTCCAGAGCCGATGGCCACATATGGCCTCCAGCTCCGCACGCCACTGCTCGGGAGCCCCGAACCTGGTGGGTTCACTCAGCACTGCAGGCGAGGCGATGGGACGGACCTCGGCACCCATGTCCACTAGCCTCCTCATTTCGGGCAACACGCGCGATATCGTGCAGTGAGACCCGGTGACCGCCCAACCAATCCGTTTACCGCGGAAATCCATCAACTTCACCTCCCAGGTGGCGGGACTCTTGCAGCACGTGGGTTAGAACCCAAAACAACACCCGGCCGGCGCTCACCGGGGCAACCCGGGCGGGCAACCCGGGAGCGAGGATGGTCCTCAGGCCCAACTGTCTGGCCGCCTCGTGGTCGACCCCGCCCGGCGCGCTGGCTATGTCCACGATGACCAGTTGCCTTGGCGCGCACATCAGCACTTCGGCGGTCACCACGGGAGCGGGTATGGTGTTGAACAGCACGTCGGCGCGGCGGATGAATTCGCCCAATCGTTCCAGCGACTGCGCGCAGCAGCTCATTTGCCACGCGCGGGCACACGAGGCCGGGTTTCGGGCCAGGGCGTACACTCTTGCCCCCATCCGTTCTAGCAGCCAGGCCAGAGTCAACCCCATGCGACCCAGCCCCAGAACCAGCGCGCGGCTGCCGTGCACGGTAACCGGCATCATCTCCATGGCCAGAGCCAGGGCACCTTCCGCGGAGGCGACCGAGTTGTAAATCGCGAAGTCATCGCGCTGCCGGTACTCGCACACGCTCCACGGGCCCTGATCCAACAGCTTCCGGAAGGTGGGATCAATCTTGCCCACAAATAACAAGCACCCCGGGGACAGCATTCCCAGTTCCCGGGATGCCAGCCGAAGTCCACTGTCGGGCGGAGACAGGATGTAGCCTTCGCCGTCGATTCCACTAACGGGACCTACCACTACCTGGGCGCCCCGGAGAGCCTCGGGCCAGCCGCTGATGTTCACTGCTGGTGGTGGCTCCTGTCGCCAGGGAACCCCTACCGCCCGCACCAGCCATCCGGCCGCAGCGCATAATCTCGCCGTTTCCCTCTCCCGGCCATCACCGCCAACAAACGTTACCACCAATGGGGGCCAGCGCATCCCTCGTCACCCCTGAGTCCCGCTCATTCGTCGCTTTCAGTATATGAGGTGCTGGGGACAGGGGTTATCGGGATCGCGCTTACTGAATCTCCACGTCGAACGCTCCGTGGCGACGGAGGATCTGGGCCGCCCGTAACAGGCGATCCTCTTGGGACCGAACTATAACCAGCACATTCCCTTCCTTCACGCGCCTTTCGTAGTGTCGGGCCCGCTGGTCCGGCAACCCCAGGTCCACCAGTCCACCGGCGATACCCCCGCTGACCGCGCCAGCCACCGCCGCGGTGATGGGACCAGCTGCCAGAACTGCACCCACACCAGGTACCGCCACCGCACCCATACTGGTCACCAATCCCCCGAAGGCTCCCGCTAGGGTTCCGTTGAGGGTGCCATCGGCGTAGCCGATCTCCTCCTGGCCTACCGCAGCCTCGCGGGCTTCTGCACTTGCCCCCGGTGGCCGCTCCGGACGCCTGGCAACAAGGGAGATTTCCTCCGGGCCCAACCCCTCCTCCCACCGGAGGTCGTGCAGCGCTTCTCGCGCCTGGTCCGCAGCCCGGAACACGCCTGCGAGCGTCTTCGTCACCGGCTGCTCGCTCCTTTCCATCAGCTTCCGAAGCCTAGTGTGACCCCGGCTGCTTTTCCCTATGCCGAGCATCCGTGGGACATATTTGCGCAAATACGGTCCCCAGACCCAGGCGAAGGAACGTCCCCGGTGAGACCAGTACTACCATGCCGGCCTTCCAGCGCTCCGGTGGGCTCAGATGGAGGCACAGGCAGCCGTTCTCCATGGTAGCTGCGCGTATCATTCCCACGACTTCGCCCCTGCCAAGGTCCACCAGCTGCCGGTGCTCCAGCTGCTCCGGCATACTTCCGGTCACTCCTTGGGTCGCGCCCCAATGGGTAGGTATGGCTGGAGAACGGCCAGGAGGAAAGAGAATGCAGCCAACGGGTCGAACTTGAATGTTCCCCATTGGACCTCGCGAGGGATGTCCAGGGACAGGAATGCCCCCAGCGCCATCAAAACCAGGTATACGCCTCCGGCCACCGCCACCCAATCTCGAATGGCGTTGCTCAGCACCGATTCCCTGGGTTCGACGGGAAAGTCCTTTTCTTTTGGGTACAACCGCGTGTAGTTGCTGATTCGACGGCGCATGGAGCACACAAAGAGCACCAGCACCACCACTGTGGGCAAAATCCAGTCAAAAGACATGCCATCACCCCCGCAACCATAATATGTAGCGCGAGAGTGCGGGATGATGGCACCGGCGCGGGCAGGAAAAAAGCAGAACCGATACCGGTCCCGCCCGGAAAGAACCAAAATGTCAGTCAGGAATGCTTCCGCTTGAGATACTGAACGATCAGGGCATCCAGCTGGCGACTCACTTCGCGCACTTCCAGGTGGTTGAAGCTCCTTTTCTGATGATTGATCAGGTTGTGCAATCGGCCTCTCAATTCCTCCATACGTCGAACCATCTCCGCTTCGCTCAGATGACGCTGGGGCAATTGTCCTCTCCCTTTCTTACTTGATGTAGGTGTGCGTGTATCAAGGGAAAGTTGAAAGCTCCGCTCATCATCCTCCAGCTTGTGGCCTCCTCGCGGCTACCGCTCCCCCCTCCCTTCTCATTTAATACCGCTATGGCCGAATCCCGCCTCCCCCCTTCCGCTGGCGGGCAGCTGTTCCACCGAACAGTACCGGGCACGGGCTACGGGCACGATCACCAGCTGCGCAATTCGATCCCCGCGCGCGATGCGGAACGGACGCTTCCCCAGGTTCACCAGCAGTACTTGTACCTCCCCCCGGTAGTCGCTGTCGATGGTCCCCGGTGCGTTGAGTACCGTAACCCCATGCTCCAGGGCCAGACCACTACGGGGTCGTACCTGTCCCTCGTACCCGGGCGGTATGGCCACCTTCATCCCGGTGGGAACCAAGGCTGCCTCCCCGGGAGCCACCACCATCTCCTTGGGCACCGCGGCCCGCAAGTCCACGCCCGACGAGCCCTCGGTTGCCGGCTCCGGCAGCGGTAGTCCGCGGCCGTGGGGAAGCTTCTGAACCAGTACCTCCACCCTCTCCACATGTCACCCCTCCTCATGGCCCCTTCCACGGTCCTAACCGGGTCCCCGGGTAGAAAAACTGAAGAATCTGGCCGTGCGTCCACCCGTCCAGGGCCAGACCTTGGGCCCCCCACTGGCTCATGCCCACCCCGTGGCCGAAACCATCACCCCAGAACACCCAGAGCGGCTCCTGCCTCGTACAGTAAGAAACCCCCAGCGCGGGAGCCGGTACCAGGCGCGTGATGCGCACAGGGTCACCCGCCGGCAGGACGGCTGCCACTTGGGCGGCCGACATGCCCAGTATCATGGTCCTTTCTTGTCCTTTGGCCACTTCCCAGAATCCGCTTCGCACCCGGGTGGCCCCGATGGCCGACCTCAGGCGTTCTGCTGAGACCACGTATTGCCCAGAAGGCGTAACCAGGCTGACGCGGCGCACCCTGCCGCTGGGAAACCATTGCAACACGTTGAATTCGACCAGCGGTCCCTCCACCTCCTGCCTTACCACTCGGGCCAGAGCCTGCAGCAGTTCCACCTCGGGCAGCATCCAGCTCCATAGACGGGGCGGTTCGGCGGGCACAGGCCGCCCGCGGAGATACGGCACCGCGCTGCCCCATATCTGCTCGGCATCCTCAGTGCGCCCGCCGGCGTGGGCGTGGTAGACGGTATCCGCCAGTCGATCCCCAAACCACAGCACGACACCCTGGGTGTCCTTCACCGCCCGGTCCGTGCGCGGATGTTCCCTCCCCGCTCCCGCGTATACCTGGCAGTGGGTGCCGTCACACAGGTCGAAGCCCTCATGACGACCACCAGCCACACAGTGGCGAAGCGCATAGGTGCGCGCGGCAATGGCCTGCGCCTTCAGGGCTTCCAGGGGCCACTCCGCGGGCATCTCCGCCGGCACCACGCCCCGCAGGTACGCCTCCAGGTCCACCTCGTTGATTACCTGTACTGTTCCGTCCGGCAACCCCCAAATGTGCACCTCACCACGGTATTGACGCCCATCCACGGTGAAGGACGTCCCGCTGGCCCGCACGAGCTCCCCCACCCTGGAGACGGGTTGCAGGGCGCCCCCGCGCCAGCTTATGGTGAGCTCCCCCTCCGGATGGTACGCCCAGACCACCCTTGCCGGGATGCCCGCTTGCTGCGCCTGCTTCGCCGCACTCCACGCCTCGCTGCCACTGACGAAGGGACCGAGGTAGGCGATCCAGCTCCCCTGGAGATACCGGTAAGTCACCGGCAGCTCTACACTGCCCAGTGCCTCAGCCATCTGCTGTGCGACCCACCGGGGTCCCGACCGCCCCAGCTGCACCATAGCCCGGGCCAGCCCCACCCACACCCAATCACCCGGTGCCAGAGCTACGGTGTCGCCCCCGGGAAGCACCAGCTGAGCCCCAGCGGGAAAGCCCAAGCTGACGGCAGCACGCCCGCTCCCCAAGCCCACCTGCAGGGTTCGTGCCTCGCTGGGGACCGCAGCCATGGTCAGCCACGTGATGATGATGGCAGCCACCAACAGAGCACGCGCGCCGCTCATACCGTCAGCTCCCGCGGTGGCTCCGGCAGGGTCAACAGCCACCGCAGACGTCTCAGGTTGCGGGCATCATCCCGGACATCCTTCTTAGGGGTCTCGATGACCGCAGGTAGCCCCGAGAACTCCGGTCGACGCAGGAGATACCAGAACGCAGCCGGCCCTAACGCCCCCAGCCCTATTTCCTGGTGCCGGTCGCGGCGGCTTCCCAGTCCCGCCCGCGAGTCGTTTAAATGGATCAGCCGCACTGCCTCCAACCCCACGTGCCGCCGCACCTCGCTCAGGAAGGCGTCCCATCCTTCCTCCGTCCTCAGCTCATAACCGGCGGCAAAAGCATGACAGGTATCCAGACATATTCCCACTGCCGGTCCGCCCCGCAAGGCCCGCAGCAACCAGCCCAGCTCCTGGAGGGTGCTTCCCAACTCGTTGCCTTGCCCCGCAGTGTTCTCCAGTAGTAGCACCGGTAGTTGCCTGGCCTCGCCACTCATCTCCCATGCCTCCCGCAGGGATTGAACCACCCTCTCGAGGCCCGCTGCGCGGTCTCCTCCCGCGTGACCCACGTGGGTTACCAGCGCTACCGCTCCCAGCACCGCCGCCCGCCGCCAATCTTCCGCCAGCAGTCGAACGGCCGCATAGCGCTTTTCCTCGGCCTCTGCTGCCAGGTTGAGGATGTAGGGGGTGTGAACGAACAAAGGCCCGCGTTCCAGCATCTCCTGCCGGAAGCGGACCACCTCCTCTCTTACCAGGGGCCGGGCGGGACCGCCGCGCGGACTGCGGGAGAACACCTGCACCGCCTCACACCCCAGCATGGCAGCGGTGGCCGCCACCTGGAGCCAACCTTTCCCGATGGACAGGTGAGCGCCGAGCAACACGGTATGCCTTCCCCGCCTGGTGCTACCTCCGCGGCCGCCGCGGACCGCGCCTATTCCATGATCGCCCGGAATCCGACCTCGACTCGCTGCCGCCCGCAGCCTGCTGCCGCTGGCTCTTCAGTGCCTCTTTGCGGGATAGGTTGATGCGGCCGAGCCGGTCGATCTCAGTTACCTTGACCAGCACTTCATCTCCCACCTGCACCACGTCCTCTACCCTGCCCACTCGTTCCTCCGCCAGCTGCGATATATGTATCAGGCCCTCTTTGCCCGGCAGGATCTCCACGAAGGCTCCGAAGCTGGTGATGCGGACCACCTTGCCCAGGTAGATGCCCCCCACGTCCACGTCGCGGGTTAGCGCTTCAATCATCTTCACCGCCTTTTCCCCGCGTTCCATATCGGCGGCCGCTATGTAAATCCGGCCGTCCTGTTCAACGTCTATCTTGGCGTCAGTTTCCGCGATGATCTGGTTGATGTGCTTGCCTCCCGGTCCGATCACATCGCGGATCTTTTCCGGGTCAATCTGCATCACCAGGATGCGCGGCGCGTAAGGAGACAGTTCCTTTCGTGGCTCGGCAATAGCTTCCTTCATCTTCTGGAGGATGTGCAAGCGCCCGCGGCGAGCCTGCTCCAAGGCTCGGCGGAGGACCTCAGCCTCCAGTCCCGCCTCCAGCTTGATGTCCATCTGCAGAGCGGTAATGCCCCGTTCGGTGCCCGCCACCTTGAAGTCCATATCCCCCAAAGCATCTTCCATCCCCTGGATGTCGCTCAGGATGACAATCTGATCCTCCTGCCGGATCAGTCCCATGGCCACTCCCGCTACCGGGGCCGCCAGGGGTACACCGGCATCCATCAGGGCCATGGACGATGCGCAGACGCTGGCCATGCTGGTGGAACCGTTAGACTCCAACACCTCGGATACCACGCGGATGGCGTATGGGAACTCGGTCTCTGACGGAAGCAGCGGCTCGATGGCCCTGCCCGCCAGGGCACCGTGCCCCACTTCCCTTCGGCTGGGAGCCCGTAAAGGTCTCGTCTCCCCCACGCTGAAGGGCGGGAAGTTGTAATGGTGCATGAACCGGCGATACTCTTCTTCGCTGATGGTATCGAGGAATTGCACATCGCCCACTGCCCCCAGCGTCACCACGCTCAGCACCTGCGTCTGGCCGCGAGTGAACAGCGCCGAACCGTGAGTGCGCGGCAGGATGCCCACTTCGCAGCTGATGGGCCGTATTTCCTCCGCAGTGCGACCGTCGGGCCTGATACCCTGCTGAGTCACCAGACGGCGGAATTCCTCCTTGAGGATCCGGCGCAGCACAGCACCGATTTCCTCATCTCGCTCCGCGAACTGCTCCGCCAGCTGTTGCCGCACCGACTCTTCTACCGCCCGAATGGCCTCCTCGCGGGCCTGCTTGTCGCTTATCCGGACCGCCTCGCGCAGCGGCTCGGTGGCCAGCCCCCGTACCGCCTGGTCTACGTCGTCATCGGGGAGGTACAGCGTCACCTCCGCCTTGGGGCGTCCGTATTCGGCCACGATGTCCTTCTGGAAACGCACCAGCTCCTTAATGGTCTCGTGGGCGGTAGCAATGGCCTCCAGAATGCGTTCCTCAGGGACCTCACGGGCCCCTGCCTCCACCATCACCACTGCTTCCGCGGTCCCCGCCACCATCAGCTTCAGGTCGCTGCGCGCCGCCTGTTCCCGGGTGGGATTGAGGATCACCCCCCCGTCCACCAGTCCCACGTCAACGGCACCTATCGGGCCCGCAAAGGGGATGTCTGACAGCGCGAGGGCCAGAGAAGCACCCATCATCGCACAGACCTCGGGAGAGCAGTCCTGATCCACCGACAGCACGGTGGCAATCACCTGCACATCGTTACGCATTCCCTCAGGGAAGAGGGGACGGATGGCCCGATCGATGAGCCGGGCGGCGAGGATAGCCTCTTCCGGTGGTTTCCCTTCCCGACGTCCCCAGCTGCCCGGTATGCGTCCCACCGCATACAGGCGTTCCTCGAAGTCTACCGTCAGGGGAAAGAAATCCACGCCCTCCCGGACCGTCGAGGACATGGTGGCGGTAACCAGCACCACTGTCTGGCCGTACCGCACCAGTACCGATCCGTTGGCCTGCCGGGCCAGCTTTCCGAACTCAAAAGTCATTTCCCGGCCGGCTACCTGCAGCGTGCGGACGATCGCCGGAGTTGGGCCGACCGGCAACGACTTGGAATCCAATTGGCTTGACACTCCACACTGCCTCCTTCAGCAAAACCCCAGGGGGGCAAATATCAACCCCGTATGCCCAGTCTTTCGATCAGCTTCTGGTAGCGTTCGGGGTCTCGGTCTTTCAAGTACCGCAGCAGCCTCCTCCGGCGCCCCACCATCTTCAGCAGTCCGCGCCGGGACTGAAAGTCCTTCTTGTGCTCCTTGAGGTGCTCAGTCAGATAATTGATCCGTTCCGTCAGGATGGCCACCTGCACCTCCGGAGAACCGGTATCTTCCTCGTGCAACCGATACTGATTCATGATCTCCTGCTTCCGCCTGCGATCCAACACCATTGGACACGCACCTCCTGGTCATCAATCGCCTCCCGCTCAGCAGTCCGCCGGAGCAACGCGACCCCGAGCGTGAGGTTCACCACTGTCTCTCAGTATTTTACCACACTACGAATCCGGCCGAAGGGCAGCACTCATGGGGCGTGCCCGGCACCGCCGCCCCTGCAAGATTGCCCGGGCAGTGGCGACGTCGCGGGCGATCTGCCTCCGCAAAGCTTCCGCACTGGGAAAACGCTCCTCCGGGCGGATGCGCGCGCGGAAGAATAAGCGTACCGTTTGACCGTACAGCGTACCCTGAAACTCCATGAGATGAGCTTCCACCACCAGCTCGCCTCCACCGAAGGTAGGCCGGTAACCCACGTTGGCCACCGCGGGCCAGCGACCTCCGTGTGGCAAGCGCACCTCAGCCGCGTACACTCCGGGGGCGGGAAGCAGCTTTGCCGCCTCCCACTGGAGATTGATGGTGGGGAAGCCCAGCTTCCTGCCACGTCCCCGACCCCCGACCACCGTGGCGGTGAGAAAGTGAGGACGACCCAACATCGCCTGCGCCTGTTCCACGCGACCCTCGAGGAGCAGGGCCCGAACCAGCGTGCTGGAGACCACTTGTTCTCGTATCCTTACCGGCGGGCATACGTACACTTCAAATCCCAGCTGGCGGCCCAGCTGCACCAGCAGAGAGGGATCCCCGCCTCCTCCCTTGCCGAAGGTGAAATTGAAGCCCACAAATACTTTAGCCGCGCCCAACGCCTCTTTGAGGTAGGTGCGGGCAAACACCGCCGGGCTCTGCTCCGCGAACTCCCGCGTGAATCGCGCTAGAAGAAGCCGATCCACGCCCATACTATGTAACAGCTCGGCCTTCTCGTCTAACGTGGTGAGGAGAAACGCACCGTTCTGACCCAGGACGTAGACGGGGTGTGGCTCGAAGGTCAGTACCGCAGCTTCCCGCCGGGCTCGCCGGGCTGCCCCTATCATCCGGCGCACCAGCGCCTGATGACCCAGGTGTACCCCGTCGAAGCAGCCTAGCGCCACCACGGCTCCTGCCTCATGAGCACATGCGTTACCTGGTTCGACCTCGATTATACGCACGGCGTTCCTCCTCCGCGCTGGCCCGCAGACTGCATCCTTCAGGGCGCAAACACTTTCTCCAGCCTCACTCTCCGTCCTGTCCTTCCGCCGTGCTCCATCCGTCCCACCGCCACCAGGTTTCCCCGGTCGTCCACTATCCTGATCCCGCCTTCGGCATGGCCCGAAACCTGCGCTGCCAGTGCTTGGCCATCCCGCACCGGCAGGTCCCCGTGCCGGAGACGCCACAGCAGCTGGCGATCAGTCACCGTGACCCGCGGCCAGAACCAGAGCACCTCTGCCATCGGCACCATGAGTTTCTCCACCGCATCTGCCTGAGCCACCTGCTCCAGCAGTGTCGCCTCTCGCAGGGAGAACGGTCCCACCCGGGTACGCACCAGAAACGAAAGATGTGCTCCGCAGCCCAGGGCTTCGCCCAGGTCACGGGCCAGCGCGCGGGCATACGTGCCACTGGAACATCGCATGTCCACAAGCGCCCGGGGGTGCTCTCCGGGCCACCAATGCAACAGCTCCAGCCGATGGATACGCACCTCTCGTTCCGGCGGCACCACCTGCTCCCCCCGGCGGGCCAATCGGTAGAGCCTCTCTCCCCCGACCTTAACCGCCGCATAGCGGGGCACCCTCTGTCGTACTGTACCCCGAAATCTCTCCAGGTGCTGCCGTACTTCAGCCGGGGTGAGCCGCGAAGCATCCCGACACGTGGTGACCTTCCCTTCGGCGTCCCCCGTCTCGGTAGCAATGCCGAAGGTGAATTCCATGCGGTAGGATTTGTCCAGCCTCACCAGGTACTCGGCCAGTCGAGTGGCCGCACCGACGCAACACAGCAACAGCCCTGCTGCCTGACGATCCAGTGTACCGGCATGCCCCACCCTTCGACCCAGACGACGGCGTAGCCAGGCCACGACATCGTGGGAAGTCATGCCCGGCGGTTTCAGGATCAGCAACATCCCGTTCATCCGCGCGCTTGGGCCACCACCTGCTCGACTCTGCGTATAACGGTTTCCACCACCGACCACAACGGCCCCTCCAGGACGCAGCCTGCCGCTCGAGGGTGTCCTCCACCCCCCCACTCTCGTGCCAGTGCAGCCACGTCGGTGCAGCGCCGCGAGCGAAAAGTAACGCGGACCTGTCCGTCCTCCATTTCCCGAAACAAGACCGCCACCTCGACTCCGGCGATAGTACGGGGATAGTCCACCAGACCCTCGCAGTCTCCGTCCGTCGCCCCCACCTCGCGCATCATGCGTCGGCTGATGACCATCCAGGCCACGGTACCCTCATGACTCAAACGCAGGGTATCCAGCCCTTTGCCCAGCAGCTTCAGCGCCGCCAGCCGGCGCCGCTCGAACAGATTTTCCACCACCTCGCGCGGCCGGGCCCCCATTCTGACCAGTTCTCCCGCGATGCGGTGGGTAATGGCTGTGGTGTTCTGGTAGGAAAAAGACCCGGTATCGGTGACCAGGGCCGCGTACAGGCAAGTGGCTGCCTTGTCATCAATGGGCAATCCCGCCTCCACCAATAATCTGAACACCTGCTCCCCTACCGCAGCCGCCGAAGGATCCACGTAATTGAGATCACCAAACTGCTCGTTGGTGATGTGGTGATCGATGTTGACCACCGTCCTGCAGCGGTGTAGCAGCTTGGCCGCCTCCCCCAGGCGGCGTGGGTGGGTGGTGTCGAGCACCATCCCCGCCCCCAGAGGGCCCTCAGGTAGCATGTGGGGAGTGAGCACCTCGCCCGCCCCCGGCAGGAAACGGTAATGTGGCGGTATCTCGTCAGTACTCACCACCAGCACTTGCCTACCAGCAGTGCGCAACACCCAGGCCAGCCCCAGGGAGGATCCCACCGTATCGCCGTCCGGCAACCGGTGAAGGAGCAGCAAGAAGCGAGATTCCCGCTTGAGCAAATCCACGATGGCTCCGAAGTCATCCATCTGTCTCCTCCGCCTTCTTGCCGCGCATTTCCTCCAGCAGTCGGGCGATACGCACTCCCTCCTCAATGGATTCGTCCAGCCGGAACTTCAGCTCGGGGACGTGTCGCAGCCTCAGCCGGCGTCCCAGCTCACTCCGAATGAAACCAACGGCCTGTTCCAGAGCCTGCAGGGTGTTGCGTTTGGCGTCTACATCGCCCAATACGCTGACCCCCACCTTGGCGTGCCTCAGGTCTCGCGACACCTCCACCTTGACCACCGATACGAACCCTAGGCGAGGATCCTTCATCTTGTTGGCCAGGATGTCGCTGACCTCTTCCTTGATGGCTTCGGCCACTTTCGCCGCGCGTCCAGACGCCATGTGCCAACCACCCCTACAGGATTTCGGTTTCCCGGTACCACACCTGACCCGGCAGGTTCGCCTCCAGCCAGCGCATCACTTCCTGCAGCACCCTGTCCACGTGGCGACGGGAATTGCCCACGCACGCTATTGCCAGCGCGCACCGCTGCCAGTTGTCCTGACCATCCATCTCGGCTATGGATACGTTGTAGCGCCGCCGCGTCCGGTCGATCAAGCTACGCAGGATGCGTCTTTTGGCCTTGAGAGAATCATTCCCGGGAAGCACTATTTCCACCCGGCACAGACCCACCACCACGGCGCAACACCGCCTACTCGGCAGGAGTCACCGCTTTAACCAGGTACGCCTCGATGATATCCCCTTCCTTGAGATCCTGGAACCGCGCCAGGCCCACCCCGCACTCGTACCCGGAAGAGACTTCTCGCACGTCGTCCTTGTACCGCTTGAGAGAAGCGATGGTGCCTTCGTGCACCGTGACGCCATCGCGAATCACTCGCACTTGAGCATCGCGCGTGATGCGGCCATCGGTAACGTAGCACCCGGCCACCGTGCCCACCCGGGGAATCCGGAACAGGGCGCGTACTTCCGCATGGCCGATGATCTCCTCCACCATCTCCGGCTCCACCAGCCCTTTGAGCATGGCCTCTACTTCCTGCAGGGCTTCGTAAATGACGCGGTACGTCTTTATGGTCACTCCCTGGGCATCGGCTTCTCTGCGAGCCATGGCGTCAGGGCGGACATGAAAGCCAATTATGATGGCCTCGGAGGCAGAAGCCAGCATAACATCGGACTCGCTGATGGCCCCCACACCTTCGTGGAGGATGTTCACCTTGATATCCTCCCGCGAAAGGCGCAGCAGCGCATCGCGCAGCGCTTCCAGTGAACCGTGAACATCCGCCTTCAGGATAAGGCGAAGCTCCTTGCTCTCTCCCTCGCGGATCTGTCTCAACAGCTCCTCCGCCGTGTACCGGCGGGTTGCCTCCGTCTCCCGCGCCCGCTGCCATTCCTGCCGCTTGCTGGCCAGCTCCCGGGCACGTCGCTCATCCCGGACCACAACCAGCTTGTCGCCAGCGCGGGGCACGTCGACCAGGCCGAGCACCTCAACCGGCATGGAGGGTCCGCATTCTCTGACCCGACGGCCCCTGTCGTCCATCATGGCCCTTACCTTCCCGTAGGTCAAGCCCACCACGAAACAGTCCCCAATCCGCAGGGTACCTTCGCTGACCAGGACCGTGGCCACCGGCCCCCGCCCTCTGTCCAGCTTGGCCTCGATCACGGTGCCTCTAGCCGGTTTGTCGGGGTTGGCTTTAAGTTCCTCCAGCTCCGCCACCAGGAGTATCATCTCTAGTAAGTCATCCAGACCCCGCTTCTGGATGGCGGATACGGGAACGCACACCACGTCGCCTCCCCAGTCCTCCGGTACCAGGCCCCGCTCTGCCAGCTGCTGCTTGGTGCGCTCGACATTGGCGTTTTGCTTATCGATCTTGTTGATAGCCACGATGATGGGTACGTTGGCGGCCCGGGCATGGTTGATGGCTTCCACCGTTTGAGGCATGACTCCATCGTCCGCCGCCACCACCAGCACAGCGATGTCGGTGACCTGTGCCCCTCGCGCCCGCATGGCGGTGAACGCTTCATGGCCTGGGGTATCCAGGAACACGATCTTCTTCCCCTGGTACTCCACCACCGAAGCGCCGATGTGCTGGGTAATACCTCCGGCTTCCCGGGCCGCCACGTTGGTAGCGCGAATGGCATCGAGCAGCGTTGTCTTCCCGTGGTCCACGTGGCCCAGGACCGTCACCACCGGCGCCCTCGGCCTCAGCTGGTCGGGCCGATCGGGCGCCGACGGGATCTCCCAGATGTCTTCTTGTTGCGTTCCTGGCTCTTGCTTCACCGTATACCCCATGGCTTCGGCCACCGTGGCCTGCAGTTCTGGGCTGACGGGTTGATTAAGCGTGAGCATGGCTCCCTTCTGCATCAGGTGCTTCAGCACCTCGGCGGGTGAGACACCCAGCTTGTGCGCCAGCTCTTTCACCGACAGCGTCCCCCCCACCACGAACACTTTGGCGGGGGGTGCTGGCTTTTCCCGGTCTGCGCGCCGCCGATCTCCTTTCCTCCGCCGTCGAATGGTGACCTTACGCTCTACCGTCTCCTCCTCGCGTGCCTCCCGCACGCGGAGCCGGCGCCGCGGTACTTCTTCTTCTTCTTCCTCCAGCTGCTCCTCCACTTCTACCAGTATTTCCGGCTCTTCTTCGCGGGCGACCTTCGCCCCCCGCTGCGGTGCCTCCCGACGAGGTGTGGGCTTGGGCGGTGACGGCCTCTCCAGCTCGGCCTTGCCCATGAGGATATCCATCACTTTACGAGCCACGGATTTGTCCACCGTGCTCATGTGGTTCTTGACATCCACGCCCATCTGACGGAGTACCCGCAGGATCACCTTGCTGTCAGTGAGCATTTCTTTGGCAATCTCATATACTCGCATACGATCGCTCACCGGGTCACCTCCTCGCGTTGCACCCGTTGGATCTCGCGGTGGAGAGCGGCCCGAATCTCCTCCATCAACTCTCTGGATAACGGACGCTTCAGTGCCTCCGGCAGCCGCTTTCCCCGCAGGCCTGTCTCCATACACTCCAGTCGCGGACAGATGTAAGCACCGCGCCCGGAACGCTTACCAGTAGGATCGACGAGGATTTCCTCTTCCGGCGTCCGCACGATGCGGATCATCTCTCGCTTGGGTTTGATCTGGCCACAGCCAATGCATTTCCGCAAGGGTACGTGCTTAGGCAAGCCCCTTACCTCCTCGTCGCCGCACCGCCATCATCAGCCTCGGCAGCCGCTTCGTTCTCACCCTTGATATCCACCTTGTAGCCAGTCAGCTTGGCCGCCAGACGCGCGTTCTGGCCCTCGCGACCGATGGCCAGGGACAGCTGATATTCAGGGACCGTCACCCGCGCCACTTTGGTCTCTTCGCAAATCTGGACGCCCACCACTCTTGCCGGGCTGAGGGCATTGGCCACGAACTTTTCTGGATCGGGATCCCACCGCACGATGTCCAGCTTCTCTCCCCGCAGCTCGTTGACTATAGCCTGAACCCGAATGCCCCGCGGTCCGACGCAAGCACCCACCGGGTCCACGTTCTCGTCGCGGGAGAACACTGCCACCTTGGAGCGGGATCCCGGCTCGCGGGCGATGGCTTTGATCTCCACAACGCCGTCATGGATTTCCGGCACCTCCAGCTCGAACAGTCTCTTCAGGAGGCCCGGATGTGTCCGCGAGACCACGATGTACGGGCCCTTGGTGGTCTTCCTCACCTCGGTGATGTAGACCTTGAGCCGTTCATTAGGTCGGTACTGCTCGCGGTAAACCTGCTCATGGGGAGGAAGAACCGCCTCCGTCCTGCCCAGATCCAGGTACACGTTGCGGTGTTCCGCACGATGTACTATGCCGGTGACGATGTCTCCTTCCCGGCTGGCAAATTCCTCGTAGATCAGTCCCCGCTCCGCTTCCCGAATCCGCTGGACCACCACTTGTTTCGCGGTCTGAGCGGCGATGCGACCGAATTCCTTGGGCGTCACTTCAGTTTCAATCACGTCTCCTTCCCGGAGCGAGGGATCGACCTTGTGCGCCTCCTCAAGGCTGATTTGCAGTCGGGGATCCTCCGGGTTCGACACCACAGTTCGCTGCGAATAAACCTTTACCTCACCCGTAGAGCGGTCGATCAGCACCCGCACATTCTGCGCGGAGCCGAAATGCCGGCGATAGGCGGATATGAGGGCCGCCTCAATGGCCTCAAGCAGGATTTCCTTGTCAATGCCCTTTTCGCGCTCGATCTGTTCCAGCGCCCGCATGAACTCGTGGTTCATGGCCGCCTCGCCTCCTCGTCCTGCGGGCCCTCGGCCAGGCGTACCTTGGCCACCTGCTGTCGGGGTACCCCTATCTCCTCGCCCTGGTCGGTGAGCAACCTGACCGTGCCCTCCCCGAGACCCAACAGGGTGCCCGCGAACTCCCGGCGCCCTTGCACCGGACCATAGGTACGTACCTTAACCCGGCGACCCGCGAAGATGCGGTACTCTCGATCGCTGCGGAGTACCCGGTCCAGCCCCGGTGAAGAAACTTCCAGGTAATACTGCGACGGAATGGGATCGGCCACATCCAGCCTCTTGCCCAGCTCTTCGCTGACCTGCATGCAGTCACGGTGGCTGACACCGTCAGCCCGATAGATCACCACCCTCAGCAGGAGCCGACCGCTCCATTTGCCTACCTCCACGGCCACCAGCTGAAGCCCCAGCTCGTCGGCCACTGCCTGTGCCATTTCCTCCACCAGCTCTTGCCATTGCGTCGTCTCCAAGTGCCCACCCCCCAGGGTCGCTGGAACCCCCAACATTACATTGAAAGAGTGGGCCGCACAACCCACTCTCGCCCGCGGTCTTTCGTCCGCTGCTTCGAGCTGCCAACAAAACTATAGCACACTTTCCCTGCCCTCGCAAGTTGCACAGGAGCGCGCGCCGGCAACCCTCTCGGGTTTTGTCACCATTTTTCCCACCTGCGGGCCAGGCCAGCTGCGCGTGGAAGAGGGGTGGTTTGGCGCAAGATCAGCGAGATGACACCGGAGACAATCAACCAACACCCATCGGCTGCCGGAATCCCGGCAGGAGCTTTCCACACGCCGTCACAGCGCCCCGGCCACTTCCGAGACTCCTTCAATACCCCGCAAACGATCCAGCAGCTCTCCCTTGGCCAGTCCCATGGGCAGCCTGACGAACAGCGTCAGCTCCAGCCGGTCATCGGCATACTCCCGCACCCTGATGTCCTTGATGTTCACCTCCATCCCACCGAGGACCGTGCCCACCTTCCCGATCTGCCCGGGACGGTCGGCAATCACCACCCGGAGGGTGTCGTATCTGGTCCTCATGAGCAGCGGTTCCAGGCGCGCCAAGAGCACCAGAGTGATGAGGGAGATGGCCGCGGTGGCCAGCGCGGCCGGATACAGACCCGCCCCCACCGCCAAACCCCCTGCGGCGATGACCCACAAGCTCGCCGCAGTGGTCAGGCCTCGCACCGTGGCTCCTTCTCGCAGGATGGTCCCGGCACCCAGAAAGCCCACCCCGGTGACCACCTGAGCAGCAATGCGGCCAGGATCCGCGTCCGACACCTGCCGAAACATGTTGAACACGTCCAGAGAGACCATCATCACCAGGGCGGCTCCCACACAGACCAGAATGTGGGTGCGAAAACCGGCCGGCCGGTTCAGGCTCTCCCGTTCGATTCCCACCAGTCCTCCCAGCAACGCGGCCAACGCCAGTCGGCCCAGCACCAACCAGAAACCCGTCATCGTCGCTTCATGCCCTCCTCGCCTGCCGGGCCTTCGCGGCACCACAGGCGGCCCAGGATCTCCACGTACATGCGTGCCCGGTCCCGAACTCCTCGCCAAAAGCCCCGCTTCTCCTCTTTCATCCGCTGAGTGAGACCCACCAGCTGTACGTGCATGATCCGCGCCCCCGACCGTCGCGCCAGACGCGACAAGACCACTTCCGCGCCGAAGCCGGTACCGGCCAGCAACTCCAGTCCCCTTATTGCCGCGCGGCGGAAACACCGTTGGCCGGACAGCACCGGGGTGAGCCTCAAGGCCCAATCGGTGGGCCCCCGCCCCTGGATGAAAACCCCCACGCTCATGTCCGCCTCTCCGCCAAGTACCGGCTCCAGCAGTCTCCGCACGTGGTGGATGCGCAGCCCCACCAAATCAGCGTCCAGAGTGAGCAGCACTTCCGCGCCGGTGGCGCGAAAACCGGTGAGCAGGGCGTCACCCTTACCGCGATTGCACCCGTGACGCACCACCCGAGCACCGTAGCGGGCAGCCACCTCCGCGGTGCCATCTTGTGAGCCGTCGTCCACCACGATGACCTCATCCACCGGGCAGGCAGGCTGGCTCAGCACTTCCAGTACCCGCCAGATGTTGTCCGCCTCGTTGTACGCGGGTATGACAGCTGCTACCTTCACGGCCTCAGTAGGCGCGCGCGAAGTAAACTTCGTAGCGCCCGGGGGCTCCACAGTATATGCAGGGACCGGGGTCCTGGTGACGGACGAAGGGTATGCAACGGATAGTAGCCCCCGTGGCCTCTTTCACCGCGCGCTCGCACTCACCGTCGCCGCACCAGCCGGTTCGCAGGAAACCACGTCTTTCCGCCAGGATGCGGCAGAACTCGTTGAAGTCGTCCACCCGATGGGTGTTGTCCTCCAGAAAACGTAGTGCTTTCTGATACATACTCCTCTGTATGGACTCCAGTACGTCCAGTACCGACTCCACCAGCTGGTCCCGGGATACGGTGATTCGCTCCAGCCGGTCCCGCCGGGCCAGAACCACCTGTCCTGCATCGATGTCGCGCGGTCCTATCTCCACCCGCAGCGGGACTCCCCGCATCTCCCACTCGTTGAACTTCCACCCCGGGGTGTACTCCTCGCGGTCATCCAGCTTGACCCGGCAGTGCTCCGAGAGCATCCGACACAGTACCCGGGCGTGCTCCAGTACCTCCTCCCGACGCTTGACGGGAGCAATGGGCACAATGACCACCTGGTGGGGTGCGATGCGGGGCGGCAGTACCAAGCCACGATCATCCCCGTGCACCATAACCAGCGCCCCGATGATCCGGTGGGACACTCCCCACGAAGTCTGCCAGACGTATTTGAGTTGCCCGTCAGTATCCAGGAAGGTGATGTCGAAGACCTTTGAGAAATGTTGGCCCAGATTGTGAGATGTACCGGCTTGCAGTGCTCTTCCGTCGCTCATCAATGCCTCCACGCAGTAAGTGCGAAGCGCACCGGCGAACTTCTCGCTTTCGCTCTTTTGTCCCACTATCACCGGAATGGCCAGCACTTCCTCCATGAACGACCGGTATATTTCCAGGATCCGTCTGGCCTCCCGCTCCGCTTCTTCTTCCGTGCGGTGGGCGGTGTGTCCCTCCTGCCACAGGAACTCGGTGGTCCGCAGGAAGGGCCGGGTGGCCTTTTCCCAACGCACCACGCTGCACCACTGGTTGATCAGGACCGGCAGGTCGCGCCAGGACTGGATCCACTTGGAGTACATGGTGCAGATGATGGTCTCGGAAGTGGGCCGGACCGCCAGCCGCTCACCGAGTTGCTCGTCTCCTCCGTGGGTCACCCACGCCACCTGAGGAGAGAACCCCTCCACGTGCTCGGCCTCCTTGCGGAAGAAACTCTCCGGGATGAGCATGGGGAAGTACGCATTGACATGTCCGGTCTCCTTGAAACGTGCATCCAGTTCCCTCTGGACGGCCTCCCAGAGTGCGTATCCGTAGGGCCGGATGACGATGCACCCCTTGACCGGAGCGTAATCGGCCAGCCCCGCCTTCAGTACCACGTCCACGTACCACTGGGAGTAATCCACTTCGCGCGGGGTTATCTCGCGCACGAATTCCTTGTCTTGTTCCATAGCCATGGTCACTTCCCCCTCTCCCTGGAAATCAAATGAGCCTCCGCCAGGGACGGAAGCTCCTTTCCGCGGTACCACCCTGATTGGCCCAAGGCCCTCTCTGCCGCAAGATGCGGACCCCTCGCTAACGGTGAGGTACCGGCCAGCTTACCAGGTGCCTCGCTGGCAGCTCCCGGGCGGGTTCGGCGGCTTTGACGTACCCGCTTTCCAGCTGTCCCGGGTTCTCTGGACGCCCAAGTCCCGCCTACTATTCCCGTTCATCGCCTGTGTCGCGGTCATTTTACCATCAGGCGCCCTAGCTGTCAACCACCGCCGGATTTCGCCAGCTGGCGGGCCCGCGCGCACAATTCCTCCACCATATCGCCACCACGCACCCGGCAGATCAGCCGCCCTCGCTCGAACAACCACGCTCCGTCATCGGCCAGGGCCAGGCCGACATCGGCCTCGCGAGCCTCGCCCGGACCGTTCACCGCACACCCCATCACCGCCACCCGCAAGGCGACGGTCAGGTCCGCCAGCCGGCGCTTGACCTCGCGGGCCAGGCGTCGAACCCGGGCGGAAGGACAGCGGCCGCAAGTGGGACAGGAGATGATCACCACCCCCCGGCCTCCCACCCCCGCAGCCTCCAGGATCCAGTAGGCGGCCCTGATCTCCCAACGGGGGTCAGCCGTGAGCGACACCCTGAGGGTGTCCCCGATTCCTTGCTGGAGCAGCGTCCCCAAGGCCAGGGCCGACCGCACCAGCCCTTCGAAGAGAGGTCCCGCCGCCGTGACCCCTACGTGCAGCGGCCACTCAGTGTTCTCGGCCAGAAGCCGGTAAGCACGGATGGTATCCTGAGCCGAGGACGCTTTTGCCGACAGCACCAGTTGCTCAACGCCTTCCTCCTCCGCCAGCCGCGCCGCCCGCAGGGCGCTGGCCACCAGCGCCTCCGGGGTGGGCCCGCCGTGGCGCCGGAGGAGATCGCGCTCCAGGGAGCCGGCGTTGACACCCACGCGGAGGGGAATGCCGCGTTGGGCCACCGCTCGGCATACCTGGCGCAGCCGGGCCTCCCCTCCCAGATTGCCCGGGTTGATCCTCAGCTTGTCCACCCAGTCAAGACAAGCCAACGCCAGACGATAGTCAAAGTGAACATCGGCCACCAGAGGTAGAGGACTAAGCCGGCGGATTTCGCGCAGGGCGTCCACCGCCTCGCGGTCCGGGATCGCCAGCCGGACCAACCTGCAGCCCTCACGGGCCATCTGCTCGATTTGTCGCACGGTTGCTGCCACGTCGGTGGTGCGCGTCTTGGTCATGCCCTGTACCACCACCGGCGCCCCGCCCCCGATGATCACGTCGCCGACCCGTACTCGCCGCGTCATCCTCCTCATCAGGAGCCTCCTCCCAGGCGGAGGATATCGCGATAGGTGATGATGAGCGCAACCGCCACCAGAAACACGAAGCCCAGCAGATGGATGAAGTTTTCTTTCTCCGGATCCACCGGTTCTCGTCGCAGGGCCTCCCACGACAGAAAGAGAAGACGGCTGCCGTCCAGGGCGGGCACGGGAAGGAGGTTCAGCAGGGCCAGATTGGCGCTAAGTACCCCGGCCAGGTAAAACACGCTGGTCCAGCCCACGCGCGCCGCCTCCCCCACCAGCTGCGCTATTCCTACCGGGCCCGTGAAGTCTGCCGGAACTCGCCCCAGGATGGCCAGCACCAGACCACGGATCCAGATGACCGATACTTCAAAGGTACGTTTCAAACCGTACCACAGGGCGGCCACCGGCCCGGGGCGCCTGACGAGAACCCGCGGGCCGATCCCCACGAACCCTTTCCCCGGTAGCTCGGGATGCTCCACCGGCGTCACCGTCACTTCAAACTGCCGGCCCGCCCGCTCCACCAGGAAGCGAAGGGGTACCCCCCGATTGCGCTGCACGATCTCCACCAGGTGCGACCAATCCCGCAGTCGCGTGTTCTCGATGGCGATGATGATGTCTCCTTCCCGCAGGCCCGCTACCGCCGCTGGATACCCCGACATCGCTTCCCTGACCTCCAGAGTGGGCACGGTCATCCCGGCCACCGCAAAGATGCCCGCAAAGAGCACCGCAGCCAGCACCAGGTTCATGGCAGGGCCGGCTGCCATCACCGCCATCCGCTGCCCCACCGTCCTTCGGTGGAAGGCCCCCTCGTGCTCCCAGTCGTCAGCCCCCGGCTGCAGTCCGGCCATGCGCACGTAGCCTCCCCAGGGGATGAGGCGAACACTGTACTCCGTCTCTCCCCGGCGGATCATCAAGAGGCGCGGACCGTACCCCAGGGAGAACTCGTGCACCGTAACCCCGGTGGCCTTGGCCAGGAGGAAATGACCCAGCTCGTGAATCGCAATGAGGACGCCGAACAGCACGGCGGAGATCAACAGGGTCTGCAAGGCCTGACCTCCTCGTCTCCTTCCTTCACCAGCTGCTCGGCCCGGTGCATGGCCCACCGGTAGTGCTCGGCAACCTGGTCCAGAGTCGGATGCTTCATAATCACATGTTCTTCGAGCACGCGGGAGATTATGCGGGCAATGGCCAGAAAGGAGATGCGGCCATCCAGGAAAGCTCTGACCGCCACCTCATCCGCCCCGCACAGCACAGCAGGGGCACTGCCACCGAGTTCGGCCGCACGCCGGGCCAGCTGCAAACACGGGAACCGATCAGGATCGGGCGGCTCGAAGCTCAACCGCCCCAGCTCCTCCAGCCGCAAACGTCCAATGGGGAGTTCGCGCCGCTGTGGATGAGTGAGGGCATAAGCCAGAGGCACGCGCATGTCCGGCAGACCCAGCTGCGCGAGGTAGGTCCCGTCCCGCAGTCCCACCAGCGCGTGGACGACGCTCTCTCGGTGGACCACCACTCTCACCTGGTCTAGCCTCAGGTCGAACAGCTGCATGGCTTCGATGATCTCCAGTCCCTTATTCATCAGGGTCGCGGCATCCACGCTGATCTTTGGGCCCATATTCCAGTTGGGATGAGCGAGGGCTTCCTCCGGCGTTGCCCGCTGCAGCTGGCCCACATCCCAGTCGCGGAACGGACCCCCGGAAGCGGTGAGTACCACGTGATCCACCTCATGCCTCCGACCCATCAGACACTGGAAGATGGCGCTGTGTTCCCCGTCCACCGGCACCAGGGCACCAGGCGCCGTCTTCAGGAGTTGCCTCAGCGCAGGTCCTCCTGCTACCAGCGCCTCCTTGTTCCCCACGCCCACCTTTTTCCCGGTGCGCAGGGCCGCCACCAACGGTGCGAGGGCTGCCAACCCGCTGACCAGCACCAACACCACTTCTGCATTCTCCCAGCGGGCCACCTCCACCAGGCCCTCACCACCCTCCAGCACCTTCACGGTGCTGCCCTCCGCATGCAACCACTGACGCAGCTGGCGGGCCGCGCTCCTCCGGTAGACCGCCACCACCTCCGGCTTCCAGCGGCGAATCTGGTCATGAAGCAACCTGATGTTGCCTCCGGCGGCAAGGGCCACTGGTCGATGGGTGTCTGCGAACCACTCACACACCTCGAGGGCTTGCCGGCCCAGCGATCCGGTGGAGCCCAAAATGGCCACTCCCGTTCTGGTCCCCCTCACTGCACCCATCCTCTCGTCAAGATCACTCTTCCAGCACCAGCTCCTGCGCCAGCACCTTGGCCGCAACTCCCAGCAGCGGCCCCAGGGCGAACCCCCACAAACCGAAAAAGCGCACTCCGCAATAAATGCAGGCCAGGGTAGTCAGGGGATGCAGCCCCACCCTGGTTCCCATCACTCGCGGTTCCAGGGATGTCCGCACCAGACTCATCACCCCGTACAGCACCCCCAGCCCGATCCCCAGCCCCACTTGGCCGCTCCACAGGGCATGTGCAGCCCAGGGCAGCAGCAGGAGCCCCGGGCCCACCACCGGGAGCAGGTCGAGCAGGCCGGCCAGCAGCCCCAACACCAGGGCGTGTCGGGCCCCTATCATCACCAGTCCCAACGTGCATATCACCGCGGAGACCGTGACCAACAGCGCGGTGGCCCGCACGAAACCCCAGACCGCCCCCGCCACCCCTTGGGCAATCCGTTCCCACGGGTAGTTCGAGAGCCTGCACCGCAGGTAGTCGATGATTTCCTCCCGATCCCGGCCGAGGAAGTAAGCGGCCAGGAAACCAACCATGAGGATGGCCGCGAAACCCGGCAGTCCGCGCAGCAGGCTGAGTACCGCCCCCAGGGCCTGCATCACCAGCTCGTAGGCACGCTCCAGCTGCATCTCGAGGGCGGACTGAAGGGGAAGCGGCAGCTTCCGGGTGACGGCCCCCAGCCAGCCGCTGGCCTCCTCCATGGCCGCCAAAAGCTGGGGATAATACCGGGGCATCTCGCGGCTGAGCTTCACCAGCTCCGGGACCAGCACCGCGATACCAGCCCCCAGCACCACGATCACCACCCCCAACACCGTCACCAGGCCACCCAGAACCGCCAGCGGCCTCGATAATCGCAGGTGGCGCTGCAGCCATCGCACCACCGGCTCCGCAGTACTCATCAGGGCAAGCCCAAGCGCGAAGGGCAACACGTAACCGCCGGCGTATCGCAGTACCAGGCTGACCAAGACCACGCTGCCGATCAGGAGCGCCCAGCGCTGCCCGCGGGACAGACCCATCATCCCAGCATCCCCCAGGCCTGCAACGCTTCCTGCAGCAGGTAGTAGACTGGCGCGGCAGTCATCAGGCTGTCGAACCGATCCAGCACTCCTCCGTGACCGGGTATCAGCTGGCTGGAGTCCTTGACCCCCGCTCGCCGCTTCAGCCACGACTCATACAAGTCACCCAGCTGTCCCACCAATACCACCGGCGGCCACAGCACCATTGCCGCGTGCGACATCCGGGCAGCAGCCGCCCACAGGCCCGCGGCCAGGCCTGATGTCAAAAGTCCCCCCGCCGCTCCCTCCCAGGTCTTGCCTGGACTGATATCAGGGCACATCCGGCGCCGCCCCCAACGCAGGCCAAAAAGATAACCACCCGCGTCGTAGCCCCACACCATGGCCATCAACAGGATCACCCACGCCCAGCCGCGCGGTTGCTGCCTGATAAGCAGCAAGTGAGGAAAGCTCAACAGGACCCAGGCGGTACGGAAGGGATACCTCTTTGCCACTATCCCCAGCAGGATCACGCAGGTCAGGCCGGCCAGCCACAAGACTCCCGGCCCCCACCTCAGCGCTACCGCCGGCATGACTCCTGCAGCCAGGTAACCGAGACAGCTCCGCGGAGAAGCAGCGGCGCCGGTGAGACCCAATTTTTCCATCTCCCACCATGCCACCGCACCCAGGAGCCCCAGCAGGACTGCCAGCGGCCACCCCCCTTTCCACAATATCACCAGGAGCAGGGGGGCCCCCACGCCGATGGAAACCAGCCGAGTCGCGAGACCTCTCATACGCCTTCTAGGCCGCCAAATCGACGTTGCCGGGCGGCAAAATCCTTCAGTGCCGCCAGCAGCTCCTGCGTGCTGAAGTCGGGCCACATGCAGTCAGTACTCCATATTTCGCTGTAGGCGCTCTGCCACAGCAGGAAGTTGCTGAGCCTCATCTCCCCGCCCGAGCGGATGACCAGGTCGGGATCGGGCAGGTCCGGTGCGTGAAGATGGGCGGCGAAAGTCGTCTCATCGATGTCCTCGGGCTTCATGCGTCCAGACGCTACTTTCTCCGCCAGGCGCCGCGTCGCATCGACGATTTCGGACCGCCCGCCGTAATTCAACGCCAGGACCAGGGTGAGACGGTGGTTGTTGCGCGTACGCGCCACCAAATCCTCCAGGCATTCCACCACGGGGCGCGGCAGCTCCCGGTATCGCCCGATTACCCGAAGCTGCACCCCCATGCGCACCAGCTCCTCCCCTTCGCGCTGTACGTACTCTTCCAGCAGCTGCATCAAGGCCTGCACTTCGCTGGCCGGCCGCCGCCAGTTCTCGGTGGAGAACACATAAAGGGTTAGTACCGGAATGCCCCACCCCAGACAGGCCCGCACGATCTTCTTGGCGGTTTGCACTCCCGCCCGGTGGCCCGCCACCCGCGGCAACCCCCGGGCTTGCGCCCACCGGCCGTTCCCATCCATGATTATGGCGATGTGCTGAGGTAGCTTGTCGGGAAGTGAGACCGGCCTTTCGCTCACCTTGCAGCCTCCTCGAGGAAGTCCACGCGCCAGGGTCAACTCATCCGACGGAAACCTTACGCGAGGGGTCAGGATGCCAGGCCAGGGTCAGTTCCGCCTCCGCGGCATTCAGCCAGCGGACCCGCACCACGCGCCAACACCCGGAACCGGGGGGTTTGCCCCGGGGCGGTACCGTTCGCAGATGGCGTACCACCCGTGCCCCCCGTCGGTGAAGCACACAGACGGCGTCCTCCAGACGCATTCCCACCAGCTGGTCTTCCCGATCCTCGCCCAGGACCCCTACACCTCCATGATCTCCTCTTCTTTCTTCTTCAGCAGCTGATCGATACGCGCGATGTACTCGTTGGTCAATGCCTGTACCCGATCTAAGGCCCGCCGGGCCTCATCCTGGGAGATCTCTGATTCGCTCTCCAGATCCTTGATCATCTCGTTCGCCTCGCGCCGGATGTTGCGAATGGCCACCCTCTCTTCTTCCGCCTTCTTGCGCACCAGCTTCACCAGCTCCTGCCTGCGCTCCTCGGTCAGCTGGGGAATCACCAGCCGAATCACGTTGCCGTCACTCACGGGGTTGATCCCCAGATCCGACTTGAGAATGGCGCGCTCGATATTGGGAAGGCTGGATTTGTCCCAGGGCTGGATCACCAGCAGGCGCGCCTCGGGTACGCTGATGGTGGCCAGCTGATTGACCGGCATCGGGGTTCCGTAGTAATCCACCATCACCTTGTCCAAAAGAGCCGGGCTGGCTCTGCCGGTACGAACGGAGGCCAGTTCCCTACGGAAGACCTCCACCGTTTTCTTCATTCTCTCTTCGGCATCGTTCAGTATTTCGGGGATCACGCACATCCCTCCCTACATAAGTTCCGATGCACTCCCCCATCACCACCCGGCGAATATTCCCCGGGACATCCAGCGTGAATACCACGATGGGTATACCGTTGTCCATGCACAGGGAGGTGGCGGTGGAATCCATCACCGCCAGGCCCCGGTTGAGGATATCCAGGTAGTCCAGCTGCTCGAACTTCCGCGCCTGCGGATTCACGTTGGGATCGGAATCATAAATGCCGTCCGCTCCCCGCTTTCCCATCAGCACCGCATCAGCCTCGATCTCCGCTGCTCGTAGAGCAGCGGTGGTGTCGGTGGAGAAGTACGGGTTGCCGGTGCCGGCAGCAAATATGACCACCCTTCCCTTTTCCAGATGGCGGATGGCGCGCCGGCGTATGTAGGGTTCTGCCACCTCTCTCATCTCTATTGCGGTCTGAAGGCGGGTCACTACACCGTGCTTTTCCAGAGCATCCTGCAGCGCCAGAGCGTTGATCACGGTGGCCAACATGCCCATGTAATCGGCGGTGGCTCGATCCATACCCTTGGCGGCCCCGGCCACCCCCCGCCAAATATTGCCACCGCCCACCACCACGCCCATTTGGACCCCCATCTTCCAGACTTCTTTCATCTCCCGCGCCAGCGCGTCCACCACTTCGGGATCAATCCCATATCCGCGGTCGCCCGCCAGAGCCTGACCGCTCAGCTTCAGCACCACGCGTCGGAAACGCGGCCCGCTCACCCGGTATCCCCCCATCCTCACTGCATCTGCCATGCCCCCGAAGGGCCGCGACTCCTGATGGTTCAGCCCGACACCTCAAAGCGCACGAAACGCCGGACACGGATGTTCTCGCCGAAGCGCGCCACGTGCTCGTCGATCAGTTCCTTCACCGTGCGCTCCGGGTCCCGTATGTAAGGTTGTTCCAGGAGACAGCTCTGCTGGAAGTACTTCTCCAGACGCCCCTGGACGATGCGCTCCAGCACCGACGGGGGCTTCCCGCTGGCCTCCGCTTCCTGGAGCAGCTCCGACCGCCACCCCTGCACCACCTCGGGCGGAACGTCCTCCCGGGACACATAGGACGGCCCGGTGGCCGCCACCTGCATGGCCAGCTCGTGGGCCAGCCGTTTGAACTCCTCGGTGCGGGCCACGAAGTCCGTCTCGCAATTGACCTCCACCAGGGATCCCAGCCGCCCGTCCGCGTGGATGTACGCTTCGACCAGCCCCTCGTGGGTGGCGCGGTGGGTCTTTTTCTGCGCAATTGCCAGCCCTTTCCTGCGCAGGTGCGCCACCGCCGCTTCGTAGCTGCCGCACTGCTCCAAGGCTCGCTTGCATTCCATCACACCGGCTCCCGTTTCATCGCGCAGCCGCTTGATCAGGTCGATGTCGGGCAAGGCCACATACCTCCTACTGGACCACCTGGACGCCCTGCTTGCCCTCCAGGATGGCATCGGCCATCTTGGAGGTCAGCAGTCTCACCGCCCGGATGGCATCGTCGTTACCTGGAATCACGTAGTCCACCTCGTCGGGATCGCAGTTGGTGTCGACAATGGCTACGATGGGGATCCCCAGCCGTCGGGCTTCCGCGACGGCGATTTTCTCCTTTCGGGGATCTACAATGTACACGGCGTCGGGCAGGTCGCTCATGCCCTTGATGCCGCCCAAGAACTTCTCCAGCTTCCGTTTCTCGTGCTGGAGCCGGCTCACTTCCTTCTTAGAAAGACGCTCGAAGTATCCGTCGGCCTCCTGCTGTTCCAGCTCCAGCAGCCGCTCGATCCTTTTCCTGATGGTCACGAAGTTGGTGAGCATTCCCCCCAGCCAACGTTCCTTGACGTAGAACTCCCCGCACCGCGTGGCTTCCTCCCGGATGGTATCCTGGGCCTGTTTCTTGGTTCCCACGAATAGCACCCGTCCTCCCTCGAATGCCACGTCCCGCAAAAAGGCATAGGCCTCTTCGAGAGCGCGCACGGTGCGCTGGAGATCAATGATGTAAATCCCGTTGCGCTCGGTGAAAATATATGGGCGCATCTTCGGGTTCCAGCGCCTGGTCTGGTGACCGAAGTGAACGCCCGCTTCCAGCAGCTGCTTCATGGTAATGATGGACATGACCCGACATTCGTCCCCCTTTGGTTGGCCTCCGCCCCTTCATTCCCCACCGGGACCTTCACGGCACCGCCGGTCGGGTCAGGGACGTGTGTTTTGATCCTTTCGTTCCGGCAAAATCCTCCCGTAGTATACCATACAGCCGTAGACTTGACAACGACCGCATACAGCAGCGGGGCGCCGTCTCGACGGCGCCCTCAGAGGCAGTGAATGTCCAGGATCTTGCCCTTGTCTTCTTCCCCTTCCTGGCCTGGTTCCAGCTGTCGGCGTCGGGCCTCCGGGTCCCGTGGGGGAGGTGAGTTGCCGTGGTGCTGCCGGTCGGGTCGATCCTGGATTCGTCCCCCCCGGGCAGCAGTACCCCGGCCCACCCGGCGCTGGGCTCTTCGGATGCTCCGTGCCAACGCTGCTTGCAGCAGCGCCTGCCGGGCCCGCCCGCTCTCCTCCTGCAGGCGCTTGGCCCGCGCCACCTCGGGAGCCTTCGGGATCCCTGTCTGCAGATCCACCGGCCTCATTGCTCACCCGCCTCACCTTCGTTCAGGAATACTTCCCCACCGCAATCTGACCATCGAGCCCCAGATACAGCATGCAGCGGGGAATTTCTTCGGTCACCACCATGCTGCTCGCACCGATGGTGACCCTCACGCCCGGCAGGATCACCTCTGATGCCTTGATACGGCCACGTCGGGCCCTGGCCACTATTTCGGATAATTCCTGCTCCCGCTGACGGAGCTCGTCCAGCTGCTCACGCAGGCGCCGCTGGGCTCGCGCCAGCTTCAGCCGGGCCGCCAGCTGGTCTTGGCTCAGCGCCCGCCCTTCTCGTTCTCGCTCCTTCAGTAAATCCAGCGCCCGTTCGATTTTGAGTAAGGCCTCGCTATTTGCTTCGATCTTTCGCGACAGCTCGTTCAGCTGGATCCGCAGCTTGGGATCCACCCCCACCTCGAGTTCGGTGGGTGTGCCCAGCGCCGAGCCGACGACCTTGGCGTGGATCTCCTCTCCGGCCCGCACCACCCCTCCCACTATGACCCCCCGTCGCTCCGTGACCATGACCTTGCCCCCGGCGGTGACGTCGCTGTACATTATCCCCCGCCGCGCCATCACATCTTTGCCGGCGCGCACGGTGGCGTTTTCGATGAATGAACAGATCACGCTCCCGGCCGCGGTGACCTGCCCTCGCCCCGCCCCCTGAATGCCGTGCCGCACCAGGACATCGCCGCCTGCGGTGATGGATGCCCCATCCACCCCACCGTGCACCTCCACGCTGCCCTCCGCTTGGACTCGTAGCCCCCGCCGTACCATACCCCGCACGATGACGCTGCCCACGAATTCAATGTTACCGGTGGAAAAATCCACGTCCCCCTTCAGTTCATACACCGGCATGACGGTGATCCGTCCCCGCGCATCGATCATGACCGCTCCATCCATCGCGGCGCGCACTGACACTCCGTCGGGGTCCAGTTCGGCTCCTTTGCCCACCAGGAGCCTCACGTCGCGGCCCGGTTTGGCGGGGACTTTCTCTCCGGTGACGGTGGTGCCCGGCGTGCCCTCAGTGGCCGGCACCTTGCGTGCCAGCAGCTGGCCCTCCCGCACGCTGTGCACGATGCCCATGTCGTAGTAATCCACCCGGCCATCTTCCAGTACCGCGGGACGCCCGCGAGGGTCCACCGGTACCTCGTACTGCACGCGGGCGTCCTCACCGGGTTGGGGAGGGGTGCCCCGGGCCACGGTCACCGTGGTACCCCACAGACCGGACGCCAGCGCCGCGCGCACCTCCTGGAGGTCCACTCCGTACACCACGCCGTGGGCCTCCAGCGCCCGCCTCACGTCATCCAGGGTGGGCGGCCGCCCCTTGCCCTTGGGGCCAATGAGGGTCACTCGCGCCTCCATCCGGTCGCGGGAGAGCTGCACCTCCACCCGCCCGTCAGCCGACTCCTCGGTGGAAGCGGACTCTACCTCCTCCTGCTCAGCAGCGGTCTCCTCTGCTGGAGCCTCGGCCTCGAATTGCTCCGCCACCTCCACGGCATCTTCGATGACCGTCCGCAACAGCCGTTCCTCCGGGTCCTCCCGGGGACGGATCCGAACGCGGAACGGGCGCCGGCCCAGGCCCAGCAAACCCGCGGAGCCCTCCTCCAGAACCTCCACTATCACCTCGTCCTCGGTCAGCCCCAGGTAGTCCAGGCCCCTGCGGATCGCCTCCTCCAGGGTGCGCCCCATGGATTCAACGATGCGATAGGCCAGCGTGCCATCCCCCCAGCGCGGGTTCATCCCACAAGATCGTATTTCAGCCTGGCCAGCCGCCCCCGCAGTCGCAAGATGGCCTTGCCATGCAGCTGCGAGATTCGGGACTGAGACAGCCCCATGGTTTGGGCGATCTCTCTCACCGTCATGCCTTCGTAATAATAAAGCGCTATGACCAGGCGCTCTTTGTCGGGTAGCTTGTCAATGGCCTCCCCCAGCAGGCGGCAGACGTCCTGCCACTCCGCCTTCCGCACCGGATCTTCCGCGTTGGGATCCACGATACGTTCCAGGGGATCGAAACCTTCGCCCTCTTCAGCTTCTCCGAAACGCAAATCCTCCAGGGACACCAGACAGCTCCTACTGACCTCCATGAGCCAGCTGTCCAGCTCCTCCCTGCTCAAACCCAGCGCTTGCGCCACCTCTTGATCGGTGGGCGGGCGACCGAGCCGGCTTTCCATTTCCGCGTACGTCTGCTCCAGTTCCCGCGCCTTCTGCCGCACCGAGCTGGGAACCCAGTCGGTGGACCGCAAACCATCCAGAATAGCTCCCTTGATGCGCGCCACCGCGTAGGTCTCGAAGCGTACCCCCCGGCTGGGATCGAACTTCTCGATGGCATCCAGCAGCCCCAGCACCCCGAAGCCGATCAGATCATCGATCTCCACATTGGGCGGCAGCGTCATGGCCATACGCCCAGCCACCATCTTAACCAGAGGGCTGTACCTCAGCACCATTTGTTCGCGCAGCTCCGGCTTCTTGGTCTTCTTGTACTCCCGCCATGCCTGCGCGATGTCGGCGCCTTCTGTCTTTCGTGGCTTCATCCAGCCCCATCCTCCTTCCGCTACAGGAGCCCCAGTCGACGCAGTTCCCGCTGTTTTCTGAAGATGAAGCGGGTTATCAGGTCCCGGTCGGCGGCGGTGACTCCTATGAACTCCACTCCATACCGTCCCGGGCGTTCCGGGCCGGGGTGCTCCACGACTCGCACCACCCTGCCCACCAGCCACAGCGGAGCGTCAGGCTCCAACTCCACCTCCAGATCCAGTTCGGCTCCCTTGGTCAGGCCCTGCGGGCACACCAGCAACAACCCTCCCGCGCTGATGTCCTCACACGCGGCCTCCCGGACTTCCGGTTCCGCGTCGTGCCCGCGTTGCTCGTTCAGTAAGCAGTACCTCACGGGCAGATTGATCTGCAGTCTGACGAACCTGCGACGTTGTATCCTTTCTATTTCTTCCGGCTCCGCGAGAAGCAGAGTGGGTCGAGGGCGCCATGCGCGGTCCACCACCCGGGTACGGAAGCTGTACATGGTGCGCTCGTCGTGGTAGTACACCCGGACTGCCGTCCCCTTATCCAGAGGCAATGGCACACCTCCCTTGAATGGCGCCCCCACCAGGATACCTTGCGGTTGGTAGCCCTCCACCAGAGAGGCGTACGTCCCCTCGTGGGCACCAGCCAGCACCCTGATGGAAACGTTCTGCCCCGGCCTGGGCAGCTTGCGCCTCGTCCCTGCCACCCTCAGCCCCCCCTTTCCTCACGCCGAACCCGCCGCCTGACGGGACCAAAACACGGGGATGCTATCCCGCACCAGCCGCGCACTCAGACCAGCGGCATCCGCCACCTGCAGATCGTCGGGCACCCGCTGGCCCACACCCCAGTAGCTCATGGGCTTGCCGGTAGCCACCACCAGGTTGTAGATCAGGCCCAGCCGGGCCGCTTCGTCCAACTTGGTGAACAGCAGATGAGTGTACCCCAAGCTGCCGTAAGCATCGCTCATGGCCAGGGCCTCGTAGTAGCCGGTGTTGGCGGACAACACCAGATGGATCTCCTCCGGCATGGTGCTCTCCAGCCACCGTCCCAGCATGGTCACGTACCCGCGCTCGCGGAAGCTGCCTCCGGCTGTATCCACCACCACCATCTCCGAGCGCTGCCGGCATTGTCTCACCGCCTCCCTGGCCTCCTGGGGCGTGGACACGGCTATCACCTCCACGCCGCACAGCTCCCCGTACGCCTGCAACGGCTCCGCTTTCCCCGGCCGCGCGGTGTCCCAGGTGACCACCGAGATCCGATGCCCTCCCTGAAGGGCGAGACCACAGGCCAGTTTGGCCACTGTCGTTGACTTGCCCGCTCCCGTGGGCCCCACCAGCGCCACCACCGGGGGATCCACCTGGCGGGGTCTGACCGGGGAACCTACCGAAATTCGCCGGCAAAGCACTTCTTGAACCAGCTGCCGGGCGCGCTCAGGGTCCACGGCACCGGGGCACTGCAGCGCCGCCCTGCCCACCACCTCGGCAGCCAGGTGAGGCTCCACGCCCTGGGCCAGGAGCGCCAGGTAACCCCCGGCGAAGTCGTCGCGCACCGGGTATCTGCCCTCCGTGCTGGAACTGGCCACCGCCGCCAACATCTGCTTTATCTCCTGCAGCCTGGCCTCCCAGCGCCGCGACTCCCCGGGGTCCACCACCGGCAGTGCGGCGGTCACCTCCACCAAAGTTGCGCCCAGGAGTCCTCTCAGCCCGCCCGCCCGCTTGCGCCTGGTCTCCACGATAATGGCATCCAGTCCCATTTCCCTGCGGATCCGCCCGATTACCTCTGGAACGTCTCGGCCTTTAAACTTCTTGATCTGCAGACTCAAAGCTCACCACCCCTACGCTCTCCAGCTGCAAACCCTCCTCCACCTCAACGTAAGACAGCACCGCCAGGCGAGGGAGGATGCGCTCCGCCAGTTTCCTGAACAGCGGTCTCACCTCGGGAGAACACACCACCACCGGCGGATGCCCTTTGGCCGCCGCTTTCTTGGCCGCCACCCCCAGCGACTGCACGATGGCCCGCATCTTGTCGGGAGGAAGCACCACCTCGCGCCCCTCGCGGGCATCCTCCACCGCCTCAGACAGCAGTCGTTCCACCTCCGGGTCCAGGGTAATCACCCGCGGGTTCTCGTGTAGCCCGAACTGGCGGGTTATGACCCGGGAGAGTGCGGCCCGCACCTTCTCCGTGAGCTCGTCCGGGTCGCGCACCGTGCGGGCGTGGTCTGCCAGCGCCTCCAGTATGGTTACCAAATCGCGAATGCTCACGTTCTCCCGCAGCAGATTGCGCAACACCTTCTGAACCTCTCCCACCGTCAGCAGGTCCGGTATCAGCTCCTCCACCACCGCGGGGTGGGTCTCTTTGACGTGGTCCAGCAGGGTCTGTACCTCCTGGCGACCCAGCAGCTCGTGCGCATGGCGCTTGATGATCTCCGCCAGATGGGTGGCCAGTACCGAGGTTGGGTCCACCACCGTGTATCCGGCCAGCTCAGCTCGCGAGCGTTCGGACTCCGGTATCCAGAGGGCGGGCAACCCAAAGGCCGGCTCACGGGTGGGCACCCCTTCCAGTTCCTCCTCCACTTCCCCGGGACTCATGGCCAGGTAATGATCGGGGAGCAAGCAAGCCCGGGCGATCTCCACGCCTCGCAGGCGGATGCAGTATTCATTCGGTTCCAGCTCCTGCAGATTGTCCCGCACCCTCACCGGCGGCACCATGAGTCCCAGATCCAACGCCAGCTGTCTGCGAATCATCACCACCCGATCGAGGAGGTCGCCGCCCTTTTCAGGGTCAGCCAGCGGGATCAGGGCGTACCCGAGTTCGACCTCCAGGGGCTCCACCCGCAGCAACTTCAACACGCTCTCTGGCTGCCGCTCGCGGTCGCGCTGCTTCCGCCGGCCCGCTTCCTCCCGCGCGGCCTTGACTCGTGCCGTGTTTTGCATGGTCCATCCCAGCCCCAGCACTGCCCCTGACAGCACCAGGAAGGGCAGGTGGGGCAACCCCGGCACGAGGGCAAACAACAACAGCACTCCTCCTGCCACCAGCAAGACGCGCGGCTGGGCGGAGATCTGGCTGACCAGATCCGCTCCCAGGCTCGCCTGCGAGGCAGCGCGGGTGACCACGATGCCAGTGGCGGTGGCGATGAGCAGAGCGGGAATTTGGGTGACCAGACCATCCCCCACCGTCAGCAGGGCATACTGTCTCAGGGCCGCTTCTAGCGGGAGCCCTCGCTGCAGCATCCCCACCGCCAGCCCGCCGATCAAATTGATAGCAGTGATGATGAGCCCGGCGATGGCGTCTCCCTTGACGAACTTGGACGCGCCATCCATGGCACCATAGAAATCCGCCTCCTGTTCTATCTCCCGCCGCCTGCGTCTGGCTTCCTGGTCGGTTATGAGGCCCGCATTGAGGTCGGCATCTATGCTCATTTGCTTGCCGGGCATGGCATCCAAGGTGAAACGCGCCGCCACTTCCGCCACTCGTTCCGCACCGCGGGTGATCACCACGAACTGGATGATAACCAGGATCAGGAACACCACGAAACCCACCACCGGGTTGCCCCCGACCACGAACTCGCCGAACCGGTTGATGATCTCGCCCGCATACCCCTGGAGCAGGATCAAGCGGGTGGAGGACACGTTCAGTGCCAGACGGTACAGGGTGGTGATGAGCAGCAGCGACGGGAATATGGAAAACTCCAGCGGTTCTGAAGTGTACATGGTCACCAGCAGTACGATGAGGGCGAAAGCCATATTGAAAGCCAGCAGCAGATCCAGCAGGCGTGCCGGCAGGGGGACCACCATCATCACCACGATGAGCACCACCGCCACCGCCACCATGACGTCGCTGTACCTGCCCGATGTCCGGCTTCCGGCAGAGTTCACCGCATCTCACCTCCCTCACGGGCGTGCCCTGACCGCATCCGGTACACCATGGCCAGGATCTCCGCCACCGCCTGGTAGAGCTGAGGAGGAATCAACGCGCCTACCTCCACCGCCCGATACAGTGCCTGGGCCAGAGGTGGGTTCTCCACCAGTGGGACGCCCGCCCGGCGGGCACACTCCACGATCCTGCGGGCCATCTCCTGGCGGCCCTTGGCCACCACCATGGGAGCGGCCATGCGCTCCGGACGGTAGCTGAGAGCCACCGCGTAATGCACCGGGTTGGTCACCACCACGTCCGCCCGCGGTACCTGCTGCATCATCCGCACCCTGGCCATCTGCCGCTGGCGCTGGCGGATCCGCTGGCGCACCTCGGGCAATCCTTCCGTCTCCTTGTGCTCTTCCTTCAGCTCCTGACGGGTCATGCGCAACTGCATCTCGTGCTCGTACCTCTGAAACAGGTAGTCCGCCGCCGCCAGCACCAACAGCAGCACCGCACAGCGGGTAAACATCGCCCCGGCCACGGCCGCCACACTCCCCACGCCCGTCCCCAGCTGGGCGCCTGCTGCAGAGGCCACCATCTCCTCGAGATGGCCCCTGAAGGTCCCGTAGCACACGCCGGCAACGATGACCATCTTCATCAGCGCCTTGGCCCCTTCCACCACTGTGCGGCGGGATAGCAACCGCTGCGCCCCCTGGAATGGGTTCAGCCGATCCAGCCGCCAGGCCAGTGGGTGCAAGCTGAACAGGAAGCCCACCTGGGCGAGATTGACGGCCAGGGCCGCCACCACCCCCACCCCCATCACCGGCCACACCGCTGCCGCCCCGCCCAGGGCTGCGGTCCTGAACACCCAGCCCCAGCCGAGCTCTCCTGCCGTCACCTCGGGGAATGCTGACCACAGCTTCCAGAAAAGCTCCTGGAACGCATCGGCCATCCGAGGCAGAAACATTCTCAGGGCCACCAGGCCACAGACCAGGACCACCGCTGAGCTCAGTTCCTGGCTCCGCGGCACCTGACCGCGCTGCCGCACCCGCTCCCGTTTGCGGGGAGTGGGCCGTTCGGTCTTTTCCTCCGCGAACAGCTGCAAGTCCACGGCCGTCACCTGCCCATCATCCGGACCAGGGCGCTCAGATCCCCGTACATGGCGCGGAAAAGGCCTCCCATCACCAGGCGGTAGACCGGCAGAGCTGCCGCCAGCATCACCATACCTACCCCGATCTTCACTGGCAGACCCACCACGAACACATTCGCCTGGGGCACCGTGCGGGTCACGATGCCCAGGGCCAGCGTGGTCAGGAACAGGGCGCCGGCCACCGGTAGCGCCAGCTGGATCCCGGCCACAAAGGTGCGCCCGAAACAGCGCAACACGCCCGTCACCACCGGCTCTCCGATGGAAGCGGCTCCCACCGGAACCCACCGGTAAGAGGACCACAGGGCACCCAGCACGACGTGGTGACCGTCACCCAGCAGCAGTAGCATCAACGCCAGGATGAACAGGAAGTTTCCCACCACCGGAGCCTGAATGCCCGCCACCGGGTCAACCACATTTACGATGCCGAAACCCATTTCCATGTCGATGATCTGACCGGCCACATACACCGCGATGAACACCAGGTTGGCCACGAAACCCATGGTGGCCCCCCACAACAGCTCGCTGCCGTACACCGCCAGCAGGGAGCCCTGCCATGGCCAGGGTGTCGACTGGAGGTCCCCTACCGCGGGGTACAGCACCGCCGCCAGCACCAGCAGCAGCGGCACCCGCACCCTCACCGGCAAGAACCGGCTGGACAAGACCGGCGCGGTGACGAAGAGCCCGCTCAGCCGGGACAGCACTGCCAGGTACCCGGGCATATGCTCCCACACCCACTGGACGAGTTGGGCCAACGAACCCCCGTACACCTCAGCGCACGACCTCCGGCAACCTTTCAAAGAGTTGAGTGGCAAAATCCAGCATCACCCTCATCATCCAGGGCCCACACAGCAGGATGGCCAGGAAGATGGCCACGATCTTGGGGATGAAGCTGAGAGTCTGTTCGTGTATCTGCGTCGTGGCCTGCAACACGCTGACCATTATCCCCACCAGCAGCCCCAACGCCAGCACCGGTGAAGCCACCAGCAGCACGGTGAACATCGCTTGCCTACCCAGCCAAACCACGAACTCCTGCGTCATGTGCGCCACCTCTCAGTCAGTGGAAGCTACGGACCAAAGATCCCACCACCAGGTGCCAGCCATCCACCATCACGAAGAGCAATATTTTGAAAGGAAGCGAAACCATCATCGGCGGCAGCATGAGCATGCCCATGGCCATCAGGGTGCTGGCCACCACCATATCGATGACCAGGAAGGGAACGAAAATCAGGAACCCGATCTCGAAGGCCGTTTTCAGTTCGCTCACCGCGAAGGCAGGGACTGCCACGTACGTAGGTACCTGCGACACGTCGGCGGGAGGCTCGAGGTTCATCAGACTGTAGAACAATGCTAGATCTTTCTCCCGCGTTTGCCTCAGCATGAACGCCCTGAGGGGTTCTGCTGCCTGCGCCAGTGCGGTCTCCTCGTCCAGCTGTCCAGCCAGATAGGGCTGCAGGGCCTGCTCACTTATTTCGGCCCAGGTGGGCGCCATCACGAAAGCGGTGAGGAACAGTGCCAGACCTATCAGCACCTGGTTGGGCGGCGTCTGCTGCAGGGCCAGGGCGCTCCTCACGAAGGACAAAACCACCACGATGCGGGTGAACGAAGTCATCATTACCAGGATGGCGGGAGCCAACGCCAGCACGGTGAGGATCCCCAGTATCTGCAGCGCCTGCACCACCTGACGGGGTTCCTCGGCGGGAGCGAACTCCAGGCTCACCCGGGGCAGAGGAATGGGCTGGGCGTGACAAGGCACGCACACCGCAAGCAGCAGTATCACTCCCACCAACAGCGCCAGCCCCAGATGCCACAGCGCCCCCTGCCATCTCATGACGACGATGCGCCCCTCCCCCTTCGTCCTAGGGCCCGACGCAGGTACGCGGCGAATCCGGTACTTTGGACGACTCCCTCCCCTACCACTGCTCGCCACTGGGGAATCTCCGACTGGCGCAACACCAGGAGGCGTGTGACTGACTGGTCAGTCACACCCAGCACCAGGATCCGCTCCCCCAGCTGCACCATCACCAGGGCCCGTCTCCCGCCCAGGGACAGCCCTCCGACGATGCGGCAACCGGCCACCGCTCCCCCCGTCCAGCGGCCACCCAGATAGCGAGCCGCCAGGTAGGCCAGGTACCCCACCAGCACCACGCATGCCAGCGTCCATATCAGTTGCCACCATCCGTCGCCAATCATCGGACACACTCCGCGCTGCTGGCGTCATCCAGTCGGTCACCTTTGTCCGCCGCTTCTTCTGCCCGCTGCAACGCCAGAAGTAGCCGTTCGCAGCTGAAGGGCTTCACCACGTAGTCCACTGCCCCCAGTTCCAGGGCTTGTCTTACCACCGTGCACTGCGACAGCGCTGAACAGATCACCACCACTGCGCCCGGATCCAGCTCCTGGACCTCCTGCAGAACCTTCAAGCCGTCCTTGATGGGCAACACCAGGTCCAGTAGCATGAAGTCGGGTTTGAGCTGCTGATAAAGGCTCACCGCTTCCTGTCCATCAGTCGCCTCTCCCACTACCCGGTGCCCCCGCTGAAGCAGAAGGTCGCGCAGCATCTTGCGAATGAAGCTGGCGTTGTCCGCCACCAGTACCCGCATGGCAATCACCCGCCGGACAGATTGCTGAGCCGTTCGGCCGGGCTGGCGATCTCGGTGATCCTCACGCCGAAATTCTCGTCGATCACCACCACCTCGCCCTTGGCCACCAGCTTGCCATTGACCAGCACATCCACCGGTTCGCCGGCCAGTTTGTCGAGCTCCACCACCGATCCGGGTCCCAGAGCCAGCACATCCTTGACCAGTTTCCTGGTACGCCCCAGCTCCACGGTGATCTCCAGGGGAACGTCCATGAGGATCTCGATTCCCCGCACCGCGCTATGGTCGGCTTTTACCTCCAGCTCCTCGAACTGCGCCTCCTGCACGCGCACCTCAGGAACACCACGCCCACCCCCATCCGCCAGGGGCAACGCAGCCACCAGCTCTTGGGGCCAGGCCTGCCAGACCCAGCCCACTTCTCCCTCGGCCGCCCGCAGCGGCTGCCAGAACGTCACCACCTCTCCCTCCACGGAAGGCGGAGGGGCGGTGATGCTCACCATGCCCGTGCGATGCCGCCAGAACGGTGCCCCGGCCTGCGCCAGTCCCTGCAGCAGCTGGGCCCAGAACTGGTCCAGCACCGTGTACAGGGCCTCGCGTTCTTCTTCTGCCAGCTCCCCCTTCTCAGTTGGAGCTCCCTGCTGGCCGCCCTGCGGCACGAACGGTGCGACCAGCAGGCGGGCGGCGGCAATGTCTAGGGCCAGCTGGCACTCTCCCGAGATCCTGCCAGTGAGGGAGACGGTCACCGCAGCCACCCGCTGCCCCCAGTCCGGCGAATCAGCCCGGGCGGCGCCGAGACTGAGAGCCTTGCCCAGCGCTTCTCCCACTGCCTCCATGGCCTCACCGGCTCTGGCCGCCAGCAGGCGCACCTGCCGGGGGACCTCCTTGCTTTGTCCTTGCCCCTGCACCTGTTGCAGCAGGGCATCTATTTCTTCCTGGGTCAACGTCTCCCGGTCACTCATCCTCCGATTCCTCCTCTCGGATCGGCGCGGTAATGCGGCAGGCCAGGCGGGGCCCGACTCTTCCCGGCCGACACCAGAACTTGGGCCTGCTTCCCACGTACAGGCACAGGTCCTGATCCACCGAGTTGTCCAGCCTGATCACATCGCCCACGCGCAGATTCAACAACTCCCGCACCGTGAGGCGGGTGGAACCCAGCGCGACGTTTATCGGCACCTCTACCCGTTTCAATCTCCGCTTGAGCTCCTCCAGTTTTTCGGGCGCGTCCTCCTGGCGCATGCCGCGGGTGAACCAGTGCTGGGCGGACAGCTTGGGCAGCGCCGGCTCGATGGTGATGTAAGGGAGGCAGAGCTTGATCCCGCCTTCACATTCGGCCAGCTCGGCGGATAAGACCACCACCACCGTCATCTCCCCCGGGCTCACCACCTGGGCAAACAGCGGATTGCTCTCGATCACCTGCAGCTTGGGCTCCAGCACCATAATGTTGCGCCAGGCCTCCGCCAGCAGCTGGAGCATACCCCCCAGAATGCGCCCCAGGACCGTTTCCTCCACGTCGGTCAGCGGCCGCGTGGTATCGGGCTTGGCGCCGGGGCCCCCGAATAACCTGTCAATGATGGCGAAAGCCAGGTTGGGTTCCAGGTCCAAGAGCGCGTTTCCCTTCATGGGCGACATGCTCACCACCGCGACCACCGCCGGGTTGGGAAGCGAGTCCAGGAACTCCTCGAAGCTCAGCTGTTCCACCGCCACCACGTCCACCCTGACCATGGTGCGGAGAGCAGTGGACAGGTACGAGGTCAACAGCCGAGCGTAATTGTCATGGAGCATCTGTAAGGTACGGATCTGATCCTTGGAAAATTTGTCGGGGCGCCGGAAATCGTACACCCTGATGCGGCGCGAAGGCGGGGAATGCGCGGAATCCTCGGCGGGCACCTGGGTTGCCGCCCTCCGCTCCGACTGCATCACCATCTTCACCAGCTCGTCCACTTCTTGCTGGGACAGGATGTCCGCCACCGGTACCCCCTCCTAGTGGACAACGAACTCCAAGAAGTACAGGCGCAGGATTATCCCGCGCTCCAGCAGGCTGTTGAGCCGGGTCACGATCTCGTCCCCCAGCTCGCGCATTCCTTCCTCTCCGTTCACCTCAGCGTAGGTCTTGGAGCGCAGAATCCCCAGGATCTGGTCACGGATCAGCGAGGATTTCTCCCGCAGTTCCTGGATCACGCCCGATCCCGATACCTCCGCCTCGATCTTGACCTTGATGAAACGGCGCCCGTCCAGGTCGGCCAGGTTGGTGGTGAACTCGCCCAGCTCCACCTGAAAGGTGGGTTGGGCTTCTTCTTCCGCCTCCGGTGGGTTGAGGACGCGCATGGTCACCACGTAGGCAACGGCGGCCACCGCCCCCAGCAGCAGCACCGCACCCAGTACCCCTATCAGCACCTTAGTCATCACGCTCTTCTTCATGGCCGGCGCCTCCCTCCAGCGTCAGCGCGGTTCCGTGCGCGACAAGGAAGAACGAAGGATCACGATGTCCACCCGCCGGTTCTGGCGCCTTCCTTCCTCGGTGTCGTTACTGGCAATGGGCCGGTACTCCCCGTAGCCAGCGGCAGACAGCCGCAGAGGCGACAGTCCGTGCTCGGTGATGAGATACCGGACCACTGCGCTCGCTCGACCGGTTGACAGCTCCCAGTTGGAAGGAAACCGGAGGGTGTTTATGGGCAGGTTGCACGTATGGCCCTCCACCCGGATGGGGTTGTCAATCTGCTTGAGCACCACCGCCACTTTATCCAGCAGCTCCCGGGCTTCCGGCTTGAGCTCGGCCTTGCCCAGATCAAACAACACCTGGTCGAGAAAGCGGATGATCAATCCGCGTTGGTCGGTTTCCACCAACACCCGATCCTCTTGTCCAGCAGCGCGGATGACCTGCTGCAGTCGGAGGCGCACCCCCTCCAGCTCCGCCAGCTCCTGCGCCAGGAGTTCCGCCCGCAGCATTTCCTCGCCGGCAATCTCCTGCCAATCTTCTTCCACCAAAGTCTTCCCCCCGGGAAGCAAGCCCAGCGCTCCCTGAAGCGACAACAGGGCCATCTCGAAGCGGCGGGCGTCGATGGTGGATATGGAAAACAAAACCACGAAGAAACACAACAGTAAGGTGATCACGTCTCCGTACGTGGTCATCCACGCGGGCGCCGAAGATTTGATGGCAAATCCCTCTTGCCGTCTGCGCCCCTTCCTCATTGCACCTCACCCACCTGTCCCGGTATCTCCTCCACCTTCCGGCGACCGGAGGAGGCCACCGCGCTGCGGAGATGGGGAGACAGGAAAGCCTTGAGCTTCTCCTCCACGATGCGGGGGTTGTCTCCCGCCTGGATCGACAAGATCCCCTCGATGATGACCTCTTTGAGCAGGATCTCTTCGCCGCTTTTGACCCGGAGCTTGCCGGCGATGGGTATGAACAGCAAGTTGGCCGCCAGAGCGCCGTAAAACGTGGTTACCAGGGCAGTGGCCATGCCGGGTCCGATGGCCTCCGGATTGTCCAGGTTCCCCAACATGTTGATCAATCCGATCAGGGTGCCTATCATCCCGAAGGCGGGGGCCAGGGCTCCCATGGTCTCGAAAATGCTCTGCCCCGCCTTGTGCCTCTGCTCCAGGAAGGCCAGCTCCGTCTCCAGAATGTTGCGCACCAGCTCTGGGTCGGTGCCGTCCACCACCAGCCTTAACCCCTTCTGCAGGAAGGGATCCTCGAGGGCCTCCGCCTCCTCCTCCAGGGCCAGCAGGCCCTCGCGACGCGCCTTCTGGGCAAACCGTACCAGGGTGCTTATGACCTCGGAGGGTTGTACCGACTTGCCCACGAAGGCGTGCTTGAGCACTCCCAACATCCCCACTACCTGGCGGATGGGATAGTTGATCAGGGTGGCTGCCAGGGTACCGCCCAAGGTAATCATCATGGAGGGAATGTGGATGAAGGCGCGCAGGGATCCCCCCAGGAAGATGGCGTACACCAGCAAGAACACCCCGCTCAATATCCCCAGGAATGACCCGATGTCCATCCTGCGTCACCTCGGCGTCGCACCGCCGGCCGGCGCCCCGCCCGCCAATGCCAGCGGGCCGCGAATAGCCCTCCGGTAATCGATCACCCGCCGTATGACCTCATCCGGCTCCTCCTTCACCACGAACTTCTTCCCCGTGGTGAGGCTCACCACCGTATCGGGGGTGGATTCCAGCACCTCGATCAGATCGGCGTTCAGCACGATCTCGCTCCCGTTCAGGCGAGTCAGTTTGATCACGCTCGCATCCCTCCCCGGGGGGTGCCAGCTAACCGGCACCCCCCATCAAGCCCATTGGGGCTAACGCTTCAGGTTGACCAGCTCTTGCAGCATCTCGTCGGTCGTAGTGATGACCCGGGAGTTGGCCTGGAAGCCGCGTTGTGTCACAATCATTGCCGTGAATTCCTGGGCCAGATCCACGTTGGACATCTCCAGGGCTCCCGGTGCGATCATGCCGCGTCCTCCGGTCCCCGCCTCCCCCAGCTGCGGTAGTCCCGAGTTGTTGGACTCCGCCAGCAGGTTCTCCCCCATGCGCATCAGCCCCCCAGGGTTGTTGAAGGTCGCCAGGGCCACCTGGGCGATCTCCTGGGTGAGTCCGTTGGAGTACACGCCCACCACTTTGCCCGTGGAGTCAATGGTGAAGGTCTCCAGCGAGCCCATGCGGTAGCCGTTTCGCTCTGACTCGGCCACCGTGTAGCTGGCCGCGTACTGGGTCAAGGATCCGAAATCCAGGGTGATGGAACTGGCATCCGCCCCGTCCGCCTGAAATTGCACCGGCCCGCCGGTCTGGGCCTGGAAGGTACCAGAGGTGGTGAAGGTGATGGTACCCCAGTCGGTCCCCGGCACCAGGTTGGGCAGGCCCGAGACGGTCCACTTCCACTCGTTGGGGTTGGCGGTCTTCTCGAAGGTCACGGTCATGGAGTGCGCGCGTCCCAGGGAGTCGTACACGTCCACCGAAGTGACGAAAATATCCCCTTCGGCTGCCCGCGCATCCAGGTTGCCACCGTAGGCCACGCGGTCAGTGGCGCGGGCTGGTATGGCCTGTCCCACCGGGATTCGCACATCAGTGAGATTGTTGCGATCCTTGACCGGGAAGGTGCCGGCGGTGGCCATCCAGCCCTGCACCCGCAGCCCGTTGGAAGCGTTCACCAGGTAGCCCGCAGCATCGATATCGAAATTGCCTGCCCGGGTGTACACCAGGCGCGTCCCATCGGACAGCACGAAGAAGCCGGCTCCCTGGACCGCCAGATCGGTGGTCTTCTGGGTCATCTGCAGGTTGCCCTGGGTATGGAGCACGTCGATGCTGGAGAGGGCACACCCCAGGCCCACCTGCTGCAGGTTGGTACCCCCCCGGCCCTCGCGCGGCGCCGATGCCCCCCTCAGGGTCTGGCTGAATATCTCCTGGAAGGTCACCCGGCTGGCCTTGAAGCCCACCGTGTTCACATTGGCAATGTTATTGCCGATGACATCCATCCTAAACTGGTGGGTCCGTAATCCGGATACCCCCGCGAACATCGACCGCATCATCGGTTCATCGACCTCCTTGGGCTGGTGCTCTCCAGAGGGCTTCCGTCGTTCCGCCCTCCCGGGGCTCCCTCGTCGAGGTCCGGCCCCGAGCGCAAGATCACCGCACTGTCTATGTTGGTGATCACCCGGTCGCGCATCCGGTTTTCGGCAATGGCAGTGATCACCGTTCTGTTCCGCACGCTCACCACCAGGGCGAGATCGTCCAGCAACACCAGCGACTGTCGCGCTCCCTTGGTCGAAGCCAGTTCGATGGCCCGTCGCACATCGGCCAGCTGCGCAGTGGTGAGCGCCGGTGCCTCTGCCAGGCGGGAGGCAGCGTGCTTGGAGAACTTCACTCCCGCCACCGCGCGCTCCAGCACCGACTTGAAATCCGGCCTGAGGTTGTCCGCCCGCCGGGCTGTCTGCGCCGGTGGCCGCTGTGGTCGTACTATCTGCTGTCCGCTTATGCTCTCCGTCCTGCTCGTGACCCCCCTCATACCAGCACCTCCAGCAGCCGGCTGAGTGGCGCCTCCTGGTCACCCACGGTGAGGAACACCTGGCCCTCTCGGTAGCGGGCCGCGGTGGCCACACCCTCCAGCGGTTGTTGATCCGTACCCATACGTACCGACTTACCGAGAAGCGCAGTCCCCAGCAGCATCTCCAGGCGCATGCTACATCGTCTGGTTTCATCCAAGGCCACGAACTGAGCCAGCTGTCCCAGGAATTCCCCGGTACCCACCGGCTCCAGAGGGTCCTGGAACCTGAGCTGGGTGACCAGTAGCCTCAGGAAGGCGTCAGTTCCCATCTCTCGCCCGGCCTGCGACCAGCCGGGTCCTGCAACCACTTGACTCACCTGCATGCACAACACCTCCTAAACCCACACATCCAGCAACCGTCGGCCATCCGGCCCCGGCATACTCACCGGGTCCTCACCCGCTTCCGGCTGCAACGCCGCCCGCCAGGGCACCGCTGCCCCGGTAGGGTTGCCCGGACTGCCCTGTGGGGAAGAACCCTCCGCCCACACCGTAAGCGTGGCCAGCTCGATGCCCTGCCGCCACAGAACCTGCCGCAAGTGGACCAGCTCCGCCTCCAGCCACTGTTGCACCACGGGAGATACCACCCCCAATTCAGCGCTAACTCGACCGTCCTCCACCTTCACCTCCACTCTGGTTACTCCCGTGTCCCGGGGATCCAGCCGTATGCGGAGGGTGGTCCCTTCGCCTTCGCGGATCAGCAGAGCCCGGCGCACCGCGGGTTGTGAGGCAGGTTCCGACGGTGCGGTCCGCGTGTCGGCTGCCGGTTGCACATCCCGCTGCGGAGACACCCGTACGCCCTCGCTGATCTGCCCAGTGAGGAACGGGTCCGCTTGCCGGGAGCAGTCCACCGGGCGGGCAGACGGAGTCCACAGCGGGGAATCTACCTCGCGGTGACCGGCCTCTGCCACCACCGCCTGGTCACCCTCAGTGGCTGGCCACCTTGGCCCACCCTGGAAGGGCTCAGGGGCTGGTGGCGGCTCCTCCAGGGAACCGGTGGCCGGGGGTGGAACGCTCGCCGGCTGGCGGGACAACCGGTCACTGTGCCCGACGACCTCCCGGCGGCCGGCCGGTCCCGGATCATTCCGAAGGCCGGCTGCCAGGCCGGTGGGCCCGCGGCCAACTGCCACCTGATCTCCTCCCGGGACCCGGGGCTGCTCCGCGGCCGTCCCCGGGACCGGGGCGGGCCGTGGTGCTCCTTCTGCTTGCTCCCGCGAAGGGACCTTGAGCGATGGGACGGCCGAAAGAGGCAATTCCCCGCCCTTCACCAGGTCCTGACCGAGATCAGGTGCAAATCCGTTCAGGTGGCTCCTGCGGCGGTGGGCCCTGGCCCGCCACAGCAGGCTGTTTCTTCCCTCAACCGCGGCCAGCGCGCTTTCTTGGCCGGCATCCACCGGCCCTGTGACGGTCACCTTACCCCCAGCTTCTGTGGCCGCTGGCAGGGCCCGGCCCTCATCGGGGCACGAATCCACCTTCGCGCGGGACCAGGGCAGTTGCAGCTGCGCCTCCAACCCCAAACCGCGGCTACCGTCGTCGGCACCGGCGGCCCACGTCCGGCGGGCCGGTCCCAGCAGACGGAGGAGAGACGACGTAGTGCCGCTTTCTCGGCCAACCACACGCCGGCACGCGCCGGTGGCCTCCACCCCCACCGCCTGATCCGGAGTCGCCGAACATCCGCCCTGCCGCCCGGTTCGCGGCAGGTGCGGCGGCAGAGGAACGAAACCCGCTACCACCGGTAGCTGGACAGTACCGGACCCAACCTCCTCCTGCCGGCATTCTTCCCCGGGGGATCGCAGGGACCGATCGTGCGACGGCCCGCACGGGTGGACACCCTGGTCGGCCGCCGTTTCACCGCAGGTCAGCCGTGGCAGCAGTGCCGTGACCATTTCCAGAAATGCCCCCGCAGGCCAGCTGACCGCTGCGTCCGGCACCCGCAACGTCGCCTGTACACCAACGGTCCGGGCGCCCACCGCCACCGTCATCGATTCCATGAACTCACCTCCTTCCATCTCGAGCCGGTGATGTCGTCCATCTCTCTCTGCTCGCGACGCCAAAGCTCTCGCCAGTACCTTCGCCGGGCCCGCTCCCGCAGGCGCTCCAGGACCTGTCGGCGCCGCCGGCACGACAGGTATTCCGCACGCGCTGCTTTCATCTGTCGCTCACAATCCAGCAACCGCTCCTCCGCCTTCCGCCACTGGCGTCGGCACCAACCCACCCAGGCCAACTGCGCCCGCAGCTCGGAGACCGCACGTCGGGCATTCCAGCTCAGGCCGCTCCATGCCGAATCCAGCTGCTGGAGCTGGCGGCGAGCTTGCTGCTCCGCCTCCCGCCACTGATGGTGAGCTCGAGCCAGGGCAATTTCCCGTACCCTTTCCTGGAGCCGCCGGGTCTGCAGCACCCGCGCTAGGCGAAACCTGAATCCTTTCAACCTGCCGCCCCCTCCTGCGCCGCCTGGGCCAGCTGGATCAACCGCTCGCGCGCCTCCCCGTACTGCGAACTCTCCCCCATCGGCTGCCGCAGGTACTCCCACATGGACTCAATCAGGCGCAGGGCGAGATCAATGCGGGGATTGGAACCGGGTGCGTAAGCACCTATGTTCACCAGGTCTTCGGCCTCCCGATAGGTGGCCAGCAGGGAGCGGAATGCTTCCGCTGCCCGGTAGTGCTCTTCGTCCACCACGTCGATCATCAGCCGGCTGACGCTCTGCAGCACGTCCACCGCCGGGTACTGCCCCCGATTGGCAAGCTCCCTGGACAACCATACATGTCCATCCAGGATGCCTCGGACCGCATCAGCAATGGGCTCCGTGGGATCATCGCCGTCCACCAGCACGGTATAAAAGCCAGTGATGGTGCCGCGGGGAGCAGTACCCGCCCGCTCCAGCAGTTTGGGCAATAGCGCGAATACCGACGGCGGGTACCCCCGCGTGGCAGGTGGCTCGCCAGCAGCCAATCCCACCTCGCGCTGAGCCATGGCGAAGCGGGTCAGCGAGTCCATCATCAACAGTACATCGCGCCCCTGATCGCGGAAATATTCGGCGATGGCGGTGGCAGCGAAGGCGGCCTTGATGCGCATCAGCGGCGGGCAATCGGAAGTGGCGGCAACCACCACCGACCGCCGCAATCCTTCCTCCCCCAGGTCTTTGTCCACGAAGTCCCGCACCTCGCGCCCGCGCTCCCCCACCAGGGCGATGACGGTGACGTCGGCCTCGGTGTTACGGGCGATCATCCCCAGCAGGGTACTCTTGCCCACTCCGCTGCCGGAGAATATCCCCATGCGCTGGCCACGGGCGCAGGTGACCAGGCCGTCGATGGCACGGATACCCACCGACAGGGGTTGGGATATGCGCGGCCGCTGCATGGGACCCGGAGCTGAGTTCAGCACCGGGTAATGCCGCCGGGTGCCCAGCGGACCTCTGCCGTCTATGGGCCGTCCCAGACCGTCCAGAATGCGTCCCAGCAGCTCATCGCCCACCGGGACTTGGAGCACCTCTCCGCTGGCCACCACTCGGGTTCCGGGTTCCACCCCTCCATGGTCATGAAGCGGCAGGAGCAGCATGTGATTGCCGCGGAACCCCACGACTTCTGCCAGCGTCTCTTGCCTCGCGGCAGGCTGAACGCGGCACAGCTCCCCCACCCGGGCCATGGGCCCGGCCGCTTCCATCACCAACCCCACCACCTGAGTGATGTGTCCCACCCTCAGCAGCGGATTGGTCTCCTGCACCACCCGCTCCAGACGAGCGATGTCAACCAGTGGCATCCTCCGACACCGCCTCCAGCAACCTCTCCAGCAACACTCCCAGCTGGGCACACAGCTGCCCATCCACCTCGCCTCTTGCCGTCTCCACCACCACCCCGCCGGGGTCGATGCCTTCGTCCTCCACCACCTCTACCGAATGGCACCCGGAAGCCACCTGAGCCAGCCTCAGCTTTTGAGCCTCCAGAACCAGCGCGTCCCGGGGGTGGCAGCGGACAATGATCCGCGGCTCGCCCCGAACCTGCGCCAGAGCTTCCTCCGCCGCCCGCAGGGCCACCTCGGGATCGACCTCCAGCTGGGCCCGGATCAGTCGCTCCGCCACCCGCACCGCCAGCCTCACCACGTCCGCCTTGGCCGACTCCAGCATCGCCTGGCGTGCCTGATAGGCGTCTTCCAGCGCCGCCATGGCCCGGGCGACCAGTGCCTCCACCTCTCGCCAGCCCTGCTGGCGGCCCTCTTCAATACCCTGGGCCCGGCCCTCTTCGCGGGCGGTCTGGCGCAACCGTTCCGCCTCCCTCTCCGCCTGAGCCAGCATTTCCCGGCGCCGCTCCCGCGCTTCGTTCAGCAGACGCCGGGCTTCCGCCCTGGCTTCCGCCAACGGATCCCCAGGGGCTTCCGGCTGGGAGACCGGCGGGGTGGGCAATCCCTCGTCGCGCAAACTCGCAGGGTCGGCCTGCACCGGCCGCGGGTCACCGAAGGTGAACTGCCCGGGCTTCAGCACCTTATACAAGGATCTCCTCTCCTCCGCCCCTGCTGATGATGACCTCGCCTTCCTCTTCCAGCTTGCGGATCACGTTGACGATCTTCTGCTGGGCCTCTTCCACGTCGCGCAGGCGCACCGGACCAAGGTACTCCATGTTTTCCAGCAGGTTCTCCACCGCCCGCTTGGACATGTTGCGGAAAATCTTCTGCTTGACGTCCTCACTGGCCGCCTTCAGTGCCAGCGGCAAGTCTCGGCTGAGGTCGATCTCCCGCAGGAAGCGCTGGACTGACCGGTCATCCAGCTGCACGATATCCTCGAACATGAACATGCGGGCCTTGATCTCCTCCGCCAGCTCCGGATCCTGCACCTCGAGGGTCTCCATGATGGCCCGCTCGGTCCCCCGGTCCACCCGGTTCAGCACCTCCACCACCGACTGGATGCCTCCTGCCACCGTGTAATCCTGCGGACCGAGGCTGGAGAGTTTTTTCTCCAGCAGCTGCTCCAGGTCGCGGACCACCTCCGGTGACGTGCGATCCATGAGAGCTATCCGTCGAGTCACCTCGGCCTGCCGCTCCGGCGGAAGCCCGGCCAACACCGTGGCTGCCTGCTCCGGGCGGAGATGAGCCAGAATCAGCGCGATCACCTGTGGGTGCTCGTTCTGGATGAAGTTGAGAAGCTGCGAGGCATCAGCGCGGCGCAGGGAGTCGAAGGGCCGTACTTGCAGGTTGGCGGTGAGCCGTTGCAGGATGTCCGAAGCCTTCTGGCTTCCCAGGGCCCGGGTGAGCAGTTCCTTGGCGTACTCTATCCCCCCCCAGCTGATGTATTCGCGGGCCAGGCACACGCCGTGGAACTCCTCCAGTACGCGGTCCTGCAATTCCGGCTCCACCTGCCGCAGCGTGGCGATCTCCAGGGTCAGCTGCTCTATCTCGTCATCTCGGAGGTGCTTCAACACCCTGGCCGACAGCTCCGGCCCCAGCGACATTAGCAGCAGTGCTGCCTTTTGCTTCCCGCTCAAACTCTGCGGTCTCCGCATCTTCCCTCACTCCTGCGCCAGCCACGCCTTCAGGATCTCCGCCACCCGGTCCGGGCTCTGTCGGGCCAGCTGTACCACCTGCTCCCTCACCCGGCTCCGCGGCGACTCCACTTCCTCTTCCGCCTCCGCCTCGGTCGCCTCCACTTTCTCCGGGACCGCCACGGGCACCCGTCGTCGTCGCCTCCACGCCACAATGCCCAGCAGCAAGACCAGGAAGGCCAGCACGCCTCCCCCCACGAGGCGGTAGCGCTCCTGGCGCCGGGCCTGTTCTTCTGCCGCCGCCATCTGCGCCTGCATCTCCTCCGCCCACGCGGTGTCGAACGGTATACCAGTTACGGTGATCACGTCCTTGCGTTGCTCGTCGTAGCCGATGGCTGCCGCCACTGCTTGCTGGATCAGCTGCTGCTGCTCGGGAGTGAGCGCACCGTTGACCACCACGGCCACCGACAGTCGCCGCACGCTACCGGGCGCCACTACCAGGTGTTCCCGCTGCTCCCCCACTTCGTAGTTGCGGGTGATCTCCGTCCTCTCGTACTCGGCGGTGCCAGATTCAGCCGTCGCCTGGTAGGTGGGTATGTTGGCGGATATGCCAGCGGGTGCCCCTGCTCCCAGACCGGTGCCCTGGAAACTCTCGCGCAGTTCCTGCACGCTGCGCAGGATGGCCTCCTCCTGATCGGAGGGCACGAACAGGGTGCTGGTAACTGTCCGCTGGTCGAAATTCAGCTCCGCCGTCACCCGGCAGATCACGTTACCCGGCCCCAGGACCTGCTCCAGCATTCCCTGCAGCCGCCTCTCCAGATCTCGCTGGAACTGCCGCGTGGTCTCCAGCAACGAGGCAGCCTGGCCACCAGGGCTGGCTGCCGGGACGGCGGCGGAGAGGACGGTTCCGCTGACGTCCACCACTGTCACCTGCTCCGGGGCCAGCCCCTCCACGCTGTATGCCACCAAGTGCATGATTCCCGAGACCTGATCCGGGGTCAGACGCGCCAGTGGCTTCATCTTCACGAACACCGCGGCGCTGGCCGCCTGTCGCTGGCCAACGAAGAGCGACGGTTCGGGTACCACGATGTGCACCCGGGCGGTCTCCACTCCACTGATGCACGAGATGGTGCGGGCCAGCTCGCCCTGCAGGGCCCGAAGGTAGTTGATCCGCTGCTCGAAATCGGTAGCCCCCAACCGGGTCTGGTCCAGAATCTCGAATCCCACCGTTCCCCCACGCGGCAGCCCGGCGGTGGCCAGCTGCAGGCGGGCTTCGTGCACATACCGTTGCGGCACCAGGACCGTCTGTCCACCCTGTTCCAGACGGTACGGGATCTTCTCCGACTTGAGCCACTCCACGATCTGGCCGGCGTCGGCTGGGTCCAGGTTGGCATACAACACCCGGTAGCGGGGCGCTGTCAGCCACATCCACAGGCCCACCGCCACCACCATCGCCACCAGTCCCCACTTGATAAGCCTCTGATGGCCGCTGGAAAGGGCAGCCCAACGGGTCTTCAGGTCAGCCATCGAGCTCATCATCGCCTCAGCCGTCTCTCCTCATTGCGGTGCCGATCACACCTGCATGCGCATTATTTCCTGATAGGCCTCCAGCACGCGATTGCGAAGGCTCAGCACCAGCTCGAACGCCAGGGAGGCCTTTTCCGCCGCGATCACCACGTCGTGAAGGTGCTCCACCTCACCGCTCACCAGGCGCACCGTAGCCTCGTCAGCGACGGCCTGCAGCCGGCCCACCTCCCGCCAGGCCTCGCTCAGGACCTCCGCGAACCCCTTGCCGTCGCGCGCTCTGACCGGTCCCTCTGACGGTGGAGGGAGGACGGGAATGCGATAGGAGGATATGCGCACTCAGCTCACCCCCTCGCTACCGGCGACCCAGCTCCAGGGCCTTCTGGAACATGGTCTTAAACGCCGCCAGCGCGGTGGCATTCGCCTCGTAGGCACGCGTGGCGGTGATGAGATCAACCATCTCCTGTACCACTTCTACGTTGGGATAGCGCACGTAACCGTCCGGTCCGGCGTCGGGATGGTGGGGATCATACCGGGTCTTGAATGGACTGGGATCGGCAATGATGCCCACCACCCGGGTGCCGGCCGGCACATAGCCCCCCGCCCCACGCCGAAATGCCTCCAGTACAGAGCGGAAAGAACCCCCATACCGGGGCGCCATCACCACCAACCGGCGCCGGTAGGGACCGCCCTGGGGGGTCCGGGTGGTCTCGGCGTTGGCCAGGTTGGAAGCGATCACGTCAAGGCGCAACCGTTCCGCCGTCATGCCGGAACCGCTTATCTCCATCGCCGTGAACAGACCCACCTTCACCGCCTCCCTTCCGTGATCGCGCTGCGCAAAATGCCCAGCCGCCAGGACAGTTCTCTCAGTAACGCCTGGTAATAAAGCGAGTTGGCCGCCAGCTGCACCATTTCGTAATCCACGTCCACGCCCGCTCGATCCGCCCTGACGAAAGCCCCCTCTTCCCTCAAGGGAACGGGGGACGTCGTTCCCCCGCCCCGCGGGCCGGCAATGTGGCGCTCATGGGTCAGCATCAGCGGCAGCGGCCGCGAATCCCTGCGCACCGCGTCTCGGAGGACGACGGAAAAATCCACATCGCGTCGGCGAAACCCGGGCGTGTTGACGTTGGCGATGTTATCGGCGAGCACCCGGTGCCTGGTGGCCGAATAATCCAGTGCCCGCTCGATCAGCTCGGTGACCGAAAAGCCACGCAGCCGAATCACCCCCGAAACTACACATCCCATCTCCGGGGCCGAACCGGAGATGGGATGTGGTGTGTAAGTTCACCAGACCTCCATTCGGCAGCCCGGCTGTCATAGCCCATCTGGGCTTTAGACCCGTGGCTTTGCGCCCCCGCCTTTCGGCGGGTTTGCCTTTCTCGTGGGGTCCGTCCGTTATTCGGTTAGCTTGTGATTATAGCCATTCGACGTCGCTTTCCATAACCCTCCTTTGATCGAAAAAAATTTTTTGGTCCTCGGCGGGGGGAGCGTTGGCCCCTGCCGGCTTTGGTCCACCTGAACACGCCAATCCGCTCCGCCGGGTGCCACACCCCAGGGTCAGCAGGCCGGGCGAAGTGGAGGGAGCGGGCTCCGGGCCCGCTCCCCGCCGCATCTGATCTCAGCGCATCTTTTTCAGCTCATCCAGCAGCCGGTCGTTCAGCACCTTGATGTACGTGCCCTTCATCCCCAGCGAGCGCGACTCAATCACGCCAGCGCTCTCGAACTTGCGCAGGGCGTTGACGATCACCGACCGGGTTATGCCCACCCGGTCAGCAATCTTGGAGGCCACCAGCAGCCCCTCTTCTCCCCCCAGTTCCTCGAAGATGTGGTGGACGGCCTCCAGCTCCGAGAAGGACAGACTGCCCAGTGCCACCTGGACCTGGGCCTTTTTCCTGGCTTCTTCCTCCAGCCTCAGGCTGCGCTCGCGCAAGATCTCCATCGCCGCCACCGTGGCCCCGTACTCCGCCAGCACCAGATCATCGTCGTCAAAGCGCCCCTCGTACCGCGCCAGCAGCATGGTGCCCAACCGCTCGCCTCCTCCCATGATGGGGACGATGGTGGTCACCTTTCCCTCAAAGCGACAGCGCTCTTGGCGTTTGAAGACACACCGACGCCCCTCCTGGCTGATGTTGGGGGAAGTCTCCTCGATCCTCAGCAGTTTGTCGTTGTAGTCCCTGGGGAACTGCCCCTCGGCCAGCACCCCCTGCAGCAGGATGTCGCAGTCGAACTCGTCGACCAGCGCGTACCCCAGGATCTTCCCCCGGGCATCCGCCAGGTACACGTTGGCGCCAATCAAGTCGCTCAGCACCCGGGACATCTCTCCGAAATCCACCTGCCGACCGGCCGCGCGTTGCAGCATGCGGTTAACCTGCCGAGTTTTTTCCAATAACGTGCTCATAACAACCATCTCCCTTTCCCCACATATTTGGTTAGAGGATGTATCTGGAAAGATCGCTATCCTGGACCACGTCAGCCAGTTTTTGCCGCACGTAGTCGCCGTCTACCACCACTTCCCGCTGCCCTATCTCCGGGGCCTCGAAGGATATCTCCTCCAGAAGGCGTTCCATGATGGTGTGCAGCCGCCGAGCTCCGATGTTCTCCGTCTGTTCGTTGACCCGGCAGGCCATCTCCGCGATCTCGTCCAGGGCGTCATCAGTGAACCTCAGAGTGATCCCCTCGGTAGCCAGCAAAGCCGTGTACTGCTTGACCAACGCGTTCTCCGGCTCCACCAGGATCCTCCGGAAGTGCTCGCGACCCAGTGGTTCCAGCTCCACCCGGATGGGGAAACGCCCCTGCAGCTCGGGTATGAGGTCGGAGGGCTTGGTGGTGTGGAAGGCACCGGCAGCGATGAACAGGATATGGTCCGTCTTCACCGGACCGTACTTGGTGGCCACGGTACATCCCTCGACGATGGGCAGGATGTCGCGCTGGACTCCCTCCCGGGAGACATCCGGTCCCACGCCCCTCTCCCGGCCCGCGATCTTGTCCAGTTCGTCGATGAAGATGATCCCGCTCTGCTCAGTGCGTCGAATCGCCTCGGCAATCACCGCGTCCATGTCAATGAGTTTTTGTGCCTCCTCTTGCTCGAGCACCCGTCGGGCTTCCGACACCGGTAGTCTCCGCTTTTTCTTCCTCTTGGGCAGCAACCCCCCCAGGAGCTCCTGGAAGTTTATCCCCAGCTCCTCCACCCCTGCTCCGGTGAACACCTCCACGGTGGGTAGGCTGGTATCCTCTACTTCCACCTCCACCAACATGTCCTCCAGCTCGCCGGCCGCCAGCTTTCTCTGCATGAGCCGGCGTTCCGCGCGCGCCCTTCTCAATTTCTCCTCGAACTCCTCGGGCGTTTCCTCATACCGGGACTGGGAAAAAGCCAGCAGCGACTCCAGGGGATTCTGGGGCGGCCGGCTCCGTTTGGGCAGAGGAGCCAGGATGTCCAGCAATCGCTGCTCCGCCAGCGTGCGCGCTTGGTCGGCCACCTCGGCGGTCTTGGCCGCCTTCACCATGCGGACCGCGGTCTCCACCAGCTCCCGCACCATGGATTCCACGTCGCGCCCCACATAGCCCACTTCCGTGTACTTAGTGGCCTCCACCTTGATGAAAGGAGCATCGACTAACTTGGCCAGTCGCCGGGCGATCTCGGTTTTGCCCACTCCGGTGGGCCCGATCATGAGGATGTTCTTGGGCGCCACTTCCTCCTGCAGCTCCGGAGGTAGCTTCTGGCGCCGGATGCGGTTGCGGATGGCCACCGCCACCGACCGCTTGGCCTTGTCCTGTCCGATGATGTACTTGTCCAGTTCTTTGACGATCTGGCGCGGCGTCAAGTTCTCCATGCCTATCACCTCCCCCAGGGGCTAGATCTCCTCGATCACCAGCTCCCGATTTGTGTATACGCATATCTCCGCGGTAATCCGCAGCGCTTCCTCCACGATGGCCCGGGCGGACAGCTCGGTATGGCGAACCAGCGCCCGTGCTGCGGCCAAGGCGTATGCGCCCCCCGAGCCGATACCGACGATGCCGTCGTCCGGTTCCATCACGTCGCCACTACCTGACACCAACAGCAGCTGTTCCCGATCCATCACTGCCAGCAACGCCTCCAGGCGGCGCAGGGTGCGATCGGTACGCCAGTCCTTGGCCAGTTCCACCGCCGCCCTCACCAGCTGTCCGTGATACTCCTGCAGCTTCCCTTCAAAACGCTCAAACAGGGTCAGGGCATCGGCCACCGAACCGGCAAAGCCGGCCAGGACCTTCCCCTCGTAAAGCCGTCTCACCTTCCGCGCCCGGTGCTTTACAATCACGTTTCCCTGGGGCAAGGTCACCTGCCCGTCTCCTCCCATGACCGCTGCCCCGCGGTGACGGACGGCCAGGATGGTGGTCCCGATCAACAAACTCTCACCCCCGTTCACGCCCGCGGATGAGTTCTCCGGTACACCTCACGCAACCTCTGGGCAGCCACGTGAGTGTATATCTGAGTAGTGGCAGCACTGGCATGCCCCAGCATCTCCTGCACTGAGCGGATATCCGCCCCTCCCGCCAGCAGGTGGGTGGCAAAGCTGTGCCTGAAGATGTGGGGGCCTGCCCGGCGCTGCACGCCCGCCCGCGCCAGGTATTTCTTCACGATGCGATACACCCCGCGGGTCGACAACCGCCTCCCCCGGGCGTTCAGAAAGAGAGCGGGTTCACCGGCCAGCCTGGGGCCACCGCCCAGAAGCGCGGGGCGGCCATGGCGCAGGTACCGCCGGACGGCCTCCAGCCCCACCCTCCCCAGCGGCACCCAGCGCTGTTTCCTGCGCTTGCCGGTCACCAAAAGCATTCCCTCTTCCTGGTCGATGTCCCCCACGTCCAGGCCCACCAGTTCCGCCACCCGCAGTCCGCTGCCGTACAGCACCTCGAGGATTGCCCGGTCCCGCAACGCCAGCGGGCCGGCCCCCGTGACTGCCGCCAGGACATCCTCCACCTCCTCGCGCCCGAGGAACCGGGGCAACCGCCGCCTACGCCTGGGTACCCACACCTTCTCCCCTTGGGCTGCCACCAGCTGTTCTCGCCGCAGAAACCGCAAGAACGCCCGACAGGCGGACACCTTGCGCGCCACCGTGGCGCGGGCATACCCTCGCCGACCCAGCTGGGCGATCCACCTCCGGAGGCAGTGCTCGGGGCCATCGCGTAACGCGGCTATCGCTAGACCAGTACCGCCCACGAACGACACGAACTGACGCACGTCCGCCAGGTATGCGCGGGCTGTGGGTTCGGATAGCGTCTTTTCCCCCTTCACGTAAACCAGAAAGCCTTCCAGGACTGAGTCCAAAGGCAGGCCTCCCCGGTTTGAATCCCCCGAACAACATAACATATTCAGAGTTTTGCCGCAAGACATCCCCATCGACCCCAAAGATGGTCCTGTAGTCGATAACCCTCAAGAATTAGCCAGCGTACGGAGGAACACCTCCATGCTGCCCAGGGCGCGCCTGGCCATTTCCTCGCGGCGGCGTCGTCTCGGACGAACGCGATGCTCCAGGGGCGGCAGTATCCCCCAGCTGGCATTCATCGGCTGGAAACCATCCGGCCTCGCTTCGGCAATGTAGTGACATAAGGCCCCCAACACGGTGTCCCTGGGAGGTACCACCGGTTCCAGTCCACGGGCCAGCCGAGCCGCGTTTAGCCCGGCCAGGATGCCGGTGGCCGCCGACTCCATGTACCCCTCCACCCCGGTTATCTGACCTGCAAAGAGCAGGCTCGGCCGGCGGCGGCAAAGCAGGGTGGGTTCCATCACCAGCGGAGCACACAGGTAGGTGTTGCGGTGCATCACGCCGTAGCGGACGAACTCGCAGCGCTCCAGCCCGGGTATCATGCGGAAGACGCGGCGTTGCTCCGACCACTTCAGGTTGGTCTGAAATCCCACCAAGTTGAAAAGTCGTCCCTCGCGATCCTCCCGGCGGAGCTGCACCACGGCGTACGGCATCCGGCCCGTGCGGGGGTCCACCAGCCCCACCGGCTTCAGTGGCCCGAACCGCAAGACGTCGGGCCCCCGGCGGGCCAGCTCCTCGATGGGTAGGCAACCCTCGAACAGATGCTCGGGCTCAAAGTCGTGCCGAGGGTGGCGCTCCGCCTCCACCAGCGCCCCCCAGAAGGCCAGGTAGGCCTCCTCGTCCAGGGGAGCGTTGAGGTAATCCCAGCTGTGCGGCTGGTAGCGCGAGCCCCAGAACATGCGGTCGAGATCCAGGGATTCCCGGGTGACGATGGGGGAAGCGGCATCGAAGAAATACAGGGTCCCGGCTCCGGTCAGACATTCCAGCTCCTCCACCAGGGCCGGCGAGGTGAGGGGGCCGGTGGCTACCACCACCAGTCCCTCCGGGAGATGCCTCACTTCCTCCCTCACCACCCTGATGCGCGCGGCGCTCTCGATGCGTTCGGTAACCCTCCGGGCGAACGCCTCACGATCCACCGCCAGGGCGCGCCCTGCCGGGACCCGTGCCTCCTCCGCACACTCGAGCAACACGGAACCGAGCAGCCGCATCTCCGCCTTGAGTACGCCGGGTGCACTGTGTGGGTGTTCGGAGCCCAGGGAATTGCTGCAGACCAGCTCGGCCAGCAGACCGGTCCGGTGCGCGGGCGTCATGACTTCCGGACGCATCTCGTGCAGTACCACTTCCAGGCCGGCCCGGGCGATTTGCCACGCTGCTTCCACCCCCGCCAGTCCGCCGCCGATGACCTCAACTGCCATCGGACACCTCATCCTCGCGCCAACCGCACCCAGGTCGTGCGCAGGCCAGTACCACTCTCCCACGCCGTCGCCTGGCCACCACGAAAGCCCCGCATACTGGACATTCTCCTTCTGCCGGCTCATGCCAGGTGCGGAACGAACATTCGGGATATCGGGCACAGCCGTAGAACCTGGTCCCGCGCCGCGTCCGGCGCTCCAACACCTCGTCGCCGCAGAGCGGACAGGTTCTGCCGGTGGATACCGCGTAAGGCTCGGTGTGTCTGCACTCCGGAAAGCGCGGGCAGGCGAGGAACTTCCCGTACCTGCCCTCGCGGATCACCATGCGCGAGCCGCACTGCGGGCAGATGCGTTCGGTTTCCTGCACCGGCAGACTCACCCGCTTCATGTTCTTTTCCGCCTCTTTCAGGTGGGCTTCAAAGGGCCGGTAGAAATCCCAAAGCACCTGCCGCCAGTCCGCATCGCCAGCCTCGATGCGATCCAGCTGCTCCTCCATCTCCCGGGTGAACTGCAGGTCCACGATGTCGGGGAAATGCTCCTTCAACAGGTCGGTCACGATCATGCCCAGCTCGGTGGGCACCAGGCGCTTGCGTTCGCGCCGGACGTACCCTCTGTCCAGCAACGTGCTGATGGTGGGAGCGTAGGTGCTGGGCCGACCTATGCCCAGTTCCTCCAGCGTCTTCACCAAGGTGCCTTCGTTATAGTAGGGTGGGGGCTGGGTAAGATGACGCTCGACCTCGATGTCGACGAGCTGGGCTGGCTCTCCTTCCCGAATCCCCTCCAGAGCCATCGGGCTCATGCCTTCAGCACCGTTCTCGCTGTTTTCGGCATCGGGGTGGATGGCCAAAAATCCGGCAAACTCCAGTCGCGATGCAGTGGCACGGAACCAGTGTTCCTCCCCTCCCACCAGTTCCACCGTCACCTGTCGATAGCGGGCAGGCGCCATCTGGCTGGCCACGGCTCGCTCCCAGATCAGCCGGTACAGCCGCGTCTGGTCGCGGTCGAGATACCGCTCCACCTGGTCGGGGTGGCGCCAGACCGAAGTCGGCCGTATGGCCTCGTGAGCATCCTGCACCCCCGCCCTCCTGGCGCGGCGGTACCCTGCCGCAGGTCCCAAGTATTCCTCTCCCTTCACGCGCTGGAGGTAGTCCCGGACCTCCTGCCGGAAGAAAGAACTGAGGCGGGTGGAGTCGGTTCGCATATAGGTTATCAGCCCCACCGGACCCCCTTCCCCCAGATCCACGCCCTCGTAAAGCTGTTGAGCCACCGACATGGTCTTCCGCGTGCTAAAACCGAGCCGTCGGTGGGCCTCCTGGGCCAGCGTACTGGTGGTGAAGGGCGGCGGAGGGACTCGCCTCCTGGTCTTTCGCTCCACCCTCGCCACCCGGTACTCCAGTTCCGGTAGAAGCCGGGCTAGGCGATCCACTTCCTCCCGCGAGCCAATCCTGGGCCCCGACCCGTCTTTCCCCTGATAGCGGGCCTCCAGTTCACCTGTCTCCAGGCGGAAATGCCCATCGATGGTCCAGTACTCCTGGGGGACGAATTGGTCGATTTCCCGCTGCCGGTCGCACAACAGCCGCAATGCCGCGGATTGCACCCGGCCGGCGCTGAGACCGCGCTTCACCGTCTTCCAAAGAAGGGGGCTTATCCGATAACCCACCACTCGGTCGAGGATGCGCCGAGCCTGCTGAGCGTCCACCAGTCTTCGATCGATCGGGCGCGGCTTGCGCAAGGCTTTGCGAACTGCCTGATCGGTGATCTCGTGAAACTCAACCCGGCAGGGACGCTCGGGCTCCAGCCCCAGGGCATCAGCCAGGTGCCAGGAAATGGCCTCCCCCTCCCGGTCGGGGTCGGTGCCCAACAGCACTCGCGAGGCTTTGCGCGCTGCTTTCCGCAGCTCTTCCAAAACCTTGCCCTTGCCCCGGATAGTGATGTATTTGGGTTGGAAGCCAGCTTCAATGTCCACTCCGAACTGACTCTTGGGTAGGTCGCGCACGTGTCCCATGGAGGCCTTGATCTGATACCGCTTGCCCAGGAACCGCCGCAACGTCCGCGCCTTGGTGGGTGACTCGACTATGATCAGTGGCTTGGCCATCCGCACCCCCCACTTCATCCAGCAAACTCGACGGCCCGCTGATCAGGAGGCGGGCCCGATGGGGTAGGGACTATCCTTGGTAATTCCCGGCACTCAGTTACCGGCCACCTCCTGGTACCGGAACTGCATTTCATAAAGCTGCGCATACAACCCGCCTCGGGCCAATAGCTCGGCGTGGGTGCCCCGCTCCACTATTCTGCCCTGATCTATCACCAGGATCTTGTCCGCATTTCTCACCGTGGAAAGCCGGTGGGCGATGATGAAGGAAGTCCGGCCTTCCAGAAGCTTCTCCAGGGCACGCTGGATCAGTACTTCGGTGTACGCGTCCACGCTGGAGGTGGCCTCATCCAGGATCAGGATCCGCGGGTCTCGCAGCAGCGCTCGGGCGAAGGATATCAGCTGTCTTTGACCTATGGACAGCATCGCCCCCCGTTCCCCTACCGGCGTGTCATAACCCTGCGGCATTTTCTCGATGAACTCGTGGGCTCCCACCGCCTTGGCTGCGGCAATCACTTCTTCGTCGGTGGCGTCCAACTTGCCGTACTTTATGTTATCCTTCACGGTACCGGAAAACAAGAAGGTATCCTGCAACACGATCCCGATCTGTTTGCGCAGACACTCCACCTTAAGGTCGCGAAGATCGTGGCCGTCCACCACGATGCGACCCCGCTGGGGGTCATAGAATCGGGCCAGCAGGTTAATGATGGAGGTTTTGCCCGCCCCGGTGGGCCCCACCAGGGCCACCCGCTCCCCGGGGAGCGCCTCCAGGTTGATGTCGTGCAGCACCGGACGGTCGGGGTCGTAGCCGAACGTCACGTTCTCGAACCGCACGTGGCCTTTCAGCGACCCCGGGTCCACGGCGCCCGGTCGGTCGGTGATCTCCGGTTCGGTATCCATGATGGCGAAGATCTTCTCGCAAGCCGCCATGGCGGACTGCATGGTGTTGTATATCTGTCCCAGGTCCTGCAACGGCCGGTAGAATCGCTCGAGATAAGAGATGAACGCCACCACCACGCCCACGGTCAGGGTCCCCGCCATGACCTGTCTGCCGCCGTACCACAGTATGAGGGAGATTCCCGCTGCCCCAATGCAATCCACCAGGGGCATGAACACGGAAAACAATGACGCCGCCCGCATGTTGGCCTGCAGGTTCTCCAGGTTGGTCTGGTCAAAACGCTGCGCGTTCAGGTCTTCTCGCACGAAGGACTGGGCCACCCTCACTCCTGAGATGCTCTCCTGCAGGGTGGCATTCACGTTGGCAATCTTCACCCGCACATCCCGATAGGCCCGACGCACCCGGTTGCGGAACACGATGGCGGTATACGTCAGGAACGGCAACACCAGGAAACTCACCAGCGCCAAGCGGGTGTTCATGAGGAGCATGATGGTCACGATGCCGCCCAGGACTATGACGTCGCTTATCATGTGGACCAGGCCGCCGGAGATGAGCTCCTGAATGGCCTGCACGTCGTTGGTAACCCGCGACATGATCACCCCGGCCGGGCGCGAATCGTAGAACTTGAACCCCAAGCGCTGGAGATGGGAGAAGAGATCCCGACGAAGGCTATAGAGGGTGTTCTGGCCCACCCAGGACATGTAATACGTCTGGCCGTAGGAACACACCCAGTTCACGAGGTGGGTGAGGATGTACAGGGCGGCCACCCCGTTGAGACCCCAGAGGTTACCAGTGGCAATGTAGCGATCGATGGCCACCTTCAGCAGATAGGGCCCGGCCAGGTTGCTGCCCGCCACCCCCAGCGTCATGATGGAGGCCAGCAATATGTAGCGCCAGTGCGGCACCACGTACTTCATCAGCCGCCGCACCAGCTCGGAGTCGTAGGCCACGGGTCCATCTTCCAGCATGCTATGACCGTGCCCGTGAAAGCCCATCAGTTCGTCCCTCCGTCTCCAGCCAGCCGCGCCACTTCTTCCTGTCCCTTGAATTGCAGCTCGTATATCTCCCGGTATATACCGCCTTTCTGCAACAGCTCCGCGTGGGTACCCCTCTCCACTATCTCCCCGTCGCGCAAAATCAGAATCAAGTGGGCGTTCTTGATCGTGGACAGTCGCTGAGCTATCACGAAGGTAGTCCGGTCCTTCATCAAGGCATGCAAGGCCTCTTGGATGAGGTGCTCGGTCTCGGTGTCCACGCTGGAGGTACTGTCATCCAGTATGAGTATCCTGGGGTCCATCAGCAGCGCCCGGGCGATGGCCACCCGCTGTTTCTGGCCTCCGGACAGCGATATCCCTCGCTCACCGATGATGGTATCGTATTTTTGTGGCAGCGTCATGATGAAATCGTGGATCCGTGCCGCTTTGGCCGCCTGCACAATCTCCTCTTGGGTTGCCCCCGGCCTCCCATAGGCGATGTTCTCCTTGATGGAGGCATTGAACAGGAAGGTCTCTTGAAGCACAATCCCGATTTGCCGCCGCAGGCTCTCCAGGGTGACCTTGCGGATGTCGTGCCCGTCCACCAGTATGCGCCCTTCGGTGGGGTCATAGAAGCGAGGAATGAGGTTGATGACGGTGCTTTTACCCGACCCCGTGGCTCCCAGCAGGGCAACCGTCTGCCCCGGTAGCACCTCGAAACTGACGTTCTTCAGCACTGGATGATCGGGGTCGGTGGCATAGGCGAAGGATACGTTCTCGAACACTACGTGACCCTTGACCGGCGGCAGCGGATAGGCATCGGGGGCGTCCTTTATTTCCGGTTCCGTGTCCAGCAGCTCGAACACCCGCTGTCCCGAGGCTATCGCTCGCTGGGACAGATTCAGGATCCAGCCCAGCATCCGCAAGGGAACCACCAGCATGCCGAGATATTGACCGAAGGCCACCAGGGAACCGAGGCTCAACCTACCCGCAATGACCTCCCGCCCTCCGTACCATATGACTATGGTGGTGCCCAGAGCGGAGATGAAGTTCATGAGGGGGAAGTAGTACGCCCAAAGCCGAACCGCGCGCACGTTTTTCTCCAGCAGGCCCCAGTTGACCCGGTGGAACTTCTCCTCCTCGTACTTTTCCTGGGCGAAAGCCCTCACCACCCGTACCCCGGTGACGTTCTCCTGCAGCACCGTGGTCAACTCGGCCAGCTGCGCCTGAATGTCGCGGTAGGCGGGACGCACCCTGGTGCTAAACTGTCGAACCACATGCACGAGGAACGGTATGGTGACCATGGAGAGTAAGGCCAGTCTCCAATGGATGCGGATCATCAGGATCAGGATGCCGAAGAGGGTGAGGGCATTGTATACCAGGTTGACCACTCCGAACCCCACGAACCGCCGCAATGTCTCCACGTCTTGGGTACAACGAGACATCAACTGGCCGGTCTGCGCCTGGTCGTAAAAGCTGAAGCTGAGGCCCTGCAAGTGCTGATAGAGCGCGTTGCGCAGATCGTAGATAACCCGCTGGGCCACCCATTCCATGCTGTAGCGCCGTCCGAAGGCAAACACCCCGGTAGCCAGCTTCAACCCCACCACCATGAAGGCCAGCAACCCCAGCTGGCGGGCATGCCCCCCCAGTATGGCGTGGTCAATGGCCTGTCGCACCACCCACGGCACCGCCAGGTTCAGGCCCAACATGACCAGCATGCTCACCATGCCCACGGTCACCGCAGGCCAGTACCGGCGGACATACCTGAGCAGTCTCCACAGGACTACCATTTCGCCCGTCACCTCGAAAGCCCCGCGCTGACCAGCCGCTCCTGCTCACCCGGCGCAGATTCGGATCGCCTCTCCGCGGGATTCAGCCGCAGCCTGCCAACCAGTTCACACCTGCACCCAGTTTCTTGAGAAACACAGCGCTTTGACGACGCAAGAGGACTGAGTACTGGAGAGGTCCGTGGCGGCTCCCATGCGGGTAACTGGCGCATATAGAGACGAAGCCTCCTAGGTGTATCCTGCACCTATCGACAATTATAGCTCCGCAAGCTGCCCCTGTCAACTTCGCCACCCGTCTCGTCCGTATCAACATTCGGTAGGCAAACCGCGCATGGGCATCATCATGCGATCTCC